>Ga0315913_1002188_pt1 | contig 22691 bp, 14 predicted proteins | sample MpolsnodulesMG_FD_207736 | JGI IMG/M metagenome (GOLD analysis project Ga0315913, IMG submission 207736) | Medicago polymorpha root nodule microbial communities from Los Angeles, California, United States - small nodules | ecosystem: Host-associated > Plants > Roots > Nodule | place: USA... | reverse complement strand
ACACCCTTCTGTACCATCATCAGAACGTTCTGATTAACTCACTGATCAACATTCTGAACTAAATTTCTGATCTTCAGAGTTAGTTCATGAATTCAATGTCCTTTGATTTCTTATATCTTGGTATGATTTAAACCTGTTCCTGTCTCAGTAAAACACTCAAGAGCACAAGTTAAATACCAAAGAATTAATCAAAGTCCATTTAATCCTTAATCATTAAAGTTTATTATCTTTAAAATTAATTTGAGATTTTGCCTCAACAAGACTTGTATTAGTTTGTTGTGTAATCCGAGTTTATTTTTATAAACTTGATGAAATAAGAGGTAATTGACTTAGAGACGTCTTAGTCAATATTTGTGAATTAAGCGGATCCGTATATAAAACCCCTTAAGGAAGAAATTCAGGGAAATGAGACTTTGCCACCCGAAAACGACAAGTAATGGGAACCCAACCTTTGTGATTGGAGATCCCATGAAGAAAGGTTCAATGGGTAAAAACAAGTTACTTATTAGTTCTGTTAGCACTAAAATAACGTTGTTTCTTTCCTATAGTGTATGATAATGGATGAGATGTGCTAAATAATATAAAATTGAGGGTTAAGTTTTAAAGGTTTTTATTGATTACCATAAGCCCTTACGGGTGGTGTATGTTTGTAGCATACACTAGATGGAATCACCTATATGAGTGTCAAGTGGGACCGCTTGCATGAGACCGTGGCGGGTCTTTAGAGCACTCATGAAAACCAGACACGTGCACGGCCTAAATGCGCAACACAGCGATTACACGAGAATTGTGGGGGTGTAATGTGATTATGAGACCTCTAGCATACATCAAGTGTATTGGGTTCCATAGCTTCCTAAACCAATTCACTGTGTGTTAAGCCTCATTAGTCTCGGGTTTCATAACTTGCTACACCGTTTCGATGCATTACACTCAAAGGTGACTCAAACTATATATATTTTCTTAATTTAAAACTTTTGAAATATGTGGGGGATTGTTGTATATTTTAGATATTTCAAAAGTTATTTGTTTATTTAGTTTATTTTGATTGATTTAATTAACTTTATTTGGAAATTAAATTTGTTAACTTCCTCTGCAATATCATCACGTTTCCGTATTGTCATAATTTTTTGTAACTTATTTTGAGGTAAACTACCTATTTAATAGGTGATTATTGTTGCACTTAATTATTTTTCAATGTGTTTTACGGTTACAAAACGATTTTGACTTGGTATTCTAATTTTGTTCTCCTTAAAAATAGTAGCTGAACGTGATTCATCAAAAGAACATTTTTTCATTAGTTATTATGATTAATAGTTCATATATAATATTGCCTTTCAAGGGGAAGGGACGGTTCCCTCAAAAAAAAAAAAGGGAAGGGACGGTTCCCTCAAAAAAAAAAGGGGAAGGGACGATTATCCAACAAGTGAATATCTTTTCTTTCTATATAAACTCAGAACATTGCTGTCAAGAATATACACAGTAGAAATCATATACTCTTCCATTCTTCCTTCAATTTTATAGAAATTAAAAGTGTCGGAGTCATCTGAGCCTATGTATTTCTCATGTTTTGATAGCCTCGGTACGATTACCGCCGAGATAAACCTGTTGTATTCTGGGGGAGTTGCGCAATTCTGCAGATAATTCCTTAGTTCAGTAACAAATTTTACTTGCCTTATTACTCTGTGACACTCTAGTGTGCATTTTTCAACCACTACAACACAACAGTGCATCACATCATTGTGCACCAACTTTTTTTTACGTGTGTGCGTGTGTGTATATATATATATAGGGTCATGTAATGACACAAGTTAAGGAGTTTAAAATGGAAATTAAAAATAAATTTTATATTGAAAGTATAACTTTTACAACTTTTAAGATATTGAATGCACGAGTTTCAATAAAAACCTTCTATCTTTGGTTTCTTAACTTATGCCCCAAGGGCACAAGTTAACATTTCCCATATATATATAATCAACTTCTTGGCACGAAGGAAACAAATGTCGAACATGATGTCAAGACATAAGGAATGTCGAGCACAATGTCAAGACATTGTAACAACACAAATAACAATTAACAACTTAAAGTAAATTGCAGAAAGTAAATGACACAAGTTATTTATTAATCCAATTCGGTGCAAAGTCACATACATTTGGGGGCATCCAAGTTATGAAGGAATTTCACTATAATAGTATTAGATTGAAGTCCTACGTAAACAAAAACACAACCCTGGAAGAAATAAATTCCCACAAAAATAAACCAGAGAGAAATAAACTCTCACAAGAAAAACATTCTTCAAAGAAAAATAAATTCTCACAACAGAATGTCTAGACACCAGGTATGACATCAGTATACCAGAAACTCCACACAACCACATGCATCCATACATCAAGCACGTAAACTAAAATAAGCGCATAAATTCTCTCTTTTATCTTCCATTATTTTTTTACAATGTTAATCTTAAAGTTGACCACTTCGAATTTAAAATCACAAACAAAGGGCTTTTAATGACTTTAGTCATAGTATCTTGAGATGAAAGAAAAAGGAAAAAATATAAGTTATTTTGTACTCTCTCCGTCCTAAATTATATGACATTTTGAACTTTTCACACAAATTAAGAAGTGCTATTGATGTTATATGAGAAAAAGAAATTACATGTAATTTTACAAAAATATCCTTTATTAATTAGTGGTATAGGGAAGATAAATTATATAATTGAAAGAAAAATGTAATAAATAGTTGAAAGTATAAGAGAAAAATAGCATTTAATGCTTCATTGATATCGTAAAACAACTTATAATTTTGGACAATTTTTTTTCTTCTTCTGAAAACGACTCATAATTTAACACAGAAGGAGTAAGATATAGCATTTAATGCTTCATTGATATTGTAAAACACCGAATTGTTGTTGATCATGCATCACCAACATATGTACAACTCTATTTATTCAATTTATTCTTAAAAACATAACATAACGATTTTGGTAATAGCAACAACATTAGTTTTAATGGACTTCATTAAATTAATATAAAGAGTTAAATTTTTTTGGGTACAGATATATAGAGTTTAATAAATTTCATACATATACATCTAATTATTTATTAATGTGTTTTTTAAAGTACAACAATGAATTTTTTTAATATACATAAAGTGCAAGCGTACGTTTAAAAAATAATCATTAATTAAAAATATAAGTTGAAAACTTTTTTTTAATTTAGTTACTTTAATAATCATTAATTAAATTTACTACTTAACATAGAAACATTGCATGCTTTCACAAATGATGTTCTGAAAGCAAATACTCCTACTACTAATAAAAAAAATTATTTTACCTCTCGTAAATTATTTGGTTGGTTGAATGACGTAACATAATTTTGTTTTCTTACTTGTTCAATTCACCTGCTGCAGTGGAGGTGGGAAAATGCAGTGTTGGGATGTTGCTTCATATTCTTCCTCCTCGTCACAAGATCCATGACACAAGTGAGGAGATATGATCCTTCCTAGAGTGAAAATGTGTTGATATTCTTAAACTCATATGTGGCAATTGTGGACCTATACTAACAACTTAACATTGTATGCATGAAAGATGTTGTTAGAGTAGGTAGATTGTTAACACCACATGTTAGATTACTTTTGTAGTCCTTCTATACATGTTAATTAATTATCAGATTTAATAATTATCAATTTTAAACTTCATGCACAATCTCTTTAGAATAAAAAATGATTCTTATCTCATATACTTGTTCTTACAAATTGTTTTATTGAGCAGAATAATTTTTATAATAGAGAGGTTAATAGGTAGTTATAAATAAATAAATAAAAGGTAGTTATAAATAAATTTATTCACGGCATCAAAGGAACTTTATTCACACTTTTTTTCTTCTTCTTTCTATTCTAAGTACATATACTCAGGAATAAAATTTACAAAACTTGTAATATACACAATAGTGTGTGTGTGGTTTTGCTAGAAGCCATCCATGAATGTGTCTTTTAGCAAGCCACACCTTAAGGTGTGATTTTCATTTTTTAGTTATAACTTTGATAAAAGGCCCCTTCATAAAAATTAGTTGATGTCTTTTAGCAAATCATAGAATAACTTGCTAAAAGACACATTCATAAAATGTGTCTTCTAACAAAACCGATAATATCTTTTTTTTAGTGAGCGTACCAATAATATCAAAGTCCAACAAGAAACAAACACATACAAAGAAGGGAAGTATACACCTATAAGGACCATTTTATAATTTAAAAAACACATAGTAGATATTTAAGTGGACAAAGTTAATTATTGGATGTGCGTATAAATAAAAAACAAAAACTAGACCTTGCATTAGTGAATAGTTTTTTGATTTTTTTTAGTTTTATTTCCTTCATTTTAATGAAATATTTAAATGAATTCATACTATTATTAAAAATAACATCTTAATTAAAGATTATTAAATTATTATGTTTTTTTAAAGGAAAAGTTATTAATGTTTTATTCAATGTCATATCTTTGTATTCAATGCATTCATTCTATTATTATTTTTGTACAATACATTCATTCTATTATTAAAACTGATAATCACAGTCCTCGTGAGCTTGGCTTGGTTGGTATAGACAATGCATAATATATACAAGGTCTATGGTTCAAACCCCGACCACCACAAAAAAAACTAATAATTATAAATGCTTTAAAACCGACTCCATATTTAACTCTTTTTGCAATATTCGCTTCATCCTTCACTTCTGCAAAAAAAAAAAAAACTTTTAAAACACTTCTACAAACGTGAAAAATTAAAAGTTATTGATTTTGAAATTGTAATCATAATAATTTAAAAAAATGAAAATCAGGTATTTTGGCTCAAGTTGTTTATGAACTTAATCCAATAAAAAAAAAATTGGGAGAGTCCAAATTTTAATTACTTCTAGGTTGAACTCTTCTCTTAAGACTTAGATGCAGATAATTTCTTATTGACTTGGATGTTGAAATATATTTTATATAATATAATGCTATTAGTAAATACTTATTGTGTTGTTTTTGGGTTGTATATAGCTTAATTTTTTTTTTGGTGATGTTGGTATAACGCTATCAATTATCATGTGATATGGGATGCTTTCTTTTGCTTTTGAAAAAGATCGAATGTTTTTTCATTAGCTCATGGACCTACACATAAATATTACAAGGTAAAAAAAAAACACTTTATAGTTTTTTTTTTTTTTGGTCAGGTAGCCTAGTGATTAGAATTCACCTTATAAGGTGAATAAGTGGGATGTTTGGATTCAAACCCCGGACCCTGCATATAATAATGCATTGTCCTACCAACCGAGTTATGCTCACGGGACACTTTATAGTTTATTCTATAGGTTTGAATATGGTTTTTGTTACTTGCAAAAATTATTCATACCAAATTGGTCTTTGAAATATATACAATATTTTATTTAAGTTATGAAAGTAAAGATCAAAATGGTCCTGTAAATATAACTTAGTTGGTAGTTACCAATGACATTATTTGTAAGGGTTAGGGTTTGAATCCCATATTCTCAACTTCTCTCTTTCTCTATTGTGTACCTGTATTGTTAACATGGTATCGAGAGCCTGTTTCGATCCTCCTTGAACTATTAGTCGCCTCCACTATTGAGTTCCCAAAAGTTTGGGAATATGTTTTTTGTGTGAAGGTTGTTCGTTCCCTATTTAGTTTTTATGAATTTGTTTTGCTTGGTTGAATTTTTTTTTTTGAATGTGGCTTTAATTCGTTTAAAGGTAGACGTGCCTGACCGTTTTGCATCTCTGAATCCCTTCCCTGTAGCCATTGTGTTTCTTGATGTTTTGATCGGTTGGTATTTGATTTAAAGCAAATTATTAAAAATAAAAAAAAAAAGGAATATCAATTTTGGTACGCAAGGTTTTGTTGGCTGGAAAGTCTTTGGCTTTGACTAAGAATGTTTTTTGAAGGATTTGCTTTAGATTGCATTCTCTTGGTATGTGATTAAGTATACTCTTACCCCTTTGAAAATTCTTAAAGGAGAATTAGTGCAAGCATCTTTGTATTGGTTCGATTATAAAGTTGGAATTTGCTTGAAGTTACTGTTTTAGGATTATCATGCATTGCAAGAAAATTGATTTATATCGACTGCTAATTGGATTGCTGGAAGTGCTTTACTTGTTATTGGCATAAGTGATGTGGCTTATCTGGTCCCTTATTTGGTTATTGAGCGGTTATAATGTTCCTGGCACAGTATGGTCATGATTCTGTTAGCGTTGTGTTGTTGTGATCTTTCAGCATTTCAACGTAATTTGGATTAGTCTGGATTGATTTGTTTTGGTTCGTTTTGGGTCTTCCGTTTGTGTTTGTTTAGTTTTGGTTCGGTTTAGTTTAGTTCGGTGTGATTTAGATTGATTCGTCAATTTGTCCTTCCATGGTTCGTTTGGTTTAGTTCCGTTTAATTTGGATTCGCTTTCAATTTGTTTGGTTGTTAGGTGAGTCAAGATAGTCATCACAATTCGTTTTGTTTGATAAGTCGAGTGCTCATATTTTGGTTGTTTGGTGAGTCGAGTGCTCACATTTTGTTTGTTTGGTGAGTCTAGTTCTCACATTTGGTTGTTTGGTGAGTCGAGTGCTCACAATTTGATTTCTTCTCCCCCTTTTGATTCTTCAATTTGGTTGTCTGGTGAGTCTAGTTCTCACATTTGGTTGTTTGGTGAGTCGAGTGCTCACAATTTGATTTCTTCTCCCCCATTTTGATTATTGAATTTGGTTGTTTGTTGAGTCTAGTGCTCACAATTTGGTTTCTTCTCCCCCTTTTGATTCTAATTTGGTTGTTTGGTGAGTCTAGTTCTCATATTTGGTTGTTTGGTGAGTCGAGTGCTCACAATTTGGTTTCTTCTCCCCCCTTTTGATTCTTCTGATTGATTGCACTTCTCCTTCTATTGATTCTTCTGATTGATTGCACTTCGCCCCCTTTTGATGATTCTTTGGTTGTTTCTCTCTCGATTGGTTCTTATGTATGGTTGCTTCTCCCTGCTGATTCTTGTTTGGTTTGGTTTAGTTTGAAATGGTTCTTCTACTTGGATGGTTTCTCTCTTTGACTGATTGATGGTTCTTGCTGCTCTTCATTGGTTATGCTATGAGCTAATTTCGTTTATTTTTGGGGTTAATTTGTAACAAGCTTAAAGCTTAGTGAGCTTCAGCTTGAGGGGTAGTGTTATAAGTTTATATTATTTAGTACGTTTATCGTATTTTGTTTGACAAACTCACAATGCTTCTTGTTGATGCATCATAAGTTTGAGGGTAGGTGTTAGATAATAAAGTATTAGACTTAAGCTATTAGGCATTTATATTAGTAAGTTAAAGTCCATTATGTTTATTATATATTTTCTCTTTCTCTTTTGTGTACTTGTATTGTTAACACTCCACACTTGTGATCGGTGGCTAGTTGACTAAAAAATATTAATTCTTTTTTAAGGAGAGGAACCTAACCTCTGTGTCTCAACCACTATGCTCGAGTGGGAAACGTGTGTGCCTAGTAGGATATGCATAAGTAATGAATGAATATTTTTTAATTTTTTTTAGGGGAAGTATACGATATCAGTTAAAAATTTAACCATCAGTTTATTTTTACCATTTGTGGATTTATGTCCTTTGAGTGCATGTGATGCAGGGGCAGCGATTATAAATTACTTCGGTACAACATGTGATGGATTCTCTTTTCTGTTGTAAAGGGTGTTTGGAGTGAGAACTAATTAGTTTTTGTTGGTTGGTGCCTAACTATTTTAGGGTGTGTTTGTTTCAAGTTTATCAAATTTATTTTTAGGAATTATATTTTTTGAAATTTAAATATAAGAATTTTATTCCAAAGTATTTAGAAAAAATATGTTTGGTTAACTTTATAATATGAGTAATGCTATATATCCCGAGAGGATTTATAGCGAAATGTTCACGAAATAGCAATTAGCCTATTCAATTTGCTAATTTCCGGAATACACGAGGTCATGGGTAAGTTTTTTTTTTTGTTTGACTGTAGCTTGCAGATCGGGATACTTTCGTGAGATTTTACTCGTGGGAAGTAACAATCTCCTTATAATATTCCTAAGAACCATAAAAATAGAGATTATAATAGGTAACTACATATGAATTTATTCTCATCCCCATGAGAACTTTATTCCCACCATTTTCTTTAGGAAATTTTTTCTATTTACCTTGGAATAAAATTTTAGTAAACTTGAAACAAATCTACCCTTAGTGTCATTTGTCAAATGTCTTTATAACAATGTTAGAAGCTTTAATGATGTTTAAAGTTTGTTGATTTATGCCCAACTATTTTGGTGAACCAAACCACAGGGATGCATAAAAATGGAAGAAGATTGTTGTATACATATGTTATAAGGCTGAAAAACACATGTAAAAGACGAAAATGGCCCCGCGGCAGTTAACTACCGAAATAAAGAACCGACTGCAGTTAACTACCGAAGTTCTTTCGGCAGTTAACTGCCGATGAAAAAGGAAAAAAAAACAAGAACCCATCGGCACTTAAGTTCCGAAGAACTCATATCAATTTTTTAAAAAAAATATTATACTATGCTATGCTATAATTCCACATGATATTCAAAGAACCAAATTTACACAACTGTTACTTAATTTTCAAAAGAGATGTATAGAATTTCTTATGATATTCGTTTTTTCCTCAACCTTATATGTGACTGATATCAATTTAAAAAATTCTAGGGCTAATAAGATGATGAAATTCAAATGCAGATTGTCCATAGAGATTTTTGATTTGCTTCTTCACATGTTAAGTATTATTATTACTATATTTAAACTCATAGAATGTTAATTTGTGCATTTCCTTTTGTTTCCATTGGTTCCAATTGAATCACTTGCAAATTTGACATATTTCCTCTCGCAAATCTATGTAGGTCTTGAATTGAGAGCTTTATCACTAATAATTGGGTAAGTGCACGTTTTAGTTACTCATATTTTATAATGCTTTGCTTTTGTTTTCTAAATGCTTCAATTCATCATTCACACCTAGTGCAGGACCAGTATTTTATATGCTGTTTAATGTGATTTTAAAACTTGATTTTTATTTTAATGTATTAGGCATATAAATATAATATATACATATTGACCATTTTTAGATCAATTAAAGTAGGACTTATTCAGTCGATTTAAGTAGGACTTCTTCAAATTCAGCTGCTAAATAATGTAAGCAAGAAGTGAGGCTTACGTACTTTGTTGTGATTCTAACGTACATAGAAAATTCATTCATGGTTGAACCAAACTTCAACTTTAGTGATAAAGACATCTCATCGTCTTCTGCATGCTTTATAAAGGAAACAAGGACAGTTACTTGTAGGCATATGATGTCAAGCAAGTCCTAACAAATCAATAATAGAAGTGTCCTGCGCCTCGTGCCTTCCTAATAAATACAGGCCATGATGTCAAGTGCTACATCATTTTGGTGGATTTTGAACTTTTTAAAAGAAAACACTAACTTCCCTTAAAAAAAAATAAAAAACGCTAACAACCATCATTTTGGGCATCCATGGGAAAATTGAAAAAACGTAGAAATCCAAAATATTCTCCACTAGACCAGGTGATATCCTCCTCCATAATCTACGTAAGTGCTCTCCAACACCCTCTACTATTGTCATCCTAGCTTCATCTCCAACCCACTTCTTTCAAATCATTTTCAAATTTTCTTTTAAAAAAAAACATTTTAAAATTTACAAAATGGTTTTTTTACAACTTAATTTGATTTCAAAATAATATTACCCAAAATAATTGTTTTGAAAAATAGCGTTTTCAAAATTATTTTATGGAATATTTTTCTTTAGAGACAAAAAGAAATACAATTAGTTTATCTTAATTTCGAATTAGGGATGAAATAGACTGATTTATTTTAATTGAAGAGAAAATTAGTGTAACTAAAAATAGACAATTTTAATTTAGTTCACTTTTTTTTTTTATCATAAGCAAGCAGACAAACAAAATTATGAAACTTCTGTAAACTAAATATAATATACTGTAAAAATTTGATGAATTTTAAAAATCTTTTCCAACCCCTCTGATTTAGGTATAAATAAATATATAAACTAAAAAAAGACAATAAATTAGGTTTAAATAATACACAAATACAATAAACTATTTTAGATAATATTACTAATATTGCATCAAACTAAAATTAAAATAATACAGTGTTGATTTGATTTTGGTCACGATTAATTGATTTTGAATGTTGTAATCTCGTACTGAATCAATAGATGTTTGATTTGTTTTAATTCAAAATCCAAACATAAGAAGAAACTAAAACAACCTGATTGATTTGGAATGAATATTCAGATCATCATATTTAGTTTAGGTCCTATACTTTTAGAAAGGATTACTTTCACAAGAGACAACACTGTTAATAAAATTATTTCAGGAAAAAATAACATGACAGTTTAAGTCAATAAATCCTACTGGATCTAATTTATAAGACGTATTCATTCAAGTTTTTGCACCAATGACCTTTCTCAAACCAGCAAAGGCTTGTTTTTAAGCCAACGCACAATCTTCAACCGCCTCTGGCTTCAGGCATAACATCAGAGTCCACTAAAGACATGAGACAATGTAAGCAGCCAAGCAGCGCCCCACATAGCTCCGGGGTTTTTGGCTGAGACTTGCTATAAGAATGTTTAGCAATTTCAGCTACTGTTTGGACTTGAGAGCTGCTATGCAGTCAGCATAATACCTACCTAGACCCAGAATCTGGACTAGCATCTCCATAGGAAACCAAACCCTTTTGCCCGGATGCAGAGCTAGATCTAGACCTGCTACGAGATACAGAGGTCCTTTTATTATAACGCTTTGGGGGTGTAGCGTCAGGGGATCTGGAACGAGAAGAGCCATTGCTCCTTGAGTTTGACTTCGACCTCTTTCTGTTTGGAGATTGTTGACTGTCTCGTGCACCAAGTCGGGATTTTAATCTGTCACTTATGGGAGGTCGCCTGCCTTCTGGGCTAACACTGCGTATTGGACTCCGGCCACGACCATTGTCTCTATAACGGCCTCGTACTGGACTGCGGGAGATGCTCCTACTACGACTTCTTCTGCTTTGGTATCTAAACAAATAAACATGAAATTAAGTTCATGAATGATATATGTTACATTTCCATTTTTTCATGCTAGACAATTCTTAGAAACAAACACAGCCGTGCATAATGCACAAGGTTTGGAAACAATACACACATTATTTGAAATTTAGTAGCAGATGTAACAAATTACTCCCTCTGTCCCATATTATAAGCAAAAAAAAAAATCACACTTATTAAGAAAACTAAAACATAGTAGTTTGCAACATAGTTTCTTATGTTATTCTTGAAATAAGTTTTATAGGAAGATGTAAAAACAACTTTCGTTGGTTATTGCTTATTGAGAAAATGAAAGAGAGAGCAAATTGAATGCACTTTGTATTTAATTTTCCTTTGGAAAAGATAATTTTTTTAAACAGCATAATTAAATATAATAAAAGTTGGTCTTTTTTGCTTATAATTTGAGACAAAGAAAATGGGTTTTTTTTGCTTATAATTTGGGACGGAGGGAGTACATAATAAAGGGAGATACAAGGACAAAGGTGACAATGAACACAGATAAAAATGAATGTGAAATATTTAACCTGCCACAGCATGTCCATAGACTAATTAAAGTAAATGGCCAGTTATATATTATTGAGCAAGTGCTCTAGAAGGATAATGTAAATTGAGGGAGAAGGAACCTGGGACGGCTGCCCCTTGGTGGGCTTCGAAAACGTGGTGGTGGTGAGCGCTCAGAATAATTTCTGTAGCTTGTATTTCTTCAAATACAAATATTCCAATTACAAGTCAGAACAAGATCCAACAATTTTTCAAGGAATACAGTTTAACAAAACAGTATATACAAAGAGACGTACCTATCAAAGTTCCTTCTAACATTTCTATCCCCATAACGATATGCACGAGGGGACCGCTCTGGAGATGGAGTACGATATCTGCGTGCAAAGGCAAAACGCTCAGTAAAGCCTCGACCTTTTTTAACGCGCTTTGGCATACCATTTGGCGAAGGGCTTTTTGAAATGCCCTGGCCATGTTTGGAGGCAGCAGGTTCAGATGCTTTATGGTCAGGACTAGCCAATAGAGCACGTCCTTGGTTCAGCTCCCCAGAATTCTTGGTAGGACTCCTAGCAGGACCTCTTCCAGGGCTCGCATCTCTGTTAAATGAGCTATAAGATAAGCTTGTGATGGAGTTGACAACTTGACATTTAAATCAAAGCAAAATTCAAATCATAAGATAAATCGTAAGCTAAAAAGCAAGAGCTGACACCTGTTGTGATTTGAATCATCTGAATAAGCTCGTTGATTAGCAGGTTTACTAAATTCAGCTTGAGTATCATGCCCATTATTCAGAAATTCACCATTTTCTGGAGACAATTCACCTTCTTCATGTGATTGCTTGTCTACTGTCGTTCTAACCTTGGGATCCACCGCTAGTTCTGGACTGGTTGGACTTTGTAAGCGAAGGCTAGAAGACTTATCTCCTATGTCTGTAGTATGAGAGGCTATTTACTTAGACAGCAATATCAACATAACAGTACTCATAAGATCCTTGAACTACCCCAAGTGTGAGGAAAATGGGGGACGTGAGTGGGTGCAGCACATCTTGTCAGAAATAGATAAATACCTAGAATTTTTTCAGCTTTGTCGTCAGCTTGTTTTTTATGACCAGATTTCTTATCACTGGCACTAGAACTGTCGCTTTCTGTATCACTTGAACCTTCAGAACTCCTAAAAATACAAAAGTAACTTAATTCAAAGCAGAGAACAAGCGAACTGTAACTGAGGGAGGTATACTATAGAAAGAAAGAAAAATCCACGGTTCCCCATTAAAGTCTAGCTATAATCAGACCTTTTGGACTGGTGTCTTGATCTTCTACGACTGTGCTTGCTTCTCTGCTTCCGTCCAATACTTTTCTTCTTCCCGTGCCTGCGTTTACTTCTCTTCCTTTTCTTGTGCTTCTCATAGCTAGAAGAACTTGAATCAGAATACGATGAATCTGATTCAGAATCTGAGGAATAACTGTCACTGTCACTATCAGATGATAAGTATTTCCTCCTCTTCCTCCTGTCTTTGGAAGATGTTTTTCGTTTTCTACTTAATTTTTTGTCAGCATCAGAACTATCATCAGAAGTTAAGGATTTTGTTGACTTTTTCCTTTTCTCTGAAATGAGAAACAATTCATATATTAGAAACAATTACAATCAGTAGAACCTTCAAGTGACAATGTTCATAATATATTGATATTGAATCTATCCCTATCACAAGTACCTTTCTCCTTCTCAACTGCATGCTGGCTTTTTGCTTTAGAGACTTCACCACAATCAACAATTTTAATTGGCTGGGTAGGTTTCCCATCCGCCGTTCCCAACTGCTCCATTTTCTTCAGAATCTCTATTCCCTTGGTCACTTTTCCAAAAACAACATGTTTCCTGCAACATCGCATGATGTAAAGTATCAAATCTCTCAAAAAATAGTCATGATAAAAAAGCTCAAAGCTTTTAGAGTAAATGAAAATGCAAACACTAAAAACCAGCTAGCATGGACAATAACAGCAGCAACCAAAAACTGAAAAATTGCCAAGTTGGGAATTTCCGAGGAGTCATAATAGTGTGCAATATGACAGAAGCACGCCAAGCTTTAAAAGAAACATACCCATCAAGATGATGCTGGCGCTTGAATATAATAAAAAACTGAGATCCATTGGTGTTAGGCCCACTATTAGCCATAGAAAGGACACCAGGTCCATCATGTTTTAGTTTGAAATTTTCATCTGCAAGGAAGACGTGCTTGTAGATTTAGTCAAATCATTCATCATAAAAGTAACTAACCATGCATAAGAAAACTATCATCTTTTATTTCTCAAATGTCAAATAATTCATAATAGATGAATTTACCTGCAAACTTTCCTCCATATATACTTTCTCCACCGGTGCCTGTCAACCAGACAAATGTTGTTCCTTACAAATCTTGGTAAAGGAGAAGTCAAACGGGAATCTACGTATCAAATTTGGTAAACAGCAGATAAAAATGTAAATGAAAACATACCATTGCCCCTTGAAAAATCACCACCCTGTCAGGACATAAGAACAAAAATTGGCATTGTTAAGTGCTGAAACAATAAAATTGTAAAATACAAAATAAGTTTGACAAGAATGCAGTAAAAGAAAATGGTGAATTCCAAAAGCTTTGTCGAAACTGTCACTTCTGCCCAAGTTTACGAACCGAAATTTTATTGCAATTGTGCAATGGATTTGGGTCCTCCAAGTTTTCGATCTTCCGGGTAACTTTAGGCATAAAGAGGAGAGAGTATGTGGAGAATACGGAGGGAAAATGGAAAGGAAATACGAGAGATGAAATAAAAGATGTTAGAGATAGAAAGAAAAATTGGTGAATTTTCCACTCAAAAGGTAGAGTCCTTGTCCAGTGTGCAGCACAGTACGGACACAACCTCCAACATAACTAGCTTATGACAATCATGTATAGAATAACCATGAAAGGCAACTTACTTGAGCCATAAAACCTTTAATTATACGATGAAAAGATGTTCCTTTATAATGCAAGGGTTTCCCAGTTGCTTCGCCAATCCCCTTTTCACCTGCAAACAGAAAACAACACAATTACAGAAAAAGCAAAGCCAGTAAATGAAGGAAACAATTGCCATGAAAGCAATGCCATCATTTTAAAAGTGACATTTCAAAGTCTTTAAGCAAAAATTTCAGAATTCTTTATAGAATATACTATATTTATTACTTTTAGGCTAGAACTTATCCATGTCAACTGCATGTAAACATAAATTGTACTCTGTTACAGATGAGTTACAAATAACTTACGGAGGCAAACTCTGCAACTCATATTCAACACGACAAAGATATCAGAAAGAACAAATTCAATGAAGAAATTATGCATAAAGAATATAACAATTTTTTGGCTCTTTTGACCCATGTTTTCATAAGGCACATGGAGAGAAAGAGTCGTGTAGTGGGGTGAGAGCTGAGGTGGCAAATACGTTAAAGAGACTAAGAGAGTGAGAGAAAAATACACGTGAAAGGGGAGTATGTATATGAGGTGTGTGAGAAGGACAGGAGAGTAGGGTAATCTTTGGTTGTAGTTTTCGGCTTTGAGCTTGGGCAGAGAGAATTACAAATTCCTCTGAAGAGCATTGCTCTTGGGTTACAGGAGTGTTCCTCTAGCAATACTTTTGCTTATCTTTCAGTCAATAATACAGTATTTCTTTCATTCGGACTTGGGTTCCTAACATGTTTTCTGCAGACAAATTTAAAATGCGTGATGCTCGTGTGAATTTAAAACCAGCACTGAGCCTAAGTTTCATTTATCAGGGTAGGGAACTTGATCCAAAACTTGGCAGATAACTTCCAACCCCAAACTAACTAATGCTTTACCCTACTGCCGGACATGATGTGTTTGGTTAAAAAAACGCTCTCTTAGTAACAAACCAAAATATTATATAGATAAGAATGGAAATGAGAGACTATTATATAAATAATTTAAGGATACCTGTACAAAGAGCCCGAAAATTCTCGGCCGTCTTAGGAACTACGCTAGAAAAAAGCTGCACCATTGCAAAAAAGTAGAGTCAAACCAACCCATAAGACTGAAGCGAACTTCAAATATCCTTTCAAGCAAATAACTAAAAAAAAGTTCTACTATTTTCAATTACCTCAATAACAATTCTTTCAACAGGATCCCCGTCAACTGATACATCAAAATATACACAAGGATGCTTATCCAGACTCATTGCCTCGACAATAAGATGCTTCGGACACAAATTAGAAAGAAGAAAACGATCACGAATCAGCAGCAACGTTCCAAGAGTGTATGTATCACAAACAGCATGTCAAGCCAATGCCAATCTATTAAAACAAAGAGCCATAGTTAATTCTTCAGCATTAAACACAACGAATTATCATCATCTTCCACAAATTTTATGTTTGAAGCAAATTTGAATTAAACAAACAAAAACAAACACAAATATAAAATAAACTATATAGATTTTATCCTTATTTCTTCCCAATTACTAGAGTGCAAGATTTTTTTACCAACACATGCGAACTACTCATCAATTAAAACCGTGACATTGTGATATCCAGAATTAGGGAAGATTAACAAGATCGTTTTTCGTAAATTCAATGCAACAAAAACCCTAAGTATCCATTTCATTCAATGTTTAATTAGACTCAGCTTCATAGCAAAATCCCAGATAAACCTAAAAAAAGAACTAAATCGAAGTATTCACCCGAAAACGCATTTTGCATCAAGATCGAAGAATTGTTAACTGAAGCAGCGAAAGTGGAAACAGAAGATGATGAAACTCTAACGAATTTCGAGTGTTACGAATTGCATGATGGTACTAGTTGAGCAGAGAGAGAGAGAGAGAGAGAGAGAGAGAGAGAGAGAGAGAGAGAGAGAGATGAACTCACCGTGAACGGTGGTAACAGTTCTGTTTCACTGAACACTGACGAAAACGAAGTACTCTTTCATATTCGGCTAGGGAGATAGAGTAAGCAAAGCACGAGCACGCTGTTGAACAAGATTTGGGCCATCCATGCCGGCCAAATAATTTGTTATATGGTTCTTATTTGCACCTCCAATTGTTTCTAATACACGCCCCCTTCTCAAATCTCTCCAATCTCCATGTATAATGTCGGTTATTAGTTTAGAAGAAGGAATGAGGGGAGGACTTATTTTTCATTTTTAAATTACAAACACTTTGAGATGTTTTTTAAAAAGTTAACATATTAACATAATAAACGATCGTATAATACTTTAAAGAAAAAACTTAGGTACAATTGATTTATTTTAGAAAAACATGTTATATAGTTCATAGTTTAAAAAAGAAAAGAAAATTCTCCCCTCTCTTTTCATCCTAAACCTTCCATCAAAACACATCCTAAGAGTTTGGTAGAAAACTATTGAACCAAACTACATCGATGAATGATAATTTAGTTTGATTTTGTTTAATTAAGTTAAAAATTTCTAAATAATTAAATTATTTTATAAAATATAAACAACTTCTATAATCAGAAGGAAAAAAAACACCAATTAAAAATATGTAAATACACTTGACCAAAAAAATGCAAATACAACATTGTTTTAAGATAGCAACCAACTTTTGCGCGAAATTTATATCAATATATAAATGGGATACACTTTTAAGCTGAATTTTTTCTTCTATATTTACCCTTCATTAAAATTATTTTAGAATTTTGTAATATGATTTAAATTATAAAAACAATAGGGGAATAAAGAAATTATACGATAGGTGTAAAAATACTATAAAAAAAGATATTAAATACTATAAAAAAGATCCTTATTTTAATCTTATTTAAAAATAAATCGTGTTTTGGTGCAACATTTTATCTTTCAATTTTATATAGTTTGTACTCAAAAGCATGTTGGCATTTAAAAAAAATCTTTATTTATTAATTTTGTTAGGTCTGCAGCAACTTAACCTAATATTTTCTCTCTTATTTGCTATTAGGTTAGCAGTAATTTAACCTAACAATAAAAAAATGTATCGCACCAATTTCATTCCTGTCATCTTGCCTTTTTTTCTTTGACAATCAATATTTTCTACACTTATCCTTATTTATTAATTTTGTTAGGTCTGCAGCAACTTATCCTAATATTTTCCGTCTCATTTGCTTTATTAGGTTAGAAGTAATTTAACCTAACGAAGACAATTTCCTTTGGCTGTATCATTTGCAATGACAATTAACAAAAGTCAAGGGCAGTCGCTTAAACATTTTGGTCTATATCTACCAACATCTGCATTTTCTCACAAACAGTTGTATGTTGCTGTTTACATCCAAATAAGGACTAAAGATATTGATCAGTGATAAAGATGGTGAAGATACAATGTAACGTCTAACATCGTATGTGAGGAAGTATTTTGCAATGTGTGATGAAACTACATGCCAATGTACTAAAAATTTCATATTTCTTTTACCGAATTATTGATAGGATTACCAGATTTTATTTTATAATATTTTCAGATTTCATACATTTTATGAAGTATTTTATTTTGTCTACTATGAATTATCACGTGTTATTTTTTTCACCGTTACCAATTATATATTGCATTCTATGATTCGTATGTCAATCAATTTACAATAAACCCGAATCTAGTTGTCTAACATGTGCAATATTGCACATGTTAAGGTAACTAATAGTAGTAACTTTTTTTTGGAAACAACAATTACTTATTTAAAAGTTTTATATTTAATATTAAAAGTATAATTTTCAATATAAAATTTATTTTTTAAACTTCTTAACATGTGCAAATTTGCACATGATAGAAAAACTCATATATATATATATATATATATATATATACACCTAAAAAATGTTTTTGTAAACATATCCGCGGTTTTTGTAAAGCAAATAAATAAAGAGGGAATATGTGTTTTTTGTTCGTGTTATCCTCTTTGACAGTGTTTTTCTCTCTACTCTTGAAAGTTGAAACACGCTACGGCGGAGACGGTTGCGATAATCTAGAAACGCAATACCGCTTATCGGAAGCAGCGGCGGCGACCGCACCACCCTGCAATCGTGCAACGTCGTTATTACGGTCGAACATACAAATTGCTTTGATCAAACACCGAATTTTTTCAACATTCATCTCTACTCTGCACTAATTCATTTTCCGCGTTCCCCTATCAATTATCCCAAACCTTTCAAACCCTAACAATGGCGAATGATGCAACTGAAGATTCGACAAAATTCGAAGACGAATACTCACCTTCATCAACCGTCATCAAATTCGACCGTCCAATTCCCTTACTCCGAGGACCGTTACCGGCGAGTCCTTCCGATGATCCATCGGCGGGTCCATACGTTCTAGCTTTCAAAGACTCGCAAGCTTGGGCTTCTTCATTCATAGCCTGCGAGCGGAAGATTGTTCAGCAATGTGAACAAGGGGCGAGGATTGGTTGCGCAATTAACGCTTCTAGCAAGTGCAAGCCTCCTTGGTGGAAGGTTTTGTCGGGTGTTAAACTTGAAGATTTGAAGGAACGAGAGGCTTGCGAAGTGCGCGAGATGGAAGAGTGTTTTGCTGTGGCGAAGGAGAAGTGTGTTGGTTTTGCGAAGGAGAAGTGTTTGGTGCCGTTTAGGGATGCGAGGATTAAGGTTGGGAAAGGGGTTTTGAATTTGAAGGAAGCTGTGAAGTTGATTAGTTGGGGTTCAATGCCGATGAATGGAATGAGTACTAAGTGTTTGATTGGTGGTGAATTCGGTGCGACTAATCGAAGGGCTAGTGAATTGCTTGGTTTGGATGATTGTGTGCGACGGATTTTGGATGAGAGGCAACGAGGGACCGAAAATTGAAAAAATGTTGAAACGAGGAAGCACATCCTGCATGATTTTGTTATTTGATACTCAAGGTAGGATTTCTATGTTCTAATGTTTGTTTAAAGTTATTGGATTTGCCCTTTGTTATGTCGTGCCTTTAGGTGAATTAGAGATTACATGAACTTGTTGGTTTGCTATAAAGGAAATCAAGAAATCCATATTGCATTTGTGCTCTGTGGATTGTAAGGAAACTTGAATGGCAATGTTTGAAATGCTAGCACCATGGGAAATTAGGAATGTAGGATTACTAGGAAGCTATGATTTCTATACTTGGTTATTCTACGTTTCTATTGAACAGTTTATATTTTAAATTTGATACCAACACTTGATTTGAAATCCCGGGAATTGATGTCTAATCTGGAACTTTGGTTTGAAAATACCAGTACAATACCAACTACTAAGTAACCAATGAACTAAACTAAGATGAGTTCATAGACCCAAGTCCCAACCAATCCACAAACATCTAATCACAATTTAAAATTGATGGATAAACTCACAAATTACAAGATAGGTTCACAACATATCACTTAAAAAGAGTATAATAAGTTCCAAAGTCGCAGGATAAATTGACAAATAAGATGTTTTAAAATTACTAAAGGTTTGAGGATGGTGAGGTCGAGTTCTCCCTGTTGAGTTGGGTTTAACTTGATAAACCTAGCTTCTGCTCATTAAAGTTGCATTCATTCACCTCACTGGCCTATCGGGTCAATCGCAAACTTACAAGTTACAACAATAGGTCTGTTTACTTTGGCTTTGTTTATGTTAGAAGTTATGGGATTTTGACTCAATAAATCATTGTTTACCTCTTTAACAAATGGGTTCGCGTTGGGATGTTAAATGTGTCGATGGAGTCAGGTACTACAATTGTTAGGCTAACCTATAGTGCATTATGGATCCTTATTATTCCTTTTTTTTATTGACAAATGTTAATAATCAGTTGTTAGATTTTTTTGTTCTCCTTCATCCACGTTTAACCCTTAGCTCAAACAAGTTGAACTACCCAACCCCCTGTTTCCTTATCATTCAGTTCGTGCTTTTTGGACCTTCTAAAAATAAACAGAACCACTGTCATTTTATGTATGTAATTGTATAGGGAAAATAAACATTATGTTGTAAACTCTTTCAATTGTCCTCAAACTCACAATTCTATGCGAGTCTCTACGAGTCTACCCAAGTTAATGCTAGAACAATTAATAATTGAGTTAACTTTTTGATGCTTAGGCTTGTAACTCAAACAATTCTAAGTTAACTCAAGAGTTTGACCACCATGATCACAACTAACCAACAATTGGTTTGTTGTTTTGTTACGCTGTGTAACCGGCTTAACAAATTTAAAGATTGAGAAATCCACTTGGTTGGCTTGGTGATGTTGGCTTGGGACCTTAGAGTGTGCTCCTCCTCAAGGTCTCAGGTTCAATTCTCCCCGGTGACAATTTAGGTGGGTAGTTTAGCTTCTTAAAAAAAAGGGTTAAATAAGTTTTTCGTCCTCATAAATATAGCAAATTTTGATTTTAGTCCTTAGAAAATAAAATGAGATGTTTTCATCCTCACAAATTTTTTTGTTTTAGTTTTGGTCCCTAATGGATATAATTTTGACATCTTTTGACATTTTTTAAACATAATATAAATATATAAATGTTGAACATAATAAACGGACATAACATGGATACATCTTGATCATAAAAGAGTTATAATTTTGACATTTATATGAGCATAAATTGGTCATTAAGGACCAAAATCAAAATAAAAAATTTTGTGAGGTTGAAAACATTCGATTTTATTTTTCAGGGACTAAAATCAAAATTCACTATATTTATAGGGACGAAAAACTTATTTAACCCTTAAAAAAAAAAAAATCCTAATTGGATGCTGCTGTTTATCAGCACTCCCATAAAAAGCCACCTCCTCCTCAATGTGGAAGAAGTTAGAGAATACTCCTTGAATGCTGGCTGCAGGTTCCCAACTATTCTCCCAATCATGGGAACACACCCATGTAGCTGGACAATTTTCTTTGAGGATACCAGCCACTTGTATTGGAGTGCTTAAATTATTTTTTACTCTTTAATATCTATCTAGTTAATAAAATATTTCAGTCTGTGTTGGTTTGTGAGTGCAATAAAGTGGCATTCAAATAAGCAAGTATACATTTTCTAGATGATGATTTGGGAGCTCTTCAACTCTCCCTAAGACTGAGTTACTTCACAGCTACCTCACCTCTTACTGACTAACAATCAAACAACTAACTATAGGCACATCTACCAATTCTTTCCTCCCACAAGACATTAGGTGAATATAATTGATAAAACGACGGCAATTACAGAACACTCTCTCGATACTCATTATCTCCACTCTCCACCATATCTCGTCTTCGTTTTCAACAACCCTTCCTCTTGAATCTGTAATCCCCTCTTCCAGCAGCATCACCTTCAATTGTTTGTTCTTGCATACTTGTCCTGGGTCAAATATATCATTGTAACAAAAACACAAACAACCCTTTCTTGATATTCCTCTCCTCATCGGTCATACATTTCGAGCTGCTCCTCCCACCATCTTCTGTGGCAACTCCCTGAGAGTTGCCAACATGGTTAAAATTAACTTCTGGTGAGTAATCATGCTTAGCGTCCTGGTTCTCGGCCATCAATGTTTACCCCTCATCATGACCAACCCCATAAAACTCTCTGCTACCCCTTCCTTTATATACAGAATTGGATGATTGACCCACCCGTTTCCTCAAAATAATGCTCCTTTCATCAATTAGCAGGACCGAGTCCATCATCTGTTTCAAGGCTTTGGGTTTATGCACCCTTATTTCCGCCCTAACCAAATCCCTTATAACCCATTCACGAAATTCCATTTAGATACTATTGTTGGGTAATTTTTAAGGACCCGGGTAATACCTTAAATTTCTCCCTATATTTACAGACAGAGCCTTCTTGTTTCACCGCACCAGTAGTTGAAACATGTTTTCCACCAGCGTTGGCTGAAACTTTTTCACAAGTTAGAATATTCAGAGCAAATTCCCACCACTGCATCCATGACAATGCCTTCTGTTCCACCAGCATAAATGGACTGCTTGTTTTTACGAAAGTAATGATCAAGTCTATATTTTTCCTCAAAATGTCGCTCCTTATTTATCAGCATCGCGACATGACTCTGCAGCCACATTCACTTTTCTTCCTCCATGAATTCCTCCAATAACTTCACTTTATACTGCTTGTTTATGCATAAATGACCAATTCTATATTGTTCATCCCACCTTAAGATGCTTTAAAT
>Ga0315913_1002187_pt1 | contig 22704 bp, 11 predicted proteins | sample MpolsnodulesMG_FD_207736 | JGI IMG/M metagenome (GOLD analysis project Ga0315913, IMG submission 207736) | Medicago polymorpha root nodule microbial communities from Los Angeles, California, United States - small nodules | ecosystem: Host-associated > Plants > Roots > Nodule | place: USA... | reverse complement strand
ACTTTTTTTTTACCGAAATAACTTTTTTTTTATCGGAAAAAAAAAACTTTTTTTTTACCTTTATAGTGGAGTTTTTTTAGGCCCACAAATAAATAGATTTTAGAGTGGGCTTGATCCCAAATATTTTGTTCAATTAGAGGGCTTTAATTTAATGGGCTTGGTGAAGGCTTTTTTAAGTGGACTTTGAAATTTGGGGCTCTATTGAAATAGAATGAAAGGATCATCTAACTATATTTATTTGTTATCCTGAAACAACAGATAAACAAGACAATTGACACTAACCGAGTTGAACTTAAAGAAAGTAACATATTGATGAGATTAAAAATCAAAGCTTTGATACCCGGGCAATTAAAAGAACACGAGAATTTGGGAGAACACGGAGAAAGATGGGTTACCATGAAAGGTTGCAGCATATAGGAAGTCCTGTGTTTTGAGGAAAATGTTTTACGTGGGTAAAGGAATAATATTTCAGTTATCATGTTTCATTCCATTGCATACACTCCAAATTGGGGGGAATGAGAATTTGAAGGATTGAATGCAAAGTGATGGAATGAATTGGAATGAATTCCGTCATGTTCCATTCCATTCAATTTATTTTTTTGTAAATCCAAACAATGAAATTTAATTACTTACCACTGCATTCCATCCCACTCTATCACATTCCATCAATCCAAACATAGCCTTAGAATATCACCGTTGGCAACTTCTTATACAACCCATTTGTTGGTACCCACTTTTGACAAGTTAATTTGTAGTATTACCACTAGTTGTATTAGTGAGTGGAAATGATTTGAATAACATTTCTTCCAAATTTCAAATTAGTGTCAATCTCTTTTTTCCACGGACCTTGAAACATGTCGAAGACTCTTTGCATTTGCAGCACACAATTACGTGTAAATGTTAATATGCCGATGGTTAATGCACATAATTATAATTATGAAATGCAATAAATTGTGTGATATGTAAGTTGGTGTAATTGAGCATAACTATGTTGGAGATATGGCTCCTTTTTATACTTCCAAGTTACAATAAAAATGAAGCATTTTATCATGGAAATACCGGGTTCGATTGGGGGAACAACGTTTGGTCAGTGTGCATGCCTCTACCTATGAGCCGGATTAGTCGCTCATAATTGATGGGTCGGAAACCAATGCAAAAGCCAAAAAAATAATAATAAATGAAGCATTAATCTTCAATATAAAACAAATACAGATGAAACATTAATATTTTTTTTTATTATATTATTAATTAGTTATTATTGTTTCTTCTCTTAATTCAAATTTTTAATTTATTTTTTTCATACCATTTGTTAAGGATAATTTTGTAAAACAACTCATAATATCTATTTTTCATACAAAACTAATTACATTTCTTAATACATGTAAAATGTTTAAAACGTCTTATAACTTAGGACGGAGATAACATATATAACTTGTTCTAGGCCATCCCATTCGATAACATATCTTAGATGAACTGTTTTGGAAAATGGGCATTATTAAGAATTTTTATACGGTGTAGTTTATACAATGTTAAATACATTGTCAGCGTTTAAATATTCAAATAACATAGCTCTTCATTTAAATACGCTTCTTAATCCTTTAAATATATAAAAAAAAACGCATCTTAGCCTAATTTGTCTATTAAAAAAAAGTACTCTATCGGGTCTCAATTAAATAAATTTTTACCTTTTAGTTGCATTCAATCAATGATGTATGTAGTTTATAATATATACATCATACATTATTGACTGAATGAACTTAAAAGGTAAAAATATACTTATAATTAAGACCGATGAGAGTATTGTTTAGCCTGAAACTAACTTTGAGAAGAAGACTCATATATCTTGAAGATGTTATTGTGATTGGAATCATTAAAAAGAGAAATTAATTTTGTTTTTAAGGTAAAGAAATGTATTGAAGGCAAAAATTACTCTTGGCGTATCGTAATTTAATCTTAGGTAACATCCTTTATTTTTTCTCTGTCAAAAAAAATCCTTTATTTTTTCTCTTGTAAAAAATCCTTTACATTTTCTTTTTATGCACGAACTTCAAACTTTATATCATTTTTATATCTAATTTTGTACATAAAATATATCATTATATCTATTAAAATCTTCGTATCGGCGAGGTAAGTAAATTTTGTCTAAAAATTGTTTCCACTAATAATTAAATTAGAGTTCTTTCGAATGAACTTAATCTTTTTTTGGGAGACTTACTTTTTTTTTGTTAGCATATATGATATACTACACTATTTTATTTTTTTTGGTCTGTACTTTTTTAATAATACATGTTAGTATTATTTGATAATTTTTTCCTTTTTTATTATTTCATAATATGCTTCAACATATTGGATCAATGCCATTTTATAATATTAATTTTTAATGTATCATATGTTGGTATATTTTACATTTTTTTTGAAAGGATATTGGTATAGTTTACATCAAACACGCTTATTACTTTACATTTTATAATTGTAATTTTGAAATCCAAAAATTGATTTAAATTAGACCACGTTAAATTGTATTGAGCTCTCCCTAAGACAAATCGATATTCCTACTTCCTAGAGTGCTGGAAACAAATCACATGATTGAATTGAATTATTTTATTAAACCTTAATAAATTGAATCCATTGTTACCCAAAAAAAAAAATTAATTAATTGAGTCCATAAAAACAAAATATCGAATACCTCCAATTGTAAATCGGGTAAGAATCCACCTCCATTTATATTTGATTGAAAAGTTTAATTTTTTGTACGCAAAAATAGGTCTTAATTTTCTTTCCTTTTTTGACACATTAATTTTCTTTATATAGTAAAATATTCACCGGAGAAATTGCATAATTCATAATTGGAGGAATTTAGCAACAGGGTGTGGGAGACAAGAAAAAAAGGTTAGTTTTCATATTTGTTTTTGTTTTTATACTTTTGGTTTTGTGTTTATTTTGTTCAAGAGGTAAGGGATGGAATCATATATGTTATGCAGTGGTTCATCTCTAGTCCTGTTTCTCTTTTCCCAAAAACTTCTATAATAGTTTTTAATGATTTCTGATTCGGTCGATAGGGTATGCATTTGATTTGTATTTTGAAAAGTTATTTTTCGTTTTAAAAGAATTAAAACTGTTTTACAAGGTTTAATATAAAATTGTTGAGTAAAATTTATTTGGTAGTTTTGGATTAAATCTAAGGTTTGAGTTTTTCTTTAAGAAAATTATTTCTATTATTTAAAACAAAATATCTTGTTCCATTATAATTTTTTTGTAAAGAATTATAAAACCTTTTTTCATGGTTTTGGATTAAATCTAAAGTCTTTGATTTTCTTTTGATCTTATGAACGGAGCGCTCAACCTCTTCTTTGTTTGAGTGTCAATACTCTTGAGGCTATCTAGTTTAGGATACATATGTTCTTATGTGGTGTGTACGGGAATAATTTTAGGGGTACCTTTTACATTATTGTTTATCATTTTTAAAACAAATTATTTTTTATTATTTAAATGAAAAAATTAAAATAAATAATACTTCCTTTTATCAAGTAAAAATTCACTTTATAGATTTATTGAATAATTGAAAAGTGATTTTTTTATATTATAATGATCGAAAGTAGTTTTTTTTTTATTGTTCAAAAAAAAAATTGTGGGAAAGATTTCAATATATTTCTCTCTGCTTTTGTAGATTAGGACATATTATTAAGATTATACTCAATATTTTTCTCCGTTTTTGTAGATTACGACATATTATTAAAATTATATTTAATACTATTTTTCTCCGATTTTGTAGATTAGGACATATCATTAAAAGGTATTTTCATATGGTAAAAAATATCCGGTTGTAAGAATTGAATCAATCAAAGGTATTTTCATATGCAATCAAATTATTTAATCGGTGATTAAAATCATTTAAAAGTTAGGTTTCTTGAATCGAACAACAACAATAATAATAATTTGGAAACTATTTTAGCTGCATTTTTTATGGATTTAAAAAGGGAATGAATTGATGCTTCACCAATTTGATTATAAACTTTTTCTGAGCTGTTGCATTTCTGCTTTATTCCTTCAATATTCATTGCCATTGAAATTTGTGACTTTTTCATGTATATATCACTAATAAAATATAATAAATAAAAGAAACATTATATCCCCTCAAAAAAAGAAACATTATTTATGCGTTTGCGTTTCTTTATTAGTTGAATTTATTAGGGTGTGTTTGTTTCAAGTGTAGCAAATTTATTCCTAAGAATAACATTCCTTCAAATATAAAGATATGAATTTTATTCTAAAGTATTTAGAAAAAAGATGTTTGGTTAATATTATAGTATTCCAAAGAACCTTAAAAATAGGAAATATAATAGGTAATTACACATAATTTTATTCTCATCTCTACGGGGGAACCTTGTTCCCACAATTTTCTTTGGGAAAACTTTTCTATTCCCAGGAACATTTTATACCCAGAAATAAAATTTAATAAACTTGTAACAAACATATGCATTTTTATGATTTTATTCCTAGAAATCTACAAATATAACTTGAAACAAACACACCCTCCTTAATTTTGCTGCAAGTACTACGGGGCCAACATGATCTAGGAACTATATCACGTGATTTTGCATTTTGTTAGTTCTTTAAAGTGATTTTATATTATATTCTTTGTTGTTTCAATGCGTAGTTGCAATTGTGAAATTTTAAAAATCACTTATCTTTATCATACATTTTAGTTTGTGTATAATGTACTGCAGTTGTTGTCTACTATAGTTTTTTATTGTAATGTTTTGTTGCCATTTGAACAATATTTCTTTTAAAGTCATCTTTTTTGAGGTCATAAATGTTAGTGGTGAATTAGTATATATGTTAGAGAATGGAGACTTTGTTAGCCGTAAAGATCGAATACCTCCTTTTTATGTTTTTGTTTAAAGCATCCTTACATGCATGCTAAGTTACTCTTAAGTATTTTCTTGCTTCCATTTGATTTTGTCTACGTTCACTTTTTGAGTAATTATCTTTATATAATTGCAAATTTTTTATTTAACTTTTCATTAAAATTTTATTATTTGTCTAGATATACTATACTGTGTTTTTTTACCAAGTATCCTCTACTATTGGGTATAATAATTACATGATTCTATTTTTTTATTGATAGAAAATGGGTCGTGGAAGAATATCTATGGAACTCATTCAAAAGGAGAAATCAAGGAAGTCAACATTTCAAAAGAGAAAGGACGGATTAATGAAAAAAGTGAATGAATTTTCCATTCTTTGTGATGTTGATGTTTGTGTAGTTCTCTATGCTCCCAATTTTGTAGGTCGAGGATTTGCTGAACCTGAAACATGGCCTAAAGACAAAAGAGAGGTACAAAGAATCCTTCAAAAGTACTATAACACAACAAGTGATAGGCGTCCTAAGATCTATGATGTTCAAGAGTATTTTAAGGAAAGGATGAGAAAACTTGAATTTGAGATTTCCAAAGTGCGTAAAGAGAAGTTAAAGATGATGTATCCAACTTGGAATGAATCTTTCAATTCTCTTGGAGCGGAACAATTGATATTATTTGCTAGCAAACTGGAAGCTAAGCTTGATGCTTGTAATCAAAAGAAGCATATGCAAAAAGAAGATCTCAAGGGAAAAACAATAGCTCATGAATCACACAAGGTAGATGAACTAATTAGTACTACTTACTTGGCCCCAAATCCAAGTTACTACTTCAATCTCATGCAAAATTCCATGTCTCAAGCACAAACTTATCCTCCAATGATGAATATTAGTGATAAAAACCCCTTAGGGTTTTGGCCACTTCAACCGGGACAAAGCTCTCAACCTTCTTCTTTGATTTCCAATATACCGAGCTCGCACCATGTGGAGTCTGAGGAGGGTAGATATGTGCAGTCTTACCCCTACAAGCATATTGATGTTAATGGAGCTAATTGGGCCAATCAGGTTAATGCTAATGTTACCTACAATCCCAAAATCAATATGGAAAGAAAGGATGAAAACTCGTCACCATACTATTACAATGGAAATGCAATGGCAATGCAATCATATCCTATTGCTATGCACACTCTCCCTTTTCAGAATCTCTCAAATCTACCACATGGATTTCAACTTAGTGGATTCAATGCTAAGGATATTCTGCAAGCTCATATGTTCATGAATGGAAAGAAGTAGTGCATAACACTTTGAACTTTCAGGCTAGATTCTTAGTATAAGATTGTTGAACTTTGTTATCTTTTTTCTAGTCTTTATTTTCAGTCGTTTTATAGATTTTTGAATTAACAAGAATTTCTTTTCTTGGTTTTTAAGTCAAACAAATAGCTTGGAGCTTATTATATTTTTCTGGACTCAAAATTGAATGCTATGTTATTATTACTTGCAAATCTTCTTTGTTGCTATTTGTTTTATGATCATTGCTCTAAATTTGACATCTCATTGTTACAGTACATGTATGTATGTAAGTTACTAATATAGATGAAGGTTCAAAATTATCCTTTTTTAAGTTATGAAACAAACATTCACTGATGTAATTTTTATATTGTTTAATTTTACAAATACATATGCTACATTCTGAAGAATGATAGGGAAATGGTGGCAATAGCTAGCTTTGTCTACGTGCTTGATTTTTTTAATATGAAATGAAGCTAATTTCACTTATTTGCAGCGAGCAACATTTTAGTTTGTCATATTTTGCTTTTGAAATAAAAATACTAATTTTCTTATAAATCCTCAATTTCGTTGGGAATAGAAAAGGTGAGTAATTCTCTCTCAACTAATTTTTCTTTTACGCGAGAGTTGGAGATCGAGCTCATGACCAATAGCGGTGAACTAATTCCTTACCATTCAAACCAACTACATATTGATAGTCCTTATCTCCTTAAATCCTAGAATAATAACTTATTTATGATAAACTTGAAAATACAAATAGGTTTATGTATTTTTTTCTTAATTACAAGTAAATTGGACCTTTACCCTACCTAATATCCATAGTTATTTTGAAGTGACAATATTAATATTCATGGCTTATTTGTAAAGTAATGAACATGGTAATTCAAACTCATATTTTTCACTGGAGTAATGATATTTGTACAACCATTTTGTTACAACTTTTTGACAACTTTCTCTCTCATACTCACATTATGTTATTATTCTCTCTCTTTCTTTTTCTCTCTCCATTGTTTTTGACCAATAAAAAGGTAGAAAATCAAAGTTGTCACTAAAGTTGTCAATAAATGGATGTACAAATATCATTGCTCTTTTCACTGAGTATTACTAGGTAGGTTAAGGATGTGAGGTAAACAGACTTTTAGGTGTGATCCTTGGGTGTCTGCTACCCCTCTTAAGGTGAGATTCCCAAGACTGTTCCAAGTCTCCTCTCAAAAGGAAGTTAAAATCCAGAACTTGTTGCCTAGCAGTACAGTTCAACACATTCTGTCCATTCCTTTACTGTTGGAAGAACAAGAGGATATGTCGATTTGGGATGAGGAGATGCATGGAAATTAGACTATTCATTTGGATATAGACTGGCCCTGAAGATGTTATTGAATGCAAAGAGACGATTTGTTCAAGGGATTGGTACAGTATTTGGCGAGCAAGAATGCCTCCGAAAGTACATAATTAATTTGGTGAATATGTAGAAGTTGCTTAATTACTGTCAATGGTAAGGTTGCAGTAGAGGCCGGTGCCTTGTCCTGCTCAATGTAGATGTGTGTTGATCATGAAGAAAATGATTGGCATATATTTTTTCAGTGCTCAACTAATGTTGATTGCTGACATACTGCAGGATTGTTTTCATTGTGCAGTCCTGGGTTCAGCGGTTTAAGGTTTAATTATGTGGTAGCAGTATTGATGGATGTTTGTGCGTGCGAAACAGAAGACGTTTTCAGTCGTGTCTTGACGTTGGTCTGGGGGGATATGATCGAATTGGAATGATTAGATATGGAATCAAAAGAAGTATCTGCGGTGCATATTTTCGATTTAGTACAGACCATGTGGGAAGAGTGGAAGGCAGTTCAAACTATGCAGAGAATGGAAATCGACCAGAGCTATATCCTTAATTGGGAAGGAACTTTGGAGATTCTAGTTCAAGAAGGCGAGCCTTTCGCACTCTTAAATGCAAATCGTTGGGTGCAAGAGATGGTATTGTCCAGCGCTATATTTTTATCTGATTCACAAAATCTGGTGGAAGTATACATAGTGGAAGCTGACCTTCTTCAGTGGATCCTCTATGTTATGTTATTTAAACTAAATAATCGAAAAAGATTCACATTTGAAAAATTATAGACAAATTTCATTGAAGAGTTGGATGGTCTGAATACAATTTGAAAGTTCCTTAAAACTTGCAATTAATAAATCCACTAAGTAATTGAACTTGAACTTAAACTTGCACCTAATAGTTTTGTTCATTCTTTCTATTTACATATTTTCTTCCATCTAACAATGCACAAGCCAATTGATTTCTTGCATCTACCACTTTATCAACAATATGTTGACAGCCATGTCTGCATCCGAGCTGATATGAATGAAATGAATTATGTGCATCTGTTATAATCGGTCAATCTTTTGTGGAAAGACTAAATCCCGCAAGAAATCATTGCCGTCCATAGAGTCCTTTTATTTTTTAAGACAAAACCCAATATTTTCTATTACAGCTGTTATTTTTCACAGCTTTTCTTCTTGTTTATCATATTTTGTAACTTTGGTATCTTAATGTTTGCCTCACAATAAAAAATCATTCCAACAAAACTCCTATCATCTTCTTGAAACAAAATAAAAAATCCACAAATTCTGAACTCAAATCATTCTTCAACCAACTTTTTGTTTTTTGAGTTAGGATCGAGACATCAAAACCTTCTCTCCAAAGTTCCTGGGCCCATAAATCATGTACCAGGAAGATGATGGCTACATATGTGAGTGGGGAGAGGAGAATGAGTTTGAGGAGTGAGAAGGTTTGAGATTTGAGACAAATTAATTTTATGATGGTAGGGTTTGAAATGAGAAAAGGGGGGAGAGAGAAGTTTTGAGGTCTAGATCATCACCCATAAAATATTGCTTGTCCCAATAATTAGTTTTGAATTTGTGAAATTTTGTTTTAGTTTAATGCAGGTGATAAGAGTTTTTTTTTGGTAGTGGTCGGGGTTCAAACCCCGGACATTGCATATTTTATGCATTGTCCCAACCAATTGAGCTAAGCTCACGAGGACGCAGGTGATAAGAGTTTAATTGGGGCGATTTGGTTGTGTCTCCTTTGCTTCCAATTTACTACAAAAAGGGGGACAAACTAGATCCGTGAGGAAGAAAGTGTGTGTTTTTTGGGATATAAATTCGGAACTAAAGGCTATGTTGTATTTGACTTACATACTCGTAATATTTTCATTTCTAGAAATGTTATTTTTCACGAACACATTTTTCCATATTCTCATAATCCATCTTCAATTAATGATCAATCGACCACTCATAATGATGACATACTTGATCCTTTGTGTTTTGATGACTCTTTTTTATTTGATCGCATCATTTCCCCTCAAAATGAACCTGTTTCAAATTCTACATCTGATCTTACAAATGATATACCTCATTCTGCATCTGATTTGCATTCTAATCACATTAATGAAAGTCGTTTGAGAAAATCGGAAAGAGTTTCTCAACCCCCATCTTACTTAAAAGACTTTCATTGTTATAATATTGCTAATGTTGATGTTTTGTATCCCATATCTAAGTCTTTATCATATGACCACTTTTCTGCATCTCGTTATGCTTATATTTCTGCTATCACTGTTAATCAAGAACCTAATACTTATAAGCAAGCAGTTCAACATCCTCATTGGCTTAGACTAAGATCAATCATACAAGTGAAATTGATATCACATATTCACATAAAGTCGTAAGGCATTAGCTATATGGGTACCCTAACTTATATCTTGTTGAACATCCTCTTGCATACAATGTGAAATTTTTGTTCACACTTGGCAAATTAACATCTCTCCATTAAGTATCACATCCTATGTATACGTGATCCACAACCAAAAACTGCTCCCCACAACGTTGAATTGTGATATGGTACCATCGTTGAACCTTCTAGAGGAGTCAACATTGGTGTGGATTGACACAATGGAGAAAGAACAACCACACAAGAGAGAATGATACCACATCTTCATCCAAAATTTTAAGACCTAAGTATGAATTTTTTTCAACTTATTTGTTGTTTAACCTCCACTGTCTTATCCAATGTTTGACTTTAACCATAGTTGTCAATGCAGCGCGGCGCGACCACCCCAAAAATTGACGTGGCGTGAGAGCGGGGCGTGTAACAGGCGCTTTTCAGTGGCGCGGACACATATATTTTATACTAAAAATACAATACTGTTGAGATAGAAATACTAGAATACCTTAAACATTAATAAAAAAAAATCATGAAGTATTCATCATTTGAAATAAAAACCATAAGTCTTAAGCAACATAAGAAACATGCTTACAAACAACACCCAAAAAATTCAAGGAAAGCAAGACTTTAAGTTTGCAAAGCTTAAAGTAACAAAAGTACTAAACATCAAAAGTCAAATAATCATGAAAATCTTCATCATCACTTCCTCCACTACTAGAGTGGTGCACATGTTCTTCTTCATCCTCTTTCTCTTGAATCTCTTCCTCTTCATCCTCTTTTTCTTCATCCTCCCAATTAACAAACTCTGAGTCATATTCATCAATTACAACAGCCTTCTTTCCTTTTTCCTTAGAACTTGTACGTTTATGCCGAGGAGGAGATGGCTGTAGGCTGAAGAAGAAGAAGAAGGAAGAAGATAAGAGGAGATCGCTGCTCTCTTATGTTTGTTGTTTCAACTTTCAATCGCAGAAAATGAGAGAAAGAGGCCGCGTAAACAGAGAAAGAGAAAGAGAGGCGCTATTGTAGTGGAAATTGGAAAGAAAAAGGTTAAGGTTTCGAAAATGACCAAAACGCCCTTGAAAACGTTTTAAAATTTTGGACAAAGTCGACTTTTCTTCATTCTATGCGGGTCGCCCGCTTTGACCGCATCAGATCCGAACCGCTCCGGCGAAAAGCGGTTGCGAAGGACCGCTATGACCAACCGACACGCGCTGTCGCGGTATGAAGTGCTGCTCTCGAAATTTTCGCTACGCGCCGCGATAGCAGGCGGCACGGCCGGTTATAACAACTATGACTTTAACTAACACATGATACATCATAATATTCTCTCCCTCAAGTATGACGAAATTCTAACCCGTATCCATACTAGTTTAAACATAAATACATCATTTATGTATGGCATAAGCTCAAAAAAATATTATGCCTTGTCTTTATTATATTTTCAAACTTATCTCAACAAGTTGTTAAGAAAAGTTTATGAAACTTAATAAGCGGCTAATTGATGTGTTACATTAACTATTACCAGTTAACATTTACTCCAAGGTTTCCACGAATATAGACATTGATATGATAAAAAATTAAATACATAAAAACCCTATAAAATCATAACTGAACCAGTTTATGTCATGGCGACAGTTGACATAGTAGAAATATGTTTATAAAGCAGTAAATCTTGTTTCATTATTTTTATTATAACAAAAGAAAATTAGTCTTTTTTCTTAAGGGGGGTGTAGTCACATCACATGAATCAAATGGCAACGTAATTCTAATGAATCAAGTCTTTTTTCTTAATAGTTGATGAATTACCCCCCCATAAATATAAAACTCAACCTGAAAGACTAATTAACCACACACAAAATGGTCATTACAGTCACAGAGTAACTACATCCACGCATATAGTTCCTACACTTTGATTACTCAATAAACAATAATAGACCCTCCAAAACGCTTAAGCTGATCTATCCTACTTCTTGTCTGCACACAAGGGTTATACCTAAATCAAAAGCAAACAAAGTCATCAAATTAACATTTGTTCTATTTTATTTATAGATTAATTTGATTTATGAAAAGAATCGTACCTTGCTCGAATTGCACGCATACTGGTAGGTTCATACCCAGTGTAAAACAGAGTAGCATTTAAAGTCGAAGTCAGGACCACCGGGGCAGTAGACACAAATGTTACCAATGGTGGCAATACAAATGATAGATATTAATATAAATTCCTGTAGAACCGAAAAATACATCACTATCTAAAATGCAGATAACTCATGCAAATTGAAGAAGGAAAATAAAATATGATAGAGTATTTAAAATTAATATAGGCTATGTTTCACTATTTGATAGACGGAATAGTGAAATGAATTTGATATCTAATTATGCCACCATACAGAGGATGCTTAAACCAGCTTGAGACCCAGACAAATGCTTAAAAAAAATCACATAGGGCAGCATTACTAAATGAATGCTACAAAACACAAAAGTTAATACTTTTCAACACCTCAGTGTTTTCTTTAGGTTAATAGACGCGAAATATAGATACTTGAAGTGTCTCATACAGAAAGAGAAAAAAAAAATACAACTATTAATAGTTAAATATCACAAAACAGAAACAAGAACAGTTATTCCCTGGAAATATCAAGCATTGCCGTTGCTATTTCTATTAAAATGGTATGATGTTAATTGTAATTCAGCCAATTAATAGTAAGAATGGCTTCTAAACGAAGTTCTCCATGCATTGACTATTTGATTCTAAATAGATTTCTTTTGTGTTAATTTTTGAACAGAACAGAAAGTACCGCCTTCTAATTAATGACAATACATTATTTTTTGTTTCATTTTATCCCAATGACACGGATTCAGACTGAAGCACTAGTTACAGAGACAGAGGCCTGTGGCAACTGAGGTATAATACCAAAATAACAATATTCTATTATGCGCTACCCCTGTATGCCTAGCGAGACAAACATGTCGTCGATCATAAATTTGAACTAGGAAAACAATAAACAGTTGCACAAGATACACAAGGAAATCTGATGGTGATTTTCATTTTCCAAACTTGTAAGGAAGGTGGGCAAGTGACCAAATATGGAGTCCAGAGAACAGAAATAATAACGGTAGTCAATAGCAATTGATGGACCCGAGTTCAACCTTCAAGCTTTGATGAAAAGCGTACATACTAATTCTAATTTATAACCAGCAAACTATTTGCGACTGAAACAAATTACATGATGTAGGAAAACTCACCAATTAATATTGTTCCAGAGGATTGTGACTGGAGTAACCTTTCCGGGAGTTTTACCGACAGGGAAATGTTGTTTGGAACACCGTCATTCTACGGCAAGAAAGCGGGGCCAGGTGTGGAACTACTGCAGTGAAATTCAACGCAAGGATAAAAACTTGATCAACGTTGAGATATTCTTGACTCCAATTGCTTGTTCTGATCTCTTGTCTCAGCTCCAATTTGAATCCGAGACATTCATAAAGAACAAGTTTAAACCACGAGTAAAGAAATCTTATATAACAGGGCACAAAGATGTTAAAGTGAAAGCTGCAAAAAGAGCAAGTTTTAGAAGAAAACATACTTTTTCATTTTTTGAGAAGCAATCCAATAAATAAGTGAAAACGGAAGAGTTATCTTTCCCTTCAATCTTCTCATTTTTAGTCAAGAAATAAAATCATTCTTTTCCTTTTTGATTAGCATTTTGGATTCCAAACAATTTAAAGCATATTCAAATTGAAATTCTTGTACCACAAGATGAATTTGCTACTGGTTTCTTCTTTACTTTTATTTTAAGAATGTAGACGAGCAATAAAGCACAACAGGAACAATGCCAGCTACAAACTAGGCTCACAAGTTACAACTCTTAAAAGTACAAAACGATGGACAATTAACAAAAGAGTCTAAGGGAAGGTAAAATTACCTGCCGTTTATCTTCCCACGACAGAAATGTTTCCCAACCTTCATTTGCCATATAGTCACGACGAACAAGCTCCGCCTCTTCTAGCTAACTTTGGCGATGAATATCCTACAAATAAATACGAAATGACGGTTGGTGTTCCAAAAAAATATTAGGAAACAAGTGTCTTTGATAAATTACCTAGATTCCAGCTTCTCTGGTCCGAACATCACAACATTTTAAACCCCCAAGTCTTCCATTCGAGCTAATGCTAGCTCCCTTTCTCACCCCGCTGAACTCTATAAACACGAGTCCACGGAGGTACCATTGCAAGGATCCTTGCTATGATGTCCACAAGTTGCTCAGGTGAATAATTTCTATACCTACAATGATTTTAACAAAAAAATTGACTTTCACGTGCCTTTTAATCCTACTGAATAATGAGATAGAAACTAAAGAGTTTGACAAAGACTCATTTGAAAGAAAACATGACATTTGATAGGTACCTGCCAGTTTTCCAGAGCTCATAAATCCCAGTTCCACGTATTACAAGAGTTGGGTACATTTTAAGCCCTTCTGCTCAACACCAACATTTGGAAGATCAGGCAATAGACATCATGTGAGCAACTACCTAAAGCAAAAGATAAAAAATAATAAGGTTTCGCTTGTGATTTGATTGTGAGCTTGGCCCTGAACAAATACCTCTATCCCATTAATACAGAGAACGACCAAAACTTCAAAGAATCATTGTGCATCAAAATTGCAAAGCATAAATAGAAAGCACAAAGCAACTACAACAAAAATTACTCCAACTTTTGTATTCATATTAGTTTAGCTCTACTAAAAACTGTATTCTACCTAGAGTTTGAGATTTTACAGATGATGTTTGACCAAAATTAATAAGGGTAACAACATATGGAGAGAACAAAGGAGATGTAAAAATTGATCTTTCAAGAAAGTCGATAGTGATGCTCAAATACAAAAGATAACCTACTAATTAATGTTAGAGTGATTACTATAGTCTGTCAATGGTGGCCTGTTCTATTTGTTGTCTCTTTCAAATAACATCGACTCCAATGATTGATCAACAAAAAGAGACTTCCTAAAACTCACTCTGTGCCTATTCTACGAAATAAGTTTAAAGGACAGACCAATTACTTAAAAAGATGAATTCAAGTACATAGAGATTCTATCGCAGGTTGTGAAACTGGATGCAAAAGCAATCAATCCTATCGAAAAACATTCTGGTAAGGTGAAATTGTTTTGCAAAGTTAGTCACACATCACATGTAAATGAAACAGATTTGTAAGAACTCAAAGGTACAAACTAATAGTAGATAAACTACCAGAACAGGATATCTTAGAAGCCAGAACCTAGAAATTACTAACTGCAAGGACTTAATTTTTTGTCTCATCCACATCTAAATATATCATCTGTATCTGATATAAAATTAAGCTTGTTTGAGGCCAATGGTTTCATTGCAACTATTAATTGTGAATCAAACTCTGCAGCAAAATACAGAATCCAGCCAACGTTATAGAAAAACAAAATTGAGAAGAGTTAACAGTAGAGTAAATAAGGGGCATTGTTTCTTTGGTTGTGCAGCTGCCAAAGACGTGGGGCAAAAAATCGAAAAGATTTTCAACAGTGTCGGGGGCTTTGCGAAGGCAGATCTCAGCTTCCAGAACATGATCAGTGCAGTAAAATGAAAATACTGATGACATTGTGGGGTCTTTGGCGGAGAAGAAAGAGAATGCTTTGGGACAAGCTTCCATTAGCCTTTAAGGTTTGTAGAAGAATAAAAGATCAGCTCGATAATTTGTGCAGGTTTCTATCCGACCAACAGTAGAATGCAGATCGTTGAAATCGTCAGAATCAGAACCTGCATTGGATAAAGCCGGCAGCAGGGAAGTTCAAATGCAGCGTTGATGTGGCAATATTCCAAGATCAGAATTTTTATGGTGTAGGTGTGTGCCTCGGTAATGATCAACGCAAATTAATTCAAGCTTCCGCGTGGTTCCAACTCCAAGGGCTGTCAAATGCGAGTGAAGCAGAAGTGGATGGCGTACTGCTATGCTAAAGTGGCTCCAGTCGGCTGGTTTTCATGACGTTTGGCTCGAACTCCAAAAAGAACACTACTGAAAATATCAATACCCCAACGCAACACAACCTACTCCGCTGCCTCTTATGCTCTGGTCAATCCCACTAGGGATAATAACCTTGACAAAGTTTGGGAATGGAGTAAGAGGAGTGTCAAAGAACTTAAGAAGGTTATCAAACATTAAATTTATAATTTTGAAATACTCAATGTCACCATGTGCATTATAAAATTTGATTTGTTCAATTCATAATCTACGGTGCGATATTTGAAGCAAAATACTAATGAATGATCCGTGGTTGTGAACATTACAAAACACATGATGATAGACCCAACAATTCTAGCTAACAAATAAATTAAATTGACATAGCAATTTCACAAGCTGTAAATTTCATAGCCCATAAATTAACAATAATCTATGAAGACGAAAGAATAAAAATAATCATAAAATTAACATATAGAGGTTGCAGCTACAACTCTATTTAACAAAAAAATGAAAATAACATTCCCTCAAAAAAAAAAATGAAAATAACATAGCAATTTCTTAAGCTGACCATAAATTAACAATAAACCATGAAGTCAGTACTTAATAGTAACCAAAACAAGGATAAAATAAGATAAAAATTAACATATAGGTCGCAGCTGAGTCTCTAGCTGTGTCACTTGGGACAACATCTACGTCCTAATACTATGACAAAGGTGATATCAAACTCTCAACATAGATGTTTGGTTCCATCCAACCGCTGATATTTTGAATTTCCAGAATCTTAAAAGTATAATTTCTTGGATCATAAACAACCAAACCATATTCTCCTATCTTGGTATAGGCATGTCTAAAACATCACAAAACTTAGAATGATGGGAAAGGATGAACGTTAACTTCTTGGTGAGGATTGCAAGTGGAAAGAGCCATAATCTTATGATTATCAGTGAAACGATCATACACTAAAGTATAAAATGTTTTTGTATATTGCTCTGGTGTTGGTTATCAAAGGAGGCAGTATCTTTGATTTTCCAATAGAAGAAGGATTACATAAAACAGCAAAACAGAAGATGCCGTGACACGTAGAAGGTCTCCCATAACTGTATCCTTTATTTATTTGGAAAAGGAGGATACCGTATCGTATTGGCCTTACTCTAGGAGTGGACACGAATTCGCTGCTGAAACAAACTCCTCATGTGAGATCGGAGATAAGAGAATTCCATGACTTACAGACACGGCGGAGTTGAATGACATGTTTCACCGGGAGCAGGCACAGGATTTCCGCAACCAGATCGAACGGAAGAGTTGGCAGAGGCGGCGCGTGAAGTGAGTTGCCGTGAGTTTCGGAGGAATAAGAAACGCCGTCGTTTTGGCCATTTCCTTTGTTACAAAATCCCAACCGAGACGACGACTGACTCTGAGAGATTCACAATAGTACTACTACCTTTTTATAATGTTATTTCTTTTGAAGAATATAATCATTTTAATGAATTAGCTTGACTAACCATTATTAATTAATTAAATTTACAAGTTGTAGCAGTCCGTGAGACTAATAATTTGACTAGCAAAACTTAAATTGGTCAATGATATGATAACCTAGTACAAGACCTGAACTTAACCGTCATCAATTTGGTGGAAAGATCTAATTCATTCAGAATATAACTAACTTTGTGAGATCTATGTTCTCCTCATGTATGCATTCAGGTTGACACCAGGCAATCTAGAATGTAGGCATCGTAGATTGTAATCATTCCCCTTCGAAATTCAAGTGCACAACATAACATCAATACTTCAATTCCCTTATCGAATAAAGTCTATTATGTTGTGCATAGTAAGTAATAAGCATTCTTCCTTTGGACGTTACAAAACATTAAAGTATGTCTAACACATGATGTCCTCCTTAGCCTCAAATAGACTGTTTCCTTTTCATTTACCAATTTCAAGTGCCATGGCCTTTTCTTCTTTTTCATAATCCCTTACCATTGCACACTATATGTTCCTGCCTAGAAAACAAATCTAGGATGTAGCCCCTTATTAGAAACTAATAACCTAGTATTTTGAGAAATTTGTGACAAGTCTACCGTTGTCTCTAACACAATGATCCTTTTATAGCGTCGTATTCCTGGGGTTTTGGAGGAGTTAACCCCCTTCCTCCCTGTTACGCAATCTCGGGTGTAGCCCCAACGGAATATTTCTTCATTTGATGGCAATGATTGGATGACATACAAAATCATAACATTTGGTGGCTATGTACGGGAGAACTCTACTGTCGTTGGGACTCCTCAGGTGCTCTTGGTCAGTCACCTCCAGCTATTTGGCTACTCCAAGTCCTGATCGACCATATCCACCCCTCCGGCTGCTGCTGAGACTCTTTTAATGCTGCTAATCAGTCACAACTTGCTCCTTTGATCGAGTCCCTTGGGTACTGAGCACAAAGTACCAAACAAAATTCCCAAGCGTCAAGCCTAAAAGGAGAAGACACTCTAACAAACCACATGTACCAAATACAAGGTATCAAACACAATCCCCAAACATGAAGCCTAAAAGGAAAAGGCACTATAACTACCGAAGCCCCTGAACGTTGACCACAAAACCAATTCACTTTACAGCTTTGTCTAGTACCAACTAACAAACTAACCTTCGCATAACGCAACCTTGGTGGAACTGCCTGAAGTGATTCTTGAGGTCCATAAAAAGGTAGAATGGTGGTGTTAGAATTGTTAAATTAACAAAGTTAAGAGACTAATTCCCAATTATTTTACCTATGGTATTCATATATGGATCCTCTATGTTAAGTTATTTAAACTAAATAATTGAAAAAGATTCACATTTGAAAATTCATAGACAAATTTCATTGAAAATTCGGATGGTCTGAATACAATTTGAAAGTTCCTTAAAACTTGCACTTAATAAATCCACTAAGTAATTGAACTTAAACTTAAACTTGCACCTAATAGTTTTCTTCATTCTTTCTATTTACATTTCCCTCCATCTTGGTTCCTATCATAAAAACAAATCTCCCTTCATCCACAACTTTATCAACAATATGTTGACAGCCATGTCTGCATCCAAGCGGATATGAATGAAATGAATCATGTGGTATCTTAATTTTCAAATCTCAACTATCTATGTTATTATGCTCTAATGGTGAACTTGTGAAATTGCCTGCTCGAGATATTTGAAAGTTTTCTGATATTTTAAGACACCCATAAGCCAGAAATCGAAGTTATCCACTGTAACTATATTTATGTACTTCTGCGTTGGCTTCTCAACATTTTGACTTTGCCTCACACACTTGATCTTCTTCAGTGGAATTGCAACCTATACATAAAAAATCTTGAATTAGGGAAAAATGAGATATATGAAGAGATTTCTTTATGTATTTATATAGTTCACGGCTTACCTTATAGCGGATCCTGCACATTTGACCTTTCTGATTGAAGACTTTTATTGATCTGTCACTACAAAAGGCAACCTTTTCATTGGAGATGAAGAGGAGACCAGATAGAGGGCCAGATGTGGTGGAGAGATAACAATGCGAAACTTTCAACAGGCTCTCATCCTCTTTCACACTAAAATACTGCATAAAAATTTTCTCCACTCCACCCACTTGAAGAATTCGAGCACCTAAGCTCAACTTCCTCTTTATTGTTTCAGAAATATTTGCTCCCAGTCTTACTGAAATTTCAGAATTATATAAAATAGGATTAGAAATTATCAATCAACACTAAGATGAGTTAAGCTGATATAGATATTGCAGTCAAATGGCATGGATTTCATAAACTGAGCAATATCAGATGGAAACTCACCATGTTCTTGGACTTTTTGTGAGAGACTATCAGCCTTCCTAGCAAGTCTTTTCTTGTTAGAATTTGTTAAACCTGAAACGATAAAGCACTCTATTGGTAAAACCATCAATACAGATGTTCGTGATTCGTCTGTAAAGGAAACAAAGTCTTACTTTTGCTTTGATGTTTGGATGGATATTGACATTGATGAGAGGCAGAATCAAGTAAGTATCTATTAACCGAATTTTGAAACTGATGATATATGATTGGAGTTCCAACAACTAGCTCATGAAGAGGTGAGATCTGCATGTTGAATGATGATTACTAAGGTTTGTGTTTTGTTGAAAAGACTAGCAGTAGAAGGTGAAGAGAATGGTTTGAGCTATTAGAGGAAGTTATGCTTGCTTGGTTTGATCAGTCCCTTTGTATTCTAAGGAGGTAGTATTTAAAAGGATGAAAAGTAGGAACTGAATCTTGAGCCTTTTGTGGGATGACTCAACCATGATCTTGGTTGATGTAATAAAGATACTACTGTCATGGCAACTTGAAAAACTTTTATTGAAGATAATATTTTGACATCATGGATTGTTTGGTTGCTTTTAGAAAAAGATGGTAAAGAAAGATATAAGTTAGCTTTTTCAAAAGTTTTAAAAATAAATCCTTGAATAGGTTTTGTTTTTAGAGGCTTAGAGAAAGGTTAATTTATTTATCTTCATGAACAAGATTCCATGGTGTCTATGAGTCATGACATGTTGTCGGCCAACCCTTTGTAGAATTGCACTGTTTTGGAAAATTATATTGGTTTAAGGAAATTAATCCAAAAAAGGTAAAGTATGAAATAATTGTGTGAGGATGCATCAACAGAGCTTTATGAGTTGGCGTTTTAACTTTATGAGTAGGTATATACAAGTAATTAATATGATGGCCAAGTTTATTCTGTGTAACTACTTATGCGGTTATGCCATAGATACGTACCACTGCAATTAAAAGATTGCTGGACCATCATTTTCACTTTCTCTAACATATATATGACTAAAATGTTAATGTTTGTATTGCACCACACATTGTTTACCAGCCATAAGATCCTATTGGAACCTTTATCATACTTTAAATTTGGGGGCTTGTTTATACCGCCTTGAATTTTCACAAATTTGACATCCTTATTCACCTTCATTCACTTTTTCTTCTTGTTTTAAGTGCTCAATGACTCTATCTCTATGTTATGCTTAAGTAGCATTTAGTATATGGATTATACGTCACAACCTCTTTGCATTGTGCTGCAAGATTCACTGCTACCCAATTGTTAACGAATTTTTAATTAGGCTCTAAGTATAGTGTACCATCTAACTCTTTCAATCAAATCAATCTATATAGAATTTTAGTAACTTTCAATTACTAATAGAATTTTAAATTAGCTTGACTATCCATATTTACACGTTGTATTAATGAGATTAATTCGGTTGAGACACTTGATTCATGATATAACTGTGAGATCTATGTTCACTTTCATGCACAATGACTAGCGGTATGAGATGGAGTAGTTGAGAAGAGTTCTAGATTCCGCGAAAGAAATAATCTACACAATAATTTATATTGTTTACTTCGAAGGTAAACAAAAAAAAAATCTACATTAATCTATTATTCTAATCAAATAATCATATACCACCAACCGGAGTTGAAGTACGACCTCTCTGCCTAGAATTTCGACGGTGGCTCTCAACAAATTTCGATTCTCCATATTTGGTAAACATTTGTTTCTCGTCCGAAGTAATATTACACTCAGGTAGTGGGATGGTGTACTTATTTGTATTATAGCAGTATGAGTAGTGCATATAACGTTGACGAAACCTTCTCATTTTGAGGCGTCCCAAGGGGGTCAAGGCAGCATAGTCTTGCGCTTCCAGATCATCAGAACAAGAGTCGTCGTTTGAGACTTCTTGAATCGAATCAACAGAGCAACCCTTGACGACTAGGTCCTTATATTGAGCTACAAAGGGAGCATATTCATATTTCACTGGGTAATGACCACCACCTTTGGCACCACCTGTGGCCCAAGGTGATGCATCCCATATAGTAGCATACACTGACATTGGCTTTGATGGATACTCACTTCCCATTTCCTCATTCCGCAACACCTCTCGAATTGGAATTTCATCAATGTAAAATCTACAATATTTCATCAAAACATGTGATAAGTATACTATTAATTAATTTAATCATAGCCATGCACACACATTTATTTAACAAAACATAGGGTAGGTAGGTATAAGTTTACATATATTTCCGTGTAATAAAACTGCTTCCTAGACTAATCGAAGGGGAATATTTTAATTCCAGTCAAATTTTACAAACGCATTAATATGTATAATAAACTACTTATGTATTTTTTTTTTCTTTTTTGATGCACTAAACTACTTATGTTAATTTGTCTGCATAATATACAATACTGAAAGCATTAAACTACTTATATCAATTTGTTCGCATAATACTCTTTGTCTATGAATTTTTTTTTTTTTTACATAAACTCAAAACATATATCATCATTTAATTATATAGCATGAATGTAGCAAGAAATATAGACACACACTTACATGACATTTTGCCGGGTCCAAAGAATACTGTATCTGTGGTATTCTTGAGTTGGGTCGAACCAAAGATTGTAGCGCTCTTCACGGCCACGACCAGTGCTTCCATTTCCATACAAGTTGGTTTGAAGTTTCCATTGTTTTCCGGCTATGCTACCCAAGAACTCAAAATCAAGTTCATCGTGCATTTTCTCAAACACTTGCTGGTTTGTTGTCTGTAACACCAACGAAAATTCCAAAAATAAATGTATGATAAGATTACTATTGAAATTAATCCATTTCGTTTTTTTTCAGACCTTTTCCCTTTAAAAAAATTTGATATATAAATTGGAGTTTCAATCACGCTACTGAATTTATAGATTACTGACTTTGCAACTTGTTTCGAAAATCATTCACCAAATTAGAAGAAAAATTAAATGGTACTAAGTGTTTTTTTACTGATCTTTCATGAAATAAAATAAAAAGTAAGAAAAGTAATGTGTGAAATATGTATA
>Ga0315913_1002179_pt1 | contig 22731 bp, 20 predicted proteins | sample MpolsnodulesMG_FD_207736 | JGI IMG/M metagenome (GOLD analysis project Ga0315913, IMG submission 207736) | Medicago polymorpha root nodule microbial communities from Los Angeles, California, United States - small nodules | ecosystem: Host-associated > Plants > Roots > Nodule | place: USA... | reverse complement strand
TGTTTTTTAAAATAGTCCCTCCAGGGACTATTTTCAGAAACAAATTTTTTTGCAGGGACCTGTTTAAAAAACAAAATATTTTGCAGGGACCAAAAACTACAAAATGGGTCCAGTCATCATGTGCCACGTATACAAATCATCACAAAAATAGGGTCAGGGACTATTTTAAAAAACAAAAAATTTTGCAGGGACCAAAAACAATTTTTTTTTTACAGGGACCAAAAATTAAACGAGGCATATTTGCAGGGACGAGTGCAATATTTAAGCCTATATATAATTGCAAATATATACACGTCTGGGGCGTTCGGTTTAGGGTATCGATGGGTCCACTAAATTTGAACTGAACCAACCTATTCCTATCCAGCACAATCCATTTTTTTAAACCCATGAGACCCAGCTACCCGTTTGAATAATCTGCCCGATTCGGTCTTCAATGGGCTGGATTGTCCGACTTTAGTCGGACAAAACATTTTTGTCCATCCATTATTCAAACTAGTACAAATGAAAAAAGAGTGAGTTTGTGAATAAACTCACAATATCCAAATTAATAGTATAAACAACAAAATTTCTATAAATATTATAACATAAAATTATTAGAATACACATATCTTTGGATCTACAATGTTGGTAACCTGGTCATTGATTTAATATGCAATTGATCGAGGTTAATCTGTCAGTTTGAAACAAACAAATACCGTACAAAGACGAGAAATCAAGTATCGCCACACAAAGACGACAAATAAGATAGATAAAACATGCTACATCAAAACCGAAGATCGCAATAAAAATATGAAAGGAGAACCTAATATATGAAAGGGTTAATAGTGTTTTTCACCCATGTAATATATGTCATTTCTGATTTTCGCCCCTATAAAATTTCCGGTTTGGATTCCGTCCTCGTAATTTTTTTTTCTTCCGGAAAACACCCCTCCCCCATATGGCTATGCATATTTGCTGACGTGGTACACTGTGTGACATGTTGACTGTGCATATATGCTTATGTGGCGTGCTGACTGTATATATATATATTTAAAGGTACACGTGGCATTTGTGCCTATTTTTTTTTATAAAAATTATAATATAAATTCATTTATATTAATTTAAAAATAAAAATAATTTAAAATTTTTTTTATCACGAAAAAATATTTTCAAAATATTATATTTTTTGTTTAAAAAATGAACTTTTTAATTTCGAAAATTTCGTAAAAAAAAAGTTTTTTTTCTAAAATTTTAATTTCAAAAAAGATTTTATAAAAATCTGAATTCTTTCTATTTTTTTTAAAAAAAAATTTGTACCCAAATTTTTAAAAATAAAATATTTTCCTGAATTTTTTTTATGTAGAGAAAAAAATAAAAATGTTTTTTTTTGGAAAAAAAATCTGACTTTTTTTTAAAATCTTGAATTTGTTTTTTCTAATTTTAACTTTTTTTATTTTGAAAATTAAACTCCAGAATCTTTTAAAAAAAATTAATTTCGAAAAAATCTTATTGTTTTTTTTGGTTTTTTAGTATTTGAATTTTTTTCGATTTTAATTTTTTTTTGAAAAAAATATGTATATTTTTGGATTTTTGTTATTTTTGAATATTAATTTTCAGATATTTTAAAAAATAAAATCTGATGTGGACAATTAAAAAGAAATAAAAATTTAAAAAAAGCCAAGTCAACGCCACATATGCGCATTTGATGAGTTGGATGGAGGAGGGGTGTTTTCCGGAAAAAAAGTTTTACAAGGATGCAAATCAAACCGAAAATTTTATAGGAACGAAAACCGAAAATGACCTATATTACAGGGTGAAAAACACTATTAACCCTATATGAAATCCAAAATTACCCTTTTTCGTGATTGATGAAAAGAAATAAAAGATGGAGAGAAAGTATGACCTATCTATCTAAAAACCTACGACTACGTCTAGGGTGCATGACCCTGATGGGTCTCTCACCCGTAGGAGACCATAAAGAAGACCATTTTTTTTTTTTTAACTAAAATAACTTTTAAGTGTGATAATAATATTTTAATTAATAGGAAATTTCAAAATTGACCTTGCATTTAAATGAAAAGTTAAATATGTTTTGGTCCTTATTTTTTTTTTTTTGCTAAGCAAGGAGAGATGACCAACATCAAGAGTGAACAACAACATCCTAACTAGGTTGGCACCCCGAGAACCCTCCATCCTATGCTGCCAAACTCTAAAAATTTATTAAAAAAGGGGGAAAACTGTTTCATTCCTTATAAATACACAAACGTTCCATTTTAGTTAACTCATGTCTAATCTTCATATTTTTTAGAGTTAAATAAGTTTTTGGTTTCTATAAATATAGTTAATTTTAATTTTAATCCTTGTAAAAAAGTGATATGTTTTAATCCTGTTAAATTAAAATCTGTTTAATTATTTTTTGAAGAAAAAAATTTGTTTAATTATACTTAAACTTTTAAATTTCTAAATGATTTTTTATAGACTTGTTTAGAATATTATAAAATATACACCGTCTTTAAAAATAATATACACTGCAAAAAATTACCTCATAAATTGATTTTTAGGTCCAGATTTGTATTAGTTTTATCTTAAAATTTTGGCGTTTAAAAAAATCAAATTTAATTCATTATATGTTAAAAAAATTGATTTTTTTATAAAAGAGTTTCTCCCTAATTTTGACGGAAAATAATGGATTGTGAAACCAATATAAACATTTATGCGTTCGTAACTTTACTGGCTACTTATATTTACACTAAAAGAAATTTAGCTCTTAAAAAACCATGTGAAGTTTTCACTTCATAAACCTTCCTCGTAAAAAATCAAAATTTAATTAGGCAATCAGAATCTTCGGTCCATATTATATAATATTATTAAACGCCAAAATTTTAAGATATAATGAAGATTTTGTGCAAAAAAAAAAAGAAGATACAATGAAGATTAGATACGAGTTAACTAAAATGAAAAATTTGTATATTTATAAGGTCCAAAAACATATTTAACCTTTCATTTAAATACAAGGTCAATTTTAAAATTTCCTATTAATTTAAAATATTACTATCACACTTAAAAGTCAATTTAGTTATAAAAAAATGGTCGTCTTTATGGTCTCCTACAGGTGAGAGACCCATTAGGGTCATGCACCCTAGACGGAGCCAAAACGTACATAATATGAAGTATGCACTAAACATTTCACCAAACATGCATTGAAAATATATTTTTCATTGACAAAACATGTTTCAACGTGGATTTCTTTTAAATTTGTTAATCATTTAAAATGAATTGAGTTCACGTACACCTGCTTAAAATGAATTGATTAACGTAAATTTAACTTGTGCATCTTCAATTTCCATGTATTTGTGCCTACATGAACTTAATTAACAGAATTGGACATGAACTTCAATTCACGAAAGTGGACTTTGGTTTGTCACATAGAGAATGACTCTTGATCCTTGCGAATTTGAGATATGTGGTCTGAAATATGGAGATGTCTTTGAACTGCCGTCTTTCGATCAATAACTTCCATATTCTTTAGAAGAAGTGGTATACTTACAAACATTACGACGTTCAAGTCAAAGTATTTTTAATCAAAAATGTATTCTTCTATATTCAAAATCATTTATTTAATAATAAAATAATCAAATTGTTGTTCTTTTTTTTGACAAATTCAAATTGTTGTTATCATCGACATTTTTTTTTGACCGAAGCAAATTTAACTATTATCATTAATCAACCAATATTCAATACAAGAAGGATAAAAGTAAAAAATACGGTGACTGGCCCAAGAACATGCCGCCCTAGCTAAAGCACGAGCAACCATGTTCGCTTGTTTCCTAACAAACTTCACCTCAAAGTTGGAATGTAGAAATAACTAATAAATAATAATAGAAATAATAGCATAAAATTCTGAGTCACCATGACCTTGAGACGATAGAGCTTGCACTAGAGTAGATGAGTTGGACTCGAAGATAACCCGGTCCCATCTGTTCGCATCAGCAAAGTGAAATGGCTCGAGTAAGACTAGTGCATTGACATTTAAATTAAAAATAAAATGAATTATATTTTAATGGTGAATCAAAATTTGTAGATATCGTTAAGATATTTATTTATGTAAAAATAAATTAAAATGTATTATATAAAGAATTCTTAAAGAGAGAATTATAATCCAGCATCGTAGGAGAGGAGAATATAATTTATTTTAGGTTTTTACTTTTTAACGAATGGTAGTGTGTATTATATGACAAGAGAGATAGGAAGTGTAATTCAAATTTATTGTAAGTAATAACTACCTTCTTAAATTTATTAATCATTTACTAAATACAATTAATTACAACCATTATTTACACTTGAACGGGCGACAAGCTGCGCCGCTAAACCTTTTTGGATGTAAGCAAGAAAAATATAATTTAGTCTTAGAAAAAACCAAACTCTAAATCCAAAACCATTAATATAGAAGACCATCTCCAATAATGATGTCTTAACCATTTAAGACTTGGTAAGAAATAACCGTATCTAATAGTAGAACTTTGTTTGCGTTTTTGGGAGAGGTTAAATTCAAAAAGTTTGAGCAACAGCAAAAAAAACCGAAGAATGGCGGTTTCGAAAATATGATGAAATGTGTGGCTTAAAGTGGGAGGAGAAATCGAAATTCATAATTTTGTCGTCCATTTCTGTTTTTTATTATGCGTGCAAAATTGGATTTTGAGCCAAATGAAAAGAAAAGACCAAACAGCGTTATGTTGTGCACACCACGAAAACGTTAAAACGCCAGCCAATCGCATTGATCTCCTTCTCTCCGACCCCACCCGTCTCATTTTTTAAAATTGAAAAATTCATTTATTAACAATTACTAAATAAATAATAAAAAAAGAAGAGAGAGAAAAACATTGCAAGTCTCTCTCTCTCTCTCTCTCTCCAGATAGAAAGAAAAAAAGCAGCTGAAATGAAATGAAAATAACTTGTTCAAAAACAAAAAAGACTTTGAGAGAAAAGAGAGAGAAAAAACCAAACCAGACACAACACAACTATTTCGCTAGCTTCATACCTTTTGTTTTCTTCTTCTTCTTCTTCTTCTTCCTCAGCTTCTAATTTTAGCTTCTTCTTTCTCTAAACTCTCTCCGATCTGACTCACCGAGTCCACTTGGATGAGTTAGTCCATAAGATCGCTCCGCATTAATCGCCATGGTAATTTAATCCTTTCTGTTATGTTTTTTTTATTCCTTGATTGATTTTCCTTTGACTTTCTCAGCTGCTATGTTGAATTTCTTCGACTTCGATTTTTTTTTTAATTTTTCTCTATAGTTTGGGGATGTTATTGTGTTTCTAGTATATTTTTATGAGTCAGGAATTTTTATTTTTTTACAAATGATATTTATGATTGTCGATCTGTATATTACTGAAAAATGATTGTGTGAAATTAAGTTTGGTGATGGATAAGACTGGGGTTAATTTTGAATTGCAAGTATAAAACTTTGATTTTTGATGGCTTAGATTAGTAGCTGGAGAATACTACTTGATCAATTTAATTATTGACTCTTATGGCTAAGTCATTGGAGGGAAGTTGAACATTAAGAAGTAGCATGCTACTTCATCCGTCTCATTTTAATTGTCGTTTTAAGGTTGTAAGCGGTTCTTCCTTATTACTTGTACTTAGTGGAGGGGAATTCAATAAATAATAGCATATTAATGGGAAAAAAATAATAGGAGTAAATGTTACATTGTTCTTCACCGGAGCAGAATGACGTACCGACCAAGATATTCCAACACTCAAGTAGTATTGAGGTTTTTCTCGGAATGAGAATGTGTACTTTTTAGCACTAGGTTGCTCCTTTTATAGATTGCTGAGAGTGCCACGTAAGCATCACGGTTAGGTGGTTACGCCCTTTTTCCGGCGCATAGGCTGGGCAACCAGTCGACTATAGTTGGAGGGCCTAAATTGATTCTGGCATCCTGTTCTCTGTTCTGCAGCTCATCACTGGTGAAGTTGGTCCGTAGCTGGACTTATGCACCTCATTGGGCCTTTGACTCCAGTATCGTGCCTTGACTGAGTCCGGAATGATATTGATTCAAAGAGTTGTGCTATTTATTCAAAAAAAGAGCTGTGCTATTTTTCCCCATGATATGAATCTCATGAATGTGTGAGAAGAGAGAGTTATTAACGGGAACAGAAAAAGTATGAGAGGAAAGAAGGGAGAGAGAGTTATTTATGGTTTTGTACTTCAGTAAGGAAAAACACGTGTCTACGTGACTAATATGACCCGGGATAACCAAGTACTCCCTCCGTATTTTATTATATGTCACTTTGGAAATAATATTGGTGTTTTATTATGTGTCACTTTACAATATCAATGTATCATTAATGATTCCTTTCCTATCATACCATTTACTACTCTCTCTACTTTATATTCTTTTAATCTCTTTTTCTCATGTCTTAATAAGGGATAATTTTGTAAAATCACTCATAATTTCTCTTTCCAATAAAAAATGACATTTCTTAATATGTGTGAAAATGTCAAAACGACTTATAATAAAATACGGAGGGAGTAAACAAATAGTGCTAAAGTTACAAATTGCTTTTTGTATCGGCGAGTATTATCCTTGATTTAAATATTAATGATCATAGCATTTGCATTAGAAAAGGAAGGGATGGTATGTTCTTGTCGCAGACATTTTGAACTATGTAATAAAGGGAGGATTCTATTCTTGCAAATGCCATGGAATAATTTTTTTCTAATAAATAAACTTAGCATTGGTGATTTGATATCAAGGGAAGAATGACAGTAGTCAAATTAAAACGATATTGATATACAGTTGTGCATTCTGCATAGATTTGCATGAAATTGTTCATTCATGGAATCATGGTGGTGTTTCATACTCTAAAAGTTGTAAATATATTGGTAAAATTTAGTTAGGCCAAATTTTATTTATTTTACGCTTGACAGTCAATGCTAGGTCAAAGCTGCATGTTGCCCAGCTCCATGACATTGCTTTGATTGTCTACGGCTTTAACATTTTTTACTTTGTATTGTCGTCTATTTATTTAAATATTTTTTTGGTTTTGTTCTTTCTTCTTTATCATCAATTATTATTCTCTCTGTTAAATAAAAATGAAGTTTAAGTTGTGTGCATACTCCTCTGAACCAAATCTTTAGGGTTGATAATGCCATTTTGCGGCCAGGAGCTCCCATTCATTTCCTATTTTTCTCATTAACAAGTCGATTACATTGCATATATGGATTTAGTAGCTATAGTACTAACTGTAGAAACCTACTTTATCTTCCATTTTACGTTTCTCTTTTGGGAACATTAGCTTCAATGAGAAACTGTATAAGTTTTAGCAGATGATATATCTTATTAAATACCTACATATAAAATGTTCATTTTCAAAATTAATCTATTGCATGTGAATGATTCTGTGGAATATCAGTAGCATTTATCTGAACTAACATGTTTCCTTTGAATCTTCAATATGTTTGTTTTTTGCAGTCTGCACCAGTGAACATAATTGTTGGTTCTCATGTCTGGGTTGAAGATCCAGCACTAGCATGGATTGGTGGAGAAGTTACTAAAATCAACGGTGGAGAAGTCCATGTTCGCACTGGAGATGGGAAAACAGTAAGTCAAACTGTCTGTACTGTGTGTGAGAAATCGTTTGCATAGATTCTCTATCCTGTATATTGTTTTTGGGTTTTTGCAACTGTTTATCTAGTACTTCTCTGAGATTCTAGCAGTGTGGGTTGCATCGCTTTTGGGAATTATAAAATAATTTTCTTATACAATGCAATCTTGTTAAATTAGGCCTTTGATGCGTATTTAATATCCTTAGTTACAGAATTTCCAGCTTTGACCTGTAATTAGACAAGAGTGACCAGAACTTACTGTAATTTTAACACTTTGGAAATCTGGTTGCAGGTTGTCAAAAGTATCTCAAAGGTTTTTCCCAAGGATAATGAAGCCCCACCTGGAGGTGTAGATGACATGACAAAATTGTCATACTTGCATGAACCAGGAGTTCTAAACAACTTGGCAACTAGATATGAGCTGAACGAAATCTATGTAAGATTCTTAGATATCTATTTTTCATTTAATAACAACATTGTTTAATTTGAGTAGGAGTAGAACTTGTGAGCACTACTACAATCACGCCACTCCTCCATCATCATTGCAGACATATACTGGAAATATCCTGATTGCAATAAACCCTTTTCAAAGGTTGCCACATCTATATGATACCCACATGATGCAACAATACAAAGGAGCTGCATTTGGAGAGTTAAGTCCCCATGTTTTTGCAGTTGCAGATGTTGCATACAGGTGATAGATGTCAATATAATTTTATTTTCGTATGCTCTGTATGTATGGTTTTTTTATGACCATGTTTATGTTTTTATTTGTGTTAGGGCAATGATCAATGAGGGAAAAAGCAACTCAATCCTGGTTAGTGGTGAGAGTGGGGCTGGTAAGACAGAGACAACAAAAATGCTTATGCGGTATCTTGCATACCTTGGAGGCCGATCTGGAGTAGAAGGGCGGACAGTTGAACAACAAGTTTTAGAAGTATGATGTAGCAGCGTTTTTTTGTTTTGTTCTGTATGCCCTGTAATTTTTATTATGCACACTACTTTATTACCTTTAGTTCGTTTATATTATTTCATTTTATTTCCGGTTTCACTAGATATGTAGGATTTTAAAAGAATTGTGGAAGCTGTTTTCTCATTTTTGCTCCTGTATTTATTACTTTGCAGTCTAATCCAGTTCTTGAAGCATTTGGCAATGCCAAAACAGTGAGAAACAATAATTCAAGGTGAGTGCTGACAGATGCATGAAATATAAAGTAAAATGAAAATTGACATAGAGTAGTTGGGCCAAGTGATTGTGACAATGTTATTTCATAGAAGAATTGAGATATACCAGTTCAGTTAGTCATTGGCTAAAATCTATTAACTCTTAGAATTGTGGGTTCTATTTGCCAGCAATATGTTCTAATCACTACACAATAGAAAAACATTGTTTTCTTGTTGAAATTTGATTTGATATAAGATGTATATTTCATGTTCCTCATTATTTTGGGATGCAGTCGTTTTGGTAAATTTGTTGAGATACAATTTGACAACAAGGGAAGGATTTCTGGGGCAGCTATACGAACTTATCTACTCGAGAGGTCCCGTGTTTGTCAAGTTTCAGATCCGGAGAGAAATTACCACTGTTTTTACCTTCTTTGTGCAGCACCAGCTGAGGTAAAAGTATTCTATAGTTATAGACTTATAGTCTCCTCTATCTTTGTCACAAAGATCGGGTTCTATATTAATATTTCACGTGTGTTGATGATAACTCTTTATTCTGCAGGAAAGAGAGAAGTTTAAGCTGGGTAATCCTAGCTCCTTCCATTACCTAAACCAATCCAACTGCTATGGGCTCGATGGAGTGGATGATGCAGAAGAATATCTTGCAACTCGAAGAGCAATGGATGTTGTTGGAATCAGTGAGGAGGAGCAGGTTACTCTTCCGGAATCCTTCTTTAACAAAATGGAATTTCTTTTGTTGTTGTTTTAATGATATATCCCTATATTTCAGGATGCAATTTTTAGGGTCGTAGCAGCAGTCTTGCACCTTGGAAATATTGAATTTGCAAAAGGAGAGGAAATTGATTCTTCTGTCCTTAAGGATGAGAAGTCTAGGTTCCATCTTAATACGACTGCTGAGCTTCTCAAGTATGGCCAACATAATCCTTCTATGCATTACTGTAGAATGGTTTTGTTGATATTCTGTATATTTTACCATGGAATTATTGTAGGTGTGATGCTAAGAGCTTGGAAGACGCACTGATCCAGCGTGTCATGGTAACGCCTGAGGAGGTTATTACAAGAACACTTGATCCTGTTGCAGCTCTCGGCAGCAGGGATGCATTAGCTAAAACTATGTATTCTCGTTTGTTTGACTGGTAATGAACCTTAAGCACTACTTTTATGTATATTATTGCAAGTCATTTATAGATTCTCATTCTTGCAACATGTTCAAAGAAAGAAAAAACTAATGAAAATATATATAAGAATAGGACAATGAGTTATGTGATTGGATCGTAAATTTTCTAAATAAAAATTTCCTTTCTTCAAGGTTTCATATTCTAACAAATTCTCATTATTGCTTTCAGGCTTGTGGAGAAGATTAATAACTCAATTGGGCAAGATCCAACTTCAAAATCTATCATTGGAGTTCTTGATATCTATGGGTTTGAAAGTTTTAAGTTTAACAGGTAAATAAATGATTTCATCTAGATTTATGGTCTAGTACTTCAGTATTTAGCCTTGTATCTGATAAATTTCGCTTTCATAGTTTTGAGCAGTTCTGTATTAATTTTACAAATGAGAAGCTACAGCAACATTTTAATCAGGTATGTTAGTTTCTTGTAAAATTTATGATTTTATATTCTATAATATTTTCTCCCATATAATTGAGTTTTTTTTTTTTTACTGAATGGTTGCAGCATGTCTTCAAAATGGAACAAGAAGAATACACCAAAGAAGAAATTGATTGGAGTTACATAGAATTCGTTGACAACCAAGATGTTTTGGATCTAATTGAGAAGGTATTTCAGTGTTGCTTGCTGATTGCCTCATGACCAACTACAAGTATAGAATGTGTTTTCTCAAAATGTATAGCCTATCAAATCAAATGTTATTGTCGGGAAATACTTGCTTTTGTTATATAAACACTTCCTCTATTTCCTAAACAATAAATTCAGGTAATGATGATTTTAATATTAATTATTTTGCAGAAACCTGGAGGAATAATTTCACTTCTTGATGAAGCCTGGTATGCATTTGCCAGCCGTTTCATTCTTAATCTAGTATTGCTTTTAAGTTTGATAGAAACAAGATGCATTGTCTTTTCTGATGCTACTTTCTGTACTATCGTAGTTTTATGATTGTATGCTATTGCCAGTTTTTTTTAAAGTAGGATAGATGCAAGACTTAATATCTGGCATTACTTGAACTCATGTTAGCCTTGTTGTGTGAAACAGCATGTTTCCTAAGTCTACGCATGAAACATTTGCTCAGAAGTTGTACCAGACATTCAAAAACAACAAGCGCTTTATCAAACCAAAACTTTCTCGAACTAATTTCACAATATCTCATTATGCTGGAGAGGTATTTTGCTCTTTTTTTTATTGCATGTTTCCTTTCATGACCTTATATTTATGCATTTATTTAATTATTTATCTATTAAACTGTTGCTTTAATATTTTGTTTGCCTTGTTTTTGACTATTTCTCCTTTGTCCAGGTGACATATCAGGCTGATATGTTTCTGGACAAAAACAAGGATTATGTGGTGGCAGAACATCAGGATCTGTTGATAGCCTCAAAATGCTCCTTTGTGGCAGGTCTATTCCCCCCCTCTCCAGAAGAGTCTTCAAAATCATCGAAGTTCTCTTCAATAGGATCTCGCTTTAAGGTATTAATTTATACCATTCCTTTTCTGAGCTCTATTGTGTTTCGTTATTATACAGTCTTTGTGACTTTCCTAGTTCCTACCTCAAGTTCATAGTAAATGACACATTTCTGAAAAATGCAGTCACAACTTCAGTCGTTGATGGAGACTCTAAGTTCAACAGAACCTCACTATATTAGATGCGTGAAGCCGAATAATGTTCTCAAGCCTGCTATTTTTGAAAATGTCAATATTATCCAACAACTGCGCTGTGGTGTGAGTATATATCAACTCTTCTTGTCTGCATTAACTTTACATAATTGAGCATGAAATGAAAATATCTTTGGCATGTGTTTACATTTGATAACTGTTTGTCTCATTGTTATTTGCTTTAGGGTGTTCTAGAGGCAATTAGAATCAGCTGTGCTGGATATCCTACAAGGCGGACCTTTTATGAATTTCTCAACCGATTTGGTGTTCTTGCCCCTGAAGTTCTGGATGGAAAGTAAAGCTCATCTCCTTGTTTGACTGTTTTTATATTTGAATAAAAAAATGACTTTAGTTTTCATGCAAACTTATATGTCTCATATTTCTATGTTATCTAGAGCAGTTATTATTTTATCAATGGGTTATTGGCTTCTTTTGCTTTCTTGCTGTGCTTTTTTATTTGTTAATTGTTTTGTTCCTTTTCAGCTACGATGACAAGGTTGCATGCCAAATGATCCTGGGTAAAATGGGTATGAAAGGCTATCAGGTGATTCAGTTCTCCTTATAACTTTGATATGCTGGTGATTGTGCATGGGAGGGTCAATTTTATAGAAGAGGATCAGCATATGTATACCAATCTTTGAATTGTTTGTTACAGAAATGCTAATAACACACTGTTTCTCACATACCATTATTGGAGGAATGTTGTGTGGTTCCCAATATATAACTTGGGTCCAGTATCTATTTGGTGTGTGGCCCATATAAAATTCACCTAAAAAATAAAGAGTACATTTGAAAGAGTGTGTTCCCATTAGTCTTTATCTTATAATACATACATGATAGTCGCCTCTTTCAAGCACATCTGCAGCCATACTTATTTATCCAATTAACAAGAACCATGGCATGATGTTGAATTAAAGCATTAAGCTTACTTACATGACTGATGAGGCTTGTGGAGCTTTTGGAGGGACCTATGCTATTTAATAATTAATACAGACTACCCCAGTGAAAAAGTTTATAAATACATCAACTAGACATATTAGCTTATAGGCGTATCTTAATGTTTGATTTTGAACCATTCTGTAGTCTCTCCATAATTTCTATAGGACTTACAGTGACTCCTGAAGGGAAAATCTGCTTTATTTTTTATTTCATGACTATTACCATTTTCATCTAGTATTTTGGTGAACAATGAAGTCATACAAGATTTTTGATGGTTTACCCAGATAGGAAAGACAAAGGTTTTCCTAAGAGCGGGCCAGATGGCTGAGTTGGATGCAAGAAGATCTGAAGTCCTTGGAAATGCTGCTAGAATCATCCAGAGGCAAACACGTACCCATATTGCACGAAAGGAATTCATTGAATTGCGTCGAGCTGCAATTAGTTTGCAATCTAATTTACGAGGTACCCCTAATCTTCTCTTTTCATGCTTGCTTTTTGTTGCAACCTTCTTTAGTGGTTTGTGATATTATGAAGCCTAAGTCCATCAAATAAGAATGTTATTTGCATAAAAATTAAGTCTTTTTTCTTTGCTTCTTAAGCCTATGGCATATTTATCCCCAGTTGCTTTGGTGTTTTAATTTGTAGCATTCTAGAACCCATGCAGCACTAAATTAGTTGGGATTTTCTCACAAAATAGGTTTCCTTCTCATGATTTGGTCTGTGTAAACTAGTTTCCTTAATGTGATGCCTTTCAATGACAACTAGGAATATTGGCCCGGAAGCTTTATGAGAAGTTGCGACGTGAAGCTGCAGCTCTGAAAATAGAAAAGAACTTCAAAGGATACATTGCAAGGAAATCTTACTTAAAATTACGATCATCTGCAACCACATTGCAGACAGGTTTAAGGGCTATGAAGGCTCGTGATGAATTTAGATTTAGAAAGCAAACAAAGGCTGCAATTCGAATTCAGGTGCTCCTGTTGATCTTCTTAGTTAGACTGTTAATTTGTGAAGAGGAAATCATGCAATCTTTTTACCTGCTTTAACGATTTTTCCTGTTTGTCTTTTCAGGCCCATTTTCGTCGCAAAATTGCGTATTCATATTATAAAAGATTGCAAAAGGCTGCAGTTGTTACTCAGTGTGGTTGGAGGAGCAGGGTTGCTAGAAAGGAACTTAGAATGCTTAAAATGGTTTGGATGATGCTCTCTTTCACGATGCTTGTGTAAAAAGTGCACTACGTCTTGCTTTATTTGCTAATGGAGTGATATTTTGTTTCATTGCATCCAGGCTGCAAGAGATACAGGGGCTCTTAAAGAAGCAAAAGACAAACTAGAAAAGCGTGTTGAAGAACTTACATGGCGTTTGCAAATCGAGAAGCGTTTGAGAGTAAGTTCATTATCAAATATTCAAATACATCTACTGCCCTTTTAATGACCGACATAATTTTCCAACTTTTAGTAGCATAGACTTATATGACTTTGAACTGATTACAGACTGATTTGGAAGAGGAAAAGGCTCAAGAGGTTGCCAAGTTACGCGATGCTTTACATGCAATGCAAATACAAGTTGAAGAAGCAAATGCCAGGGTCATCAAAGAGCGTGAGGCAGCACAGAAAGCTATTCAAGATGCACCTCCAGTTATTAAAGAGACTCCTGTTATAATTGAAGATACCGAAAAGATTAATTCTTTACTGGCTGAAGTCAATAGTTTGAAGGTAGGTAATCTTTGATTATATTAATGATACACCAGGATTTTAATAATTTATAGCATTTTCCGACGAGTAATTTGTAGGTTGCTTGTAGGAAATAATGTTTAAAAGGGCAAATGTATGCCTTCTTCAACTAAATCATCCAAAGAGTGCCCTGCCTTTTTTTTCTTAACCTTTAACTTTGACTCGGATTGATTCTCTTAAATTAATGTTCAAGGGATCCTTGGATTTCATTACATCTTTTCAAAGATACTGATTGATTAATTAATTATATATCTTGGAGAAATTGCACTTACATCCCTTCAGGCCTGCTTGAAAGACACACATGTCCCCTTTATATTTAATAAACACTCACCACCCTTTTTTGTTCAACTCCAGATTTGGTGAGTGTTTGTTCAAAAAATAGAAGGGTGTGTTTGTATCATATAAGCAGACTTTGAGGGGAAAAGAGTGCAATTTTCTCTTAATTATACATGATTTAATGCTGATAGCCCATCCTGCAAGAAAGTGGGATATCTACCTTTTCTGTTACGTACAATCATTGATAGTAGGATTGGATAGTATTGATATTGTAACCATTGAATCACTTTCTGTACGTAGAAAAGACAGTCTAAGAAAAAAAATTACCATTAATTGTTGTGTGCAGTACGATTAGCAACATAGTACTTATTAAGTCCCATTGTTTAATGCCTGATACAGGAATCACTGTTATTGGAAAGAGAGGCTAAAGAAGAAGCCAAAAGAGCTCAGGCTGAGACTGAAGCCAGAAGTAAGGAGCTGTTTAAAAAGGTCGAGGATTCTGACCGTAAAGCGGATCAACTCCAAGAATTGGTTCAGAGGTTAGTAATGTTTGAGGAGTAAAAAGAGCTCTATAGTTATGAGTAATAGTTTCACTCTGCTTATATACAAATCTATTGCTTATAAGAAAAATACAAATCCATCAAATTTCTAAATGAAAGAACTGACCACTAAAGTATTAGATTAGATATAACACATTTATCCGCTTTCACCTAATAGCTTAAACTTCTGAGATGTTTGATTCATTACATGGTATAAGTATTTACTATTTGTGTCTCTATGACCAAGTTCTTTTGAGATTAAGTACAAGCTTTGTGAGCCTCTTCACTTTATCTGTGTCAAGCTCAAAGGTCTCTTGCTTGAGAACGTGTGTTTGATATAAAACCATGATTCATGTGCTTTCATCTAACCGTGTTAGCTTTTGGGATATGTTGAGAGTTCCACATTGAATGAGATATGACCTGAAAATGTGTATATAAGTGAGGGCAGTCCTCACCTTATGAGCCGGATCCAAGCCCATTTAACAGGATATATACAAATTGTTCAAATCCTAAATGCATCAAATTTTATTTTAACTTATATTCTTTGATTTTTCTATCCTTTAAATCTTCAATGCACCCAACAATTACTACTAGTCTACTACTCCCTCTATTCCAAAATAAGTATCATTTTAGCAACAAAAAGTGCCAACATTTATTACTTCATTCCAATTCTACCTCAAATTTATAGTGTTGCGTGCACAATTTCCATGTCATTACACTCTACTGTGCATTTATGACAATGACTAATACTCAATAGTTTGTAATGACTACTTTTAAAATTGTTACACTCGTTTATTATTTTTCTTAATCTCTGTCAACAAATCTTAGTCCACACATATTTTTGGGGCAGCGGATGTACCATATTTTCCTTTCAACCATTTGTCCACTCATGTAATTGTGTGCCTTTGGATGAGCAATCAAGTTTTTATGTTTCTCCTCTCCCCGTTAATAACCATATATACCTTTGTTAATATAAATGCAATTAAATTTTTAAAATAACTCCATACAATGCAGATTGGAGGAAAAATTTTCCAATTCAGAGTCAGAAAATCAAGTTCTTCGCCAGCAAGCATTGGCTGTATCACCAACTGCAAAAGCTCTTGCTGCAAGACCTAGATCAGTCATTATTCAGGTAAGAAAACATTCATGTGGTCATTGCAAAACTATGGTATATGAAGAGGGACTCAATGAGATTTTGTGCATGATATGCAGAGGACACCAGAAAACGGAAATGCTCTGAATGGTGAAGCAAAAACTGGATCAGTAAGAGGACACTTATTTTTTTATGAATATATATATCAACAACTCATTTTGGTAATGAGCCATTTTGTTTAATTTGTTAAATTCTTACCTTCCGTATATCTTAGGATATGACTCTTGCTCTATCCAATGTACGTGAGCCTGAATCTGAAGGAAAGCCACAGAAATCTCTCAATGACAAACAACAAGTGAGTGGCTACATAGATGTACTTAACAATATTAATATGTGATGCATCCTTTAAATTGAATTTTCAATCTAACTATATTGCCCTTCGTTTTCTTGTTCATTCCTATTTAAATTTCACTTTTTGGTTCAGGAAAACCAGGACTTGTTGATCGAATGCATATCACAAGATTTGGGATTTACTGAGGGCAAACCTGTTGCTGCATGCGTCATATATAAATGCCTTCTACACTGGAGGTCATTTGAAGTTGAAAGAACAACTGTCTTTGACCGTATCATTCAAACAATAGCTTCAGCTGTTGAGGTAACACAGCACTTTTGGAATACTTGTATTGATATTCACGATGTAGGTGCTTTTGCAATTCATCAATTTTTGAAATGCCCAAAATATTTTACTAACACTGTTCTGCATCATTGAAGGCCCAGGATAATACTGATGTATTAGCCTATTGGTTGTCTAATACATCTACTTTATTGATGCTGCTCCAACGCACCCTCAAAGCAAGTGGAGCTGCTAGCTTAACACCACAACGCCGAAGAACAGCATCATCTTCTCTGTTTGGAAGAATGTCTCAAGTAAGAATGCCTATCCTTTCTGAATAAATTGTATCACTTTATGTAGGGTTCATTTATATTCTTACAGTCTGATATTGATTGCCTTTTGTGATTTTAGGGACTAAGGGGATCTCCTCAGAGTGCTGGGTTGCCATTTATAAATGGTCGAGGTCTTAGTAGACTCGATGGTTTACGACAAGTAGAGGCAAAATATCCGGCACTTTTGTTTAAGCAACAGCTTACTGCCTTCCTTGAGAAATTATATGGAATGATACGAGACAACCTGAAAAAAGAGATATCCCCATTACTTGGACTGTGTATACAGGTAAAAAAATACCGTACATGTTTTTGGGGGAAATGAAAATCCAAATTTTGAGAAATTCCCATTGGTTAAGGGGCTTTTGCAATGAATCTATCATACTTGGATTTTAATTGAATGTCATATATGAGGGCAATCCTCACCCCACAAGCCGGTTTTGTGGGGTTGTGTACTTGTGTTAGAGCCCTACCACAAATTCGAAGATACCTGTACAATAATCATAACCTATCTTTATTGAAATTAAACAAAATACAAATTATTTATAGAGACCCTCAAACACAGGAAATTCATAGAGGAGGCACACTGTCTGTAGCGGTTGATTTATAACCAGAAAAATAAACGTTTCCCTTTTTGCATGTTAAATCAGAAAACAATTCATAGAAAGGAAAAGTTTTCTTCTGTTAATTCCACCTGGACAATCTTCTTCTGTGATGTTAAGTTTTATTTTATGTTACAAGTAATCCCTAAATCACTAGTGGGTACTTGTGCATATTCTTTCACTTTTCTATATGCAGCAGTGACGAGTGTTAAGATACCCAGTAATCGACGAGCTTAATTCTCTGGTTGTATACATTTGTTCATTTTATTTTATGATAAAACAACTGCAGGCTCCAAGGACCTCTCGTCAAGGTTTAGTAAAAGGGCGCTCACATGCTAACGCGGTTGCTCAGCAAGCTTTAATAGCTCATTGGCAAAGTATTGTGAAAAGCTTGAACAACTCTCTAAAGATAATGAAAGCAAACTACGTGAGTTTCCCTTTCAGTTTCTGCATTTCTGTTGTCTGAGTTTGATCTTAACCTGTTTGAAATGGTTTAACAGGCACCTCCTTTCTTGGTCCGCAAAGTGTTCACTCAAATATTTTCATTCATCGATGTTCAATTATTCAACAGGTAATCTCTTTCTCCCACTTTGTTTTTCATGTCCTATTGCAGAATGCAGGCTTTTTGATGGAATTAATCTGGTCATTACTTGCAGTCTTCTGCTGCGTCGCGAGTGTTGTTCGTTCAGCAACGGGGAGTATGTGAAGACAGGTTTGGCTGAATTAGAACAATGGTGCATCGAGGCAACAGAGGAGGTTAGCACCAAACAACTAGTTCAGATTGTTTACTTTTCAATTTTACGATTTTTACCTCAATATATGGTGTACAGTACACTGGCTCGGCGTGGGAGGAACTGAAACATATTAGGCAGGCAGTTGGATTCCTGGTAACATTCACAGTTTTCATACAAATTCAAATTCAACTCAGTATCGGTATCTATTGCGTAAATGACCGGCTCTCATTTGTCTGTTTCAGGTGATACATCAAAAACCAAAGAAGTCCCTGAATGAAATAACTAAGGAACTTTGTCCAGTGAGTGCCTTCTCTCTTTCTATTAACTATTCATGAGCTTAAAATTTGCTCTGATTCTATTACTAAGTATAACATTTTGGCGTTGCAGGGTCTCAGCATACAACAGTTATACAGGATAAGTACAATGTACTGGGATGACAAATACGGAACTCACAGTGTGTCTACGGAGGTAAGTTAACATTGCTAACTTTTATGTTGATGACTTCGTGTCATTAATCTCTTTGTAATATTACTACGGTTGAATTGCACATCTTTTGTACAATTCCCAAGCTGGGAACACCTGCAATGTGATAAATCTCAAAACAAAATAGCTGATAATTCTATGGATTACGCAGGTTACAACAACCATGAGAGCTATGGTTGCCGAGGACTCTACTAATGCTGTCAGCACTTCTTTCCTATTAGATGATGACTCGAGGTATAGTATCAGTTCAGGAAACAGTCTAATATTTCTTTGATTGTCTTTGACTTCTTCGTATCATTTTTCTTTAACCTTTGAATATGGGTGCAGCATTCCATTTTCGGTGGATGACATCTCCAAATCCATGCAAGAAGTAGAAGTTGCTGATGTGGATCCTCCTCCGTTGATACGTGAGAACTCAGGGTTTGGTTTCTTACTAGCTCGCTTGGAGTAATACACAAATAATCGTTGATTATGCCTCTATCGCTCTACTTACGGGTATCCCTGGGTCACTGCACAAAGATGCAGGTGCCAAGTTGTGCATATAATTTTATTGTCCTCACATGTATAGTATATTTTCGCTAACTCAGGCTTCTATTATTGGTGAGTTGCCTGGGTTAATTCATTATTACCCTTCAAGTTTCATCAACGCGAGGGGTTTTGTTAAGAAGCCATGTTGCAAGGCACATGACAAATGGCGATCATAGGTACAGCCATACAGGTTGTTGTCCAGCTGTTGTTGTCACACCTGCTCAAGGTTTTGTTTTTTGTTCTCATTTGAGGTTTGCGAGTCTTATACGTGGGTGCAATTAGTTACTCCATGTATTTTATAGCGCATATTTATTTGATGTGGTTGCTATTTGTATTTGCTTGTGCAATTTTTTTATTAAACCTAAGTTAGTTTTTTTGAACAGCTGAGTTATAATGAGATGACTCAGTGCACCTGTACAGACGTGTGATCGTTTATTTGAATTTCATTTATATTTTTTTAACTGTATCCCATAATATTCAACAATATCTACAATTTGTATTACAAGTATCCATTTTAAGGAGTGCTTGCATGAAAAAAAGAAAAAGAGAAATATGCATTTTCAAGTCCACCTACCAAATTTGAATTCTTAGCACCATGGATTAGTTCAAACAAATACAACATCAACCAGAACAAAAGACATGGATATTAGTTGAGTAAGTCAATCAGATCTCCCAAGAACTGTATTGTTGAACTCTCCATCACTTGACCTTGGTGATTGATCCATTTGACCTTGTTCAGGATTTATCTCTGATTTAATTTTTTCCTTAAGCATTGCCTGCCTAGCCGTTACTTCCAACAAAAAACTTCCTCCATTCCATACTGAAGCAGAAGATTACATGCAATTCATATGACAGGAATATGGGGACAGCCAGTGCCATGGTTGCAATGGTAAATATGCCTTGTAGAAAAATGTACATTAGCATGCGATTTTGATCCCCAAGTAACCCACTTAGGCGCCACCATATATTGTTTGCTTTTTTTGAGAGTAGTGAAAGATTGAAGTCAACAATGAGAAAGAAAAGTGAAGTGCATAGTTTGAAATTTTAAGCTTCTTCAGAATGCTATTGAAACAGTAACAGTTATAAATTTATGTGGATAACATCTGTAATTAGCTGTAGGAAGTCATGACTTCAGGATCTCTTAAAAGCCTTTGTCGGCATAAGACATTAACAATGAGGAAGTATAGAACCTGCCACAGAATGTAAGCTACTAAGGGAACCAGAAACAGCCATGTCCAGAGATAGGATTTATCTTCAACATAAGGCCATGTAGCTCTTTGAAGAGATCCCTCTGGATGCATGGCTTCAAAGGTGGCAGGATTCCACCATCTGATGGTAAAGAAAACAATTCCTGGAAAGAACAATAGTATTAAAGCTATAATGAAATCCAAAATGGAACCAATAATGAACATAAAGTTGGCAATATCTATAACAAGCAATATTATTACAAAGTACCATTTCATGGAAACCAGCATCATATGCACATTAAAACATATATATACCCAACATACTACTCTGGATGAAAAGAAGATATACCTAATACCCAAAATTTGACCATTGAAGTTAAAAACCAACAGCTATCACAGCAGAAGTATACAGTTTTGCAAAATTTCATTTTTTTTGCATGTTGGAACAAAAACAGAAACTGTAAAAAGGAAGGTCCAATCAGTTTATTTACCAGGTAAGAGATGGAGAAGAACACTAATAAGATTATTGTTTCAGCAATTTTTTTAATAAAAAAATGAAAGAAATGATTAACTTGTGCACATTTTGATAAATAAAGGATTTAAACGGGACAAAAAAAAGATAAAGACCAATATGTTACAACTAAATAAGATAGATAACTTCTAGTGTAATTTTGCCTAATTTTACTTTTCCTTCCATGATTAAAAAAAGTTGTATCTCTTAATCAATCCTCTTTAGGAAAAAGAACCATATGGTTGCTGCTGCAGCAGAACATCACCCTAAACATGAACACCACGATTAATCCAGTTGTTGCTAGCATTGATGCACTCCATTGGTGCATCACTTAATACAAAAACCAAGAGAGAACTTCAACTGGAATATATGTGTCTGACATTTAACATAATCTTACATTAGTCTTTCGGGGATTGGCCTGGTATAATTACTGGTTAGTCACTTCTTCATTTGTGGTATAGACAGTAAATAAGGCATTCAAAATATGAAACCTGATGAAGTTTGTATAAACCTCATTTTGCCTATTTACACTTCACAGGTCATAGTCCAGTTTCTATAAAGCATGTATATATAACTAAAATTTACACTTCTATTGTAGTTTTTAAAGACTGCTTCCTCTAGTAGTATTTCTTACCAATACGACTATGCAAACATTGGTTGAAAAAAGGGCATGCAGGTGTGTCAAATTAAAACGAAAAATCTATATTGTTTTTGTTATGCCCTGAGCATGTATGACTTATTTTTAGTAAACATTGGCTCTTCACCTTGGAATGCATCTTTGCTTCTATAAATAATTACTTTTATCACAGTCTTGACCTTTGTTCTTCATTCATTGGACAACATGTGAATACTTAATTATAATTTTCTTCTTTCTGGTTTCAAACAGAGAAATGATAAGGGCCAAAGTAATTAGAGGTCCACAAAAGGAAGGTTTTGGCTCTTCGGCATCCCTGAAATGGACACAAGAGTTGCAATACAACGATGTTTATCTTTGAACTAGACGCCAAAACAATGGTGGACACACAACATCAGTGGCACACAAAATGACGAGAGTTTGGATCAATGTTTTTGGGATGCAAATATTTACTTTCGTCTTTTTTTCAATAAAGCAATGTTGTTTATGTTAAGAGGCAAGGAAAATAAGTTTCATAATTTAGCTAGGGCTGCATCAGAGTCTTGTTCTCAAGTTTTTAACCAAACTCCTGATTGTATCTTGCATATTATTGAGAATGAAATGATGTAATTATCTTCCCGTCAAAAATAATAATAAAATTGTGTATGGGCACTGTAAAATCAACCAACACTGATGCAACATATTTGTTTTGTTGGCATAACAGAGCAGAATTAGAGTGTGTAATATTCACCGTCAATCCAAACATTCACTAGAATAAGATAGTGGCTAATTAACTGCTGCCATGCACATTTTAAATTCTGAGATGTTCAATTCTGAATCCAACATCAAAAAATGGGGGATTACCAGCTTTTGCCGTCATCAGCACACTTCCTGCAATTGATGAGCTGTACTAACAGGTTCTGGTTCATACATTAGACT
>Ga0315913_1002176_pt1 | contig 22743 bp, 10 predicted proteins | sample MpolsnodulesMG_FD_207736 | JGI IMG/M metagenome (GOLD analysis project Ga0315913, IMG submission 207736) | Medicago polymorpha root nodule microbial communities from Los Angeles, California, United States - small nodules | ecosystem: Host-associated > Plants > Roots > Nodule | place: USA... | reverse complement strand
TTTTTCACTTCAGGATTTTGAAATGAATAGAGGCAAGCCACTCTTCTTGAACGTGGAGCGTTATGCTGCTTTGACATATATGGTGAAGCAATATTCTATACTCACATCACACCTTATCTGTGTTTTAATTTTATTTTTTTAATACCAATGGACACGGTTGTTTTCTTGTTTTAGGTTGCTTCTCATGGTCTCGACCGGAGTTCCAAGGTTCTTGGCCAGACAACTATTGGTTCCTTCTTCCTGGTTTAGTGGAAATTATACCTGTTAGTCGCAATAGTAAGGTCTGACATGTCAATAAGCTATCTTCTGTCTTTGCTTTCCTTTTCTTCCTTTCTTGGCTGCTAAAGCACTATGTTGGTGATCTTGTGAATACAGAATTTTTGGCTGGAAAAATCTCTGGGTGGGAGTCGGTTCTCGATGTGCTAATATATCTTGTTATACACTTCTCCTGGTTAATCAAAAGAGCTTTAGTCCATGCTATGCCTTATGTGGAAATTGTACAGTTTCAGGTTTGCATGCTATAATTGAGTTTTTGTCCATATCAATTTCAATGCAAATACTTGGTTACTCTGGGAGTCCACTTTTTTCTTGGATTATTAGATTACCCATTCATATAATCGAGAAAATGATGATAGATTTTTTTTTTTTGAGCTGGTTTGGGCAAACATAAAATATATCTCCTTGTGTTCTGGGTGATCTGTTGAAAACCTTTATTTGGGTCTTGGAAATTTGGTGTATAAAAGCTTTGCCGTAGAACGGATATTGGGCTTTACTTTTGATAACTAGACTGGTTATTGAACTGGTCAATGCACCAGTTCAATAGTTCAACTCCGATTGTGGTTGAATGGTACTAATTAAATAATAGTTTTTTAATAAAACATCCAGAACTTTTTGTAAAAAACATACAAACTTTTAGGAAAAAACATCCAAAATTTAATTACGGGGGAAGTGCCTTACTCATGCAAGCATTAAGGGAGGTGGATGTTTTTCCCAAGCTAGAGGGGATGTGAGCGTCTTTTAATTAAACCTTAGGGGAGGTTAGTGCAATTTGCTATAGATAGTTTCTTTTTCATTTGCCTCAACTTCATAGTTATTATGAGCAACGAATTAAATTAGTCTGTGAATTTTGTAAATTTATGCTTACTATAATAATGACTCCTCTTCTCTTTTCACATGTTTGTAGAATGATATATACTTGGTGTGGAAAGCTTTGGACCTTGGCTCCTGTGGGGAGAATCTACCTGCTGGCTGTTGGAATTTCCATGCTAACAAAATTGCAAGCTTAATTCTGCTTAGCATAAAGTAGATCTTTATTAGATAGGTGTACATACATGTGTACATATATCATCAATAGTTTACTAAGTATAGGAAGACTATGTTGACTCCCCCCTCTTCTCTCTAACTCGGTTTTTTGGTTGGGTCATCCCGTCTTTCCCTGGTTGCAGATATTTGAGAAATGATGCTTTTATACTAACAGCAAATTTTGGGCTGTTTTCAGTCTCTAAAGTGATGAACTGTGAAATGTTTTTTCTTCATATTTTAGAAAATTAAAGGGAAAATGATTGTATTGGAATGTCCTTTTAATTATGCTAGTATTTGTTGATGAAAAGGGTTTCCAATTCGAGTTTTCCGTTCGGAATTGCTTTTTGAATAACAAAAGAGCCACATTGCCAATGAAGTTATAAAATGAAGTTGTTTAGTCATGAATTATGGAACTACTATGTTTATCTGTGAATGGATGAAAAGAGTGGAATAGAATCATTAAAAAAAAAAAAAAAATTCGCTGTTAATTTTTGAAATACGCCTGTCATGTTTTCACGAGTTCAACTCTAATATTACTTATTACTCGATTAACTCTATTCTGGGTGTTTTCTATCCTTACCATGAGTGTAAGATTTAGCATTCTGAAAAAAGAGATTTAGTTCATAAAAAAAGTGATATTTGTGTTGAGTACTCAAATATATTGGTAAATTAATTACTCAAACTTGTCGTCATTGTGTATTTTATGCAAGAATGGATTCTATACATTTGACAAAAGGTCAACCATTCTTTAATGCCAAACAAAAGGAAGTATATCTTTCTCCCCAACCTTACCAACCCTCATCCTCAATGGTAAATATTTAAGAACATTATCTGGACTTAAATTATTGAGAAGGTTCCCTGCTTCTATTAAAGTCAGGGTTGTCCTTCTACATGATCTGTCCAAATACATGACAGTTGGAATGGTGCATAAACAAGTACAAGGATTGTACTTGTCTGTTACAAAGTTAAAGCTCCAATATCGTTAGTTGGTGTTAGAAAAGGAGCTGCTTTCAGAGGTGCAAGTTAGATGAACACTTTAAAGCTTAGATCTTGAGCAGATTCTTCACGAGAATCACATTCCATTCTTCTCCTTCAGGAGTTAGTTAGTTACCGGAAAATTGCTGTTCACACTTAGAAGATGGCTAAAAAACACCAGTAAAAGACCAAAATATCCCTCGGCAGTTAACTGCCGCCGACGTTATATTCCTCAGCAGTTTGATGCCGTCGGTTTCCTCGGCAGTTTGATGTCGCTGGATCCATCGGCAGTTAACTATTGATGCATTCAATTATGTAAACAACAGGTTATGCATAATGGTTTTCAAGCCATTTTCAATCTACATGTGATTAAACCACATCAATTTCAGAGGCAATACAACTATACACCATTTCTAATCAGTCATAAACAAGAACAATACATAGTCTTTTACAATTGACTAAAATTAAATTAATCCGACATTTCGTTAAAATTACACGAACGTTTGAAATTCATCAAAACATTAAAGAGTGAGAAATTAAACATCACATTGCATATCATTACATAAAATCTCTATTGACATTCTACGCACATGCAGATGAAACGAACACAAAGATATAATATATTATCTTCATCCTAAACATAAATCTTACGTCGCTATCGTCACAAATAAGCCAAGACACATAGCTCGCCGTTTTCCACATGTCTTCATCTTTATCTGCTCTCAGGTCCATGCAAGACATCTGAGCAAACATGTGATGTGTATATTGATTTTCACCAAGATATTCAAAATACTTGCTAAGTTGTGCCTTCAAATCATCAACAGTGTCGGTCAGAGTTATGATAACCTTAATTGTCTTTTTAAAAGCAAAGTATCGAACACGAATTTCAATTTGTGCAACCTTAGACATGTTTAACTTCACAAAAGCTTTATGAAAAAAAAAATCATACATTAGAATGAAATTAAACGAAACGTAATAACCAATAAATTGACGGAAACATAGACATATATATCAAATGCGTAAACATTAATAACGAATAAAAAAGTATTGCACTAGTTCCACCACATAAAAGTCATATATTTTTTTATATATTTATATAAATTATATAATGTTAGTTAGGCGTTACAATATCGACCCCAAAAAATATGTCGGTGTAATATTGACAAAAAAAAGGATTATCACCGACAAAAAATCAGTCGTATCGCATCAAGTGAAATTGAATCTTCTTCATCTTCCCCAATAACTTGAAATTATTGTTTTGCTTTTACAGGAGTGTCACACAAAATAGGTTTGGCTTGGTTTGATTCCTTTTTTGGTGGGGGCAGTTTCTCTCCCTTTTCAATCTTCATGAGATCTCGGAACCTAGCTTGTTGATCCAAATACTTAAATTTCCAAGTCGATGCCTCATTACTCCTGTGATTGTTCCACTCCGTAGATGATGGAGGTAGTGGACAACCATCTTTCAAAAAAAGAAGCACAAAATGAATGAGAATTAAGCCCAGACACATGATGGAGGTTTTTTGCCTAGCCGATGGTAGCCCTCTAAATGGGAAAAAGATTCTGAAGTTTCAATTTCATGATTTGTCAACAAGACCACAAGCCTATTATAGTAATTTGCAACGATGTGTCTCATGTGCGGAAGCGTCAACCACTTATTAACAAGTGCAATACCACCACTATTTATGGGAGGATGCAAGCCATTTAAAATGTAGTTATAACGATCCTCACCCACATATACCCCACATAATCATTTCTATGATCTTTCAACTCTTGAATAAGATGTCCATGAACCATGATATGACTCTCTTCGGTCAATCCCAAGAACTCGACTATAACCCGAAATCCACAATTCCCATCGTTTATAACATCCACCACATTTTCAATAAATGAAACTATGAATTTTGATATATAATCAATAGGGCTCAAAACCGGAATAGACGTTGGAACCGGAGTAGACTTTGGAAACCGAGTAGGTGGTGGAAGTGGGGAACGTGATGTTTTGCCAAGACGAGCACCTTTCCTTTTAGGAAATGATGACGTTGTTGGTGACAGTTGACTATCTGGATATTGGGAATCAATACGCTCCCACGAAGAAGGGATTTGACTAGTCGATGCCACTTTTGCTCTAGACCTTGCAATTTCCACTTTTTTCTTGGCTCCCTTGGTTGGTACGTTTCGTGGTGGGCCAAATGCCGCACAACCTCTTTGATTTCTAGCTTCATTTGATAAGGGACTTTCTTGAGACGTTCTTGAACACCATTCCAGTCCTCCTCGACAGAAAAACCATCTCATTACTTTTTCACCCATACATAACCTATGTCAATGACGGTGAATCTCATCCAATAAAATAGGCTTGTTGTCGCGGATTTTAATAGCAATAAAGCATGCACATGGTAGCCCATACGATTTCCTTTGAACACAACCACAACTTTCCTTGTTCATACACAATGTTTCCCTGTAACTTTGCTCTTCCAAAACAATGTTGCCTAAAGCATATCTAGACACATAACCCTCTAACCCATAGTACAAAATGAAGTTTTTGAATCTATTTTCCAATACAGTACAACTCCGACCAAATGATGTTTGTATCACAGTTAACTGGATCACCAACATATCATGCATTTTCTCCCAGCAAGTACCCAAATCACCCACACTATTGCTCAAACATTTCTTTACTAAAGCATGAGCCGATTCAACTCTGTTGGTGGTTCTGCAGCCAAGATGCAACACATTGTTTGTCCATGCCTTCACTATTTTGTCCTTAACAACATCCAATATTGTGCTCTCGACATAGGTTAGAAACTTTGGAAAATCATTACAAACATTTTGGAACTCCACTAATACACTTGCATATAGTTCTTAAGTGGGGGATTCAACAATAACATCTCATGCTCTCATTATCTTCTTCACTACATCACTATGCTTCACCTGTTTCCCAAAGCATATCTACAGTCCGTGATGCACCTGGCTCTAACATTTTTCCCAACATGCAAATAAAAAATTATTGCACTACTTTCGGGAAGAACAGTTGCAACCACATTCATCAAAGTTGTATCCATGTCAGTTATAACCACCTTAAGCATATTAATCTTTGAATTTAAAAAGTTTAAGCATCATTTGTAAAACCCAAACAAAGTTTTCCTCTTTCTCATGTGTCACAAATCCAAAGGCAACATAATATGTCAAATCGGTCGAGGTGACCCCAACTATCTCAAACATTGGCATCCTGTATGTGTTGGTTTTGTAGATGGAGTCCATAACCAAAACCGTTGGAAAATTGTTAAACAACTTAACGGATGTTGGATGAGCCCAAAATGTCTTCAATAGTAGTACTTTTACTATGTTTAGGGTGAAATAAACATAGTTGTGCTCCTCCAACTTTGATATTTCATACTGCAACACCGTCTTGTCACCTCTATTTGACTTCCATATTTGTTGACGTTCATTGTATACTTTCTTGGTATTTGTCTTGCAATCTTGTCTTTTGGTCTTCAAATTTAACAAAATATTTCTTGGAAGCACCAAACTCGTGGTCAAGTCACGTACAAGCTTTTTGTCATCATTCTTTAATCTACCTGCATGCATGTGTCCTTCTAAACTTGGCTCCATCTCATGGTTGTGAACTCCATTAAGAATGTTCAATCTCCAATCATTTGTTTTCCTACTAAGATATCCACGAACCATGAACATACGACCACATTTTCTTAAGCCTGTTGCCTCATGCTTCAATCTTTTTTTTTCCGACAATTTGTGATCACCACTCCTTTCACATACTGATTGCAACATTGGATTGATCAAATTGGATCTATGTATAACAATTGTAAATCCCGTCCTATTTGCTTGACGACGTACCCAATTAAGAAAATCATCCTTAACTTTCCAATTAACTTCTTCGAAAAAAATGAGCCGTGTCAACTTCGTTGGCATCAAGTGTGACGACACCAGAGTCAACATATAATGAAGCTTCAACATGGACGGAAGCTCCATCAATATTTGGTTTGGTTTCAACCTTAGGCGGTTTGGCATCTCCAGAATTTTTGACAAAAATTGGTTTTGTCTCTTCTGGATCATCATTTGCGTTCTCGATCATAACTAGAAATAAACAACACATAACTATGAATAAACAACTGACTAATGCATAAACATCAATTGCATAATGAATTAAAAAAAACACCAAAAAATAGGCAGTAGCATGCATTTTTGGAGCCACCGCATCGGTAGTTAACTACCGAAATCCATCGGCAGTTAACTGCCGATGCCCTCATACTTTGACACTTAAGTGTCGATACGTGCATGTCAGTGTTTTTGCGCAAACTGACAACAAAATCAACAAAAATAAACGGATTAAAATGACCAATACCTGTGTTTTACGTCAAAAGTGTGTTGAAACCTCCTAAGATTGATGCTTCAATGATTTTGGAGCAAGATTGTGAACAAAAATGGATTTAGGGGTATAGATTGAAGAGGTAAGAAAAGTTGATGATGAAATAGTGAGTACGGGGTAACTTGCTGTTATCAGTTGATTTAACAGCGTATCAACAGTTAGTTTTCGAGGATTTTAAAACCGGCTGCAGTTAACTGTCGATGAATAGAAAACCGGTGGTAGTTAACTGCCGAGGAGCATTTAAGTCATTTTGTGATGTGTTTTAGCCTTTTGGGAAGTGTGAACAACAATTTTCTAGTTATAGGGTTACAAAAGCAAACAATTAACTGTAAATTTGTGTTGGGTGATTCCCTTAGCATGGTTAATGGTCTTAGGTTTTGAGGATAATGTCAAGAGCTTGGAGATGCTTGATAAAAAAGAACACTTACCGAGAAATTTGTAGTGGGGTTCCACCTTCTTTGAAAGAAACAGTTTAAGAAAAGAGCAATGATATTGGTACATCCATTTATTGACAACTTTAGTGACAACCTTGTTTTTCTTTCTTTTTATAGGTTAAAAACATTGGAGAGAGAAAAAGGAAGAGAGAGGATAACAAGATCATGTGAGTATGAGAGAGAAAGTTGTTCAAAAGTTGTCATAAAATGGTTGTACAAATATCATATCTCTTAAGAAAAAGAGTTACTTCAACATACATTTTAGAACTAGGTTTTAAACTTCACATTTTGATCCTAACCTTTTGCGTCTTCAACAAGTTTTAGACACATATACTCAACTTTTCTAATTAATCTTCTCAAGTTTGGTTGGTTTAATTGAAAAATAATAAAAGGTCTCAACACTCATTTCTTGCGGCATATTGTCACTTCAACTGGCGTCGGTGCTTGATCTCTATAGAGTTGAGCACTTAACATTGTATTGAGAAACGATCCTAGAAGAAGTGATAGTTAATCCATCTTCCACAATCATTATTCCTGATGGCTCTTCTACTAATTGACCACTTGGATAATGATGTGTGCCTTGAATGGCAACCATGTGTCAGATTGCTATGGAGGTTGTGAAGAATAGACTGCATAATGAAATGGAAGATAAATGGATGAATGATTGTCTTGTGATTTATATTGAATGATATATGTTCGACAACATTGATAATGAGCTGATCATTCAATAAATTAATAGCATGAAATTGCATAGAGAATAATTGTAAAGTATGCTTGTAATTTTTTTTAGTATATCGTAAATTAAGTAAACGTAGTTTTTTGAATATTTTATTTTTTTTTGATAGATTGAATATATTATTTTTGTATATAATGTTATAACTATTAATTAAAGTTCAAATGATTGAACCCCTGATTGAGGGTCCTGACAATGCCATTGGGCTTCCAAGAGTTGATCAAGAAGATACAATTTCAAGTTGTCAAGCTCTCAAAGCTCCGTTCTTTTTGCTTACTTTTAAGTAAAAAAAATATTGTTGAACTAAATGTGCATACTTGCGGTATATGCTCTTAGTAGGAGTGGACATGGTTCGGTTAACCATCAAAACCGAATCGAACCGAATCAAATTGCTCAAATGGTTCGAAATAACTGAACCGAACCGTTTAAAGTTTGAAAGTAACCAAACTGAACCAAAGTTATGGTTCAGTTAACCATTTGCTTACCTATTAACCAAACCGAACCGAACCAAAACAAATATTTTTTATCCAATGAATAAAACCACTTTTATTAAAAAAAAACAAATTAAAATTAAAAGCTAGAATAGCTTATTTCTTCAAAACAACTTATCTCATGCAAAACAACTTATTACGATCTCTTTATTAAAAAAAAGTTTATTCAAAACAGCTTATTTTATGCAAAACTTTTTATTTTAAAAAACAGCTTATTCAAAACAACTTATTTTAAAACAACTTATTTTATGCAAAACAACTTATTTTAAAAAACAGCTTATTTTTGCAAAACAACTTATCAGTTGCTTATTCAAAACAACTTATTTTATACAGAACAACTTATTTTATAAAAACAATAAATTGTTCCTTGAATTATTTCACTACTACTACAGGATATCTTATCATCATTCTTTGTGCAATTCACTTTTTCTTTTTGAATTTTGTTTTTACCACGTAGCTAGCTTTTTAATTACATTGCTTTGTAATTTTATGGTACAAGAGATCCAAGAAAGAAAACGACTTACTGCTATTGATTTGATTCCATTACATGAGAGTTTCCTAGCTAACAAGCATTTTTGTTTTCAACATTTATGCTTTTCCTTGTTTTTCCATCTCTCTTTCTGGGCCACAACAAAGCTCGTGCGGTAAAAGGGATGAAACAGTGTTACCTTGAGACTATAGATAGAAATATAAGTAAAAAAATGTAGCACTAGTACTAAGTGAGTAAGTGAACTGTGTTAAATGATGTAAATTTACATTGCTTTTTGATCATTCTGATTCTACTAAATGTGTGACATGAACCAGCTTATTGCATAAAATAAGTTGTTTTTATAATAAGCTATTTTGAATAAGCTATTTTTTTAAAAATAAGTTGTTTTAAAATAAGCTGTTTTGAATAAGCTGTTTTCATAAAACAAGTTGTTTTTAAAAATAAGTTGTTTTGCATAAAATAAGCTGTTTTAAAATAAGTTGTTTTGCATAAAATAAGCTGTTTTAAAATAAGTTGTTTTGAATAAGCTGTTTTTTTAAAATAAGTTGTTTTTAAAATAGAAATGCTTGATGGTTCGGTTCAGTTCGGTTCGGTTCTAAAACAATCACAAAGCAATTGATGAAGTTCAACCAAATCCTTGATGATTTGGTGAACATTGAAGCTAAAGTTGAGGATGAAGACAAAGCTCTACTCTTTTTGTGTGCATTACCTAGATCATATGAGCACTTTATGGATACCATGCTAGGGGATGTATCAAATGAGAGGAGTAGTTATTGTGAGAGATAAGGGGAGTAAATATAGACCTTTAGATCTAAATGAATGATGTAGATTAAAAGATCCACTTAAAAGTTTCACGTGCATTTTTTTCTATCTTTCAACGCGCCTCCTTCTTCCTTTGCCTTCTCTCTCTCAAACGTTGTTGTTCCTTCTCACTGATTCTCCCATGTATTTCCTCACAAAAAACTGGGATAATTGGATAATAAAAAGAACATTTGTCAATTCAAAGATATGAATTCCAGATTAGATTTAAATTAACTCAGTAACAAGAAAGCCTGGTTTTTTAATTAGTCGAATCTACATATCTTATTGCAGTTTTTTTTATGCTAAGATGTGATTATAGTTAAAGGCCCCTTTTTTAAGCTAATTCTAATTTTCTGGTTTTGCTAAGTTAACGTATTCAGCTTAATTCTTTTTTGTAAGACATAGAAAAAGAAAAAGAAAAAAAAGAAGATACATAAATGTGTTTTTTTTTTCTCTCTTTCTGAAAAAGGGTTTGTTTGATCTTAAAAATTCCTATCTTCATCAATATTCATCTCCAAAATTATTCCACACAATTGGTTTCCATCAATTATATCACCTTTCTTGTTCCACCGTCAATGGCTTTCAGGAAGACTGCTACGACGGAATATGAAGCGTGTATTTCCTTCTTTCTTCCCTGATATTAGATGTACGCGCGTGGGAAAGGTAAGTACCAGGTCACGTGATATTTTAAGTGGACCTTTTAATTTGCACCATTCATTTAGATTTAAAGGTCTATATTTACTCCACTCATCTATCACAATAATTACTCCTCTCATTTGATACATCCCCTACCATGCTCTATGGTAAAGAAGACACTGTCACCTTAGAGGAATTCTAAGCAATGTTGAAAACTAAGGAGTTAATCAAGTTGAAGGACTTGAAATTTAGTGATAATGATGAAGTCTTGAGTGTCTCAAGAGGAAGAGGCATGAGTAGAGGAAATCCTGAAAACTCAAAGGGTGGTGACAAGTCAAAGTATAAGTGCTTCAAGAACACCATTCGAATGGCAGGTTCTCGACCAACTCATAATGGCAAGAACACCACTATCGATCATCGTTTTGCGGTGTAAATCCTTGAAGAAAATGCAAATACAGTTCTTTCTCCCATTCATCAAGAAGAGACTCTTCCTTCTCTAGAGCATTATGATCCTAAACCTTCAATAATTGATCGCCCTCATCCCCAACCTCAGCCTCGATAGGTGCAAATTCGAATACCTCTAGTTACACCTTTATTTGTTCCCCAAAATGATCAGCCTCAAGATCACCACCAAAATTAGGTGCAACCGCGGATTCCTCCGATACAATTCTTCCAACACTCAAAAGCATCATTCGTAGATCCCAACTAGAACGATCTCTTGATGAATATATTCAACCTCCTCGAGCAGCAGAATGCGACACTCATACTCCTCCACGTGAAAAAAGCAAGAAAAGATTCATACGAAAATTGCAACTTAGATCGAAGTCATATAGCAAAACAAACAAACTTCAATTTCAGTGAACGCCACAACAAACACTATTTTGGAGCCAACAAGAATTCAAGACCTTGCACACAAACCATTGTCCCGTCTTCACCATGTTAGCTACCCTCCTCATGATTCTGGTCATGGTAACATCTACTCTCCACCACCTCATATCCATCCAAGAAGATCTCACTCAGTCCGTCACAACAAGCTCGAGTACGCTTCTTTAGACAATGTTCTCTCTCATTGTCATTGAGGACCTTTCATGAGAAGAATCACTGATTGAGCCATTCCCTAAGTCCATAGAGAAGCCCTTTAAGCTAGAAACCTATGACAAAACCCAGAACCCACAAACAAAGCAAAAAAATACTTAATCACCTTGATTTTCTTGTAAGTCTTCAATGACTTCCTAACATCATTACTTGAAGTTGGTTTTTTTATTTTTGTCATACTCCACAAACTCTCCAATGTAGTTCGCGAACCCCATATGCCCACATTTTCTTTCATCATACTGATCGACAAGTTATGAACTTGAATCTAGAGATTCGTATGAAATAAATGGATATGTTTTAGCGGAGTACCAACCTTCAATTTCTCAAGAACTAGCATATGATTTTCGTAAGTCTAGAACCTTCCATGAAAGACCTCATTTAGGTTAAGTTTGTGGAAGAATTGGAACAAAAACAAACTTGGATGTGCTTCCTTCAAAACCACCCCCATCATCTTCCTCCAAACCTCCAACATACGAACTTTCATACTCTTGAGACGAACATGAAGATCCACCAAAAACTGACCCACAAGGCACAAATTAGGATCATCTTGAGATTCATCCTCCTCTTCAATATCAAAATTCAATTCCTCATCATCACTCAATGTTAGGTCATAAAGATTAATATTCTCCATGGTAAAAGTGTTAAACAAAATACACCTCACAAGTATTCTCACATCAAGAGATACCTAAGACTATCACAGGATTGGAGATCTCTAGCAAAGCTCCTTGATCATGTTAGAAAATAATGTGAAAATTAAAAAACAACAAAATTATTTTTGCCAAAACTAAATAAACTCATCGTGGATGACACATATATATGACATGTCTTTGTTAAAACATTAAAATATTGTTAACTTAATAAATCTTAATTGTTTAATCTTTAATTTAACTATTAAATCTTTAATTTTAAGTTTTATATATATATATATATATATATAAAGATTAAATAGTTAAATTATTAAACTAATGATATTACAAGGTCTTATCAATAACTTGTCATCAATTTGCAATGAAAAATTTATGGGAACCAAAGTTAGGATAAAGTTTTTAGAGGGACACATATCAACAATTGATAGCCCCCCGTAAGCCTAATACAGTTGATAGGGACATTGCATAATATATATGCGATCGGAGTTTAAATCTAGAACACCCCAGTTATTCACCTTAAGAGCTGAATTTTTAGCTACTAGACTACTTGATAAAAAAAAACAATTGATATATTTAGAGGAATTAAAAACTTATTTCATACATAGACTTTATAGATTATTTAACAAATTAAGAAATATTTAGAGTTGGGTCGAGATTTAATTCACCTTAAGTGGTTTATTCATTGAATTTTTCTTTTTGCCCTCTTCAGTAAGAGGCAAAGATTTTTTCTCTTTGCCCTCTCGAGTAAGAGTCAAATAATTTTTAGGTGTTTTTAGGTGGGTTCATGGTTATCATGGCGTTTGTAATCCATCCTCAATCTTAAACACAATGTCTGCAACTATTGAATCCAAAACAAAAGCGAAAAATGATACTATTTCTCCCAGAAACTTTGGAGAGAAATTTTTTTCTCACAAAGTTCAGTTAAAAGGCCAAACAAGATCCCAAATTACAAACAAAACCACCTATCTAAAATATCGTCTCATCTTGAAATACCCCTTTGCAAATCACAAAACCACCTATATTTACATGCTAATTTTTAAATGCATTCTAATAAAACCACCTATATTTTTTCCTCAAAAAATAAAACCACCTATATTTAGATGCACCATTGGTGTAAACTATTTTATAATGTCAACAAATCACAAAGAATCTTTTTCATAATCACGAGTTACTCTTTGTATCGCAAGCAATTGATGTGCAGTTTTAAACCCATCAGTCCTTTTTATTTTTTTTATAAAAATTTAACTTTTGAAAATTAAATTGCTTTTATAGATGCTAATTGATTTAATCGAACTTTTGAAATAAATTTTTTATTCCAAAGAAACAAAAACGAAAGTATATAGATGCTTATGGAACTCTTTTTGAAGGTTTAGGTGTCTGAATCTTTGTTTAGGGGATTTAGAGGTTCAAAACTTACTATTCATGAATCGTTGATGTCGAGTGTGTAAAGCTAAAGCTTATTTAATTATTTTTAAAAGGATGAGCTTATCTAATTTAATCAGTAGAGTATAATTTTAGTTTAACTTTAGGTTTAGTTTTTTTTAGGGAACTTTAGGTTTATTTTGTTTATTTAAACAATAAAACGATGATGACCAAACAATTTTTTTTTTGAAGGAATGATGACCAAACAAGTAACAAGACCCTCAATAACCATTTAACGAAGTCAAACTCAAATAGTTAACGAATAACTTGACTCATTTAAACCAATATAAACACTTATCATGTATAGTTAGTTATGGGAAAGGAGTGAGGAAGAGTTTTGGATTCATATCTCTGAATTTTTTCAATGAATAGGTTCCTTACAAAAAGAGTAATTGTATATAGAACAAATCCCTAATTTAAACTTCAATTTTTTTTAAACATAAAATTTATGCTTGAAAAATGCATGGACATAAATTAGCCCTTCTAAACGTCATTTTCTGTGATCATCCAACAATGACATAAATTTTGTCTTGGTATAGACTATACAATCACTTTTAAACATTTTAATGTTAATTAAATTAATTTTAATTTGTATGTAGTGACATGTATTGGTGGTCTTGAACACGGTTGAGATATAAACGACTTTCAATGACCCCGTTTTTTAAGGGACACCACAAAACATTTACTTAGTACTAGTATGCATGCATAAATAATTTGCTTTTGGCAAAAACAATGGAGACAACGATCCTCTCAAAAAATAAAAAATGGAGACAATGATAAAAACATTTATATAATTTTTTGTTTTGTTAACTTAGTAGTATGTATATATATTATAATCAAATTTTATACGATTTAAATTATATAACATTTCAAAGAATCACACAATATTTTAGAAGCTGGTGGATCTTGATATTAATAACATGAGGTCAAAAATGTGAGAATGGTTATCGTATACCTGCAAGTTTATAATGGAAAACTTTCGTGATATCTCGGGTTCAAACCCAATATCTCCCACTTTATGTAAGTTTATGGCGTCGGTTGTTATTTGTCTATAAAGACCAAAACAAGAAATGGAGATTGAATGTCATGGCTCAAGGAAATTTTTTGTTCCCAATCAAGAAGTTCACTAATCACTTCTTTTTTATGATGAATTTTCTAATCACTTAATGTAATATTTGAGCGGTATGACACATATGTGAAAATTTTAAAATCTTTGTTTAGTATTAAAATACTTATACCACTTTGATAATGACCAGAAATTTTCTTAAACTTATCTAAAACATTACAATTCTGATAATCTTGATAGTGAAGTTCTATTAAAATAACTAAAAGAGATTTAACTTGTTTAATTAATATCATAGCTAACAATACATGGATAATGCAGTGATATTAAATTTTAGGTATAGGATTGATTGTGATTGCTTGATAGCATCAACAATTTACACTGACAAAGCATTCCCTTTATGCAGAAACAAATTCTATATCAAGGACAAATCTTTGTTTATTATTAAAATACTTATATCACACTTTGAAAATGACTAGAAATTTTGTTTTAAATATCTTAAAACTTATCTAAAACATTACAATTATGATAATCTTGATAATGAAGTTCTATTTGAATAACTAAAAGACATTTTAGGTGTAGGATTGATTGTGATTGCTTGATAGCATAAAAAATTTACACTGACAAAGAATTAAATTTAAGCAGAAACAAATTCTAAATCAAGGACCAATTTCAGATGACAAAAATTAATGTTGAGCTATAATGTGGTATACCTAGTTGCCAGTGTAAAAGAAGACTGATGAATTGCCAAAGAACATCCGACCATGAGATATTGCTGGTTGGTGCACAGTCACTTTGATCAACTTGTTGCTGTTGTTATTTTCTATTCTATCACATTGTAGGAGAACTTTTTTGTCTGGTTTTTTTTATAGCAAAATTTAGCACATATATAGTGTTACATTATCACTTCAATTCTTATCTCTCATCCTCCAAATCAATTTATTCACCTTACACAATAAAGGTCATTAATGTTTGCATGTTTGGTAAAAATAAGTAGTATAAGCTAAAAGTTAGGTTATAACCATTGGGGGAGCAGGATTATTACACAGCCTCGGCAAAAAAAGTTTACAACACATTTATAGGGGTTTATATAAGAAATTGCAAGCAAATAATCAAAAAATCTAAAAAAATTGCCTAATTTATAGGGGATTTATATAAGAAATTCAGAGAAATTTACATAGAAAATTACAAAAAATTTGGGCCGGAGCCCGGACGAAAAAACCGCTACTGGTTGGTTATAACTTATGACCAATAGACAAAGCTAGATTATTTAATTAAGAGTATTTGGTAAAATTAACTATTGAAAAATATGATAAATATAAAATTACTTAAAAGTATATGCTTGTTTAATTTTTTTATTTTTATTTTTTTATAAAATTATACTTATGAAAATTGTTTGCTTAATGTAGTTATTTTTAAATATTTTAATTTATTTCCCCTCAAAAAAAGATTTAATTTATTGAAAATTATTTTTCATCTCTAAAATTTTTCCTCTTCAATATTTATTTTTTATTTTTTTAAATTACCGTGCACTAACTTCACTAACTTCAAGGTCATATGTTTGTAATGAAATTTCAATACCACCAGGTTTGCTAAGCTATCACAGGACACATAATATGATAATAATATTTATTTTAATTAAAAATGGTTAGCAGTATTTGCAGATGAATGTTAATGCCAAACTAAGATAATCTTGTGTTTGTTTGTCAAATAATTTAATGACTATAATTCCACTCTTAAAATAAATAAGTGAGGAATTGTGTATTCGAACTCCGTTCCTCAATATATAATGCATTTTTCTCTACCAAATAAATAATAATGCCCACATGGTACGTGTTCTTCTTCCATTCACAGAGATATGCAGAACAAAATAAAAATATTTTTTCCTTCCATGAATTGTCGAACTTGCACTGTGGATTTAAGTAAGATATTTTCTTCACTATGATCATGTGCAAAATTACTACAATTTGTGGCTTCATCCTTCATATTATTATTGAAGGGCAACTAGGCGTCATCAATACTTAAATTTCAATTTTTGGTTTTATCTTTGTGGAAAAAAAATTCTTCACATAGATATTAATAATTTGGTTTTATCTTTGTGGAAAAATGTTTCTTCATATAGATATTAATAATATTGAAAATCATGTGGAAGCAAATAATTAAGAAACAGAAGGTGCTAATAATTATATATTCAATGGAACTATTGCTCGCTACATGAATTAGGTCTTCATTTTCTTATTTTCTTGTTGTCCAAGATAACAACAATATAAGCTATAGTCCAACATTGTCTTATCAATGCAACTATGTCTTCAATAGCAATGTAATTAATTTTGTAGTTTTTACGAGGACATGTCTTCAATAGCAATGTAATTAATTTTGTAGTTTTTACGAGGACAATTTTGAATATACATTCTATGCCAAGATTAATGCTCATACGAAATTAAAAGTTAATTGATTATATAAAGTGCTAACTAAGCAAAAGAGGGACAATATTGCTGGCAAACCTCCACAAGGGCAAACTAGACATTCACTAAAAGAATGTTCCATGAAAGTGAAAGCTTAGCTTCAAAGGTTTCAAAGAAAGATTAACCAAGAGGAAACAAAGTTAAGGGAAACTTGGATGCTATTCAAATTAATGTTGCTCGATGTTGTTAACTATTGCAATTTAAATAGATCGCTATTGTTCCACGATACTATTTAGTATAGAATATTATAATATAGATGCTATAACAGTGTTTTCGCACAATTAAGTAGTGGAATTTGAACAAACTAATAGAAATATTGATTGATTAGTGACTTAGTTACCACTTTCTTAGAAGCTTTTTTTTTAAGAAACAAAAACGGAATATATTAACAACGACAGTGGAACCTCTTTAGCATAAGACGTATTAAAGAGGCCAATACAGTAATAACGGTCAGCCGATACCCATACATAAAAATGGGTCCGACCACCATCTCTGAAAACCATATACAAAAGAGGCATTATTAGTCTTCAACCACGAATAAGAATTATGCCTTACTTTTTCCATAAGAGCTATGATGGGAGTTTGGATATTATTGAAGAACCTGTTATTACTTTCATTCCAAACTAGCCAAACGCAAAGAAGCCATAAAAGTTGAAGAAAAGATCGTCTCGCCTTCGAACCACCTAGATAATGAGTAAACTGAATAAAATGATCCGAATATTGTGTGGTTTTACTCCTGAAACACCAATCCAAGACCTGACATGCTGCCACAAAGAACCAAAAATATCACAATGAAGAAACAAATGTGATGTAGTCTTGGCATTGCCGCAACCTGCCACACACATGCTCGCCTCGGTCGATATGATGCCACAGTTCAATAAATTTGCCTTTGTCGGTAACCTGTCTCACAACAATTGTCAAGAAAGAATGGAGACCTTTAAGGGAACCTGCTTATGTTAGATGAGATCCTCCGTAACATCAACAATAGGGACAACCTGAGAAGTAAGAAGTTGATATGCTCCACGTACCGTATAACCCCATGAATGTCGAGGTGCCATATCCACCTGTCAGATACATTAGGCCGCAAAACAATATTGTTAAGTAAAAGTCTACACTCTGCCACCAGCTCCCCCTCCCAAACCCACAACCTTCTTCTCCAACTCCACGCCTCACCCCCTCCTCCCAACCTAGACAGAACATAGTTGCCACCGTACAAGACTTATCGACTGCAAGATCAAAAAGGCGGCTAAACCTCCTACAGAAAAGAACATCACCTAACCACCTGTCATACCAAAATAAAGTATATGTTCCGTCCCCTATCCTTCGCGACACCCTCTCTGAAAACCAGCCACCCTCATTATCACCTACACCGTCCCTAATCTTCGCTACCTCCCTCCACCAAGAAGAAACACTCCAGCCCCCAACCTCCCTGCCTCCTCACCATACCTCACAACCAACACCCTATACCATAAACCTCCTCTATCAACCACTTTCTTAGAAGTTAGTTACAGTCTCTTAAGAGTTAGTTAGTGGTTTTTAATAAGTAGTCACAAGTCCTATATGTGAATCTCATGTACACGTTTATTATCTTTTATCAACTAATACAAGCTCTCAAATTTATTTTTCTACTAAATAAATCTTGATCTCTTTGATCCTATGATTTATAACACAATGCAAGCTGTTATTTGCTGTTATTTTTTGGTGATCAGCAATTGAAAACGTTGATGATGCTACATTGTTTTTGAGTTTTGAACCTTAGCTAATTGTCAGGTTGCAGCATTGAGTAAATTCCATGCAGTAATAGGGATGACACCTTTGATATATTGTCTTTCAATGGGTCTTAGTGTTGCCTTAAAAACAAATAAAATGCTTTGGATTCTTGTTAAAGCTAATTGGTATATTATCTTTGAGTATTTGAAAGGATATGTCACACATAATGTATATAATGTCATGTGGGTCATATATATGAGCAGAATACTAGCTTCCATTTTACTAGCATACAAACTTTAGTCACTACTAAAGCAAAATCTATGGTTGGAAGGAAACATGATTCTATGGTGATAACAGTGGAATTGTATAAATTTGGACACAACATTTTAATGACCCCTTAAGAGGGATGTTTTAATTTTTTTTGTAACTTTTTGTGCACAAAAGGGAATATCTAGTCTAGTGAAAAAGTTAAATAGCATTCACAAAGGAGAAGTGGGGCCTCGTCTAATATGAATTTTATTAAGTGTTCCTAATTGCATTGAGTAACAAAAAATTAGTGATATAGTAAATGCACAAACAATTATAATTAGAAAAATTCTATGGTGAAGTCATGAGAATAACTTTTGTGGCGAAATTAAACCGATTTTTACAAGGTTCCAAACCTTCAATTAACAAAATCCTCCTTTTCTTAGAAATCCTAAAAATTAAATCTTTATAAACTAATGTTCTTCAATTTCCTCGGAAAACAAACAAAATAATGAAAATTCTAAAAAATCATCACATCCTCCTCCATATTGCCTTTCGCCTTCAACACATAGATTCTCATTTGTGCACTAAGATTGAAATTCCCTTTAATATTTTGTACGAATACTGATTTGTAATAAGGTAAAGTTTAGTCTTAGAGTGGTCTACCATCATGATATTAATCAACATGGCATTAACAATTATACTATTGACTAAATAAAATTACTTTTTCAAAAAAATCAGTTTTCTAGCTGCACCATAAAAGCCCCTTAGATTCCATTTTTTAATTGTGTAATCTTACTAATGATGGGACAAAGACACTTAGAGACACCATATCCACGTACATATGCAATTGTTGTTCACTTCTTGTGGTTTCAAGTTTGACCACATCACCACATGGATCTCATCACTTTCCAGCTCTTTGGCACACATCCCATTCTCTTTTACCCATTGCCTTCAAACGGTATCAAGGTTTACCTCTAACTAATTTCATTGTCCAACACAATATTCATTTTTTGTTTAGATTAAATTTGAAGAGATTTGGGTTAAATTTGAAATTTTAAAAGGTTAAGGGACCAATTTACAACATTTTAAATGTTAGGGATCAAATTTGCAAATTTTGGAAATTTATAGGACCAATTTACAATGATTTAAAATTTATAGGGATCAATTTGTAAAATTGAAAAATAGAGACTAATTTACAAAATTTGAAAGAATCGTAAAGACCAATTATAGGTTCGTATTTAATGAATTAAAAAAGAATTATAAATTCTTAGTTTTTAGAAATTATTTGACACCAATTGTTAAGCTTAGAATACTTATACAATATCTCTTTGCTTTGCAGAATGCGAATTAAATCGATCCAAATTGCTGGATCATGTTATATTATTTAATAATCATATTATATGTTAAAATAAGATGATGTGAGATGAAATATCATGTAGTCTTAAAATTCGATGAAGTTTTATAGACTTGATCAACTTAATTAATGAGAACTTTTAATTTAACGGTTGGATCACTTAATTGCCTTCTACAAAGATTTTTTGAAGTTGTAAGTATAATATGTTTTACATTTGTTGTCAATATATCTTGACTCAAAATGCCATTACCTTATATCATTTCAATATCATATAACATGTTAAAAGTGCTTAATCATTTTGCTGCTAAATTTTTTTTGCAACTTATTTATAAAAGAAAAACTAGCTAAGTTGACAAAATCCTCAAGGGATTTTGAATTATTTGAAGAGTGATAATGTTAAATTCAAGATGAGATTCTCAATAGATCATTTAAGTGATTATGTTCAAGTTCAATGATCCATAGGAATGAATGTCACGTTGGCATATCATAATCATTGACCATATAATGGAGGTAAAGCAATGCACTTTCCTATCTTTTTATCCCACTCTATATCTTAGAGATTTTGAAGGTATGAACCTTCTAAAATAGGTGTTCTATATCTTGTTCAATGGATATGCAAGATTATTCACATCACATAAGACCCACATAGAAAGCTTGAAAGTAATTGCTTCGTGGCATGATATGAAGTTGGAATGTATTCTCTGTATATAAACAATATCTTATGCTGGATAACCACTAGGGTCTAGGGGCATGTAGTGGTGACAAAGTTAGGTAATTTGTGGGATCTAGGATGTTACGAGTCCAGGTCACTACAGGTTTCAAAGTGTTATCAATCACTTTCAAAATTATAGTGTGAAGGATTAATTAAGTAAATGGTCCCTACAAAATAAAATTATGTTTTTTATGGCACCTACATATGAAAGTTTGGAGTGAAAAATTTAGGTCTAGGAGTCTTATATTATTTTATAAACAAAAGGAAAAAGCAGAAAACTGATCGAGGACATAACCAAAACTTAAGCAAAGAAAATGACAAAAATATGAAGAATAAAAAATAAGGAAAAAAAAACTATAGAGTATTACGAAAATCTCTCCTAGAACAGGTATTACGAACAACCAAACGTATTAGGGTTTTTTCTTCTTCTGAGTTTTTGATTTTGGAGTCGGATGCTACTTCAATAAAATCTTGATCAATTCTACAAAATTCTTCCAAATTGCGCATATCATCGGTACCATTCACGTTAAGGATTTGATTAACGATTTTTGATAATCTTGTTCATTGTTATCTTTTGTCACCGCATCACTTCAAGACCAACAATGTGCATATTGGGAAGTTTGTTCCTTTCCATGTAGCCTCTCATCTCTCTTGGCTAGATGATTTTTCTTCGTTATATGAATATATCTTCCAAGAGTTTTGATTCACAATATGAGTTGTTGCTGCAAAAAAACTTCATGAATATTATCAGTTTCCTCAATCTCATTTGAATTTTTATGAATAGAATTTAATATAGGAGCAATATCACGATATTATACTCCATCACTAACAACCTCCTCAGCAGCTCAAGTGGTATTATCAATCTCCTTTGGTGCAACAAAATAACTCTTCTATGACATATCAGCAACAAATATCAATAAGATTATTACTGTGAGGTAAATTGCAATATTAATTAGTGTTGCTACAAAGCTAGATATAGCAACTAACTTGCGCAAAAGGCTCAACTAACCAGTTTACTTGGGAAGCAAGTTACCTCTAAATACTAACTTCAAACTAACTAATAGCTAGAAATTCTAACAATTATCACCATATAAATTTTGAGCTCAGACATTATTCATAACTTCTTATAAATAACGTTATTGATACCACACAAATTTATCATGGCTAACATTATATATATACATAAGTCAGGATCCATTGACATCGTGTGTGAGTCATTTGACTTACACACCAATTATTATTATTTTTTTTTTGGTCAAGTAGTCTAGTGGCTAGAGCTCACACAATTAAATTGTGGAGAAGTGGAGTGTCCATGGTTCGAACGCTGACCCCCGCATTTATTATGCAATATCCCTACCAACTGAGTTAAGCTCACGGGGATACTTACACACCAATTCTAGTATGTTGAAATCAATTCATTGTGTGGTTGATAATCAAGCTTGTTCTTATAGTTTAATAAATTATAAATTTTGTTTTAAATTATTGTGTTTGGTGGCTTAACTCTTTGTTGTATATGGATTTCACCTTGTATCTTTTCTCTTTCCAAGTTGTTTTGCTTCGTTTTTTATTGGCTTAATTGCAGTTTTAACCCCCTAACTTTTTCAAAGTTGCGATTTTGGTCCCCTAAGAAAAAACTACAAAACAACCCCCTAAGTTTTGCAACTGTAGCAGTTTTGGCCCCCAAGGCAAAAAAAATAACACGTGGCACCTCACTTAGGGTGTCACGTCAGCGTAGACCGAGTCAATATCAACCTTGGGGGCCAAAACTGCCACAGATGCA
>Ga0315913_1002174_pt1 | contig 22751 bp, 8 predicted proteins | sample MpolsnodulesMG_FD_207736 | JGI IMG/M metagenome (GOLD analysis project Ga0315913, IMG submission 207736) | Medicago polymorpha root nodule microbial communities from Los Angeles, California, United States - small nodules | ecosystem: Host-associated > Plants > Roots > Nodule | place: USA... | reverse complement strand
TCTCCCCTCATGAATCTATCTTTAAGGTCATTCCACATATCAACATTATTTTCTATAAACACTACACTTTGAGCAATTGAAGTTGAAATAGAATTGATTATCCAAGTATGAACAAGATTATTGCACCCTTCCCAAGTTGTATAGAGTAGATCATCTTCTTCTGGTATAGGTATGGATCCATCCACAAACTTGAATTTGTTCTTCATAGCAAGTGCTCTTTGCATCTTCATGGACCACGCATGATAATTCTCACCGGTTAGTTGAGGCGTAACTGTAACTGTTGAAGAATTCTCTGAAGGATGAACATAGTAAGGATCAAGACTTTGATCCTGGTTGTTGTTATTGTTTCTCACCATAGTGTAACGAAAGATTCAATCGAAATATTCAGAATCGAAGAAAAACAAGAGAGAAAAACTCTAGAAGAAATAGAGTAATCAAATCGCAATGAAAGATCGATTTGACAAAATCAAAGAAGAAGCGTAGAAGAGGGAAGACGAACAAAACAACGTTCTATCTTCATTGTGTGGAAGCAGAGCAATATTCACTTGCTATGATACCATCTATAAGATTAAAACCGCCATGGAAATGGCCATGAACAAAGCTTGAAGCTTAAGAAAAGAGAGAAAGAGAATGTATTGATTAATTGATGGAAATAGTTACAAGAGTAGCTTATATAGAAGTTGAGATCTCTAACTAACTACATGCAATACAAATGAAATGTAAATGAAAGTGAAATTACAAATGCACAAAGATAACTTGCGCGCTAAGTAACTTCTATACTTTCCTTATTATGTAAATGCCTATTTTTTTCTTCAATGCTTTCCTCTAATAATTTGTACTATCTTGCTTCCTTTCAATAATATTTGTTTGCCATTAAAAGAAAACGTTGATAACATAAGACATATTGATTAAGTATCTACGATTTCTTTCATCAAGAATGTCATGTTGGCACCACAAACCCCATCCTCATTAAATTCACATATGATGACAACTAGGGTTAATTTACAATACCATAAACACCACATTCAATTCTCTACAAATTAAATTTAAGCACGATGTAGAATTTTTCACAAACAATTAATATTGTTGAAATTCAAATATTAAAAAAGGCACATCCATGCAAAACCAATCCACAAATCAACAATTAGAAGTTCATATCTAATTAAAATTGAAACAAAACTAAAATAAAAATGAACTAGAAGCTAGAGGTAGCAATTTTCCTATATCAAAGGAACAACTTCATTGTTGTGGTCCAGTAGAAAACTAAACATCATCCTCCAAATTTCACAATTTGTCATTAATCAAAATCATTGGTCTTCTGATCCTCCACATCAATATATCTGCAAAACATTTAGCAAGATTAAAATTATGGAATTGTTGATTATAACCAGTTTAAAATGAACTAGCAGGAACATTATCTACCTCATCTTGGTTTGAAGAGTCTCCAATTATAATGGTTGTTCCAACAAATATTTATTGTTTCATATAATGATCTGCAATGCTTCTGTTTCCATCATTTCCAACTTCATAAACTGAATTATTATTGAAATTGTAAAGTACAATTGGAGCTGATGAGTTAATATCATCATGTTGATGCAACAATGCTGGATGATTAATATCCTGGTTTTCAGCATGATTTGCTTCCATGTATTGGAAAATATCAAGATCATCCACTACTACTATACTTTCACTCTCCATAGCATCATTGGGACCAAATTGAGTGGCTGCATCATCTCCTTTGAATTTCTTTGCTACTGCATCATATGCTCTAGCAGCTTTTTCCTCAGTGTCTAATTAATTAACAATATGTTATAACAGACAATAAATTGCACAAAATGCTGATATCTTGATGTAAATAGTAAATACAACTTCAACTAAATTTGCATTTATATCCAGTTTGTTTGCAGTTATACTAAGTCGAAAATGGACCCTCTCTAGTTGAAAGTATAGTGCAACTAGTGACATATATACTACACAAATATGCTGAATTAAGGGGTACAAATGAATTTTTATTTTCTTTCTTAATCCAAAAACTATGCAGCACTCTAGTTAGACCACAATATTGCTATAGATGGACGTGATTTTAAATTGCGGTATGCATCCACAATATTGTTGGTGTCGTAGTCCCTACAATGCCATCAACCACAATGACGGTGTGCAATCACGTGTACAATTTCGACCATATTTGTTCAAATCTTTACAAACAAACAAAAAATCTCAAAACCCTATATTTCATATCTAATGTCTTTTAACTGTGTAATTCAATCACATCCCAACCAGTAGTATTTTCATAGCAAACTAATCTATGATATGGTGGATAACAACTGTAATGGCATGGTGGGGACACTCTAATTTTTAAAGTAAAAAAATCATTTCACACAGCAATGCGCGCCACAATAATCACAATCGAAATGACTACAACCGCATGCGCGATTGCAAAATATTAAATCATGGTTTGGACTACACAAATGCAACTACGCGCTGCCGAGAAAATATATACAAAGACACACATTCCCTAATACTTAATGTGTATGTATTACATTGGATTCTCACATTCTCTCTCATTCATTAAGTTGTGTCTATCTCTATCTTGTATTACAATTTGGTGAAGAAGATAAAAGGAGAGAATGAGGAAAAGAGGATCCAAATAGAAATATTAAATAGAAATATGAAGACATGATCCAAAAAAAATGAGAGGTATATATATGTTGCATTATCGTGTTGAATAAAGTGATAAGATAAACTAAGATGAATGAGCTCACCAGATGTTCCCAAGTGAAAGCTTAGCCTCCCATTATTATCCTTCTTTTCCAATCTTGCTTCCCATCTATCAGCATCGAGTCTATTATTTTGTTTGAAAAGCATAATAACATTATTTAATTTCTCAAACAAAAAAATTATTTAACACTCATCATATTTACACCCAGTTTTACAAAAACGAAAAACATTCACCATATTTACATTAAAAGTGTGTGGTAAAATGATAGATATTTATGACAAAAATGCTGCAACACATAACACACTTTTATAAAAATACTTTTTCTTATTCGTTAAATTTATATGGTTTTACCAACTTTATGTGAACACGCATAATTTAGGAGGTCCTATTGAAGAGGTTAAAATGAAATATATTACTCAATCAAAAAGTTCTTCCTAGTACAAGGTGTACCATGATAAGAATTAAGATCACAAACATATTTACAAAAAAGGGAAACAAATAAACAGTAACTAAAACAGAGAAAAAAATAGCATTAGTCTATGTCAACATAGTGAGCGGACTAAGCCACCATCCATGGTAGTTGAAAGTGAGATTAGAAAGTTTCGCTTCAACTCAAAAATTACTTTAACCGTCAAATCAAAATTTGGAGGAAAAGTCAATATTGTCCGAATAACAAACACATATATGTTTTCACTAGATTAAGTTTGACATGAGATATATTATATATAGAATCAATTTTAATACTCTCTCAAGGAAACTGAACACATACATAAGAGAATATAAAAATATACTATAAATACATAATAATTAAAAACGTGAAGAGTAAAAAAATAATCAATCAAATAATTAAAGAGAGGTTTGCAAGATATATTCAAACCTGGTGACACCCATGTAATTAGACCCGGTTTTTTTTTGCAGTACTGAAATAGTTAAGAACCAATGCAGTCATTAAAATGTTCAATTTTGAAGACAATGTTGCTGATAGATTAAAGTGTCAATATAGCTCAATGTATCACATATTCACATTGATACAATATCACTTCTAATTTTGTTTCAAAAAACAAAATTAAGAAGAAATATATTATTAAATTACTAATAATTGTAATTGTCAACCTATTTGAGATTCATTGGTAGTATGAAAAGATGTATAATATACTTTGAGTTAAATATATAATGCAAATGAGACACATAATAATACGAGACAAGGGGAGTAATTGATATCATACTTTTTAATATTAAAAAGCACAAATTCTCTGTCCAAACTTTTCATTTCTGATATTTTCTTCGAGTAATCACTCACCTGCAATTAATATATAATATAATTATAAGATTGTAACTAATATTCAACTAACTATATAATTTTTTTTTATAAGCCAGGAGAAAGGACAGACATCAAGAGGTAGCACCGACATCCCAACTAGGTTGGCACCTGATGAATCTCCATCCTATGCCGCCAAACTCAAAATATTATTAAAAAAGGGGGGGAAAAGTATATACAAAGAGGGAGACTAGACCAAAACCCTCAAAACAAGAAAGAAAAAGGAAAAGAAAACCAACAGAGTAGTGAATCTGTAATTAGGCAGACCGCGTCTGTCTCGAGAGAAGTCAAAGTTCAATTCTGGAGGTAAAATCAAGATGAACCATGCAGTGCATGTCCCATATTAGCCAACTTGTCAGTGCAACAGTTGCCTTCGCGATAAAAGTCCCCCATGAACAACCAAGGCCCCTCTAGTATTCCAATAGAAAAAATTCATTGGGCAGATGGCGAGGACTCTCCCGTGGAACGGGTTCTATATGGCGGCTTCCCAGTAAGTTGTTGTTTCTTTAAATTTTGTTTTTGCTTTTTTGACAAGACAAGAGTGAAAGGAGCTTTAGCGGCCCTCTTGTCATAGTCTTTGATTCGCTGCCAAAGCTCCATATCATGTTGAATCTTGGATTACTGTGATACACAATACCAACTTTTTGCGTGGCCAATGAACTTGCAATGGGAGAGCTAGACACAATGGCTGTAGCTGTTGGAACTACATCAGCTGTCAACAGGATTTGCGTGCCTATACTGCTATCCACGGGAACCGAATCCGCAACAAAGGCAGGGGCTGCTGGGATTGGGTATGGAATTGAATTAATGGCATATGATGGTGTGACTAAACCATCAATCGGTGTTGTAGGGACTGTGTACACCGCAGTATGGTGTGGATGCACAAATGTGACCGAAGGCATGTCTTTAGAAGAGGCGATGACTTCCTCGTGCACTACAATGTTCAGAACCGGCGAGGAGCTCACCTCCCTAACCGAATCCAAGTTAGTACCATCAAAATTCTCATGCACGTCAACGTGCTCTACATAAGTCAAAAGCAGAGCAACAACAATAGGAATTAAGCCTTCAAGATTCTTGCCGCGTTCTCTCCGCTTCAAGAGGGTGCACGTCATCGTGAGCAACATCGGTAACCAATTCCAAAACGGGGATAGCTGACTGAGGTAACACGCCCTGAGAAGCAATGTTTTTAGTTGTAAAGAAAAGCTAAAACAGCTACTCGAAACATCCTTAGGAGGAACAATGTTTTTAGTTGTAGACCATTCTTGTGTATATATGATAGTAGCTGAAGTTGAAGGGGCTGCAACAACAACATATTGCATGGTACCTGAATTAGAAACACCTCTATCACTACGGTGTTGTCGGGGAGGATTTTTCTTAGCAAGTGGTTCCGCCGCCATGGGTTTCTTTCCACGGTCAGTCACCTTAGTTGCCTCCAGGTGCAGCCACTTGCAAGTCGAAACATTATGTCCAATGACATAACAATGATGGAAAAAGAGCGGTCTCTTCTCATATTGTACTTCAATCTTAAAGGCAAAACCTTCATGTTCCACAAGAATTTCATCATAGGCTCTTTTAGATAAATCAATGTCCACCAAAATTCTTGCATAGTGTCCGAAAGTCCTATTTCGTGTCGGGGCATCCAAATCTATCGGAGTACCAACGGCACTCGCAATTTCCTTCAAAGTCTGTTCCCGCCAATACTCTTGTGGCAATTCAACCAATCTGATCCAAATGGAGGAATGAGTCTGCTTTTGAGAATAGTGATTAAAGTTCTTCGTCCATTGAGAAAGATGAAGGAGACCCGGATTAAGAGCAATGTTACCAGCTGCCCAAACTCTGCGTAAGTCATCAGCCTGTTCAAAAAGGAAATCATAATAGCCCCTGCCAAGTGGAACCATTTTCCATTGGTTAACCATTTTCCATAACTTGCCTAACTTAGCAGCTAAATCTCTCGCTATGTAATGTTTGTCGCCTTTATTCAAAGTCAGTCTTCCCCGAAGGACATTCTGACATTCAACCAATCCTTTAGAATATTCTTCATGTCCAATTCGAATACAAAGAGTATCACCCTTAATGCAGGGAGCCGAAAAAGGAGCCTCATCTCCAAGGGAGATGACCTACTGCCCCTAATGCCACCACAAAGGACTTGTGAGATGTCGTGACAATCTGAGAAGAGTCTGTAACATTCTGAGTAGTAACTGGAACCGCACATTCAGTCAGCTTCGAAAAATCCTTATCTGCGAACGATACTATTGTGATCGCAGGTGTGGAAGAATTATGCAACCACGCTGCTGGTGAGAAGGCCGATTGGGCTGAAAGCTCTGCCTACCAATCGAAAGGCATGACAGAAAATTCAACCGTAAACCTCAAATTGATGATCCACCAAAAGGAATCAAACGTGTAGAGAACCACGATGGATCTTGGAACAAAATCACGATCGAATACGGCGCTCATGCTAGGTCAAAATTCCATATCAATTCCAATTATATTTCACTTCAATATGTATGAGATCTTAGAATTTTTTGTGAAAAAAGTGATTTAAATTTGTGAAAAATATTGAACGCTGGTCCAATTTGTGAATAATTTTTAATTTAAAATTTTTAAAGAGCGTAAAAAAAACACTTATTAGCCAGACCCCAACTACAATCATGCTTTATATTTATTTTTAGTCAAGAATCATGTTTTCTCTTTAATAACCTAAGTAAAAATCAATCTGTCAAAAAAAAACCTAAGTAAAAATCAAGTTTTTTTTGACCAATTATCCTAATCAAAATCAAGTTGGAAATATACATACCGGAAAATTTGTAACCACATAATCTCCCCATCGGTTAATAGAATATAAATCGTAAGCTTGGGCTGCTTCAATTTCAGTTTCAAATACCCCTGCAATGCAAATGAGAAATAATATAAAAATAAATAAATAAGTAAGAAAACCATAAAATATTTTTAAATATGAATTAAGTTTGATTAAAATATTATTTGATTTCGGCGTAAAAAAATACTAAACCGTTCAGTTTTATTGAATAAAACAGTAGAAATTCTTTTTAATTTTTTTTCTTGATTATAGTTTTTGTTCCCCTATTTTCACTTACTCACGGAATTGATATTCCGTTTTAAAATTATTCAATTTTGATACCTTTCTTATACTTTTGGACTAAAAATTAGTATTTTTTTAAAAGGACTAAAAATAGTGACATGACATGTTTTAAAGAAGGTGTCAAACAATACCATCATATGAAATAATCAACAACTACAAAATTACCATAAAATCCCCAAAAACAACATTAAACCATGTTTCAAAATTCTAAAAGAGAGATCAAAACCGAGTCATTTTAAAATAGGAAGACAAATTCTATAAGTGAATGAAAATAGGAGGACCAAAATTATAACTAAACGAAACATTTATATAAGAAAACTAAAGATAGACAAAAATAATACCAACCACCTATTTTGTAATTCTTGAAAGTACTTTAAAATAATTTCTAAATATAATTGTACTAGTTGACTATAATTTTGTATTTAACATCTTAAATACTATTTCAAATAGTGTTATTTTTTATATTATCTTTTTTTTTCTTAAATAAAAAGTCAAAAAAATGTTTTAAGTACTTTTATTAAAAGACTAAACGAGACCACCATTATACCATGGGTCTTCTTAAGTGTTTTTCTTGATCCAAAGTATAGATCTAGTCCTCCAAAACCCAACACCCAAATAAACCTTAGATTAACATTAACATTAAAAACTAAATATGGTACAAGAATAAGAAATCATATGTACTTACCAATATAGACTGTTATAGTTGAAATGATCCAAGCACACAACAAAACACAAAATTATTAGTATGAAATATTTGATGGAAGCTAATTAAAATGAAGGTTTAATTAAATAAAAGCTAGTATATGTTTATAAACCTGTCTTGCCTCTCCCGCTATTTCTTGTGCTATTCTCCCAAACATATGTTTCATACGATTATCACCCTTCCTATATAAATGTCAAAATAAAAATGAACTATGTTAGAAAATTTGGTTTTCATCAACAAAAAAATGGAATTATATCTATTAATTTTCATATCAACAAAATCATAAAGTTGTACTTGGAAACACCCCGATATTTTGATTTCTTCTTGGTCATCCTAGAAGCCCTTTTTGCCTTTGGTAGAATGTCTCTTACATTCTCCTCTGATACCGACCCAATTTTCCTGTGATGGTAGCATAAAACGAATGAAAGATTATAATATTTTTTTAAGAGGTGAAATATTTTAATATATGACTTAAACAAAATAAAAAAAAATTAATATATAAATAAAATTTGATAGATTTAAGTAGATTTACGACATGACCAACCTTTTCTGACTAGGATTAGTCTCCATCGATTCAGCAAATTGAAGAAATATATTTCCTATCAAACTTGGCACATGATCATGAACTTCATCTTGGGTTACTGATGATTGGCCTTTGTTACATGACATTATGATTATATTTCAAAATGAAATGGCCTAAATAGAACAACAATAAACTAATGTGATTTTGATATTCTATGCTCAATTTTCTGAAGTGACCACATTTCAGTCCTTTATATGTACTTCGCAAATGTTAAACTCAAGAAGAAGAAAAAAACTCGAAGATACACGTTTTTTCCCTAAATTTTGTCCTTTTTTAATTTATTTTTAAAAAGTTATCATGTTTTTTATAACCTTTTTTTTGGAAATTCTTTTTATAACTTTATTATATATGCAGTATTTTTAAAAATATTTGTATTTATTATTCTAGGACTCATTTATAATACATCGTAAAATATATCATTATTAAATATACAATTTTCATCCGTTTTGTATTGACTATCATTTTTTTTTAGAAAATATTGACTATCATTTTAAAAGTTAAAAAGAAAATTATATTAAATTATATTTTTTATTCAACTTAAAATTAAGTGCTCTTAATTTTTCCCAATTTTACTTTTCTCTTTTTTTTTTGGGTGTTAAATATTATGAATTCCACTAATAACTATTCTAGGATATGTCAATATGAGCATATCTTGGTTGGTAGAAACATTATATTATACATGTTAGGGCAAGATGTTCGAACACCGAAAACACCACTTATTCACCGTAAAGATGCGAATTTCTAGACACTATGCTATTTGAAAGGAAAAAAACAACTAAATTTGGATATTGGGTGAGGAGTATTAGATACATCCTATTAAATAAGAAAAAATTTGACTAAACATTTCCAATATTTTAAACTACTTATAAAAGGAAGTATTTAAAAAAAAAATTACAAAAAGTTTTAAATAATTTTTCAATAAATATAATATATTTCTTAGCAGTATGTAGAAGGTCTAAGATTTTTTTTAAGGGCTAAAATAAAATATATTAAACAGAGCAACTCGCCTTTCAGGTTGGAAAAGTTAGTCCCTTTCTTTTGCTGGTCAATTGATTCTTCTAAAGTATGTCATGTTTTCTCTATTGATCTCCTCTATGAATTTTTTTTTGGGTGGTTTGGATTATAGAAAAATATCTTGGGTCAGTTGGGACTCGATTTGTTTGGGGAAGGAGGACGGAAGTTTCGAGGTTAGGATGATAAGGGAGTTTAATATTGCTTTGTTAGGAAAGTGGTGTTGGAGGATGTATGTTGATAAGGAGAGTTTGATATAGAGTTTTTGTGTTAGAATTTTGCACTCCAAACTTTTCAAAATGCTTTCTTAGTTTTATTATATTCCATTTGAACTTGTTCAAATAAAATAAAAATAGCAAAAACACCTGAACAAAATGGTGCAACCACATAGAAAGGAGGCTTGATCTCTATCACTGATAAATTTCTTAAAAAATGAACTATCAATAATTTTCCTAAAATAATAATAATTGTAATCATTTTATTAATTTCATTTTAACTTGAAGTTTTTGACTATGCGTTTGATTACTCATTGCTAATGAAGTCAACGAAGTCGATCATATAGTTTGGCTAGGGTGGCTCCGTGTCATGCTAGTTTTCATATTAAGATTTCATCTTGTATCTCTGTTATTATCTTAAACAAAATGCAATAAGTTTTTTTTTCAAAAATTGATTTTTTTTAATTTGTGCATTTGATTCCTCGTTGCTACGTGTTCAATAAGAATAATAATTATAATTTAACTCCGTAAAAGAAAACAATGAATAGTTAATGAGTTGAATAATTTTACTAAATTATCCATAATAATTATCAAAATTTAAATATTAGTCATTTGGATCATGTTGAAAGATCGTCTATTGAATCAATGATTTGAACGTCATTGTTGCAAATTCGGAGATTTGGATATTCTAGTCACTTTAACTTTATCATATTATTTGTAGGCATTTGTTGTTGTATGTTATTAACTTTGATGATATGAGTTTATTTGCAAATTTATCATTTACATTTTTAGAGATGTTGAATGATGTATTGTATTATTTTGAATGAATGAATATCGTTTTATTTATGTAAAAAATAAAAAATACAATCATCTTTTATTCATAAGAGAAAGTTACGAAAAAATTGAATGTTGTGTTGAAAAGATAAAATGATATTTTATGAGTTGAATTATTTTTTTTACATTTTCAATAAATATGTAGAAAAAAATAACATTCTTTTCCATTTTTTTTATAATGATAGTCTATATATAAAGGATCAATTATTTATATGTGAGAAATCATGAAATAGGTTAAAGAACAATATTGATCCAAGTTTTTGAAGGTTAAAGAACAATATTGATCTAGGTTTTTGAATATGTCAATATTTGGTCTTCTTGATAAACACAAAATACATATACCACGTTTTTTTTTTGAAGGATATACCACATTTGTTTTAACAAGTCAAAATAAAATATATATTACCACAAAAGTTTTCCACAGCATAAAAAAAAGTGTATAGAAGAAATCAGAGTATAAAGATTCACAAATAAAAAAACAACAAACTACATGAAACCTAAGTAACTCGGCTAACTAGATAACCTCATAAACATGAGAAGATTAATCCATCAATGGTTAAAGTCAAAAGATAAACTTGGATTAATTGCTTTCACCCACCAAATTAGGTAATGATTTAACTTTATCAAACAAATGTGCAATTATCTCATCCTTTTGCCTAAAATAACAATAGTTCTTTTTTTTTTCTTTCTAAATTATCCAAATGATCAAGAGGATGTTGACTTATCCTTATACAACAATAAGGATGTCAGTTTATCAAAAATAAAATATTCAATCATAGAGACTCTTGCGATATTCGAACCGTCACAACTAAAGTCTAAAATCGTTTTGAGTAAGAAAATAAAAGTTAGTTTGTTCATGAATTCGTCTTTGCATTTTAAATGATAAAACAAGAATAGATAGATTATATTGTCAAGTTTAAGCTTCGTTAACTACTCGTCTAATATCCTTCCTTAATTGATCACATACTCCTTTTATTCCAATTATAACTCCAATTGTCTCTCGGCATAGGTATCCATTTCTAGACAACAATGCCAGATCCATTGAACCAGCTGACTTTCGATAGTCAATGGCAAAATAATTGATTGTTTTAATGGCATAAGTTCATTTAGTTATACATGAATGTAGACTTGCCTCCCATTTCTCAAGTGATAACACCTATACATGATTTAAACCATGTTCCTTAGGTAATTAGGGATATGTTATTGCTTAAACTAAATCAAAAGATCATTCGTGGAACACTAAATCATATGCAAAAGCAATAAGAACGAATTTAAATCAAAGATTATAACTAAATAACATTCATATATAACCTTACAATAGATTCCTAGCTGATAGTCTAAATCACAACAATAGAGAGGATTAGTTACATGTAATAGCCTTACAATTATAAACGAGAAGAAGTAGAAAGATTAGACGTTGAAGCCACTCCTACAATCTCATCTGCCTAATCTTTCTCCCCCTCCAGGTAACTCTCTCTTTGTCTCTTGTTATGGAGCTCTTTTGCAAAGAACCATGGTTTTGGTTCTATCTTTCTCTTCCAAAACTTGCTCCTCTCCAAGTGAAGAAGTTCTCCTATTTGTATACATTCTTCCCATCAATTGGAACGGTTTCTTTACTCATTGGTTTCCTTAACGTCCTTTGCCATTTGCACTTTCTTTCCCATTAAGATTTGCTTTCTTATCCTGAATATGGATGGCATTTTATTGTACATCGCATGGCAAAAGCTACTTTTGCTTTATCAATTTGCTTTAAATTGCTTGTGTAGTCTTTCTTTAAACAACCTGTTTTTTGCTAGGTGAGCCTCATGCTCGCTTAGCAAAGCTGACAACATTCTTCGATTTTCTATGAGTGCTTCCTGTTTTTCTAGCGAAACTTCACTAGGCGGGCTTCTTGTATGCCTAGAGAAGCTAACAACATTTTGAATATTGACAATTCTAGAATTTTTTTGCTTTGTCTTTGTTTTCCAGATCAAAACCTACATAATTGAAGGGAAGTAGGTAAAAATGGCTTAACTGGCATAAAACTATAAATATTATATATTTATAATAAATTGGGGGGTTTTAAATATATTTTACTTGCAAAACAAGTTGATAGGTGCTAGCGAAAATAACAGTATTTTGACACTTGTCACCAAACACAAGCAAGAAACACAATATCCATAAAAGACTTTATTTTCTAAGAGAATCATCTGGAAGCACTAAACTGCAAAATATAATCAATCATATGACATGGGTTCACTGAGTGAATACTCAACCATTGTCTCACTAATAACCAAATTCTCCCTAAAATGTCGCAATTCTTGAAGACCGCAATCCCCATAGAAAACATTCACATTTGGTTGAATAATTCCTCGCCTTACCAGATTGTATTTTGTAGGAATTCGGTTCCTCAATAGCCTCGATCCATAAATAGATATTTTTAATGGTATTGATTTGTTCCAAATAATATCCTAAAAGACATCTCTAGTACTCAACTCGATCGCCGTCAATAGTTGATACACCCAACTCACGTTATAACATTTGTCGGGGGTGAGTTTCCAGGACCATCTATCTTCACACTAACCAATAAAATAACAGTTTGATAAAAGCTCACCTCCCCCCCCAACATCTCTTCCCAAGAAAATATTATCCTCGCCGTTTTCAAGACTCTCCCCCTATCCACCAATCTAAAGCATACATCTCATATACTTTACCAACCTATTATCTGCTAAATTAAACAAGTGCCTAAACATATTACGTAAAGCCCCCTTCCATCCATGTATTCGACAAAAAGAATGTTCTGGTCCCATCACCCACCACCCTCACCAAATTTTCATCAATCCACCTACCCAATGTCATTCCCCCTTGCCTGAGGCCTACCAACTGTCTCCACCAAAGACACCAAGAATGCCCACTACCATCATACACCCTCCTTCAACCCCATACCTCTCTACTAACACGTTATACCAAAAATTATCCTACTCCATAACAACCTCCAATACAATTTACCTAACAACAGTAAATTAAATTATTGAATTCTCTGCACCCATAATCCTCATTTCTCCTTATCTAAATAGACTTTGTCCCATTTAATCCATGATATTTTCCTAATTCCTTCACATCCCCCTTCCCCTACCCTTTAAAGAAACATATAAAAAAAGGCTCAATATAAGAGATGATACTTGTGGGAGCCTTGCCTAAGGAAAGGAAATAGACGATTATAGAAGACATGATAATTGATAATTGATGGTTTTTCCACCTCGAAAGTCGATTGTTAATTCGACCAAGTAATGATCACGAAAACTATAACTGATGTGAATCTCCCCTAACCGGTAATCCTAAATGCATAAATGGTAATTTTCTAGTTTAAGAGTTGAACACCAAAGATGTTTCATTCAACCACGAATCAGTGGCGTTCACCCCCGTCAGTATGCTCTTGTGTAAGTTTACCTTTAACACTGATATTTCTTCGAATAGGATAAGAACCATTTGCAAAGCTCTACTTTTCACCCAACAATAGTGTATCATTAGCATATTTAAAAAGAGAAATATTTATTGTATCATTACTATCCACCTTGTAACCTGAAAATAATCATATATCCACATTAGTATTCTTCATCACATTCAAACCTTCCACCACTATCAAAAAAAGAAAAGGAGAGTTCGGGCCATCTTGCCTCAACCCCTCCAAAGAAAACTCATATGCAAGGCTCCCGTTAACAAACAACAAATCCATTGCAAATCAAACGCACTCCATAATCCACTTCTGCTGCAAAACCGAGATCTGCCTTCCCTTAACAAAAACCTACTATGAATCTAAAATAGCACTTCCAATTACCTACCGAAAAAAATTAGCCAACACTTAAGCCAGAATCTTAAATTATTCAATCTATGAGGGTTTTCCACCTTTGAAGTAACAACTATAAAACTACAACTTAAACCTCTCGCAAGATTACCTTTTCTCTGAAATTCCAACAAAAAACGCATCACATTGCTTTTAATCTCAACCTAAAAGCCCTTAATAAAGCTATGACAATACCACATGCAATGTTAATCTCTTCCTCATTGAAAGGTTTAATCGTCTCGCCCCTTTCCACCCCATTGAGAGTTTTGAAATTTAAATTGTCAACCCTGGGCACCATTTTGCTAGCTTTGAAGTGATTGGCAAAATGATCAAACATCGTTGCACAAAAATGAACCACACCGTCAACCTCATCATCATTAAGATTGAGAGAAATTATTGAATTTAATCTTCTTCTGGTTGACATTATTCGAAGGAAAAATTTAGAATTTGCATCTCCTTGTTTAAGCAAATTAAGACAAGATTTTTGCCAGTACATACTAGTATAAGTTTTTGCAATTGAAAACAAATTAGCAGAAAGAGATTGTAACCCCTCTACATCCTCCTCCTCCACTCGAGAATCAAGAGAAGAAATACGATCTTTCATATTTTTCATTTTACCTTCCAAATTTTTAGTATGGTTCTTATGCCAAATCTCCATACAACCTTTAATTAGATTCAGCTTCTCTTTAAGGACAAACCCACCCCACCCTTCCACTTGGAAAGAATGCCTTTGATCAATCAAAAACTGTTTATTACCAGGAAATCCAACCCAACATTTCAACATACACAATAATTTAGGACCCCGGTTCTCTTCATCAACTGTTGATGACAGTCCGTCATATCACATTTTTAGAGTCTTTTTGATTAAGTTTTAATTCTATTTCTATTAATTTAGTACTTAATTTAGAGTCATTTTAAATAAATTGTCATGTTCTTATTTATTGAGTCAAGTAGTATATTAGTGCATATCCTTATTATCTAATCCTAATGTACAATGTAAACAACTAATGCAAAACCCTAATCATAGATTATGAGCGGAAAATTTTTGCTTACAAACTCATTTAATGCCATTTTCAAAATTCAAATCTCTTAACTAGGTATTATAAACCATAAGTGCAGACCCAAAGCTTTAGTCAATTAATGTACATCCTTACTTTTTCCAATGCTACATTAATTATGTGTGCGGTACTCCAAATTAAACTAACCATACATTTTCAACCACATTTTGTGTCTTGAATGCACTGATAATAGTTTCCAATGTGATTTAATTACAAATGTGTACTCATCTTTGCATCTTCTAATGCATTACGTGGGAATTGAAATTGATGCATTAAGTTCACATGCATGAAAAATGGGTTCTTCAAGAGGCGCCTCTTAGTTTTGCGTTCATTGATTCCATTACATGCTTCTATTTTCCCATTTCCTTCCCATCGTGACATTTCTTATTCTGTCATTCTCCATTTGTTGGTGTCCTCTCCTTTGTGCGTATGCCTTCCTCAACACCTATTTTATGTTCATCTTCATTTTTTAAAAGTAACGTTTTTAGTTGCATCACATCCATTTGTGAGTTTGACGTAGTGTTAACATTTTTTTCGCAGATCCATGGTAAATCCCTAACTTTGAAAGCTTATTGTCACGTCATTTTTCGGAGGTCAAGCTATTTGATTAGTATTTGACTCACAATTTTTATTTACGACTGAACTTTTAATTTTTTCAAAGGAATGGGAAAAAGTTCAAATTACCACCTTAAAGAGATTAAGGGTTCGGGGGTTAGTTATATTTAGGGAAGGTGTTAGCACCCTAAATATCCATAGTACTCTATAGAAACCTCTTGATTTTATTTATTTTTCGTGCTATAACTTGCTTGCTTAAGGAGATGGAATTAAAGTGATTAAAAGAAAAAGAAATGATTTTTATTTACATTTTTTATGATTTGGAAGGATGAATGTCCCTTGCCTACGTATCCCTGAGGGATCAAAACCTCGTAGTTCAGGGTAGAAATTACCGTTTGATTGGTTTTGTGTTTTTATTAGTTTTGAAAAAAAGTTTTAAAGTAAAAAAGTCAAGTATCAAATAAGTATTTGTTTGTATTTTTTATAAAGGAAAGATGACTCAAAGTATAATTATATGGATTGAAAATTGATTAAGAAAGAAATAAAAAAAAAAAAGGGAATCACTTGATTTGGATCAAGGTTTATTATGAAAATATTATTTGTGATTTTTGGTTATTTGCAATGTTTTTGTTGTTTTTGAATATTAATTAAAACATAAAAATAAAACTAACGTGACGATAAAAATAAAATCACGAGAATTTCATAGTGACGTTGGATCACCACAAAATCCCTTAATCTAATCTAATTTTTTTTGCATTTTTTTTGAATACATAAAAGCGGGATAAATAAAATAAAATAAAAGAAAAGAAATGGACAACCGAAGGGACGGAAATTTAGAGGAGAGGAAAAGAATAGCTCGTCAACACAAGCTAAAGAAGGGAGAAGAGAGAAAAATTCGTTGACAACTCAAGAGAACTTTTGGTGTGTTTTGAAGTGTGGAATGGGAGCGCTATTTATAGGTGAGGAGGTTGGTGAGAATGGAAAAGTGTTTTGATGATTTTTTATGGTGATTTATGGAATGGAACGCGTTTTGGCTTGAAATGGAAAGAAAAGAGGATGACTTTGCTGATTGCCTATGATTGTGGCATGGGAAAGAAAAGAAAGAAAAATTGGACACCAGACACTTTGGATTTTTGGACTCATTGACACTTTTTTTTTTTGGGCACTAATTAATTAAAAAGAAATGAAAAATAAAATAAACCTAATACGAAATAAAGACAAATTAAAATAAAATAAAGTAAAGTAAAATAAAATTAAAAGATGGAAAATAAAAGGTAAGATAAAACTAAAAAACTAATAAATAATAAAATAAAAAAAGTGAGAAGAGGGCCTGAAATCGGTACAAAAATGGGGTATTTTAACATACCTATCTGCCGAAATTTTCGCTGAAAAGACAGAGAAAATTCTGGGTGAGGACATGTGACAGTAAGACCACACTTATTCATTTTCATTCTCCATCTTGGTAATCACGTTTTGAATGTTTTGTGAACTGTCATAATATTCCTAAAGGCTTACAAACCCTCTAGAGAGGCTCAAAGCCTCTAGAAAAGACTTAGACACCCTCCAGATGGGCTCCAAAGGTCCAGGCGCGCCCCTCTTAGGACGCTACCTTTCTTAGCTTCTAGAAATTTCTAGAAGTCGCCTTAAACCGACTAAAAAGACCAAAAGCCCAACTTCCTTGGAGCTCAAGTCATGCTAAAACAAGCCCACAAGGAAGCTATAAATACAACCCTTGAGAACACTGTCAAGGCATCCAACAATCAGTTCTAAAACCCTAGAATACGATTCTTAACCCTAGAATCCCCTATTGTGCTTTTTCAAGTACATTTTGCTTTAGCTGGTTGAAATTATTCTTCCTCTATTTTGTACACCTCCTTTCTTATAAAAAGGTAAATTTAAATAGTTAGTTTCATTCATATTTAATTCGCATTATGTTTTGTACACTATTTTTCGCATTCATTGTTTTGATTTACCGTTAAAGTTAACCACAGATAGTTCATAGAAAAATGTTGAAGAACAAAGGGATGAATTACAAAGTATTTTATTCCTTTTCATGCTCCTTGCACAAATTCATTTAGCACATCGTTTGTTGGTGCTTGGTATAAAACCTACATGTTGTTGACATATATGCATTCATATAACAATTGGATAGCTAGCTATAACATTTTTTGTTTTTACGTAGATCGATCAATCATCACTAAATAAGCATTTTTTAATATTTGTTTTCCAATATTATAGGTTTTCCCGGATGCTGGATTCTCATTTATTTTGGATCAAGTAGGTAGCCTCCATCCCACTAGATGTTACTTTGTTCAAGCAATAATTTGCTTGGAAGAGATCCATGTATATTCAGGTTATATATAAAATAAGACGTTATTTTTGCCAATCAGCAAAGCATGTTTAATTGTTGCTCTGATTGGTTTGTATACTTGGTATTCCCCCTTACAGCTTCTCGATATGTTAATTTTGTAGCTACTATTGGGTTTTATAAATTTCGAATTTTTTTTGTTTAAGTGAGATTTGATGTATTCAGTTGTAATGATTTGATTTATCAGCTCAATATTTTGTTAGTCACCTATAGTTGTTAAATTGATAAATGATGTTTTCAAAACTTTTTATAGCGAAAAAAGATCATGTTTAAGATGAGGAGAGCAATTAATTAACAAGCCGTCTGTCTCATTTAGTACTCATGTTGTGTTTGTTATAGTTCTTGCACCTATTGGAGATATGGAATGATTAATTTTGAATTATTTATGTCATAGGATTGATTAAGTTTGAATCAAAATTAGAGTCACGATTTGTGGGCTCTCATTTAGGGTAAGGATTTTACAATCTTGCTTGACAAGATCCTATCCATATAGCATGGAAAGGAAGACAAAATATTTCCTTCACAATTGTAAAGATTTGGTGGACCTTTATGTTTTTCAACAAAAAAAAGTTTTGTTTGATAGTGATTCCCAATGTTTGTAATTCAGATGATGACGATTAATTTGGCCATTCACTTTTCATGTTTTATTTCATATAGTAGGCTACAATCGTCAATAATACCCAAATTGTGAACAAAGTCTCTCATTTCTCCTCAAGAACAATGGAGATATCTCTTATTGGAGTGTGTTATTTTTGTTCTGCTGAAAAATTGAACAATTGTAATTTCAAAGTATATTAGTCATGAGTTATGAAGAATTGCTCTTTCAAATAAAATTAAAATTTGTTTTATGTATGTCCTCTGAGACTTCTCTGTCAAATAAATGGGAGATTTGGGTTTTAATTGTTTTAGCTACTTTGTATTGCTTTTGTTAATTTATTTCCTTTTTATATTGTAAATATTTGCAGTGATTTGTTGTTACGATACTGTTAACAGTACTAACAAAGAGAAAGGAAAAATGATAAAAGCTATCTAAGAATCTAGATAAATGGTACTTAATTCTTTTCATAAACCTCCAAGTACTCAATACATGCCCTTTATAGATAATAGGCTTGATTAGTGCATAGTACAGATCATGACAAGTGTCTTACATCCCTTTAAAAGTGTTAACAGAATTATCAAATAATTATTCTAAAACCTTAATGTGGATAGTAGTCATTCATCCATATTGGAGCAGTCCTCTTCCTTTTTGTCACAAGGCCATCACTTGACCCAATAGATGTATCATTGCCTACCCCATCTGGAAGGACCTTGTCCTCAAGGTCAAAAGATGGGAAAGAGGTCTGAAACTCCTCTTTGTCCTCCCATGTCGCTTCATTTTCCGAAGCATCCTGCCATTGTATGAGAACCTGTCTGCGAAACCCGTGATCAGTCTGTAGAGATCGAGAACCCAATAATTTTGCAGGGCGTAGTTCAATGCGAGTGCCAACGATCTCTGCTGCCAATTCTGGAACTGTAGCAGGAGGTGTGCCATGGAAAGCCTTGAGTTTAGAGACGTGGAAAACCGGGTGAATACGCGCAGTGGTTGGCAGTTGTAACTCATATGCTACATTCCCGATCATCTTGAGCACCTTAAAAGGCCCATAGAAACGGCGTGCAAATTTAGGACTCTGACGGTTTCGAACAGAATGTTGCCGGTAAGGTTGGAGTTGTAGCATAACCCAATCACCCACCTTGAAAGTGAGGTCCACCCTATGCGAATTAGCTTGAGATCGCATCCTTTGTTGAGCATAGGTGAGATTCTGCTTAAGTAGTTGCAGCTAAGCTAGACGTTGAGACAAGGTTTCGTCAAGTGTGGCAATAGGAGTGGAGCCGGGACTGTATATTGTTAAGTTGGGAGGCAGTCTGCCATATAAAGCTTGGAAAGGAGTCATTTTGATGGCCGAATGATAAGTGGTATTGTACCAATATTCTGCTAGATGTAAGTACTGAAGCCAGTTTCGAGGTGTATCAGTTACATAACATCTTAAGTAAGTTTCAAGTGTACGGTTCGTTACTTCTGTTTGACCATCCGACTGGGGGTGATAAGCACTGGAAAATGCCAATTGGGTACCGCTAAGTCTGAAGAGCTCCTTCCAAAACTTGCTTATAAACACCCTGTCTCGATCACTAACAATAGATTTGGGGATTCCATGGAGTTTGTAAATCTCAGTCATATAAATGACAGCAATATGAGTGGCAGAATACCCACTTGGTAAGGCTATGAAGTGACCATATTTGGTGAGCCTGTCCACTATAACCCATATGGCAGATTTACCATGAACCATTGGTAAATGAGTGATAAAATCCATCGCTATATCTTGCCACACTTAAGTCGGAATGGGAAGAGGTTGCAGTAACCCCGGAGTCTTTTTAGTTGAATACTTACTGCTTTGGCATACTAAACATTCCTTAATGTATGTCCTCACATCCTTAGCCATGTTGGGCCAAGCAAAAACAGCAGCTAGTCGAGTAGTTGTACCCTTGATGCCAGAGTGGCCCCCCGTAGGTGAGTCATGGAATTCCTTCAAGAGTTCTCTGCGCAATTCACACTCCAATGGAATAAAGATTTTGTTTCGGTAATACAATATACCTTGCTGGATGGAAAAGGGCTCGGTGGTTGTGGTATAATTGCCAAACTTCGTCATCAAAGCCACGCCGGTTTGATGTGTGGTGTAGAAGCGTCGCAATGTTGCTATTAACATAGGTTGGAAAGTTGATAGGGCCATATGAATGGACTCCACTGGTTGGATGCGTGACAAGGCATCAGCCACTCGATTGTCCTTTCCCGGAGTGTAGAATATTTCATAATCATATCCGAGGAGTTTAGTCAGCCACCGTTGTTGAGATGGAGTTTGAATGACTTGATTGAGAAGCCCTTTTAAACTCTTTTGATCAGTAAAGATGTTGAAATGACGCCCCAACAAGTACTGCCGCCATTTTTTTACTGCTTCCGTAATAGCATCTCACGGTCATAAGCTAATGCAACTTGCATTCGAGGACTCAATTTTCTGCTGAAAAATGCAATTGGGTGTGCTTGTTGTGATAAAACCGCCCCAATTGCAATGCCAGACGCATCTGTTGTAACCTCAAATAATTCCTTGAAGTTTGGAAGTCGCAATACCGGAAGGTTAATTATAGCATCCTTAAGCTTCTGAAAGGACTTCTGAGCAACATCAGACCAAGAGAAATTATTAGTTTTAAGAAATTCTGTTAATGGCGCTGCAATTGTTGCATAGTGGCGTACGAACTTCCGGTAATAGCCTGTCAACCCCAAAAAACCTCTCAAGGCGGTGACAGAAATGGGACAAGGCCATTCCAAAATTGCGGTGATTTTGGAAGGATCAACCGCTACCCCTTCGGCAGATACAATATGACCCAAATATTCCACTTTACTGACCCCAAAAGAACACTTAGATTCCTTAGCAAAAAATTGATGTTGTTGTAAAATTTCCAAGGTAGTTTGGAGGTGTATCAAATGAGCTTCTAAGCTGGGGCTATAAACCAAAATATCATCAAAAAACACCAATATAAACCGCCTCAAATACTTACGGAACACCTCATTCATTGTAGCTTGAAACGTAGAAGGAGCATTGGATAAGCCAAAGGGCATCACCAAAAATTCAAAATGGCCATCCACTGTGCGAAATGCTGTTTTGAATGTGTCTTCCGACACAAGAAGGATCTGATGATAACCAGATCGTAAGTCCAGTTTGGAGAAGTGGGTTGCACCATGGAGCACATCAAGCAACTCATCCACAGTTGGTATAGGAAAACGATCTTTAACCGTTATAGCATTCAGGGCACGGTAATCTACGCAAAAGCGCCAAGACCCGTCCTTCTTTCGAACCAATAAAACCGGTGATGAAAAGGGACTAGTGCTGGGTCGTATAGTACCATTTTCAAGCATTTCTTTAATCATTTTGGTCATAGTTTCCTTGTGGCAGTGAGGGTATCTGTACGGTTTCACATTAACAGGGGAAGAGCCGGGTAAAAGGTGTATGTGGTGGTCTTGGCTACGGTGGGGGGGGAGTGATTTTGGTTGGGAAAAAATCGTTGGAAATTTGTTGAGAATGTTTTGGATTGAAGGGTCTCTAGATCCCTGCGGGATCGCATCAGTATGGTGAGATGGCTGAATGGGAGTAACATCAATTGAATGTATGGACGCAATTGTGTCAGTGTGTAAGTAACGGGTAAATTGTGAAAATGAAGCATGTGTTGGTATGGGTGAATTGGCTCCTGATATAGTGACTGGTTTATTGTTGTGGAAAAATTGAATGCAAGGAATGCTATAATCAGATAGGAATGGACCTAGAGTACTTAGCCACTGTACGCCCAACACAACATCAGCACCATGGATGGGTAAAATCATAAAAGGAACTTGAAATATGGCATCATTAATGTGAATCGGAATGTTGTTACAGCTACCTG
>Ga0315913_1002170_pt1 | contig 22754 bp, 8 predicted proteins | sample MpolsnodulesMG_FD_207736 | JGI IMG/M metagenome (GOLD analysis project Ga0315913, IMG submission 207736) | Medicago polymorpha root nodule microbial communities from Los Angeles, California, United States - small nodules | ecosystem: Host-associated > Plants > Roots > Nodule | place: USA... | reverse complement strand
TTAAACTATGGTAAAATTATATCTAAACGCATTTGGTATGCTGCATAATGTTTGTTTCGGCCTCTGGAATCAACTCTAATGCATTGTCAATAATGTGCTTTGTCAAATATTAGCTGAAATAGAATTTATTTGTGTTGACAACAACAATAACCAATCATTTGTTTAGTTATTTATATCATGGTTGATTATTTTCCACGTGCCTGGTTTGCAAGGTTTATCTTTTACCTTTTGTTATAATATGAAATTGTAATTTCATTCTTGTAAATTTCTAGTTAGATTGTTCTCTTTCCTTTTTGAAGTTTGCAAACCCCTTTAAGTTGGAAATTTTTAGTTCTCACAAAAATGTGAATAATGCATTTTTGGTATTGAATCATTTTATCTTTTGTTGAATGTTCCTCCTATGTTTTGTGTATGAGTAATATTATATAATATAATTGTTTTTCTCCCATAATGCAGAAGCAACGTATTTGGTGAAGAGAAGTTTGTTTGTAAGTTGATAAGGGAAAGATTCATCAAGGGTCATTTTCATAACTGTTAATGGGAAGTTTTGTAACTAATAGTGTGGTATTGAGCTCAAGTGTCTTCTGTGATTTTACCTTCTACTTCATCAAACTTACTACGATTAATTTCACCATCAGTCCGCGTCAATAAAAGAAATGGAAATGAAAACTGAGTTGAGAAGGAGATGGAGCCTAGAGACAACAATAGGCAGCAATATTATCCGTTCTTTAGATACAACTCCTCCCTAATATTATACATGCTCTCATGTGTTCATCTTGTTTCTGGTGTCACATCACTCCACAATAGTTCAAAACACTACTATATTGTTAACTCTTACGGTTGACTCTTGTTGTAACACCTTGAATTACCACAAATCCACAATTAAACTGTGCACATACTAAACAATTAATTGAAATATAACAAGTAAGAGGACATACTGTATTTTTTTTTTGTTGAGAGATACGTATAGTGTTCTTGACTCAACTATCACTAATTTAGTCACTTTGATTTTAGTCTATGTAAAGAAAAGTTTTTCCTTCAAATTAACCTTTGCAATCCAAACACTTTTAATTTGGTCCCTCAGTATAATTTTTTGCTGAAGTGGACATAATTTGATAACGCGGCTTAGATGGCTAGGCTATTTTTAATTAATTTTTTGAGAAGACAAAGAAATGCTTTAATTGGAAAGGCTTAATAAAATTTAGGGAAAGAACAGAAGGACACATACCCTATTTCCTTGTCATCTTTTGACCACCTTGTTTTCCATCGAAATTCCAAAACACCACCCTACTATATTTCTGATCCACACACCCTTAATACCATCAACACAATGTTGGCAGTCATAGTTAAACATTTAGAACTCAAGAAGAACGCGTTGCTCTTCTCTGTCAAATGGTAATATCAAGATCCAATTTGTACGAACAAAGTTATCATGAAGCACACTTTCTACATAGTCCAAACAGGTGTCTCGGTCTTCCAGCTATCACGACTAACAAACTGATTTTAAGTCGAAACTGGGAATGTATATATTATTCTTCCGTGGCTTTTTTGATGATTGATCTGATGCTACTTCTTCTTTGGTACACATAATGGGAAATTAATCATGAAGGTGGTGTTGGTCCATTGCTGAAACTTATCAAGGAAGGTGAAAAACAAGGTAAAAAAGGATAGGCTTAAATATGTAAATCATCCCTCTAAGTTCACGTAGTTTTGGTTTTCGTCCCAATATCTTTTTTTGTTCTAAAACAACCCTGGTAAGTTATAAACATTTTGGTTTTGGTCCCTGCCATCATCATCTGTTACAAAAATGTCTATGTGGCAAGAAAAGGATGACGTGGTGACCACTACATGAAGTGGTGCAATTAGCCAGGGAATTATGCTAGGAGCATGAACCCCTCGGAAATTTACCAGGAGTAATGCCAGGGAAACTCCTAGTAAATTGCAACCGTTGGAACAGAGACTACCACAGATAACCCCTCGCAAAATCCCTAGGGAATTGCTAGGCGGGAAACTCAAATTCAAATTCCACTGCAAAAAGTGAAAGCTGTCATGTGAATAGACCAATCCCGTGCCAGGTTCCTGCTGTGTTGACCATTATTTCCAAGTTTGCAATTTGCCAGGAGCCTTCCAACGCAGAAGCCCTCGCAAATTGCATTGCTGCTTGAACTGCAATAAGCTTCCCTCTCACATAAAAAATCCCAGAACCCTCCTCCTTCATGAAAAACCTCACCATCGAAGCTTCCCAACTCAGATCTCTCTCTTCCGCAACAACTCAACAGTCGAATCTTTCATCTGTTTCACCATCGAAACCCAGAAGCTTTCATCCAAACACCCAGAAGCTTTCTTGCTTCCCTCTGTTTTCTCTCTCATTGAAGAACTCTATTCAAAGGTATTTTCATCCTTTTTCAATTCTCATGCCTTGATCAATTTGTTGTATCATTTGGAGATTAGGGTTTAAAATCTTTGTTTGTTTTAATTAAATTAAACCCTAAATCAAACTATATATTCAAATATGTTCTTCTGAATCCAATTTGTTTTTCTTTTTGTTCACAGAATCTTGTATTAACACCTAGTGGAAACCTAGCTTGCAAGGTTACTCTAATCAACAACTCATGAATTGTCAAAGGCATCAACCATATACCTTCCTTTTAGTCATGTTGGTTTCCATTTTCTCTCAACATTTGATGATATTTTCTCTTCACCTTCCTAATATAAATACTTGCAAGTTTTGAACCTTTGCATCATTCATAGTAACAAAAAGAAGCAGGACACAAAAGATTCATAACACCTAACGTCTTTATTTCCATCTTTATGCATATTGTATGTTGAACGATGAATAAAAAAACAGCAACAGCAAAGACAACAGCATCAACAGAAGCACCATCGCTTTAATTATTTTGTTCAAGATTGATAATCAACTCCAGTTAGAACCATGGCACGGTAAGAGGCAAAAACTCAAGTACAACATAGCATTAAAATTACACATACAATGGATCTTTAAATTATAAACAGCAAACGGGTACATGTTTATATTGCCATTTTCTACCATTTCAGGAGTCAAAAAACAAGTAACTAAAACACTTCCCTTTTGCAAATTTTCTTCCTTAAAGGGATCCAAATCTGCGCCTTAGCTCCACAGAGAAAATCAATTAAAAGCAGGATGTGCACATACCAGTAGATCTGTGGCTTGGAACAACAGCTCTAGATGTGCCTTCCTGATACCGCTCTACTCCCTGCAGTTGGCAAATCCATTGGACAAAACATAATTCAAAGGGTTACTCGGTACACCAGTCTGTTGAATGTCATAAAGACTAAAGTGAAAGCTAATTTGTATGATTGACAGATCAAATTAGGAACAAAACAAGATGCAAGAGTTCTACTAATGTTTGTGCCTAGATAAGTATATTATTGATTTTCGCTATAGCTAAAACCAACTATAACATGTTATACTCAACCACGATTCGGTTGATATAAGCCTTCTAATTCAAACTTCATTAACAGTCTTTGCTATATGATATAATCTGAAGCTAACCTGTCTAAAGCCCGTGTAGAATTCTTGACTGGAGATTTCTCCAATGCCTTTAAAACCCTGAAGTTGAAAACAGTATCACTTGGCATACAACATGTATTAAATTTCAAAGCAAGATACTGTAGCATATAGAGATAAAAATTGTCTTAAATTCCATACTAACATATGATGACAGCCAAACTTGTTACGGTTAGAAAAATAAAAACAGAGAACAAAGTACGAGATAAAACAACACCTTCAGAGTTGGAGACGTTCTAGAATATTTAGACAAAACAATGGGCTTCTTTGAAGGATTCAGTCGTTCCTGTTGAATATTCATTAACTACATCAGATAATCCGACCATTATTTAAAAAAATTGGCACAACCTAACACTGGCTGGCACGCAATGAGCTAACAACTGGATGGTCCGACTCATCAGAAACCGGCACTATAATTTTGACAATTGTACAATTTGAAAACAAAACCATTAAATGATCCACAACAAGTTTGTTTACCTGAGCAGCATTTTTAGTGTAAAAGACATCACGTCTAATAGATAACAATCTTTCTTGATGAATAGAAGATAAATATCTTTTGTTCAACCACCACTTTGACCAAAACAAACATATAATAAAGAAAATAAAACCATTAATTCAGAAAATTAACAAGAATATTGTGAAACCCTGGTAATAACAATAATCATATTGTATACAAATTGTAAGTGGATTGATTGTGATACCTTGTACAAATCTGAGGAAATAGTTGTTATGGGTACAAGGGCAATGTAGCCAATGAAACCTAAATCAAGAAAGAAAGCAACAAGATGAGATGAGCAATGAAGTAAAATGGATGAAGAAAGTAAATTTTTTTTTTTTAGAAACCAAACTAGTCCACTGAAATTGGCATCTGAGAGAATGGAACCTAAGACCTTGAGAGAAGCAAAATTCCAAGGTTCCAAACCAACACCACCATATCAATCCAAGTGGGTAGTGTGAGGTAGATAGGAAAAAAGTACTAACTCAAAACCAATATCTTGAAGATTAAAAGAGGCAAGTAGTCAGATATGTGTTCATCTTCAGGGGGAGTAATCTCTTTGTCTTTGGCTTTACGAGGGAAAAGTAGAGATAGCAGGCCTTCCATGAGAGCAAAGCAGTGAGAAAACTCGGCTTCGAGAAGGCTATTCCACTCGTCCTTGGAGAGGTGAGATGACTCGGCCTCCATGAGATGAGATAGCTCGTCTTCGGTGAGACGAGATATCTCGACTTTGGAGAGGCGAGTGACCTTGCATGCGATGTTGTTGAGGGCATCGCGAAGAGCCGGGTGAAGTTCGTCGCAGCCAGGCATCCCTGCGTCTGTGTCAATGTGTATGCTATGCTGCTTGTTCAAATTCAAATACACATATTGGAATATTTAAACCCGAATGTTTTGGGCTCCCTGCGCTGGATCAAATTTATTATTTTATTTTTTCACTTTTGATCTCTCTGCTTTTTTAATTGAGCAATTTTTGTCCCTAAAATTGTGATTAATGATCGATGATATTGTTATGCTTTGTTTGGAAATTTGAAGGTGAGAAATATATAGAAAAATAAAAAAAAACTTTCACATTTTTTAGAAGAGCAATTTTTTAGAGAACCGTAAACTAATATTTATGATGAATATATTTTTAATTTTAACATATATTGAATTTGAAAAAAAATCATATAAACCCTCTAGAAATCCTAAAAACCTTCTTCCAATACAATTTTGAGTTCATCAAATGAGGGGAATTTTGTACTATGAATAAAAAATTATCCCTCAAAACCTTTTCCTCGATCCCGATGTCTTCTATTTCTTCCACTTGCTCCTTCCTTTTTTCCAAAACCATCTCCTTCCAATCTAAACTCCCAAACAAAGCCTTAAGAAGTCAAAACTCATGACTCTCCTTGCTTTACTTATCGTTAAGATAGTGACATGATTGATGTCAATTTCAATACGAACAACATATTTATTTTCATGTTTTAATGGAATTGATATTAATTAGGTCATTATCTCAATCATGACTAAAGAGGAAGGCTAAACTATACACCCTCCGGTCACTATTATAAGAAAAATCAACATTTTAGATACATTCATTAAATTATGTTTATGGTCTATAATAAAGACTATATACATCATTAACTGAATGAATTTAAAATGTAAATTTTTGCTTATAATAATGATCGGAAGGTGTACTTAGATATGATGTTTGTCGTTGTTGGAATTGTGATTATTTTTTAAGTAATTAGTCAACAATAGACCATGGTCCGCATTAGAATTTACCTTCTTTAAATGTTTTTGTTTATGAGCTATTTATTTTTATATCAAGATTTTAGAAAAAAGAAAATGCATGAATAATTTAAATAAATTAAGGAAAATATTTTGCTTATAATAATGAATGTAGAAAAGGAAAACAAAAGCCTAGATTATTTTAGCTCTAGAAACATCTTCAAGCCTTTGAGATGCAATGTCAATAATATTGAAGGCTTTACCATATCATATTCTCACCTCCGACAATATGTTCATCACTAATGTGCGTCCTCTTGTCCAATGCTACTAACCACTCTACCACTAGCTCCAACTACACTATAATTTTACAACAGTGGTATCAGAGCTACGTTCGGTCACCAGCTATATATTCTACAACCTGTATTCTACTATCATACAAAAATAGAAAATTCAATCTATGACTCAAAACAAAAAGGAGTACATGTAGCCATAAGGCTCTACTCCATTTGAGTTCAAACCCAAAACTAAGAAGGCAATATCGGAGTTCAGATAGCTTAACAGCCTGGTCATCTTAAGTTCAAGTCCAACTAATGTCGCAAACCTAAGGCGAAGAAGGCTCAAGTTCAGATAGAGCACAAGCCCAGGCAATAAATAAAAATGCATACATGTGACCTCGGATGCTCAACTTGAGTACAAGCTTAGGAAGAAAAATGTAACTACTAAGAGCAAGAATGAGTCCTTGTCAAGAATCTACTATATGAGTGACAAGGAGACTCACAAGCAACTATGAAGCAAGAATGCTCCCTATCAGAAATCTTCAACAATGTCGACAAGGAGATTCACATGCAACTAAGCAGCAAAAGTGGTCCTTGTTAGATGTCTTTAACAAGAACAACGAGAAAAATTACTAGAGCAACTAAGGAGCAAGAATGGTCCATGTCAAAAGTCTTCAACAAGATCGACAAGGATGCCAATAACAAATATTATGGCCAGAGGTGACACACAAATTTTCTATCATGGTGGAGGTAACACCTGTCAAATTGATCAACTATGAAGAGTATCAATGCAGGAGGAGATGATAGCACAAATCTATGTTTGAGAAACAATGTACTACATTTGGAGTTTTCAAAATATGCATCAAGAAGGAATGTTGAAATATGATGCACATTTCTAGATATTTCTAGAATACATTAAAGAAAACTAGAATAACATAAAGTTGCTACATGTTTCTAGATTGTTCTATTAATGTATAGGTTAAGTTAAAGCCTAGAAACATCTATAATAATATTGTGTAGATAAGGCAAACAAAGGCCTAGATTATTCTAGTTCTAGAAACATCTACAAGCACCTATAAATAGACTTATATAGGTGCGATTCTATTCAAGCCTTTGAGATGCAATGTCAATAATATTGAAGGCTTCACCATATCATATTCTCTCCTCCTACAATATGCTCATCACACATGTGTGCCCTCTTGTCCAATGCTACTAACCACTCTACCACTAGCTCTAACTACACTATGATTTTCGAATAATTTATAAGTGTTAGACCAGTAAAGACAAACTAAAAATAGTTTTTACATATTACCACCTATTGATAATCAGAGGTGAAGCCACGACCCACCCTAAAATTAAAAAATTAACAATCATAGGTCTATTTTGCGAGATTTTATACAATTTTGTGTCAATTTTAGGTTTCGGTTGATTCAAAATTATGCAAAGTGGTGTAGTGGTCCACTCGAAAAGTTTAAACAATTCAATTATAGGTCTATTTTGCGAGTTTTTAAACAATTTTTCAATGGTTTTAGTTTTCGGTGGTTTCAAAAGTTGTGAATGATATCGGCTCAAGTTATGATCCAAGCCCAAGAATGGAATTGGCCCAAATGATTATCCAAACCCAATATTGTGATTGGTAAAGACACTTTTGTAGCAAGACACATGTACATGGTGCATGAAAGACAAGTTGCACTTCTCATGTAATACATGGTGGCAAAGTGGATGGTTGCATGCATTGACATGTTGCAAGATGCATGAGATGCAAGTGGCAAGTTGCACTCATCGAGTTTGCATGGAAGACAAGTGACTTGTTGCATGTAAGGAACCAAAGCTTACCTCTCCTATAAATAGCAAGCTCATTTGCACAATTTCATCATCTCATCATCTCATCACATCTAGTAGTAACACAACAACAAGAATTAGAGCTTGTTGAGAGTGAGAGGAAAAATATAGAGAGGAAATATAGTTTCTCATGTGAGGTTTCTCCTAGTGTTAGTATTCTCCTATTTCAAGAGAGAGGGTAATTTGTCTCTCCTTGTATTTAGAGAGAAGTCTTGTAATTTCTTCCACTTAGTGAAAGTTCTTTACTCTTGCCCCGTGGTTTTTTCCCCTTAGCTGTTGAGGGGTTTCCACGTAAAATTTGTGTGTTCAGTTCCTCTTTTCTCATCTCTTATTTTAGCTGTGTTATAATATTTTGTTACTCTGGTACCTAACAGTGGTATCAAAGCCACTGGTTCGTAGTTGTTATTCCGTTGTAATAAACTAAAAGTGTGGTAAAAAAAATCTTAGTATGCTATGTGGTTGCGGTTTAAACTGATCTTCCACATCAGAAAAGAATTCTTATTATTCCGGTCTAGTTAGAAGGAAAAATATTTGGTGTGAAACCATGGCAGCGAAATTTGAGATAGAAAAGTTCAACGGGAGAAATTTTTCCCTGTGGAAATTGAAGATAAGGGCAATTTTAAGAAAAGATAATTGCCTAAACGCAATAGATGGCAGACCTGTAGATATCACTGACGAAAAGTGGAAAGAGATATCACTGATGATAATGTCGTTGCCAATTTGCACCTAGCAATGGCAGACTCGGTATTGTCAAGTATTGCTGAAAAGAAGACAGTAAAGGAGATTTGGGATACTCTAATAAAACTGTACAAGGTCAAATCACTCCATAACAGAATATTCTTAAAGAGAAGGCTCTACACTCTTTGAATGGGTGAATCCACATCTGTAACGGATCACATCAACACCCTGAATACGCTATTTTCTCAACTCACGGCTTCTGATTTCAGAATAGCGGAAAATGAGCGTCCTGAACTTCTACTTCAGAGTTTACCAGATTCGTATGATCAACTCATCATCAACATTACAAATAATAACATAGATGATACTCTTCACTTTGATGATGTCGTCGGTGCAATCCTTGAAGAAGAATCCAGGCGCAAGAATAAGGAAGAAAGGTCAGAGAGTTCAAAGCAAGCAGATGCTTTGACGATGACAAGAGGCAGATCAACGAAACTTGGCCCCAATGGGAGTCAAAATCATGGTAGGTCAAAATCTCAAAGAAAAAAGAATATCAAATGCTACGGTTGTGGCATGAAAGGGCACGTAAAAAAGGAATGTTGGAATAACAAGAAGAATGGAGAGAAGAATTTTGCAACTTCAACATCTCAAGGATGTGTTGCAAGTACCTCAAATGACGGGGAAATCCTGTATAGCGAAGCAACAACCAGTTCTAAAGGCGGAAGACGACTCAACGATGTCTGGATAATGGATTCAGGTGCAACATGGCACATGACTCCATACCGAGATTGGTTTTACTCTTATGAGCCTATCTCACAAGGATCAGTGTACATCGGAAATGACCATGCCTTAAAAATTGTTGGAATAGGTACTATGAGATTAAATATGCATGATGGTACTGTTTGAAAAATACAAGGAGTGCATCATGTAAAGGGGTTGAAGAAGAATTTATTGTCTGTTGGACAATTGGATGATCTTGGGTGTAAGATCCACACTGAAAGTGGAATCTTGAAAGTAGTGAAAGGCAATCTTATGGTGATGAAAGCATAAAAGATCACAAGTAATCTATACATGTTTCTGGGAGATACATTGCAAGAGGCGGATGCATCAGTTGCAGCAGCAAGCCAAGAAGAAACAACAATGATGTGGCATCAAAGACTAGGTCATATGTTAGAACGTGGCTTGAAAGTCCTTGCGGAACGCAATCTCCTTCACGGGCTTAAGACAGTAAAGTTACCATTCTATGAGCACTGTGTGATAAGCAAGCTGCATAGATTGAAGTTTGCTAGAGTAACTACTCGAAGCAAACACATACTAGACTTGATACATTCTGATGTGTGGGAGTCACCAGAATTATCTCTAGGAGGAGCAAGATATTTTGTGTCATTCATTGATGACTATTCCAGAAGATTATAGGTGTACCCAATCAAGAAGAAGTCAGATGTGTTTCCAGTATTCAAGGTATTCAAAACACAAATAGAGCTTGAAACTGGGAAGAAGATTAAGTGTTTGAGGACAGACAATGGAGGAGAATATGTAGATGACGAGTTTCTAGCATTTTGTAAACAAGAGGGTATTGTAAGGCAATTCACTGTTGCATATACACCTCAGCAGAATGGTGTGGTAGAGCGGATGAATAGAACTCTCCTAGAAAGAACAAGAGCTATGCTGAAAACAACGGGAATGGCCAAGTCGTTATGGGCAGAAGTAGTGAAAACCGCCTGTTATGTAATAAATCGATCACCATCAACGACGATTGATTTGAAGACACCGATGGAGATGTGGAAAGGAAAGCCAGTAGATTATTCTTCTCTACATGTGTTTGGTTGTCATGTGTACGTGATGTACAACTCCCAAGAAAGAACGAAGTTGGACCCAAAGTCCAGGAAATGTATACAAGATCAAACGTGATGGCAATGATCAAGTGGAACGGTATCGTGCAAGACTGGTGGTAAAAGGATATGCTCAGAAATAAGGTATTGACTTCAATGAGATATTTTCTCCGGTTGTCAGACTTACTACTATCAGAGTAGTGTTGGCGATGTGTGCTGCATTGGATTTACATCTTGAACAGCTGGATGTAAAGACTTCTTTTCTTCATGGAGAACTTGAAGAAGAAATTTATATGCTCCAACCAGAAAGATTTAAGGAACAAGGAAAAGAAAACTTGGTTTGCAAGTTGACCAAATCTCTGTACGGTCTAAAGCAGGCGCCCAGATGTTGGTACAAGAGATTTGATTTTTTCATAATTAGCCTCGATTACAACAGACTTAGTTCAGACCATTGTACGTACTACAAAAGGTTTGATGGTAATGATTTTATCATTTTGTTGTTGTATGTGGATGACATTTTGGTAGTAGGCCCCAACAAAGATTGAGTTCAGGAATTGAAGGCACAATTGGCTAGGGAGTTCGATACGAAAGACTTGGGACCAGCAAACAAGATTTTAGGGATGCAAATTCATCGAGACAGAAAAGACAAGAAGATTTTGCTTTCTCAAAAGAATTATCTAAGGAAAGTCTTGTGTCGCTTCAACATGCAAGACTGTAAGCCAATCTCTACCCCACTTCCTGTGAATTTTAAATTATCCTCAGGTATGAGTCCTAGCAATGAAACAGAGAGGATGGAAATGTCTCGAGTACCATATGCATCGGCGGTGGGAAGCCTTATGTATGCCATGATATGTACAAGACCAGACATTGCACAAGCAGTGGGAGTGGTTAGTCGGTTTATGGAGGATCCTGGTAAAGAGTGTTGGAATGTTGTTAAGAGAATCATGAGGTACATTAAAGGAACCTCAGGTGTTGCGGTATGTTTCGGAGGATCAGAGTTAACTATCAGGGGTTATGTGGATTCAAATTTTGCAGGTGGTCATGATAAAAGAAAATCTACTACTAGTTATGTGTTCACACTTGCAGGAGGAGCAGTAAGTTGGTTATCCAAGTTAGAAACAGTTGTAGCTCTGTCAACGACAGAAGCTGAGTACATGGCAGCTACCCAAGCATGCAACGAAGCTATTTGGATGCAAAGGTTAATGGAGGAACTCGGACACAAGCAGAAGAAAATCACTGTGTATTGTGATAGTCAGAGTGCCTTGCACATTGCTAGGAATCCATCTTTTCATTCAAGGACAAAGCACATTGGCGTTCAATATCATTTTGTTCGAGAAGTATTGGAGGAGGGAAGTGTCGATATGCATAAGATCGACACCAATGATAACCTAGCAGATGTGATGACAAAGCCAATCAATACTGGCAAGTTTATATGGTGCGATCCTCCTATGGCCTATTGGAAACGTAGCAACATGAATGAGCAAGGTAGAGAGATTTTGCAATCTCACAAAAGTAGCTTTAAGTGGGAGATTGTGAATGATATGGGCTCAAGTTATGATCCAAGCCCAAGAATGGAATTGGTCCAAATGATGATCCAGGCCCAATATTGTGATTGGTAAAGCCACTTTTGTAGCAAGACACATGTACATGGTGCATGAAAGACAAGTTGCACTTCTCATGTAATGCATGGTGGCAAAGTGGATGGTTGCATGCATTGACATGTTGCAAGATGCATGAGATGCAAGTGACAAGTTGCACTCTTGGAGTTTGCATGGAAGACAAGTGGCTTGTTGCATGTAAGGAACCAAAACTTACCTCTCCTATAAATAGCAAGCTCATTTGCACAATTTCATCATCCCACAATCTCATCACATCAAGTAGTAACACAACAACACGAATTAGAGCTTGTTGAGAATGAGAGGAAAAATATAGAGAGGAAATATAGTTTCTCCTGTGAGGTTTCTCCTAGTGTTAGTATTCTCCTATTTCAAGAGAGAGGGTAATTTGTCTCTCCTTGTATTTAGAGAGAAGTCTTGTAATTTCTTCCACTTAGTGAAAGTTCTTTACTCTTGCCCCGTAGAATTTATCTCTCCTTGTATTTAGAGAGAAGTCTTGTATTCTCCTTGTATGTTGAGGGGTTTCCACGTAAAATTTATTTGTTCAGTTCCTCTTTTCTCATCTCTTATTTTAGCTGCATTATAATATTTTGTTACTTTGGTACCTAACAAAAGTGGCATACGTGAATTTTGTGATACTTATACTTGACACGTTGGCGGAGGCTTATTGTCCTGTCAACTGAAAGTTCTCCCAGTTAACCGTTGTACTGTACAAAAAAAGTTTCATAATTTATACTAGTCGTAAAATATGTAATTATTTAAGTATCGATCCTAGTTTATTAGTCAAACTCCGTCATTTCAACTTCATGCTTAATGTTTATTGCAATTTTTATTTGTGTTTATATATTATAATTTATTTTATTGGTCCATCCAAACTTTTTTTTCCGGCTCCGCCACTGTTGATAATTGCACCTGTTTTGTTGTTTCAAGCTCAGTTTTGGAGTTAATTACACAAGTATGACTGTGTTTGACAGATTATGCAACTTGTAACTGTTGAGGTTGAGGCCTGTATATATACAAAACAAGAAGATGTTATCATTTTCAATTTCAATTAAACAATCCTTCTCGTCTTTCCGGTGTGACAATTTCCTTTTAAAATTCACTTGATTAATGTCTCCTGCATATGAGTACTTGTCAGTACTGAACTTTTGCTTCTGTTCTTTTTTTAATTGTCGATTTTTAGGAAATAATTATTCATATTTCAATGCTGCTTACAATTTTGAATGTTACATTACATTAACTACTTTTCTGTCTATTATACAATCACCTTATTTGTTCAAGTGTCTTTCTAACTCAAACCAAGTGGTAAATATGATTGGAATGAAAAAGAGGTGAGAATAGCACTAGAAATATCTCCACAACTATCTCTTGATATCGAGTGCATGATGTCATTGTATAATTTTGAGAAGCTCAGTTCAATGATATTTCATTTGTGTGATATAATGTCCAGAATATATTTTATCTTCTTTCGAACATTCATTTATTAACTTACTTTTTGGTTATGAACAGTGGCAGAGCCAGGATTATTAACGGGAGGTCTATTGGATATTCCTTACACCCCAAGAACAGTTCCTGGAGTTATTTCATATCTTGATGTTTGTTGAAAGCTTTGTCACAAAGACCATGGGTTTGATGATTGAGTGCTTACAGGCCTTAGTTCTGGAACTTGGATACAATTCTCTCTCTCGGTAACCACTTTTAACTGTCAAACTGACATTTAGGTTCCTGGTTTTGGTAGCTATAACGGTTTTGAGCTCAATAGCTTGAGCTAGAGGCGATCCTATATAATGAATTCTAAAGTGTGTTAAATGCATCAAGGAAATTCAGTTTCATCACTACAAAACACACAGACAAACAGATACACAGATATCAAGCTTTGTAAATTCACACCATTGTAAACACTGTGTCATAATGGAGTTTTTGCTCGAATTCTGACCTCTAGACGTGGAGGCTTTGTTCTAAATTGGGTTACCAATTTGTGTGTCTTTAATTGCTTTCTTAATATTTATTAACCTTGCATTTTGATCAAAAGTGGGTTAGGATTCTTGGTAGCTTGCAAGTCAAGATCGTATTCAATCCAATTGTTATCCTTAATCAATATTCAATTTATCATCCACAACCATGTCAATGGTAGATATGATGGGAATTCAGGTGTTAGCTCATCTGGTTCGCAAGAGCGGAGAATCATTGTGGCGAACTTGTTGCGGTTGCAGGCTAAAAGAGAGATATAGAAACTGCTAAATGAGAATTCAATTTTGTTGCAATTAAAAGATGGCTTTTCTTACGACACCGAGGTGATCTATGTGGGATCCCTAAATTTGAAATGGATGCCATTGAGAATGAAGAAGTTGCTTAGAAATTATTGGAGGAGTAATATTGTGTGCCTACTTTTCTACCTCAAGATCTCCGGAAAAGGTATTATCCTGGCTTTTGCAAGCGGCAGCTTTGGCCTCTTTTCCATTACATGCTTCCTATGTGCCCTGATCATGGTGACCGGTTTGACCGATTGCTTTGGCAGGCTTATGTTTCTTGCAGATAAGGTTATGAAAATAATCAATCCTGACGATAATTTTGTTAGGGTTCATGACTATCACTTGATGATTTCGCCAATATTCCTTCAGAAGTGATTTAATCGAGTCAAACTTGGTTTTTTTCTTCACAGTCCTTTCTTGCATTTTATTATGCTCGTGACTTCCTTTATTGCTTCATAGAATGCTAGGTCTTGACTATGAATCGAAGCGGCCAGCGGGGACATATAGGACTTTAATATTTTGGCTGCATTATATTCATCAAAATTTAGCATGTAGGCATTCATATAGGAAGGCTTGAATCTGTATTAAATGTTCATTTTACATCTGCTAAATTGAAAGAGATTCAGGAAGAGTTTAAGGGTAGGTAGGTGACATGGACATTTTTAAGGGCATTAGTCTTAAGCTTCTGCCTATTGAGTAGCTACTGCAACATAATCCATATTTGCAAGACAAAGTTGTCCTAGTTCAGACTGTAAATCCTGCTAGGGACTCAGGGATGCTTTGGGAGCAAAAGAGAAAACGTAGTTTTTTTTTTAAGAAGCAAAATTAGTCCATCGAAATTAAAATAGAAAACGTAGTTAATTACTCAAAGGATTAATGTTACTTATGGTTCAAAACAATATAGGCCGATTAGTCTATTCCTCATTTCGAGAAGAGTACCTACGATGTTGGGGCAGAATGTTGCATTGTCAATGTTTTGAAGGATGGAATGGTAGTTCCATACAGATATGGTTCTGTAGACAAGGAATTGCACAGTGAATAAAGCTTCGTCTATAAAAAATCTATTATCCTTGTACGAGCATGGTCGTTGTTCTAGTGTTTGTAGGTCGTTCCATCTCTAAGTGCATCAATCAGGGTCAATCCATGGAAGATAGATGTTGTAGCTGATGCTTGATTTTCAGCTATTACTATGTGTGATTCAATGAAGCAATTGATGAACAAAAAACACTGTCGATATGATAGTTCTCATGATGTGTCGTATTGTCGCGCAACATTACTTAGGATTTGGAGAGAGCATGCAAAGATCATTACACCAAAAGGTGCTGAATGTGTTTAGGCCTTGGGTTTAGAGTTGGTTCTCTTTCTCCTGATTTTTGGAAATTGTCTGTTGGTCACATAGTTTCAGAACAAGAGCCATTGTTGTGCTAAATACTTTGTCTAATGATGACAAAAATATTGTGTTCATTGTGAATGGGAGAGGAAGGAAAAAAACCAATTAAAATAAGTGATTGGTTTTCTTCATGTAAAATGATGGGACTTGCAGCTGAACATGGATATTTTTAAGGTGTGTATTTTATGTTTTAAAATGAATTGACACCATATATTTTATATCCCCTCCTCCCAAACGATTATGGATTGTCTACATTCAGCAATCTCACACATTCACGTAGTCAGCAACATCTTCTTGATGGGCCTATTGATGTTATGAGGTTGTTTTACGGGTTTGTTACTTGATCTAATCCAAAGCCCACACATCAATTCCAAGTTTCTTTTGAGAGGGGACATTTTGAATTGAAAGTTTGAGATAGGGCCGGGCAATAATATGTAGCACCGACACTTCAAAATTTGAATTTAAAGTGTCTTCGACAAATGTGACGTGTTTGATACCGACAAAGGTGGTTATGTTCAATCACTTTTATTTTTTTAGATTATCACCGATATATGGTATCTATGCCTAACACATTATGGATTTGATTATTTGGACCGAACCAGTTTCCATGACTTCTAGAACTTTTTTTTGGTTTCATAATGTGGTTCTTGAAAGAGTTATGAAACGATAACTCATTTCACGTACATTGTAACATCAATTCAATTCTTGTATTTCTGACGCCACCTAGAGCTATAGTTATGTTTAGAATTGTAGACACTATTTGCATTTAACAGGGGGTTTACATTATTTTTGTTGGGTCACCTATAGTATGGCCTAATTATTTTGGATCCAGCATTTGATCACTATGTTTCACTATAGTAAAAAAATAAATATTACTACGCATTATTGTTGTAATATTGGTAATAATTTGTAGTAAGGTTCTTATATGTTACGTTAAATTACTTTTTATCCTTGTATGAATTTCGAGTTGTCACAGGGAATCCACATTGAAGAGTGAAATACACAATGTTAAAACAACGTGGATTCTTTTTTAAACTAAATTGTTGCCTTCACAAAAACTACAGAAAATGTATTTTTAGTCCTTGATCAAGACTCAAGAACAAATTGTGTTATCGAGCAATGGATTCAAACTGAGTCGCTTGGTTTCAAAGTTTAAGGTCAATGCCCACCCAATGAGCATGCACACGAGAATGTGGTTAGAGATACTAGATTTTGTAATGAGAATGTGGTCTCGAGTGTATCTTTGTCCTTGAAGATATTTTTGTATTCTTTGAGTAGTTGGTGTTTGCTCGTAGTTGTCTTAGGTTTGATCCTGAAGATGATGCTCGTTTGTAGCTTCTCTTTGTGTATCCTTTTGGTTAGCATTTAATAAAACTCTTTAATTATCGGGAAAAAATTTATTTTGTAAATTTGATATATGTGTGTCTGATAGTTTGAAAAAGTGGTAAGGAAGATTCAAAGAAAAAGGGCTTTCAACATAAAATAGACCATCAAGGTTTGCGAAAGAGGTGCAGAGAGAAAAGGGTTGCAGCAAAAAAGGGCTCAGTCCCAACATATGTGTGGCTCAGGGCCAAAATATAATGCATGCATTCCATGTGCCTTGGTTTGGATTTCTAATATTAATGGTAATTTTCTCTTTGCCTTTTCAACAAAAAAAATTATAATAAGACAGTATTTTGAAATACTCTTTTAATTTGGAATGAAATGAAGCAATTTTTATCGTAAAAAGAATTATGAAAAAACAAGAATTGATTTAGAATTAGGTAATCCCCATCACTCCTTCACAATGTTGACAAATAAACCTTTAGTAAAAAATTCAACATTGATAATGCTTGTTCACAACTCAAAGTTGTAGTTGTTATTTCCTCCGTCTCTAAACTATAAAACTATTTGTAAAAAAAAGTGGTTGTCCTAAAAAAAAAGTGGTTGTCTCCAACTATAGTTGTTATTTAGATGTATTCATTACTCTTCTTCCAACTATACCCCTTAGTTTTTTTTTAAAAAAAAAAGGAAAATGTTAACTAGTGTCTCGGGCACTAGTTAAGGAAACTAAATATAGTATAAAGACTTTGGAACTCATGTAGTCAAAGTTAAAAAAGTGTAAAGAATTATGTTTTCAATGCAAATATTTTCTTTTTTGTTTTCTTTCGGGGCACTGGTTAACAAGACCCAAAAAAAAAACTATACCTTTTAATAATACTACCAAATTGTCTTGAAATATGAAAAGGCGGCATTGAATGCATTCTTAGTAATACTATCAATTAGGGCTAGCAATGAACCGAGCCAACTCGACAATAGTTCGGAACTCGATTTGACAATTAACTCATTGAACTTGGTTCATGAACCAAATGAACTGAAAATTAAGTTCGTTAAATAAATGAGTTGAACTTGAGCTGTATATAGTTCGACTTGGTTGGTTCATGAACCGACTCGATAATATATATAAATATATATTTAATTTATTACAAGCTTCCTCTAGTACTAAAATTATATGTATACTAATTATAAGAAAAGAGATCCTTAAAAAAAATAAAAAACGAGAGAGAGAAAAAAAAAAAGCCAATGATAAACTAATGCAAGCTTAGGCTTTTAACTACACATATATACAGTATATTTTGTCCCGCATCGGTAAGTTTACACACACTAGTGAGGACGGGTAGTTATAAATAAAAGCACATTAGTATGGACAACACAACAGTAGTAGTATAAGGTGCGCATGCTCTTTTCCTTGGTGGTCTCCACCCATGGCCAACAGTCTAATATTATTTGGTTTTTTTTAGATAAAGATATACTTTTTTTTGACTAAAAAAAAATAAAAAATTGAATTATGTTTACTCGAGCAAACGAGTTAAACCTAACGAGCTGAACTCGAGTTAAAAAAATGGTTCGTATCGAACTCAAGTCGAGTTTCAAGCAGAGTCGATTCTCATCGAGGTGAGCTCAGGTGATTTCAAAAGCAATGCATAATAATGGTTACTTTTTTCGACATTACTCAAATATTTTTTCTTAATACCTGTGATTTTGTGTTAAGAGACAGAGAAAGTATTTTACAAACTTTGTTTGGCACAAACCCAAAGAACGATGTGACGCATAAATAAAAATATATCAGTTAACATTGTCATCTTGTAATCATTCTGTTGAGGGGACATGTGAGCACTATTGAATATTGAAGCATTTATATATGAATGGATCATAGAAAACAAATTTATATTCAAGTTTTCTTATTTTATTAATAAAACGGTTGCTTTTGTAGACTAGTTTCATTTATATCACTAATGATTAAATTATTATTTTTTCGCTTATATAGATGTCGGGAAGGAACGAGCGAAAGTTATAACTATTCTAAACCTTGCATTTAGTGTCAGAGTTTGAATGAGACACTGTATGAAAATTTATGTTTGCTCGGAGAGCGATTCCAGCAGTTTATGGAGTCTTTTTCACAAAGTCATTCACATCTACCTCCACGTTCAGATCTGCATCATCCTTTCATTGTGTCCACCTACTTGATATTTAATATATAATTTTGAGTTGATCGTTACTTTTAGTTTCAAGTACGATGCAATAATATTATAGTAGTTATAATTTCAATGTATTTTGGTGTGAAAATAGTATAATACTTGTGAACGCAATAAAAAAAAAAGGTTTTTGCAATAAAAAAATTAGTGTGATTTCTACATATTTTTCATTTTCTTAAATGTTTTTTTTTTATACTTGTTGTTCATCTTGTTTAATATTACAAATGTATTTTAAGGAAGAATTGGGAAATTTCTTATACTTAATTTCATTCAGCAGAAAAAATAATATATAAATTGCTATTAGCGATAGGATCCAATGTTTCGCAACATCAATTTCCAACAAATCAACGACGAAATGTAATACATGTAACATAAATTTTCAAAAATCAACGACATATATGTTCCCTAAAAAAATCTGGAAAGGAAATTGTGCTTTGATTGATTGTTTGGTATTTTGTCATGTTTAGTGACGGTTTTGTTTAACTTGTGACAGATAAAAAAAACCGTCATAAATTATGGGAAAACAAAATCATGACTAATGAGTTATGCCTATTATTGTTACGGATTTTGAGAGCGTCATAAAATCATTTGCGACGGAATTTTCCAGTTTTTGTGACAGAATCTTATCGTCGCTTAATACGAATTTTTTAGTAGTGTGTGTATATACGGGGCACTAAAAAATTTTATCATAGATTTTTTAAAATTATAATAGTATATGATGATAGTTTAAGAGTAGACATTTTTTTAGCCTCGTTTTCTGAAAAAATGTATTTTATTTCACACATCTATGCAAAAAAAAACGAAAAAATAAGAAAATAAAAGAATTGACGGAGGCAAATTAGAGGTTGTATAAATAATAAATGTTTTTTTTTTTTGAAAGAGTATAAATAATAAATGTTGTTCATGTTTCTTGTTAAATTTCAAAGTGGCAATTGTCGTGGTTTATAGTTTTTCATAAAATAATTTTACCTTACAAAATTTTATGCGATTATTTAAAAAAATCTGTTAGTTGAAAATTAATAAATATGTCATATATAAATGTAATAGGGGTTAAAATTTGCAAACACTTTTTTTATTATAGACGAAGTGACAAACATCACATGAAACTCACACAGATAGGAGATCTCGGGATCGAACCTGAGACACCACAAATATCCGGAATAACAATTTGGACATTTTCCAATTGAGCTAGGACATTTAAATGAAAATATTATATTTCTTATACATACCTATGTCAAAAAACCATATTTAATACATGAAGAATGAGGAAATATGCATTCTTTGTAATATATACATTTATGATTTATGCAGGTAGTTGGTGTTGTTTTTATTATTGAAATGCATGATTTCAAGAGTCATGTTTAATTCATGAGAAATAGAGAAAATCAATTGTGTGTAGTTTCTCTAATATTCAAATTTGATTTTCTAATTTAAAATCAATGACATATTATTGTGCTTTTATCTTTTCTTTAATTAATAAAGTATAATTCATCAAGGTTTGATAGATTCCTAAAATGTTTTATCTTTTATAATTGATTCAAGCTTTATAATCAATTCAAGCAAGTTGTAATGGATATTGACCGGTTTATCACGAGGATTTAAGTTATTTACTTTATAATCACTAATGTGTTTGCCTTTCACTTATTTTGATAAAAATAATAAAAGATAAATAAATAAATATAGTGTGAGGAACATATGGTACGTTAGATTAGTTCATGATTATAAAAAACAAACCACTAGTTGGTAATATCAATTGGTGTATTCTGATGCCACTTAGAGTCATAGTTATGTTTAGAATTGTATACATAGATAGCTATTTGCATTTAACAGGGTCACCAATAATTTGCATGATTACATTATTTTTGTTGGGTCACCTATAGTATGACCTAACTTATTATGTTGGATCCAGCATTGATCACTATGTTTCACCATAGTAAAAAAAACATATTAACATTTTACAATGGATTTATTGTTGTAATATTGGTAATGATTTATCGAAAGGTTTTTATGTTACATTAAATTACTTTTTATCCTTTTTTGAATATGATATATTAGTGGTTTGCTTTTTACAATGAATGGTATATTTGTGTTTGTTAGTTGAAAAAGGTGAAATGTGCATGATCCTCCTTGCTGTTTGGACCACACGCTATGGATGGTTACAAGGGGTGGAAGTTAATCGAAAAATATGAGAATGCATAGGTTGGATTGGATGGGTTTAATACTTTAGTGATAAAACTTTTAGTTGGTTGGCTACTTTTGGAGAAGAATTTGATGTATTCAATACAACTTGGTAACAATGCTATTACTACTACTAAACAATCAAAATATCAGCATTATTTCTAAGTCTTAGAAGCCACCATTGGTTTCCAATAGTTTGTTTGGATTTGTAATTGATAAAGGTCCACAACACAATTCATGACTCAACTTATTTCCAATGTGAACCAATTTCTTATCCCCTCATTTAATACCCAATTTCTTGGTGATAGATCCATGTGGGAAAATACTTTCAATTATGAATTTACATCACACTAAAATCATAAATATAGAGTGATGTCGGTCACCTTTCTTGCATCAATATTGTCTACTCCCCTACAACTCTTGCATCATACATATATAGTATTTTATATATATCATCTAAATAATTTAGCATAATTAATTATTAATACAAAATAACTTAATTTTCTTTTCCTGGATATTTATCAATTTATAGCATTTCACTAATTTATAATTAAAGAAAAAAAAGTTGGAAATCACAAATTGAAAATCAATGTGACTTCCCATATTGAGATTTGAATGTGCGTTTGAGGAGTGACTAATTCGTCAAAATTTTTTTGAGGAGTGGCTAATTTGGATTTTTGAAAAATCAATAAAAAATTCAAAAATATGAAGATCATGTTTTCTAGAATCAAATGAATGCCAATTTTCTTTATTCGGTAAAAAGAAAAAATGAATGCCAAATTTTAATACTTATAGAGCTGTTGAATTTATTTGGAATACACCATTGTGTTGTGTTTGTGGCTGCTTACAGTGAGGAAATAAATACTCTTGTTTGGAATGCACATTGGGTTTGGGTCACTACAGCTAACATGCAAAAAACATAAGTATAAGTTATTTTGTTCTTTTTTGTCTTCTAGCTAGTTGAGTAACACATCACTCTATTTTCTCGGAAATGCATCAGGAAAAGAGCAAGAAAATAATATGTTTTGTTGTTTCCTTCAACAACAAAAGAAAAATAGAAAATTATATTGCATTGTCACTGTTTATTTTATTCTATTGTTGTGATTATTTATTTATATACATACTACGGTGCATATGGCATATAATGTTCAATTTAATGTTGAAAAATGTATGCACCACTAGGAGGGAAATAGTCTCATATCTTCACGTGGCATGGAATAATTGCCAGCTTGCTCTGATGAATACATATACAGTAGGAGCCGATTTTATTGGTATAGATTGGTCTTGAAAATAATCATCACATGAGTCATGGATTGTGACTAATATGACCTTTTGAAGTGCAATTCGTTGCACACATCAACCGCTGATTATGCCTACACAAAAAAGGAGAGAAAATTTTGATAGTAAAATCTACTTTACTAGT
>Ga0315913_1002166_pt1 | contig 22758 bp, 9 predicted proteins | sample MpolsnodulesMG_FD_207736 | JGI IMG/M metagenome (GOLD analysis project Ga0315913, IMG submission 207736) | Medicago polymorpha root nodule microbial communities from Los Angeles, California, United States - small nodules | ecosystem: Host-associated > Plants > Roots > Nodule | place: USA... | reverse complement strand
TTGTAACACCAATTTGTTGTGGCCAATATATAACTAACATTATGTAATTTATATAAATATATGATAATATGACTTTTATGTGGTGAAACTAGTGCATACTTATTTCTTTCTTGTTAATGTTTACGCATTTTATATACATTTTATTGATTATTACGTTTCATTTAATTACATCCTAATGTATGATTTTATTTCTTAAAACTTTTATGAAGTGAAGCATGTCTAAGGTTGCAAAAATTGAAGGTCGTGTTAGGTACTCCGCTTTTAAAAAGACAGTTAAGGTTATGATAACGCCGACCGACTCTCCTGATGATTTGAAGGCACAACTTAAGACTTATTTTAAGCATCTTGGTGAAATCAATATACACGTCATGTAATATCCCAAAACTTAGGAGTAGAAATTATTAAACTTTGAAAAATTACGATAGTAATTTTAAAAGATTAAATTTAATTAGATTGATGATCTTAATTAACATAAAACAATGTATGATAACTTAAGTTTACATTTATTATATTATAGCTATTTTTTTAAGAATTTGTTCTATAAATAAAATTAGTAGTAGAAGCTAGACTATATGAAATGCTGTTGAAATCCAACTTGAAGCATATCATTTAAAAGGGAAACTGAATCAGCTATCTTATAGGGATGGATAACTATAGTTGTTATACTATAAAATTAAAATTAGTACCTATTAATGTGTAGTTTGGATTTATATAAAGCACTCTCAGAAACAAAACAAAAGGATACTAATTAGAGGCCACATGTAGAAAAAATAAGGGAAACTATAGGTGAATACCACTAGGTCGGTGACGAGAGAAGTATTGGTTGGTTTCAATTCGGTCTAGATTTAACAGGGGAGTAATCACACCCTTTAACCTTTCCATGATATATTGATTTTGAAAAGAATTGCAATTTATTTGAATGATTTATGTGATGAAAACATAACCCTATTAACTGAAGGATTTTATGAGAATCAATTAACAAATGTTATGGATTTCTGTTTTATATATGTCTACTATTGTTACTTTCTTGTCACCATAATCATATGGTACAACATTGTTGTTCCTAGTGGTAGAGGTGTCTTCAGGAGACATGTTTTTATCAGATCTTTTTCTGTTACACTTAAGTGTTAAGAAAACAGGCCAAGGCTCTAGATACCAACCAAGGCTCTAGATACCAATTGAAGGTAAGAAAAACACAAGAAGGGGGTTGAATTGTGTTTACTTTTTCTTTTTTTTCTCCTACTGAAGTCACTGATTAGAAGCAGGTAGAGTTCAGCTTCTGAAGTGATAATCAGAATCTAAATGTAGCGGATAAAACAGAGAGAGAAGAAAGATACAAAGCAATTATACAGGTTCCTTCCATAAACCGGAAGTAGTCTTGTCCCCCTTGCACTTCCAAGGAGAGTTCACTAAAAATGTAATATCAAATTACAACTGTTCAATGCTACACCTAGCAAGAGACTTCAAATTACTCAAGCACAACTGCAAGAGATTTCCTATGCTCCTGAACACAGTCAAGAGACTTTCAATGTTCAAGCACAACTGCAAGAGACTTCTATTGCTCAAGCACACAAAGCAAGAGACTTCTAATCAAACAGAATAACAAAGAAGTTTGTTTGAGATAGAACACTTGATATACAATCAATGGTGTTCATAATATAAATCAGATACAGACTCTTAAGACTCTAGAATTTCTAAGATATGAACTTTGATAAGAAATTCTAAGCGACTTTAGATGCAGAACAATAATAGAGTTTGGCATTTTGTGAATTGTTGTATGAGTCTTGTTTTTGTGTGTTTCTGCATATCCAACTAGCATGTCTTCACTCTTTTATATAGAGGTGTGAAAGATACGTTGGAAATTGCCAGCACATTGAAAGAGTCGTTTGAAGCTTGATCAAAATCACCAATGATCTTTTGCCTAATATGGTTATTGTCCTATAAATGATCAATTTCAAATGTATTCCTAGTTGGAAGGAACATTACTGCAGGCATAGCTGTTATTCTTGTCTTGATGTAGAGACGCGAACAGAGTAATGGAGGAAGTGGTTGTACAGTTCGTACAATTGTCCTTTGTCAACGCTCTTGAGAGAACAAGCATCCAATGCTTTCAAATTCTTTCACAAAGGTCGTTGCTACACTCTTTCAGTCTTTTGCAATGTTGGACGAGATTAAACCCATTAATCAGCCTTTGAAGCTTTAAGTCTCTCATCTCATGATGAACTTCAGCTTATGGTGATATGGCTTCTGATGAGATGCTTCTGACGAACTTTCTTCTGATGACGTCATCACTTCAGGAGCACTAAACTTCAGGAGCGCTTCTCTTCAGATGCTTCAAGCTTTAATATTGTTGATTCATTTGCTCTCTTTTGTTCTTTCAGAACCTTACAAGATATCAAAAACTTTGTCTATGTCCTGTACACTTGAACAAATAGTAGCATATCCAATTGACAATTTTTAATACCTTGTTATCATCAAAACTCTAAGGGTAATGTATGTTGAACACATTTTGTTCCAACATGCTCAACCAGGCCGGGCCTCCAAATTGTACGGGCCTCAAACAAAAAATTAAGTCTAATACCCACCCCCACTTAAATAAAAAAAATATATGTTATATCCTTTTCTTTCTTCAATACACGTTTGAGTTTTTTTTTTCTAGACTTTAGTTCTCCTTTTTGTACATAAATCTGTCCTATCAAACCACCCCTAATTTGTATAATCACTTAATCAATCAATTTGAAAAACTATTTCATTGAAAGAATCACAACAATCATTTATTTCTTTGCATAAACCATACGTTTTACCATTTTCCACAACATAGGAGTGACAAATCCAAACGACGATAAATTTCACCTCTTTCACTTAATTTTTTTTAATTCCTTTCATATTTAGAAGTTCTTCTGATTCCGATTTTTTTAATGAAGTTTAACTATACAAAAAAATTACGTTTTATTTTACTAGGGGCCTATTTTAAAAAGAGAGCCGAGCCTCCTATTTCACATGAACGGCCCTGCTCAAATTTATTCTTTCTTTTGGTGTTAAGAGTTGTTTCCCTAACCAAATAAGGGCAAAATTGAGTTTTCCTTAACATTCAAGAGTTATCTCCCTAACCATCTACAACATATCTACGTGATATACAAATTAGGGGTAAAAAGAGAATTTTGGAGGGTGTAAGATATATTAAGAGGGTCTAAAAAGAAATTCTCAACTTGATATAGGTTTGGGCCTTGTTTAACACTTAGCTCATCAACACTATTCCGAGAGTATTACTTTTCCCACCCTATAGGATTCTCGCGCGCCCTGCGTTTTTTTTCCAAAAATGCCCTTGAGGTTTCCAGATTTCATAATCCGGAATGGTGTTTTCCTTTGTTAAAGGGTGAAAAATGGAGTTACGGATTTTTCCAGATTTTGTAATCCAAAAACTTCAAAAATAGGGCATGTTACGTGATGTTTCCGGATTACATAATCTGGAAACCCCCTAAACTCCATTTTTCAAGGTAAAACAGTTCGGATTATATAATCCGAATTGTATCAACACAAATCCTAAACATGTTTGTAACATGCATAGCCATTTTAGGGACAATATTAATCTTCCTAACTCTTATCCTTTTGTTTTAGTTCATTGTTACCTGTTCTTAGTCAAAAATCGGGTTTTCAGGCTACTTGATCGGATTGTTTTGAAACTTCTCCAAAAAATCAGAAAAAATTTAAGAACCATCACTCACCTAGAAGGGACTTCTGACGAGACTCTGCCCCTCAAATCCAAAATTCCATCGTTTAGGCCCATTTTTCATTTTTTTTTAATTATTCATATTCTCATAAAAATCCGAAAAAATTTGCACTAGTTTTATTTGATTTTTAGAATTTTTTGGTGGTATTTTTATGATTTTATTTGACAGGTTTTTAACATTTTTTTACTTAGTTTTTTTGTTGTTTTTAAAAGCAAAACTCAAAACTGCTGAAATGTGAGAGAGTCTGATGGCTGATTATACATAAAAATTGCCCGGATTATAAAATCTGAAATAGTAAACATGAATCTGGATTTTAAAATCTGGACTGCACAAGGGCATTTTTGGAAAAAACGCAGGGCGCACGAGAATCCTATAGGGTGAGAAAAGTAATACTCCTATTCCGAAAATCAATTTTCTAACACTTGGCTCAAAATAATTGAACTGAATATCAATTTTGAACATTTCTTTTTAAGCCCCCAAAATCTCCAAAGTTCCCCCTAAAATACCGATTTTACCATTTTATACAATATTAAGTATATATATACCGAACTTGTTAGGAAGATAACTACAGGATGCTCAATTACAATATCCGATAGATATGAACCGGATACGTTATGGAGATATCTTCAGAACGACACGGGAATTACTGCGGTTATATAAGACAGAACACAGTTTTGGTACTTTTATCTCCTCTTTTGCACTCCACTTGATTTTATTCTAAACCTTGCGATTTTGGGATTTTCCATAACAATCATACCAACAAATAGTGATAACTTCACTCAATTGCGATCGATTAACAGGTAAATTGTATTTCTTCCTATCACATTGAAAGGCTGCATAATTTTTAATGTTTTGACATTGTTACATGCCTTAACTATAAGAACAAGACTTCTTTTTTTACTGTTAATTATTTTCAGAAAGCAATTCATTTGTTAAACATGACGTAAACATCATGTTCACTAGCAATAGAAACAAATTTAAAGATATGTGAATCGTACAAAACAAAATTACATGAAACAGAATGAAAGCTATGGCCATAAAATAACTTCGTGACAGTTACTGCACAAATTTGCGTCCTGTAGTTAAGTCTCTAACGAGTTCGGTAGTTATATATCGCGTTTTCTAAATAAGGGCAAAATAGGAAATTCGTGCGGCTTAAACGATTTTTTGGGGGCGAATAAAGCAATGTTCATCAAATTTCTCTCGCACGCTCAGAATACGAAATAAACCGTTTCATTTTCTTTCATTCCCTCCATCGCAGGCAGAGCTTATTGTTGCCGCCATATCGCCGTAACTGCAAATAACCACCATCACCACTGCCGTAACTGTTACATCAACGCCGTCATAACCGTCACATCACCACCATCACCATCGTCGGCGTTATTTCCGCCGTCATAACCGTCGCATTCTTCGTCAAGCTTCACTATAGCGTTTATTTGCGGTGTTACGATTTTGATTAACTCCTTTTAATGTTCGTTTGCAATTAGGTTAAATCCGTTTAGTTCTTTCTAATTCTGATTGTTAAATTTGTAAATTTAGGAAAAATGAATTAAGGTAGAGGCACGCATTGGCAGATGAATATACTTACAACAAAGATATCAGTTTCTATAAGAAACATCTCAATTTTGTGGTTATCGTTAAGTATACATTCTTGGACGATCTTGCAACCTTTAAAACGTTTATAGATTTGTTGAAGAAGTCAGAATGTACAAGGTACAATTATACTTATTATTATTATTATTATTATTATTATTATTATTATTATTATTCATATCTTAAATTTTAGTTTTATTTAAATATATTTTTTAAAAATATCGAATCTGAGATTTGCATAACAAAAAATTTCTTCCTTAAAAGAAATTGTATTTTGTAGAATCAATTTTAAGAAAAAAATGTTTTATTAAAGACAACATCAATTTTTTTTAAATGTAACTTTTTATTGTGTAAAAATTAACATCAACTTTATGAAAGTAATATAATTTAAAGTTCAATTCATTCATTTGCATTTTTGAGTTATACTTTTACGAAATAAATTTCTATTCGCAAAACCGAATGAGAGTAAAATAATAAGGAAGTTAAATGTAAAAAAATTAATTATGAAATATTTAAAAATATGTGATGAGAGAGAACCATATGTAGAGTATTAAAATATAGTTTAAGAGTAGTGCTTCATACACTCTCTTAAATATGTGTTTCAAGTTTCAACACAATGTTTTAATCGGTTAAAACACACATAAATCTTACAAGTTCTACCAAATCATGTAAATCAACATCAACTTTATGAAAATAATGTAATTTAAAGTTCAATTCATTCATGTTTATTTTTGAGTTATACTTTTAGAAAATAAATTTTTATTTGCAAAACCGAACGAGAGTAAAAAAAAATAATGAAGTTAAAAGTAAAACAATTAGTTATGGAATATTTAAAAATACGTGATAAGAGAGAACCATATGTAGAGTATTAAAATATATTTTAAGAGCATGCTTCACACACTCTCTTAAACATATGTTTCATGTTTCAACACACGGTTTTAATCGGTTAAAACTCACATAAATCCTACAAATTCTACCAAATCATGCAAGTCTCAATACATTAGGTGGAGTTGTTCTAGATAGGGTCATGTCCATATCACATTAGGACTCTTCAGTTTTAAAATATAAAAGAGATGTTGAAAAGTGTGTAATAGATATAACATTTTTTAGCATTATTCATATTTTAATCATAAAGTTAGAGTTGTCGATTTGATCATGATTGTATTTTTTTAAAAAAATTTATTATGATTTCTAGAATGTGTGTGTTGCAAAACTACAACACATGTTTGTTTAAATGGATCTAACTAATCTCTTGAACTAAATGTAAAGCCTTTTATATAAAACGTATAATCTGCTTATGCATATAAAAAGTTAGATCCACATACAAAACACACATTGGCGTGTGTGTCTATAACAAAAATATTGCATCTTACGCAAACACATAAAAAAAGTACTTTAGTCGCGTAGAAATCAAAGCATAAAATATCTAAGTAACTATAGATTATGTTGACACAAAAATTTATCATTTGTTTAGAGTAATTAAAAAAATTACAACAAAATATCCATTGTGTACGCAAAATAAAACAATCATCTATTTTCAAGATTATATGATTTAATTTTTATCAAAATATTATGCAAATAAAGTTCTTATTACTTACATTTATAATATATTTTTTTATGTATCAATTGTACGCATACAACTATTATTTATAAATAATTTTTAATTGTGTTCCAACAAAAAAAAATGTAATTATTTAATATTTATAATTGTAGATCAAATTTTAAATGTAAGTATTAAATAATTTATAAACAAATTATTTAATACTCATAAATCCGTACATAGCACAGGTGCACGGACTAGTTAGGTTTAATCTGTGTACTTCTTTCTAATTTTGATAGATCAATTTGGTACGATTTTAATTAACTTGTTAAATCTGTAAATTTAGAAAAATGAATCACGGTAGATGCACATTGCGTGCATTGGCTGATAAACATGCTTACAAAGTTAGAAAAGAAAGATATTAGCATCTACAAGAGACATATAAATTTTGTGGTTATCGATAAAAGCACATTTTTGGACGATCCTGCAACCTTTAAAACGTTCATATCAAAATGTAATGTACAAGGTATAATTATTATTATTATTATTATTATTATTATTATCTTTTTTAATTGGAAGTGACTGTATTTGATTTTTTTTTTTTATAAATTTATATGTTTATTTAGTCGAATCACTCAATATGAGTTGGTGAAGAACTTGCAAATTCTATTCAAATAGAAGATGCACCTGATTACAATTCCGAGGTTAAGTCTAAAAGATGATTCACAAAATCTACATGATGGATACAATGAGATATGTTGTTTAGTCTCTAGGATTGAGGTAAGAATACTGTTACTTGATTCACATTTCATCTATCAAATTGTGACCATAAGACTATTGAATTTTGAGTTTAATTGCACTTTTCATGAAGAGGGAAAATTAATCAATGGTATGACTCATTCTCTATTTTATGTGTCTATCTTCCTCTAAATTGTGAACTCCATTTATTTTATCAAATGGAGATGATCCTAACCCATAAAAGAGTAATCTTTATTACGTCTTGCCTGTTAATGCACACTAAATGGAAGACTAAATGGAAGAGTAATTTAAAGTAATTGTTTTATTAAAAAAAAATTGGTTACAGTTAATAAAAACATAATTTGGTTACAGTTAATAAAAACATAATTTGGTTACAATTAATAGAAACATGAGTCAAGTATTTGTGACCAATAGTTGAAAATAAGACAAAAGTAACTCTCTTCAAAACCAATCCAATCGAAAAGTATATGGTTTGTTAGGGATTGGTCATTATACTCGCACTTCAAAACACTTATATTTTGCCAGGGGCTGTCGGTGTATTGATGTGAGTTGCTTTAACCCTTATTTGCCAAACATAATTTTAAATAAACTCAATCTCTATGGAATGATTTGAATAAAATTTGAAAAAAAATAAATTATTTAAAGATTGGGTAAGTTGAATCTTGAGGCTCAAGAGCGTATTTATAAATTGCCCACTAAAGAAGAAGTATGAGTCAACTCGTTAGCATCCAGATCAAAGTGATTAAATTCACATATTTACTGCAAAGGAACATTAACTGCAAAACTTGGTAATAATATTTTATTTTTGCTAAACATAAAAACTGTTTATCAATCATTTTACAATCAAACATTTATTTTTCCCAAAAACTATATTTGCCCGATGTGAAAGCAACTTTGGGGAGCTCAAAGCTTACACCAAGCATGCACTTCGTCAAAATCATGTTTGAAGAGAGCACTTCTCACACAAGCACTAATGCGGCATTCACATAATTTAATAGTATTTGGAGTTTTTTAATAGTAACGCCCAACGACAGTGCCAATCAAAAACTCCAAATACTATTAAATTAAAAGATCACCAACACAAGTTGATATTCTTTTCAGTATTACTTTAATGTATAGGAGTTGATCTGCAAAATTATTCACCTGAACAAACAAAATTGTCGCCAAAGCAACTCATATATATTGAAGTCTAGAAATTTCTACAACGACAGAAAACAGATTACACCAAGTACCAAGTCACATATTCGAAGGCCCTTTCTATTTCTATTAATATTCAATTACTGCATCCATTTCAGACATTCAAATATAACCACCACCAAGTCAAACTAGTAATTGAAGTACACGTTCATCTAAAACTTTAGAATATTGAAGTAGAATAATGCAGAATAAAAAGGTTGACAGCCTAAAACAAGATGCACAATCGCTGACAAAATATCTCCATTACTGCCTTGATCTTGACTCGGCCCGTCTAGCTTCATCTGGTGTAGAAGGGAACAGTTCCACATACCTTGATCCAATGGTCATTTTATCCTTGAACATTGCTCTCTTTGCCTCATCTGGCGAAACAAACTCTACATATGCCTCTCCAGTAGCTTTACCATCTGGGCGACATGCAATGTGTACCCTATCTTCTATCAGCTTGTAATCTTTAAAAAAGTCAATAATTTGAGACTTAGTCACCAAGAAAGGAAGTCCACGCATCTTCAATATCTCAGAATAATCCATTTGTTCTTTATCGCTGAACCTCTTGGACCTGGAGGGAGGAGGGCTTCCTTGGTAATCGTTGTCATATATTCCTTCATAATTGATCTCACCAGCAACAGCATTGTAATAATCCTGCTTCTTACACCTGAAAACTTCCACATATCTGCGACCCATGTTCTGTCGATCTCTCTGTAAAGCAAACTCAACCTGCATTGCTCCAGCAAAGACTACAAAGGCCTCTCCAGAAAACCGTCCACTCTTGTTGACCAGCAACACATCGACAATGGTCAGACCAGCAAAGAACTTCAAAATGTCTATGTCTGTGCAGTTAAACGGAAGCCCCCTGAGACGAACCACGGGAAAAGGAGGAGGGGGCTGGAAGCCGCCACCGGCATATCCATAATGTTGATAGCTGCCTGTTCCGCTGCTCACTGCGAAGTATGGATTGGATTCCATCATTCTTTGTCTCTTTGAGCCAACCTCGTACCCGTCCGAAACCCCCCCGCTTCCCAACATTGCCCTTCAATTTATACCCAAAAAAAAATCCCCCACTCAACACATGTTAATAAACCAAACCCACAACCCATGTTTTCCTGATACTTAATTTCAATTCCTAACGTCATAAATTTTATCATATTCATCACAGCTCCAAAAACTAAACAGCATTTAAACGAAGTAATAAAAAAACAACCACCTAAACCAATAGAGTGTACCAAGGATGGACTGCAATCAAATATTTTCTTAGAAAAATATTTGATCAGTCAAAATCCAAGACACAAACTATTAGTTGGACATAACACCAAACAGAGCACACAAGTAAAACAACATCAAAAAGGAAAATAATTCATACAAAAGAAGCAGCTCAAGATTAATAGCAGAGCATTATGCCTAACACCAGACTAACAAAGCTCAGAAGGTTAATTCCTTAAAGAAAATCATGAAAAAACAACACAAGCAAAAATAAAAAAAGTGATAATACTTCATAGTTTCAAGATCGGAAGAAAGTTATGCATACGAGTGCGATGGCATGTGTGACAATACAGTACCAACTGACCCTAATCACATGGATGAAAGCATGTCAAAAAGGTTGTATATGCCCACATATTTTCACAGCAATTCATTAGTGAAAAACTTATAACAAAACAATCAAAAGGGTAAAACCCTACGTACGTGTTTAATATCACAGTGAATTTGTCGAAATCTCAGTAAACCACGTGATTTTGGAAATGCTATATTGATTAGCTTCTGCAAAATCACGGTAGCTCACCATGGGTTCGGCAAAGCAACCGTGATACCAAAGACGCACTATATCAGGGTATAAGATATAAATTATTTGAAATACATAGCTAGAAACTCTGAAAGAATTTCCCTAGCCTAACCCTATGAAAATTTTTATATTTCCTATCTTAATTCCTAACTATAACTTTATGCACCAATGAATCAAATCTCAAATTTAATCACAAAAACGCATTCATATTCATAATAAGTGATAATCACAACCTAAGAATTCTAAAACAGCTCAAATTCCCAAACACGAATACGATTCCTAATCACACATAAATCAAACCCCAAAAAGAAAATACAAAATCTATAAAGAACGAGAAAAATCGGAAAAAAGATGAAGTTTAGGAGACATACCCCCTGGGAGCGCCGTAAATGGTTCCACGATCAGCATAGGATCGGGAAAAGGGGGAATCGAGCGACGGAGGATAACGATACGGATCCATCGTTGCGATTGTGAGAATGAAACCTTGTTGAATGTGGAGAAGAAAACCCTAACTAGTTAGGGTTGCACGCGTGCGTTCGACAAAAGCTTCTTCACGGAATCGAACACTGTGTCTGTGTGAATGTGAACCCTTGTCAAGTTTTGCTCTCCTATTTATCATTTATTTTTCTTTTTCTTTTGTTTTTTTTTCCACTCATTTATTCCATGGTAAATTTGTTGTATTTAATATTTAGTCCCCAAATTACAAATTTTATCTTATCTTATCAATATAAATCCTTCAAATTTAGGGAATAACAAATTATTGGTTCTCTTAAATTAAATAACACAAAACTTTTTTTTATTTTATAAGGAGAAATTTAAGGTTACGTGACGGTGTAGAGGCTGGTAAAAGATACCAAAGAGATTTTAGTTTAAAGAGTATTTATAAAATTGGTTGGCTCTGTTGAGTCACATTTTTAACTTATTATTTTTTACATGGAAAATTGGATTTTTAACTCGTCACTTTGAGAAATTCTTTTTAGGTCCCTCAATATCTTTTAGGTCCCTTATGATTCCGATTTTTCCCTTTATTATAAGATTCGGGAGATATGTCGCAAGCGTTCAAAAGTTATCTCACATTTGCTGAGATTGGTAGATATCTCTTGGATTGTTTGTTTTATAAAACAAAACATGAAACTAATATGTCAGTTACAGATGTAGTGGCGGATCTTGCCTAAAATATCAAGGGAGCGAAAAATATTAATATAAAAGTCATATACAACAATTTACCTGATTTAAGGAAGCTTAGTGAGGGAGGGTCTGGTAATTTCCAAGATGCATTTTGGTAGATTCCTTTGTAATTTTATTTAATTTTTTTTACTGGGGGAACCACTGCTCCCTTGAGCTCAGCCACTAGTTACACGTTTGTGTGTTTGAAAACACCTTCGCCCAATTTTTAACTCCCAATGGAACATACCACTTTGCATTTCTCTTTTGCTACATTTCTTCTCCAATACAACATGTAAGTTTTAAGAACTCTAAATTCGTTTATTTATTTTTTTGGAATCTTCTCGTTGTTTTTGTTGTTTTTTTGGTGGTGTCCAGGGTTTGAACCCCAGACCTTGCATATACTATGCATTATCCCTAACAACTGAGTTAAGTTCACGAGGACATTGTTATTTTTGTTGTTGATGAAGTATATAGTGTGTTGGGTTTCCTTATGCGATATGAATGAATAGTTAATTGTTTGTTTATATTGAGTGAACCCATTTAGTTTATTTGTCCGACAAGCTTAATATTTTTGTTTTAACTTTAATCAGAAAATAATAAATTAATCACAGCATACATAACCTCATGACATACTTGCTGTACAACACCGAATTCAATTCAAAACTACTGTCCTCTCTTTTTGGATACAATAGAACCAACCCTAAAAATAAAGAACACAAATTACACCATCAAAAATTTACAAACTTACCAATTCAACATCAAAAACAAACAAATTAATAAATAAGACTAATCCAAAGGCCTTTAAAAACAAATCTCCTTATTTGATGACAAAATTTCTTAGTAAGTACCCAAAAAAAAATCAAGTGAAAAAAAAACACAGCCCAGAAGAAATGCATATCATATAACAAGCAGGAGGCAGGAGGGACTAATTTCAAGATATACAACCTAGTAATGTCCTGTTCTTGCCGTTTTAAATCCATGATACCACTCCAACCAGCTACCAAAATCTGTCATTCTCGATGAAGATCATGAGAATCTATTTGCCATACGTGAGTTTACAAATAAATTTGCTAACCCTGGAAGATATTGCTAGCCAAGGTATTATTCCAACCTGCAATGAATGACATATAACATCAGATTGAATGACATTCACAAACTATTGGATGTTTTCATATATGTTCTCTTTTGTCATTACCAAATTATTGGGGTGGGGGAATTGCTCCATTTGCTACAGAAAATCATGATATTTACCAACTTACTACTTAAGATTAGAGTAAAACTGAGGTGGTGGAGCTTAAATGTAGTCTGGTGCAAGTTAAAATTGCTTCCAGTAGATTGTATATGCAATTTGTGTCTGCAAATTGTTTTGAGTACTTGAGTAACACACCAATTCAAAACCACCCTCAGAACCAGTTAAAGATGATTTCTATTTGGTTGACATCAATTGAAGGGATGTTTGGGGAACTGTATCGAACCAGGCGTGAAAGTCTGTGTAAAAAATACTAAGGCTAGCAGTACAGTTTAGTACAATGTAGTGCAGAAGGCGGAAATGTCCTTTGCACATAAATGATGTACACGCATAATGCTACTAACACTTACCCTCAAATTAAAGTTTCGAAAGAGAGTTCTTTAGTCCAAACTCAGACTATAGACGATTCCCCCATATAACTAAGTTTGAGTTATTACCCAATACTCAGACACGGTGGTCTTGCAACTTCATTTTGTTTCTTGTTTTGCAAGGGATAAAATTTCCTCTGAGGAAAGAACACTCAATAAGAGGATTCATTTTTTGATTGATAAGGTCATCAAGCCATCCGCATTCTGCATTGAAATGTCCTACTATATGTAGCCACAGTCTATAGAAAAAATCACATAACTCAAAGCTCATTACAAATAGCTCAAGATATGGAAAATTGCTTTCGAACAAGACTTAGAGGAGATGACACAAACAGTCATGACACTTACTGGGAAAGCAATGTCCGGACATGTCACAGTGAGATAATTGAGTATTAACTAACCTCCTGTACCTTTCCAGACTAGATCATCTTAAATGAGTTTTACGTTATAGTGTCACAAGGTCTATTTTCCAACATGCTAATTTGGAAGGGAGATTGAGAACATATTTCCAGTAAACAAATAAAATATTTTGAGAGAAAAACTCTTTAAAATTCTCAAGTGCTTCATATGGCCTAGATCTCCGGTTGAAAAATTGATTTGAAAGATGTGATTGAATTTTGCTATGCCAAATGTGTCGCTCCTAAATTATTACTATGTCATTAACATAGACTATCATGAGAAGGACCATAAACTTATGGATTGTTGATAAAGATTATATGAATATGACCATATCAAAATCATATTTTTTTGGTAACTTCCTTGGAGAGCTTTTGACAATACATATTACAAAAAAAAGCAATTATTTCCTCATGATTAAACTTAAAGAATCCTGCGAGTACTTCACTTATGTTCTCAAACCAAACCTGGGGAGATTATTTAAAGCCATATGGGATTCATCTAACCAACAAACCTTGATGCACTTAATTTGCTCCATATAGACTTCTTATTATAGATCACTATGGAGAAAGATATTTTCGGCATAAAGATGCACAAGCCAATGATGATGTAGGAAACAAATGAGCAGACAAACAAAAGCCAACTAAGAGCTAGATGACAGTGTTTTAGCGTAATTGGCACTGCGAGTCTAAGAATAGCCTTTAACAATGCAAGCCTTGAGAAAGAAAATGATCCATCTAGGTTGACTTTAAGGCTTGTTTGGTGGTCAAGATAAGAAAGATATAATAGGACAAATTATCATATATCTCATCATAATCCTTTGTTGGTTGAGCCAATAGGATATGAAAAGCTTACCCTAGTTGTGTATCCTATTCTATTCATTGATGTAAATATTATCTTGAGAGGGAGCTGGATGAGATCTAGATTTTTTCCCTTTTCAAGCATCACCACCCAACAACTTGCACCATCCATCATTACCTCTCCAGCCTGACACCCTTTACCATCACCTTCCAACAACCTCCCCACTGCCGCTGCATGGCACCCTCTACCATGGCCATATGGTACTGCTTGACAGTATCACTGCCACCTCTTCCATATGGCAATGCTTACCAGCATCACTGCTACCTCCAAGAACCCTCAACCACTACCTTCGTTGGCAAGTAGTTGTTTGGCACCCTCCACCGCCAACATCAGGCACCCTCCCCCCAGCACTCTCTGGTATCCTCCACCTTCACAGCTTGATAGTTGATGTTTATGCCATCGTCTCTTGACACCATTCATCACTACCCCTGCCATTGCTGGACAACATTTTGCAATCACCTCTCCACTTGCCTGGCACCATTCATTACTAACACTTCCACTACTGATTATCAGTTACATAGAATCATCACCACCCATATTAATAGAACACTGGATGGGGAAGCCAAGGAAAAAGACTGAAGCCAATCACGTCCAAAAATAATAGAGCAGGGACGTGGACCAAAAAACAAGCAGAAGAAACACAAAACAGTGTTGAAGAGTCGGAAAACCGCCTCTAGGAGAGGGCGCGACTCATAAGAGCTCCAATCATCCTTGTCTGTACTGGACTACTGGGTAATAGATTGTCCTGACAAAAGATCTCGAAAACAACTCCGTTATAAGATATCAAACAAAACATGTGCACCAAAACAGTACAAGAGTCAGAAAATTGTCGCGTTGAAGATTTTAGGTAGGAGTGCTTCAAGTACTGGAACACTTGGAATCGTCATCTGTACTGGAAAGTAGAAGGACAAGCCACCAACAGACCAACAGAACAGCTTTATTCTGAGACATCGTGCAAACTAGGTGCATGAACTCTACCTGATTTCAAGAACTCGACCCAAGCTCACCACTAGTCACAGTCCTCCGCTCAATCTCGATCAGCGATAACTGGCCAGGTACAACCAGCAACTTGCTGGAAGTAAAAGTACTATGCTAGGCTGCCTAATGTGAACAAAAGTGGCCTGAACTGAGTCAGTGCGTTGGAAAGAGGTGTTCTGCGGTTTTCTTTTTTGTGTATATTTTTCAGTACAAACAGAAAAATAAATAAAAAGGCTCGTGGTACCCTGTAAAGTGGAGATATTTGGAAAACTGTGCCTAGGGGTGGGCAAAAATAACCAAAAACTGAACCGACCCGGTTAACAGAACCGAACCATATCAAAATTAACTGAACCATTTCACAAATTTTTGAACTGAACCATTATTTTGATAACAGTTAATTAACCGAACCGAACCATTAATAACCACAGTTATCCAAACCGAACCGAACTGAACCATAACCATATAACACAATTACACAACACCTCTTATTTTTCAGAGAGTAACTAAGGAATGATTGTGCATCTTTATACTTTAAACTGAAGTTGATTTTATTGTCAAGGAAGCATGTGTTTCAAGATTTATCATGAAACTTATGATCATATATCATTAAATGGTCACAAAATGGTGTGTAAATTACTTGTGTGATAGCATAGCAGTAAACTTTGGTATTTCATCTTTTTATTATCCATTATGAACTGTACTCAATTTTGATTATCATTGTAATTTAGAAGAACAGGGTATTGGAGCCAATTTATTTCAATAACGTCCAGTAGTGCTTTGAACAAAACTAGCCAAAATTAATCTAATTTATGGCTCTTAACAAATTAAACTATTTACATTCACATTGTTGCGAATCATCATCAGCCATCAAATTGCAGTATACTATATATAATCTCTACTTGCAGCAACATGCTTCCCCTTCTGTAATCTTTACTAGTTTACAGTGTCGTTTGCTCTCATCACCACCATTATTCACAAACAAACATTTATCAATGGATTCTACTTAATATAATAATAATGTTTCGAATACCCTGCAATTAAATTTAAAAAGGACAAAAAAACACAATTAAATTAGCAAAAGGATAAAAAAAATACATTTCGGTTCAAAATTTTGGTTTTGGTTCGCTTCGGTTCGGTTAATAGGCAAGCAAACGGTTAACCGAACCATAACTTTGGTTCAGTTCGGTTAGTTACAAACCTTAAACGGTTCGGTTCGGTTATTCCAAACCATTTTAACACTTCGGTTCGGTTCAGTTAATATGGTTAACCGAACCATGCCCACCCCTAACTGTGCCCAATGTGGATAGTTGTGTTATGTATTAGAATAGCGGTATGGTAAAGTGCCGTATAATACTAATACAAAGATAAAAAATACTCTGGATAAATATAACCCACTACAATATTATCCATGCTATCTTACTGGAAAGCTCCAGGACTTCAATTGACACCAGAGAAGTTTTTTAAAATCCACATGGACATTTGGGTTATTCATTAATACACATGTATCAGGCGAACGTCACAAGTTAGATCAAATCATCGCTCAAAAGAAAAAGCATTTGCTTGAGAAAGAAAACGCTCAGAACAGCACATTTAATGGTTAGGAGCTAAATAGGCAGCATTTTCTTTGAAAATTGTTTCTTTTGTACAAATATTTCAAATATAATAAGGAAAGATACTAGTAATCACTCACCATAATATTGTTATTTTGAACTCCTCCAGTCTTCCAAGATAATAATCTCCCTGCAAAAGAGCAAAAAGTAAGTTCAGCATACACACACAAATACATTGTTTTCTTCTTTCAGCGTTAAAGGCGATTTTCAATATTATATTACACCACTGGAATACATTGTTTTCTTCTTTCAACATTAAAGGCGGTGAGTCGTGCCACGTGTCTGCTAGGTATTCATGTGAACAGAATCCCAGAAAGAAAGAAAAAAGATGGACACTGGACAGACTTTTGTGCGGCAATCTAATCAATCCAGCACATTTATCCAAATGGACGACAGAGTTTATGGTATAACTTAGTAGAATTGAAGTGTCAATCATAATTGCATTACCAAATGGTTGCACAAGTTGTTGAGATATGCTAGCCACAGGAGTACTCCAAAACCAGATAAGCAAAATTAAATGTGTTAAAACCTACAAACAATGACCACATATGTATCTTATCAGCATCCGTAACGAAAATATGAAAACTGAAAATCAAATTTGATATCAGGAAATACCTTTGTGATGAATAGAGCTTTCGAATACAAAGCTGTGTCCTCATCATGTAAATTATGACCTGGATATTAAATGTAACAATAATTATTTTATGAAGCGGGAAAGGCAGAGAAACTAGAGTCGTGCTACAATTACAGCACTATTTTAAGAACTATTATGTCTTCTCATTTGTAATTTTGTAGTAAGAATCGATGTTGAGATTACTTAAGTTCTATTAACTAACTTTTTCTCTATTCTCTTATCTATTTGTCTCTCCTACAAAGACAAACCAGCAAAAGGATGAGAAACAAAACATGAAAAAAACATCAGCTCAAGAGGGGTGTGTGATAAACAAACTTTCCTTAGAAAACTACACAGAGGATCAGCTTAAAAGAGCGACTCCCTAACAATGTTGTCAAATAGCACTAATAACGGCACTATAGCATAGTGGATATTGATAAATTCACTATGAAAACCGTAGTGGTGTCCTAGTTTCACTATTAGGGAAATAGCAGCCACTATAGAAGTTTTGGCTAGCGGATGTACCAGCAATAGTAGAAAAAATATAATTTCAGGGTTTGTTAAATAATAAAAAATGAGTCAGCACGTGTGCTAAAAAGCCCGTGAGTATTACTTTTGTATTCACCGTCATATGTAAACCTTTCAATATGTAAACTGTGCTCTGTCTCCATTCCTTTTTTTATGTGTATGCACCAAGCCTCTATTAATTATGTATTTGACTTATTTCAATTGCTATGTGGCTTCCGCTATTTGCCTGCAATGTTATCTGCTAATTTACATAGTGTGTTTTTTGCATTCAGCTATTTTCTGCAACCTGCTATTGATGACCCAGTACCCTTAGCTTTTCTTTGATATTACTATTTCCTGCGCAGTATTGCAAAGATGAGAATGTTTTGTTACACAGTATTGCAGTGACGAGAACGTTGTGATAGGTAAGTGGATACACAACACAAGAATATGACTAAAAATTGAATCATTAGAAAGAAAGTTGTGGAGGCTCCTGTTATTGAAAGGATGGCAGAGTCTTGATCTTATCTAGTTTGGGCATGTGTTAAGATCCATAAAACAACTAGTAAAGAAGGTAGACTAGATGAAAGATAGTCCAATAGGTATAGAGGGAGACCAAGGAATCCTAACTCTTCTATTTAGGTGTAGTATAGTAACAAATTTATCTTCACATAAGACTCAAAATTCATGTAAATCCACATTTATATAGAATCCAATATGTGAAAGAACTTGCAGGAGGATATAACTTACACTTTGCAAGTTCCTTCTCCTTTGCAGCCGCCTGTCTTCTGAGTTTTGCTGCTTGTGCAAAGGTGGATGGCCTGAGAGAACAAAAAAAATGATTCATCATTCGTACTGTATTTCTCACAAACATAGAGCGATGAAAATAAACGGTGTTTCAAGTTTCACTAAATATCTTGGTCAGTCTTTACAATATGGGCTACAGCTACATTGAGCTAGAAAGAAAAAAAAACTGTTGTATTTTTTGATTCTACACTCTTCAATCTTCATGTCTGAACTATGTTTCAAGATTTCAATTTATCCTTGTTTTCAATTATAGTCACATCAATGTTTGAGTACCATACATCCCCCTTAGCAATCATAATGATGCTTCTCTGCCAGACTGTCAGTAATCCCCTTCAATATTTCATCCTTATTACCCATAGTTTCACTTGTAATTTTACAGCCAAAATATCTGAAACATAGGGCATAGTGTGCATTTGGACAAAACCATAGGCTTACCCTCTAACTTTCAGTGACCAGTTGACCAAACACAAGATTTTATCAGTCTTGTGCCAGCTCTAATATTAAGATCAATATAAATCTTAATTAACACCTACCAGTTTGCAAAAGGCACACACATAGCATGTAAAACAGCCCAGAGAAGATTGTATTCACGAGAGCTGCATATTTGGATCGGGGATTTTTTTTTTCATTGGGGTATGGGGGGAGGGGCTCTATCGTTTGGTACAGATCATATACTGGGATTTTATATAGATATAATATCAACTAACGAATGCAATGTAATGGAAATTATGGATGGAATAGAATTACCATTTACCATCGTTAAGATATTTTTTTTTCTTGGAAATATGAGGAAAATATTCATTCCATTATTTGGGAAGTAAAGTAAACAATTGTGAAATGTATCATTTCACAATTGTTTACTTTACTTCCCAAATAATGGAATGAAGATTTTCCTTCGTTTCATCAGGGGGAAGAAAAATAAGGTATCGGATGGATGGAATGAAATGGATTCCAACAAGTTCACTTCATTCCATCTTTCAAACAATAGAAACTAATATCAGTCCTTTCCACCCCTTTCAGGTAATCAATATCAACTAACTAACACTTATTTCCACCATGTTTGAAGAATGGAAACTAATGTCTTTCCACTCCATCCCTTTCTGATAATCTAAACAGCTCAAATGCTTTGAGACTCTTAAATCCTGAAGTAACAGCGTTTGTTATAAATAAAGTGGAAGAGAGTTGTCTTATCAACTTTTGAATTAAACGCTTGGCACAAAGAACAACTACACAATAATATCGTAACGAATTGAGCATGTGTTTGGATCCGCATCAACCGAGCCCCTAGACACTTGTTATTCCGAAGCAGCAACTACTAGCTTCTTTTTTCACGGCAAAATGGCCACTAGACGCGCATCAAAAGGAAGCTGATCCAAATATGCTCTGAATTGATTTTGGAACCCTAGAAAAACAATTTTATTTCCATTGTAGAAGATAGTTGTTGCTAAAGCATGGGTTACTTACTGCGACAAGGAGCTCGCCTCCTTCAAAAGTTGTTTTATTTCTGCACGCAACTGAATTTCTTTTTCCTTCTCAGATCCACCCTGTAGCCAAAACATATCACAAGAACAAATTAGTAACACAATCACCTATCAGTGTCTTAGAGAATATCGCTTGCCAAACACGACAAGGCCAATAGCACTCTATCAAACACGGACACCTGTGACGTCACAACACTGATGCACCGCTAATGTAAAAAATATAGGACACGTCGACACCACTTATACAGAATATTATCATATAGCAACTATAGCACAGTTGCGTAGAGGAATTTGAATAAACCACTATATCTCCTACTGCATAAACAAACATTGTGTATCTTTATAAACTTTTGTTGCACATACACTTCCGCTTGAAGGCGTGTCCCGATGTCTGTCACTTGTCACTCGACACCGACACTTGTGATTACATTGAATTGTGTTATTTTCTCAAAATTTATGTAGACGTGTCAGTGTCATGTCCGGTGTCGGGTACTATACAACGTTTAGACTGTTGTTTTGCATAACAGAATTGATCTTGGACAGAAGCTACAACGACGCTATAGCGTAATAGAATTTAAACAAATCACTTTTGTTTTGTGATACAATATTTAGACCTTGTTTGGATAAACAACTTAATGTGCAGCTTATAGAATAAGCCATTTCAAATAACGAAAGTTCCAATAAAGCAATGCATTTAGAGAAAAAGGTGTAAATTGAAAATAACCTGTTTGAAATTATCAATCCAATAAGAAGCAAATTGAAAAGCGAGAACGATCAAGAATATGAGAGGAGCTGCGAATGATCTTTCATGTTCTTCGTCTCCCATCATCGATTCAATTCAAAACAGAGAAGAAAATCAAATCAATGATTAATTCAAGTTTCTCGTTTAAGATGAAAACTGGAATCAAAAAGTGGGATTGAAAATCAAAAACTGAATATCAAAATCCAATTTAATTTAGAGATAATTTATTCCATTGTTCTTTTTTTTTGTTTTGACAAATGTTGTTTGTTCGCATGGTTTTTTTAGGAGGTTATTCGCGTAGTTATTTATTGTTTTTATTTATTTATTAAAATCCATGTTTAATTATTTAAAACAAATATTTAATTTGAATAGTTTTCAATATATATATATATATATATATATATTTAGGGTTTCTCCACTAAATTTTGATTTGAAGAGTGTCCACACGTCCTAAATCAACCGTAAAAAAATATCGAAATTGTCAGATACATCGGGTTTGAATCTCAACACTTACACTTATGTGTATGAGTTTATAATGTCTTTGCGATTTCATCTATCTATCACAAATATCAAAAAAAAAAATAAGTATTCATCATTTAAGTATTACAGTGGTGAGATTCACATACTGTAAAGAGAAGTAGAAAATTCATAATTTAAAATCTGATATTTATACATTAATGTTCATAAAGTTATCAACAAACTACAGTTAAAGGAAAAAGCATATTTCTTACTAACTATCAATATGTTTTTGGTCATTGTTAACTATAATTTTATTCCTCATAAAATTTTAATTCGTATAATTTCATGTTCCTCAATTTTTTTGATTTAAGAAGGGGTCTACCCTTAATTTTTAGTATTTTTATTTTGATTAATTATTCCCATCCATATTATTGTTACTTGCAAGACTAGTTCTTGAGGTGAATTCTAGGGTGAGGGTTCAATTAGGTCCCTCACCGGTGGACCACTCAAGTTAACCGTTAGATTAAAAAAGTTTATATGATCTCTTTAGTCAATACCACACTAGATTGGATCTCGTCTTTCTGCATCACATTATTTACGGTTGATTATATCGGTGCATTTGCCCATGTTAGAATTCCGACTGCATTTGACAACCCCACAAGTTCGGTGGAAACGCCCGTAAATAAAGACACAAATAGGTTCTTGGTTATTTTCCTCTCGTGTTTTTATTTTTTTTAACATGCCATTTTCCTCTCGTGTTATATCAAAAGCATCCATGATATAGGTTATTATTGTGATTTACAAGGGTAGAGTTCTTATTGTCTTGCCACCGCTAGCACAATTTTCTGATTGTTAAACTTCATATTAGAAAGAAAAAAATCCGTAAAATCTAATTGCATCCATACTAGAAATTTCAATTATTTGAA
>Ga0315913_1002162_pt1 | contig 22767 bp, 14 predicted proteins | sample MpolsnodulesMG_FD_207736 | JGI IMG/M metagenome (GOLD analysis project Ga0315913, IMG submission 207736) | Medicago polymorpha root nodule microbial communities from Los Angeles, California, United States - small nodules | ecosystem: Host-associated > Plants > Roots > Nodule | place: USA... | reverse complement strand
TGAAATTCCTCACAAATTCCTTGGTCGCAAAATTTAGTGACGGAATTAGAGAGGGATTTCACGTTTTCCCTCACTAAATATCCCTCACTAATTTTTGTTTTTTTGTAGTGATTGTTATGCTTATTAATTTATCCCTTTAGAAACAGCTGATTGATCAGTAGTTTTCCAATTTAGTCTTGTTAGCATTCAAAGATGCCTCTTGTCTTGTAAAAATGTGACTCAATCTCAAGTTTTTACATTTATCATAAATTCTATCCCATCAAGTAATCTATTAAAATCGTCACAATAAAAAAAAAGTAATCTATTAAAAACTGTACCCTCTAAATATATAGTATATATCAAGTAAGGTGGTATTTATATTTACATCCTGAGTGGCCTTTTATTGATCATAATATATTCAGATCAACAAAAAATCTGTTTGACCATTTTTGTTTGAGAAATGAAGAAGGCTAATGAGTGTCATAAAAATATTGGTTAAAAAACCAAAAATATTTTGAAATATGTTTTTTTCCCTAAAGAAGAAGTAACAAGGAAAATTATGCGCAAATTATCAAAACAGAAACTAATGTGCAAATTATCATGGATATAATTTATTTTTTTATGAAAAAAGAAATGCAAGATAATTAGTTTAACCTTTACCAATTGTTTCACCCTCCCTTAACACAGATTCCGATCTCCATGACTATTATTAGTATTATTATGCATGTGTAATAAGGATGCGTATCAAAAGTCAAAACTATAATGTAAAAATAATAATTGCTACTACATAAACTATTAGTATTGGGCAGAATTTGTTCCTACTACTTCCGGCAAAAACTAACAAGAGAAGCCCTTAATTAAATTAAAGAGAAATAATTATGCTTGGTTATACAGAGAGCATTAGAGCAGGTACACAAGAGTAAAGGACAATTAAGGTCCTAACTATCCTATACATAGAGCTTTCCATGACTTCATGATCAATTGATCATCGTATTCATTCATATGTACATATATATGGAGTATGTTCATGTTACCACGTACTCATTTTTAGCCTAATTAATTGACTCATACTAGCAATTAGAATTAGTAATGTAGACTATGGGGCCCATGTGGAATATGCATAAGTTGTCTAATTTTGTCTCTTCTTACTTTCATCCATATTTTGTCTCTTCTTACTCATAAGTTTCTACTACTATTACTACCCAACTATATTTTTATGTCAACGCACGGTACTATACGTAATGTGCCGAAACTAAATAAAAGCTTTGCATATGGGTCGCTAGAACTTATTCAAATTAGGAATTTATCATTTGGATTAATAATAATTTAAAATAGAAAACAACTTAATCACTACTAGTAAAATGTACATATGAGATAACCAAGTGATTGAGAATGAGGGTAATGAGCTTCACGAAAAGGAATCGTTTCAAATAATTTAACTTGACGGATTTTAGATTACTAGTCTCATAACCCACTTGGGTTGGTCTGATGATATTAACTTGAAATTTGTGAGTGTGCTTCTCCTCAAGGTATTAGAAAAAAAAGATTATCGGTGTCATTTTTTCTCCCTCTACAAACTAGAGAGTTAACATGTAGACATGAGATCAATTTTATCAGTTTGCCTTTCTAAGTTTATATGTTGATTTTTTTTTTTGTTTTTGCAATGAATTGTCTCAAATGAATCGGTTGAAATTTTAAAATGTAATTATTTTGAACCGATAATTCGTTGAATACTACATAATTTTAGACACCAGCCAATTCACTCAACAATCTACTGTATGAAAGAAAATACAGATGTAAACTCTGAATTCCAACAATATTTATTACTTTAATACTACACCCGTCTCAATTTATAAGATTTTTTTTACATATATTATAAAATATAGGTAGTGTTTACACAAAATAGTATTAATAAGAGATATATTTTTTAAAAATAATAAATTTTTCTATTAATTTGAATGAGACTTACATTTGTTGACAATAAAAATTAATCTTGTGTAAAATTATATTGTTGGTCGCTTAACTTAATTTTATGTAACAATTTAGTCATTTATCGTTTTAAATGTCATTTCGGTCATTTTGATACGTTTGTATTTGAATTTTCAATATTCAAATCTAAGTTACATATGCAAACGTAGGTGAATGTTTATATATTTGAAGACATGACTGAGAGCTCACATGAAAATCAAAATATAGATTTGAATCTTGAAAATCTATATACAAAAGGACACAATGATGTGAAAATAAGATAAATGATAAAATCGTTACAAAAAATTAAATCAAAGGGACCACAAAAATAATTTTGCCAGTTCTTTTTCTTCTTTCAAATGTTTGCTTATAGCAGGTGCAACAACCTTGTATATGTCCGGTTCTACAAAAGGATCTAAATTTGATTCGACACATTTTGGTTGAAGAGACAAAAGATTCTAATGAACAATTTACACCTTAAATCAGAAAAAAGAACTCTATCGAGTTTCCTACAAATTCCGGTCTAAGGATGCAATTACTCCTCCAACTCAATGAAGGTCTTCTATTGGAATATTAGAGGCTTCGATGCTTATACTGATAAGCTGGCTAGTCATGGTCATAATATTTCATATGTTGTCTGGTGGGATTCTTTACATATTTTTCTTAAGCAGTATTTTTACAGGGAGAAACATGTTCTTCTGAATTTTAGATTCCCTTAATTCTCACTTTTGTTGTTATTTACGGGGTATTTACCTAGTCCTCTTCTTGTACAATTTTTCCTTTTTTTAATAAAATTTCAAAGTAGGTGGTAGAGAATGGAAGCAACTAGAGGGTGCCAATCTAGTTGATATGTCTAACTTCTCTTTGATGCCTTCCTTACTCTCTTGATTCTTAAAAAAAATATTTATAGTAATTAGGATCAAGGATAGTATAGAAAAGTATTAAGGACACAATAACTCAATTTTGTTGAGTAAAATTTGACAAGTTTCACGAATTTGCGCACCGATTTATTCCCTAACAGTCTTCTATACGATCATATCCTTCAATCTTATTTTCATTTTATCCGACAGCTTTGATTTGATTTCTCAAGTAGCTTTTTTTTTTTTCCTTCTTGAAAACTATTATGAATCTCTACATGCTAAGAATTTTATTTAGGCCTAAAAAATATTTGATACTTTGTGAAAAATTCATTGTTTTAAAAATCGGACTAAACCAAAAGGTTTTAGTTTGTCTGTTGGTTTGATCTCGGCTGGGAGATCCCACAATTTTATTGAACTATATTGAATATTTGAATTGATTAAACTGTGGTTGGTTCAACCAATTATATATTTTCATTTCAATAAACCTAGTGCAATATTTACAACCATGCATTGTAATCTGAAGTTCTTGCTCTAAAACACACGTTGGGTTTAAATGACATTCTTGTATACCGTAAAACTCTTGGTGTATAAGGATGTGAGATTGTGAGCCACTAAGCCCAGCATGCCAGCAATTGAGACAGTTTCTCAATCAGTCTTTGGCTCAAATTTGTTAAAAGAGCATTGCTCTTTTGCCGTTTATTTTTCTCGTTTTCCTTTACTTTTGTGCCTACGTGAGTTAATTTAAGTTGGACATTTTTAAAGGGAACGAGCAAAACCAAAAGGGAGAAGAACAATTCTCTTATTAAAATGCATTATTTGTGTCACTGAGCTCAACATCCCAACATGTGCATTTTTTTTAAGTGAGCGATCAATTAACGTGTCTAAATATTAAAAGTTATTATTCCCACTTTTGAGATTGATAAAAAACTTATCCAGTGACAGTTAACTGTATATAAGTCTTGTTCTGCGGCAGTTAATTGTCGATGTGACATTTTTTTAAGCGTAGATCGTGCAGCAGTTAACTACCGATGAGAGTAAATATGTAATTTCCTTGTATTTTATATCAAATGCTGAAGTGGAAACAACAACTTTCCTAAATATTTATGCCTGCACAAGAGTTGCAAGTAGCTCACACCACATGGACAAAAATATCGTTTGGTTGAAGATTTTTATCTATTTTTTTGTCTTTTTATTCTAATGGGCCAATGATATCAAGTAGAGATAGTTCAAGGTATAAAATTGCTCTTCTCCCATCACGTTTTGCTCGCTCCAAACCGATCTTTCGAAAATACAACCACGTGACTTAAGTCATTGCAAATGTTAAACGTTCCGTGACTTAACTCACGCTGCTTGAGTTAAGAAGTCACACTGAATCACGTTCTGAACACCAACGTGAGTTAACTCACGCCGGTTTTGTTTTCACATATTCACACAATAACAGCATGCAAATGCACCTTCTCGGTACCAATCCATGACCACAGCCGTTGCTGTTGCAACAATATTTCCTATAGACAACATTCAGCACACAAACAACAATTCTAAGCAAGCATAGTTTGATTCGGAGAAATATCTGTCGCGTGATATTGAGGTTTGATTGGACTTCCTGTTCATTCTTTTGTGATTAATGACATGAGATCTTCTTTATGAAAAACTAAAGTATATGGCTATTATCTATATGAAAGTGAATCTAATATATGATCATAATATATTTCAGTATAGTTTTTCTCATGCTATTATCTATAACAATAATCCAGTTCTAAGGCAAGCTACTGCCATAAGCTTACTTTATAATATACCAGTGCGTACAAGTTCAATTAACATGTGAACCTGTGGTTCGAGTAAATTAAGTACGCAACGTTTAATACCTGTGCGACTTAAGTTACGCAGGGGCATTTTTGGAAGTTCAGTTGGGAGCGAGCAAAATATGATGGGAGAAGAGCAATTTTCTTCAAGGTATTCCACTTGAAAGAATCCTTAAACTCGACCCAATAAAAGACCTCATTTAACAAGAATTATTATACATACCTCCAAAGTTTGTATTCATACTCTCATAACTTCTCTTATATTCAAATCATAGACGTATGGTTTCATTTTCTAAGGGAGCAAGTGAACAATGGTCCAACTGAATCACAACTTGCAAATGTTTTGACCAAAGTAATAATTTTTTTGATAGATTTTTTATTCTTAGGAATGAATTTGGAGTAATTGCATTCGATGAGAGGATTGTTATGTATGACATTGATACCATGTTAAAGCTAGAATTTAAGCTCCATTAATGGAGGAAGAAAGCTTAAAAAACAAGAAACTTGTGATATGTTATTGACAGAATCACAAAACTAAACTACAAGCATTGCTTAGGTGTGTATTTATAGATTCTACAACAATCTACAACTAAAAAAATGGTTACAAGTAGTTAGTTTGTTAACTAACTTCCTCCAAAATATTTTATATACTCTCACTTATCATTACGGTTAATAAGATGGACTCGTCAAGTAGATACATCATGAAAATCAAGCATGAATTAGAATTTAATTTTTATGCAATCATAGTGCAATTTTACAAATATCCAAATGATTTTAGAAAATAACATTATAAAATTTAAATGATTAAATTTGATCAGATATATGAGTAAAATGTATTCGTATCATCATTGCATACAAATTAAACTACATTATTTATTTTCTACCATGGCAACTCAAAGACTTCTTTCACCATCCTCCTTGTTCCTTCTTGCTTGAAGAATTCTTCAAGAAACTTAGAGAAACGATAACTTCTGTACTTGGGAGGGTGTTCTTCATCTATCAATTCATGAATTGGTCCAATTATTGTCTCTGGGTTTGGTCCATAAAACATTGCCATCGAAATTCGTGGTTGCACATTGTTGGTAACAGCTCTGTGAAGTACACTTTTATATCTTCCATTACTTAGAACCTACATATAAATTATAAAAACAAATTAGATTTCAAAATTGGCTTTGGGGGCCAAAACTACCACAAATTCAAAACTTAGGGGGCAGTTTTGTAGTTTTTTTCTTCTTAGGGAGCCAAAATCGCAACTTTGAAAAAGTTAAGGGGCTAAAACTGCTATTAAGCCAAAAATAAATTGTGTTCATCGATATAGTAACTTTTCTCCGGAAATTATAAATCTTTTGTTTTAACAATAATATAAACTCTTTGTTGATAGTTATATTTATTATTATGCTTTTTTTTTTTAAAATATATCATCTATTAATAGTACTATCCTGAAATATGAAAAATCAATATTAAATACATCTATTATCTATATACATTTATGTACAAAAAAAAGTAATTTAGTAAAAAGAATGCTAGCAATACATTCTTTTGCACACTTTTTCATAGACATTTTTATTGGTTAAAATTCGCATGAATCTCATATAAATTTAATAAAATTCATATGGCTATTAATCAATAAAAATGAGTGTATTGAAAAAATGTGTTTTTCTTTTAAGAGCAACAAACTTATTTCATTTGCAAACTCAAAATGTTTGTGCCTGAAGATTGGCTCAAATCAAAGGTTTTGGGACTAGCATAAAGCTTTGATGCCCTTGGAAGGGTATCAGCAACCAAAGTTGTTTCTTGCCTAGTGAAACCAATCCTATAATTTTCTTTTTCAACTAGCAATTCTTTACAAAAATGTAACATAGAACCATAACATAATTGAGACTTCTCATCAATCACACGGCTTTGCAACCTAGTTCAATGGCGATTCTTTGGATACTCAAATTCTTGTAACCAAATGTGAGTTAAAAAATGTTTGATAGCATTTTCAGTTAGCAATAACCATATACAAATTGGGTACTTATACATAGACACCCCTTCACCTTCACCTATTAATTAATTAATACATGAGTAATGATATTTGAACAACCATTTAGTACAACTTTCATGACAACCTTCTTTTTCTCTCTTCTTATTGATCAAAAACAATGGAGAGAAAAAAAAGAATGAGAGAAAGTAAAAATATGATGTGAGTATGAGAAAGAAAATTGTCTAAAAGTTGTCATAAAATAATTGTAAAAATATCATTTCTTTTAATACATCTAACTATGTCCCACATGGTCCCACATAACACACATGATATAAGACTAAATATCTAATCATACTTTGTCATGTATGAGTGTTAAATGAGAGTATAAAATTAAAGAGTTTCTATCAATATTTTTCCATACAAGTTATTCTATCAATACGAGAGTAAAAATTTGTGTGCACGATACCAACTTACCACTCTTACAATAATATGGTGTTTGGTAAAAAAAATAACCCTAATATTGTGGGACTTGATTAGAGAGTTAAACATTAAACATTAGATAAAGTGTTCCTCTTCCACCCAAAATAAGAAAAGAAAGTGTTGTTATATCTAGAATTTATGACTTGGTTGACCGGTGGATTAGACTAGTAGGACACATACAAGTTAGATGGTGGTGTTGAGTACGTGCCTTGTCCTGAGTCAAGTAATAATATAATTTTTTACTACCAAAATTGATGTAATTTTTTACTACAAAAACATGTGAAACTGTATAGGAAAAGTTCACCAATGACACATACCTCAATTTGATCAGCTAGATTGATCACAAAAGCATTGGAAGTATAAGGAATAGAAATCCATTTCCCATCTTTGTTAACTTGAAGACCAGAAACTTCTGATTGCAAAAGGACTGTGAGAGCATTAAGATCAGTATGTTCATTGAGACCCATTGTTAACTCTGGATTTGGACATGGGGGATAGAAATTTGCTTGTGCTCTTTGTCTAGGTTGCTCACCCAACTTCTTCAACAAACAATCCTCCTCTAAGCCAAGCCCTATTGATATCAAACTCAAAAGTCTTCTTACCAATGAACCAACCTCTTTTGCATATTCAGTGAAAGCCTCTCTGAAAAGTAAAAGTATAATTAAGAGTGTGTTTGGTTTTACGGTGTAAAATTTGATTTTGATATTAAAATCGATCCTGACTTAAAGTGAGTTAAATGTAGAATGATTTATGTGTGGACATATTTAGTGAGTAGAACTAACAAATTCAATGATTAAAACCAATTCTAGTGACAAAAGTTCTAAATTATAGATTCAGATTAAAATCATACACCTCTAGAATCAATTTTAGAATATTCAAAAGTATAATCAAGCGTAGACTAAATATACTAGTTAAGATCAACTTTTTCTAAAAAATGATCATGACCAATATTTGGTTCTTGAGATCAAAGTTTTTAATATGTTCGCAACCACAAATCAAACACAATTGAGATTGTGTCAACCACATTTTTGTGACTACGATTCTCTGCAATAAAAAAGGATCCGATGCATTATATTGGTCACATTGATTGCAACTACCGTATAATTTTTTTTTCTATCATTTTGTTCAACTAAATTTATAATGTTAAAGTCAATTGGGAATTTTTCTCACCTGTATTGAGTCCCAAATTTTTCTGGTAGAAGCTGAATGATATCATCAATAGGATACCATGGATGAGCAAAACATTCACTCCACATCTTCACCTTTTCTCCACCATCCACTTGAAGGTAATAATTTAACAGCCTTACATTCTTGGTACGATCTGTTGATGAAAGATGTTCTCTTACCTCTGGTGCCAACTCAAAGAAGTTGGTAATTGCTTTCATCATTTTAGTGCAAACTTGGTTAGGAACACCATGGTTCACAATTTGGAAGAAACCAAATTCTTCACAAGCCTTTGAAATCTGGCGAACCACATCCAAGTGACTTAAATCAATTATGGGAATTGATTCTAAATATTTAACTTCTGAAAGATGTGGTCTTTTGTGTTCTGGGAGGATAAAACTAGGAGTTAAGGAAAGGGGAGAAGATTCATTGGCTAATTGGAAAGACTCCATCTTGTGTAAAAAAAATTGAGATTGAAGGGAATTGAACAAACAAAATATATATATGACATGGAATTAACCCTATTCTCTATTTTTATTAACAGTTTGGACATTTTTACTAACAAATTAATGATTAAGTATTAATTATTAATATAGTTATTGATTGATTACTGGTCTTGATTAAATTACATATGCTATTGACTAAATTTATATATCATTTGCTTAAGAAAGATTATATTAATTATAATAATGTTTAAGCAGTATTTTTATATACATAGTCAACGAGAAGAACACAACTAGGTTAAGTAAAATGCAAGACACAACCACCAGCCAACCAGAATTGACCGGAAGGAAAGAGAGAACTATCAGCTAGAGAGTAAACTTTTCACTCTTACTGGTCTTATTTATTTATTGGCTTAATAACAGTTTTCATCCCCTAAGTTTTTCAAAGTAGCGATTTTGACCCCCTAAAAAAAAACTAAAAAATTGCCCTATAAGTTTTGCAACTGTAGCAGTTTTGGTAAAAAAAATAACACGTGGCACCTCACTTAGGGTGCCACGTCAGCGTAGACCGACTCGAAATTGGCCTTGGGGGCCAAAACTGACACATTTGCAGAACTTAGGGGGCTGTTTTGTAGTTTTTTTCTTAGGGGCCAAAATCAAAATTTTGGGAAAGTTAGGCGGCTAAAACTGCTATTAAGCCTGATTTATTTTATGTTTGTGAATTGTGATAACTAAGTGAGTTATTTAAATTTGGTGCGAGGATAAAAAAAAGTTTCCATGTAAATATAAAACGCAATCGACCATTGACAACTGAATCTGCTAGCTAAAAAAAGTTCCCAATGTCTATTCTTATTAAATCCCTAAAATGCCAATTCTGAACATCCCAATTTATTCAGGTTCTCAGATTTCCATCAAAGAATAGTAGGCAAATTAACATGCATATGAAAGTTATGTGAGCCAAGTTCATTTTCTCAGTTTGAGAATTTCCAAAATACAAACATATAATGTTGATTGTCAAATGAAAACCAAAGCAGCTACCAAATAACAAGGCACATTTAGATAAATGCAATACACTATTGTGATCATCACAGTAATGGAGGAAGAATCAAAACCGCACTAATTTTCGAAAAGCAGTTTGTAACCATCTGGATTGTGATTTGTGTTGTGACTGTATTCATATACTTCACACATATTCCAAATGCAGACCACTATTAACCGTTCAGCGTTAGCAAAAATCATTTGATTCTCCAATCCATCCATAGATAAAATGTATAACTCCCAATAAGCCAAAACAACTAAAATTTATCTTCATGAGCATCAACTGCAAAGTAAAAGATTAAAATCTGATTTGAATAGACATGTATGTTTCTGTCATACCGGTCCTTGATGCCACCTCACCTCCTACTTATCTCCAAAAAAAATGTCAGCTCAATTTTTTGTAGACTTACCGCCCAAAACTAACGTCAGGACCATAATGGCTAACAAATTTTGTGTTTGAATAGACAAAATAGAGTCTGGGACTGTTTCGTGTTTTCTCTTGAGCTGGGGACTAGCGTGGCAGCAAGGTACATATTCAGGGACCAAAGTAGCTGTTTACCTTATTTATTTATTTTCTAACGTGGCAACTCAAAGGCTTCTTTCACCATCCTCCTTGTTCCTTTATGGTTGAAGATTTCTTCAAGAAACTTAGAGAAACGATAATTTCTGTACTTTGGAGGGTGTTCTTCATCTGTCAATTCATGAATTGGCCCAATTATTGTCTCTGGATTTGGCCCAAAAAACATCGCCATCGACATTCGTGGATGCACATTGTTGGTGACAGCTCTGTGAAGTACACTTTTGTATCCTCCATTGCTTAGAACCTGCATATAATGTTAAAAAATTACATTTCACACTTTCTATTTGTTTCACGTTATCTTTCAAATTTGTATAAATTTTGACATAGTTATTTAAATAGATCAGGGCTAGTAAATGAATTATTTGAGTTTAAGAACTGTGTATCAAAAGTGTAAAACGTTTTTACAATCATCCAATTATATTTTACTAAGTTGACAATTTGTTATTGTTTAAGATGTTACCCAAAAGTGTAAACACAAATGTGTTGAAACAATATGTGTTTTTCTTTTGATAGTAGCAAGCTTACTTCCTTTCCAAACTCAAAATGTTTGTACAAGAGGATAGGCTCAAATCAAAGATTTTGGGACTAGTATAAAGCTTTGATGCCCTTGTAAAGGTATGGGCAACAAAATTTGCTTGTTGCCTGGTAAAACTAATCCTATAATTTTCATTTTCAACTAGCAATTCTTTACAAAAATATACTATAGAACCATATTGAGTAACATAATTGCGACTTCTCATCGACCACTACTTTACAATTTAGTTCGATAACACTTCTTTGGATACCCTAATTCTTGTAACCAAACGTGAGTTAAAAAGTGTTTGATGGCATTATTCAGTTCGCAATAACTATATACAAATTATACTATCAGTAGAGTAAAAAATTGTGTGTATGATGCCAACTTACCGGTCTTACAATAATATGGTGTTTGTTAAAATAAACACTAATATTGTGAGACTTGATTAGAGAGTTGTTGAATTAGAGAAAGTGTTGGTATATCTACAATTTATGACCTGGTTGACCAATGACACATACCTCAATCTGATCAGCTAGATTGATCACAAAAGCATTGGGAATACAAGGAACAGAAATCCAGTTTCCATCTTTGTTAACTTGAAGACCAGAAACTTCTGATTGCAATAGGACTGTGAGAGCATTGAGATCAGTATGTTCAAGGAGTCCCATGGTCAATTCTGGATTTGGACATGGTGGATAGAAATTTGCTTGTGCTCTTTGTCTAGGCTGCTCACCCAACTTCTTCAACAAACAATCCTCCTCTAAGCTAAGCCCTATTGATATCAAACTCAAAAGTCTTCTCACCAATGAATCAATCTCCTTTGCATATTGAGTGAAAGCCTCTCTATTAAAAGCAAAAGTTTTAGTGTGTTCTTGGTTTTGCGGTGCAAAATTGATTTTGAATGAATTTATAAAAGCGAGTTAAATGAAAAATGATTTGTATGTGGATATGTTTATATAAAACTGAGTGTTTTTTTCTTTTTTTAAGTAAACTATGGTTATAAGCGCGTAGAACTAACAAATTCAATCTGTAAAATCAATTCTAGTGACTAACAAATTCAAAGTGAGCATGGATACATCTAAACAAGTCAAAATCAAACATATACCTCTAGAATTAATCAATTTTAGAGTCTTCAAAAATAAAATCAAGCGTAGACTAAATATACTAGCATCAGATCAACTATTTCTAACAAATATCCGTGACCGCAAGCACCATTGAGATTGTGTCAACCACATTTGATTGTGATTCTCCGCAATATCAAAAAATTTGATGCATTATATTGGTCACATTGACAGCAACTAGCTTATCATTTTGTTGAACTAAATTTATAATTTTCCTCACCTGTATTGAGTCCCAATTTTTTCTGGTAGAAGCTGAATGATATCATCAATAGGATACCATAGATGAGCAAAACATTCACTCCACAACTTCACTTTTTCCCCACCTTCAACATGAAGGTAATAATTGATCAACCTTACATTCTTGGTATGATCTGTTGAGAACAGATGTTCTCTTTCTTCTGGTGACAACTCAAAAAGACTAGTAATTGCTTTCATCATTTTATTGCAAACTTGGTCAGGAACACCATGGTTCACAATTTGGAAGAAACCAAATTCCTCACAAGCCCTTGAAATTTTGTGAACCACATCCAAGTGACTTAAATCAATTATTGGTATTGAGTCTAAAAAAGTAACCTCTGAAAGGTGTGGTCTTTTGTGTTCTGGGAGGATAAAATTTGGAGTTAAGGAAAGGGGAGAAGATTCATTGGCTAATTGAAAAGACTTCATCTTGTCAGAAAAATTGAGATTAATGATCAATTATTAATATAGTCATTGTTGATTGATTATTGGTCTTGATTAAGTTTCATATACTATTGACTAAATTTATATATCATTTGCTTATGAAAGATTATATCAATTATAATAATGTTTAAACAGTATTTTTATTGCTCAAAAAAAAAAACAGTATTTTTATATACATAGTCAACGAGAAGGAATAAAAAACTAGTTTGTAGTAACGTGCAGGGCGATACCACCAGAATTGATCAATTGGAAGGAAGAGTTATTAAAGAGTAGATCATTCACTTTTTCTATTTTTTTTAGGTACTCACTATTCTTATTTATTTGATGTGTCTTATAATAGAGCTATTTAAATTTGAGCGAGAGAATAAAAAAAAAATGAAATGTAGTTATAATTTTAATCGAAATTTAAATTTCATAAAAAATATTGCTATGTAAATGTATTTGTAATTTAAATCGAGATCAAAATTTTATTAAAAAAAAAATATTGCTCTTTATTTAAACACATTAGAAAAAAAAGAGATAGACGAACACATGCGTGTATGTGTGAATGTTAGTATATACTCTCTCCGTCCCTATATCTAAGAACCCTTTTATTATATGCAAAATGTGCTTACATATAGGAATGGAGGGAGTATAAAACACAATCAACAACTGACAACTAAATCTAGTAGTTCCTCGAGAAAAAAAAAAACTGAATCTTCTAGTTAGAAAAATTGAGAAGGATAATTAACACGTGAGAATCTTTTGCTTCAGTGATAATTAACGACGGACAACTGTTATGCAGATAAGCTAGCGTGTGGCCGATTAAAAAGAAGGGTAATAGTCATTTTGATTGGAAGGAGTAACCACAATAGTCTCTAAATGTATCAAAATTTTAAAATAGTCGTTATTTATACACTATGTTAATCAAAATAATTCTTCACGTTAAAATGATCGTTAATACTGTCATATCAGTACTTCAATATACATACTTACTACCATTTCAATCTCTACAAACATTTACTTATTATCATATCATGTAAAAAAAGAGTTATTGTTAATATTAAGTGACCATTATTTTCACTAACCAAATGTATAAATAAAAAACTTTTCAAAATTTTCATATATTGAAAGACCATCATGCTACTCGTAAAATGAAAGCTCAACAAATTGATCATAGCTAAAAGGAGATCTCTGCTCAATGTATCCGCTCAAGGTACAACCCGGCATACCTCCACTAGCTTTTATGACTGATGAGGAATTATCAGGTGGATCCTGAACCATCACACTCTCCTCTTGCTTAACAATCATTTTAAGCAGTCATTTTTTTTGTCAAAAATAGGTCTCAGTTCATTAGTATGCCTTTCATGGGCGATTGGGCTCAACATATTTCATCAATCAATCCAACAAAAGTAGATATATTATTTGTCAAAAAAATAAAATAGTAGATATATTATTAAAAATCCAACATAATTTGGATTTAATTTCTATGCAATCATAGTGCAAAATAATTTTACATATATATTCAAGTAATTTTAGAAAATAATTATAACATTTTTTTTTGAAAGAGAAAATAATTATAACATTTAAATGGTTAGATTTGATTGGGTTTGTGTAAAACGTAATTGCACCATCAATAAAATAAATAAAAAAAATAAAATTGCACCATCAATACATACAATTTAATTTAAATTACATTATTTAAATTATAATGTGGCAAGTCAAAGACTTATTTCATCATACTCTTTGTTCCGTGGCAGTAGAATTCTTCAACGAAATCAGAGAAGCGGTAATTTCTATACTTTTGAGGGTGTTCTTCATCTATCAATTCTTGAATAGGACCAACTATCGTGTCCGAGCTTGGCCCATAAAACATTGCCATGGACATTCGTGGATTCACCTTGTTGGTAACAGCTCTGTGAAGTACACTTTTGTATCTTCCATTGCTTAGAACCTACATATAAAGTAAAAAAAAATAAAAAATAAAATACATTTCACAGTTTTTGTATTTGTTTCATGTTACCTCTTAAATTTGTGTAAAAGTTTATATTGTAATTTAAATAATGTATCAAGGTATTTGTTCCGGATTGACCAAAGACTCAATCCTATCTGGGTACCCTCAAAGCTTATACAAAGACAAACCATAACATATACTCATCCTAGATATTATTGGATCAAAGTGCCGAGCGATGATCTGAACCATTCAATCCGGATATAATGATGACCTTCCATGATCCACTTCCAGGTGTCCCCCAAGGACAACTGTCTAGGTAATAGTTCAAAGACCAAAACCAAAAACATTTCTTATAAACTCTAACTTATTAGATTGGTCTAGGTACATTCACTTTTTTACATTAGATACATCTCTGATTTAAGGCGCTTATTGACTTGAACGTCATAGTGTTTATTGGTACACTACCCCATATAGAAAAGAAGGTTGCTACATCTACTCAAAGGTTATTCACCACCGCCAACCAGTGATCTAAGGTCTCGAAGGATCAGTATATTTTTTTCACTATCAAAACATGTGAAAATGTATAGAAAAAACACATCAATGACACATACCTCAATTTGATCAGCTAGATTGATCACAAAAGCATTGGGAATACAAGGAACAGAAATCCATTTTCCATCTTTGTTAACTTGAAGACCAGAAACTTCTGATTGCAATAGGACTGTGAGAGCATTGATATCAGTATGTTCAGTGAGACCCATAGTCAACTCTGGATTTGTACATGGTGGATAGAAATTTGCCTGTGCTCTTTGTCTAGGTTGCTCACCCAACTTCTTCAACAAGGAATTCTCTTCTAAGCCAAGCCCAATTGATATCAAACTCAAAAGCTTTCTCACCAATGAACTAATCTCCTTTGCATATTCGGTGAAAGCCTCCCTGTGAAAAGCATAAGTATAATTATGTGTTTGGTTTTGCCGTTTTTTATTATTCTAATTATACCATTTTTCGATGATAATAATAATAATAATAATAATGTTATTTTGTTAGTATTATTAAAAAATATAAGAATTTATACGATATTCTCTATATCATTGATGTCGTTGAAAAATATAAATATGATTGTTGGGTTTCTTACAATTTGAAAGTCACAAATATGTATGCTTATAATTTTAATTAAACTCAAAATTTTATTTAAAATATCGTTTATAATTTATATACGTTAACGTAATAAAAAAAACAGAATTTTTCTCAACAGAATTTTTCTCACCTATATTGGGTCCCAATATTTTCTGGTAGAAGAGAAATGATATCATCAATAGGATACCATGGATGAACAAAATTTTCACTCCACAACTTCACTTTTTCTCCACCATCTACTCGAAGTAAATAATTGACCAATCTTACATTCTTGGTATGATCTGTTGATGAAAGATGTTCTCTTACCTCTGGTGCCAACTCAAAGAAGTTGGTAATTGCTTTCATCATTTTAGTGCAAACTTGGTCAGGAACACCATGGTTCACAATTTGGAAGAAACCAAATTCCTCACAAGCCTTTGAAATCTTGTGAACTACTTCCAAGGATGAAAGGTTGTTGTCATCATAGTGACTTAAATCAATTATTGGTATAGAGTCTGAAAAAGTAACCTCTGAAAGGTGTGGTCTTTTGTGTTCTGGGAGAATAAAATCTGGAGTTAAGGAAAGGGGAGAAGACTCATTGGCAAATTGGAAAGATTTCATCTTGTAAGAAAAATTGAGAATGAAGTTCAGTCAACATACAAAGGGAATACCAGAATACATACATACATATACTGGCATTTGCCCTATTCATTTTTATTAACCATATGCACATTTTTGTATTGATCAATTATTAATATAGTTATTGATTGATTATTCATGATTAAGTTACACACGCTATTGACTAAAAATTTATATATCATTTGCTTAAGTAAGGTTATACCATTCTAATATTGTTTAAACAATTTTTTTATATACATTGCCAGCGAGTTTACAGTAACATGCAGGACACCACCATCAGCGCAGCATATTGATTAAAAGGAAAGAGAGAATTATTAGAGGAGTAGACCTATTCACACTTTCTAGTCTTATTTATTTATTTTATGTTTGTGATAACTAAAGAGAGTTATTTAATTTTGGTGCGAGGATGAAAAAGGTCTCAATGTAAATATAAAACTCAACTGGCCATTAACAATTGAATCTATTAGTTAAAAAGAGTTATATGTTGGGTTTGAGCTAAGAGAGAAGTTCAAACCTAGACGAAAGAGTAAATAATAAGTTCGTAGAGAAACTCAAAACAAAGAGTACATATATATCTCAACCTTTGTAGCATCGACACTTATTAAAGGAGAGTCTAATGTCCCACACCGACATATGTGGTTACTTACATTCAATAATTCCATCCTCTCAAATTATTATTGGTCAGTATCGGTATATCAATGTCAGTGATGTGTGTAGTATTCGTGTATGTGTCAGTATTTCATAGATCACAGCTGTTGATCCATCCATGTGTCTCTAGGAGCTTTTCTAACGCCGAAATACTCTGCAAAATTTTCAGAAACCCCAGCAACATTATTCAACAATGAGGTTCCCCACGCCAGCCAACCTGTCTGTGCTTGCTGATTTTGAGTTTCAGCCATGTTTTTCTGTTTCTCTTCATCAATGAGTTCAAGCCACCGCTTAGCCATGAACTCCTTCATCGCCTCAACTCCTTGATTTAAAACCTCTAACGGCGGAACAATGATTGGATTCTGATCCAGGTTCAGCTTTGTTAGGTTTTCAAGCCTGCAAAACGCGTAAGGCAAAGCTCGGATCTGGTTGTTGCTTAGGTCTAGCTCCCTTAAGTTAACCAGACCGCCAACTGTTTCAGGAAGTTGCGTCATGTCATTGAAATTACTACTGATGTTTAGATATTCAAGATTTGTTAGCTTCCCAATAGATTGAGGCAGGCCATGAAGTTCATTGAAATGAACATCAAGATATCTGAGAGATTTCATTTCTCCAATGGATAGAGGAAGGAATCGTATCTTATTCAAATGGATCGAGAGCTTCTCGAGGTTAACGAGTCCATAGGCGATGTTTGTTGGTAAACACATTAAGTTGTTAAAGCTTACATCCAATTCAACCAGTGACCTACAATTTGCATTAAAGATAAACTTAACAGAAGTTATTTAAATAGGAGAAACATAAGTGCTGCGAATATCAATATCAAGTCTAGGGAAATTCGGTTTTCAAAACTAAAACGAACCTGCAAAGAGAAACGGATTCGGGAAGAGAGGTTAGTTTGTTCCCTGACAGATTAAGGACTTTTAGATTGACTAGCAGTCCAATACAGTCTGGTAGAGACGGTAAAAGATTCGATGACATATCAAGCTCCACAAGCTTTTGTAGTCCTGCTATCGAATCAGGAATCGCCTGTTTTGAGGGCAATGAAATTGTTCAGTTACAAGATACAATGAACAAAACTATAATCATTTTAAAAAGACATGCTCAAGAATAAATGAATAATAGAGCCGGCGCAGTTCCATTTTTCCTTTCTTATTTCATATATGGAAATGTACTAAAGTTCGATGCCTAATTCACATGGTTGTCACTTTCATAGGTAAGTGACTGTAAAGAAGGAGATGTAAATTGCTATTTGACGATGCTATAGAGCTATAGTAGTTTATTCCAATTCTACCACACTACCTTATAGAGCTATAGCACTGCTAAAACTGCTATTTGATGGCGCTTTGTACTAAACAGCGTATCGCGGAACAATACTAATTTGTTCAAATTCAGCTATGTTAATTGAGCCTATTTGGATTGACTTATTTACATACTGACATAAGCAAGCACTTGAGAGACTATTTGTGAGAGCTTATAGAAACAGCTTCCGACATGTGTCCATAAATTGTTTTCAACTTATTTTCATAAGCTCTCCGGATAACTTATGAAAACAGCTTATATTAAAAATAGTTTTGCTATATTTCATTTTTGTTATAGAAATAGCTTATATAAACAGAGTTACACGCTTATACTGATTAGCATTTATACTACAAGCACTTAATTAAGTTGTTGTGTATTCAAACAAGTCTATATGCTATTTGACAACACTGATCATATACATACAAAGCTCCAAAAAGGTTTAGCTAAATAAACACATAAATAGAAATAGATAGATAATAAAACTTTGAAGAGAATGAATACCTGTAACTGATTATTAGCCAAATTAATCACAACCAAACCCTTCATCTTTCCAACCTCCTCAGGGAAAATCCTCAACTTCATCCCAGAAAAATCAACTTTCTCAACAACCTCACCCTCTTCATCTTTCCTAAACAACCCACCAACCCCTTCATTCACATCCTCACCACCAACCTCTTCCTTCATCTTCTCCACAAAAACACCATACCCCTCAACCAACTTCTCCTCAGCAACCCTTAACTGCTTCACACACTCATCATGCATATCCTCCACCCTTAACAAAGCCTGGTAGACGTGAACATCAACGTCACGAGAAGCCGCGACGGAAGAAGGGTTAGGGCGAGGACCGAGGGTGGTGAGAAAAGAGAGAGTTTGTGTGATGTTGAGGTTGGTGATGAGGTGTGTGAGTGAAGGTAAGAGTTTGGGATTGGTGAAATGAGGGAAGTTAGTTAGGAGGTTCTGGTGGACTTGTGGTGGGAGAGGTGGGTGGGTTTGAGGGTGGAGATGGTTTAAGAGAAAGCATAGAATGGGAAAATCGTTTGGGTTGGGATTGGAATCCATTGAAGAAAGAAAGAGTGAAGGTGTTGTTTTGTGAAGTGAAGTGGTGTTTGGTTTTGTTTGACTAATATGGAGGGAGAATTGAATTGGTCATTTGAAGTAGGTAGGGGGGCACTAGTCAACCTTGTTGCATGACTAATTCTACATGGTTCAATATACAATTGAGCAAATTTTTTGGAAAATCATAGTAAATTTTTTTTGTAGTTGGCTAAGGAATTTATTTGTTTGTTTTTAATATAGAATAGCAACTGTGTTGTATTTTACAGCACTGAATCCATACAAATTTAGAGTAGAAGAATGATGTCCTCGATTAATGTCGGGTGGAGTAGACATTAAAGTTTACAAATGTATTTATTTAAAAATAATAAATAGTTTTAAAATATATAAAAGTTTGTTGCATTCATCTCTTCTGATATATATTGACAAAATATTTAATCTTATGGAAACAATTTATTTAAATGTATTTTATTATATATTAAATGGGGAAAAAACTATATATTTAGAGCTTCATAGAAATTGATTTTAATTAAAGCATTCAATCGCAGTTGAATTTAGCAAAAATTGTTAGACTTTCATAACATATTGGACCAATTTCAAATCTTGGCGAAGAGAGGTACTTACACTTAGTGTTGACACCCTTAAATAGAATACCTTGGGTAGCAAAAATTTATAGAAAAAAAAAATTCTAGAGTAGAAAAATATCCATATTTAATTCATGTTTTAGTAAAAAAATTATATTTTTTTCTTGGAATTTTTTTTACAATATTATACACATTTATGCATAATTTCATTAAAAAATACAAAATTAAACTTAAAAATAGGGACTAAAAGTAGTGATTGAAAATTTTATAGGGACTAAAAGTTGAAGGAAAATTTTAGAGGGACTAAAACAAAAAGTTGATATATTTATAGGGACTAAAAACATATTTAACCCTATATAATACTCCCATAATAAGTGAGTCTATTATTCTTTTTGCACATATTAAGAAAAAATGTATAAGTGAAAAAGAGAAAAAAAATAGTTTTGAGTACCTTCACAAGTATTGAGGCATTCAACATTATCATAAATGTAAAATAGAATATATTGAATTGAGAGTGATGAAAGTGATAATAATTATAGTTATAATTGAGAAAAAGTAATTAATATTGCATTGACAAGTGAAATGAATCTTTTTTGAGACAATTTTTTTCTTCACAAGTAACTCAATTATTTTGAGACGCAGGGAGTAGCTCTCTATTATTGGACGATTGTATTTTTGAAGACAATACATGCATTTGCATGTTGGAATTTTGCGAGAGAACCCTTTGAAATTTTGGATGAGAATATGATGTTCAAGCTCATTTGTCTTGTTGCTCTTAACAAAATCTGATAATCAATCTCAGTGATGCTCTCCCGAATGTTCCAACAAGACAGAAAGAAGTCTTCAAGAAAATAAATAACAAAAAGGAAAATGGTTCCCCTCTTTCATTTTGATGCAAAAATGTTGGTTCCTTCAAAAGGTTTATTGAGGCCATAACATATCAAACTTACCCGCGGTTCATCGTGGATAAAACGAATAATAACTTTAATTACCCACAACAAAACTGTGAGTAACTCGAAAATATAATTTAGGTTTAAATGTGTGTTTAGTCCCTGCACTTTCACTCAATTTTGACTTTGGTCCCTGCACTTTTTTTTGTTTGACATTGGTCCCTGCATTTTATAAAACTTTTGACATTAGTCCTTCTGTTAAGTATCTGTTAAAACAAAAACCAAAACTAACGGTGTGCCACGTGGACCGATCATGGCACGCCACGTGGCACACTAAAAGACAAAAAAATTAAATTTTTTAATTATTATTTTATTCATTATTTTTTAACTTAAAAATATCATTAGTCCCTACACTTTCAACATTTTTTTATATTAGTCTCTGCGCTTTGATATTGGTCACTTATTTTCTTAAAAACATTCATAAAAATATTTTTAAAAAATTAATTAAAGCTTAATTTTCTTAAAAATATTTTTTTAAAAAACTTTTTAAAAATAAAATCAAAAAAATCTTTTTTAAAAAATGGCTTAAATATGTTTTTAGTCTTTACATTTTGCGCTCATTTGAAGAATAATCCCTACATTTCATTAAATGTTTTCAAAATTCCCACATTTTATTTTCGTTATCAAAATTAGTCCCTATTGTTAATTCTTTAACGGAATGCTGATGTGGTAGTTAGTGGGTCTCAATTATTTTAAGGTTAAATATGTTTTTGATCCCTACATTTTGCGTGACTTTGAAAAATAGTCCTTACATTTCAATAAATGTTTTTGAGTAATAAAAATAATAAGGATTATTCTCCAAAGTAATGTAGGGACCAAAAACATATTTAACCTAAAAATAATTGGGACTCACTAACTGCCACATCAGCATTTCGTTAGAGAATTAAAAACCTTAATACAGTATCAAACTAAAAAACAGAAGGAAAGCTCCTTCTCTCTAACCTACAGCCACCTACCGACCCTTTCAACCTGCACCAACCGTCAATCTAAATCGTTTTTCAACAATGTAACTCTGGATGTGGTGGTGCGTTTGCATCGATCTGACGTCGTCACCATCCTTTCCCCTTTTTAGGGGTGTTCATTCTTTCGTCGGCACTAACAGTCTTCTCTTTTGTTCCTTTTGTCGGCACCATCTTGGTTTGCTCCAGAGGTCCCTCGGTCTTTCGCTAGGAGGAGGAGGTGGTTTGGTTTTTGCTGAAGATTCCGGATCTGCCTCTGTCTCGCCGGAAGGTCAGTGGCTCCACCGTCGTTCGTTCAAAGGTGGCTCTGCCATCGCTGTTCTTCAAGTTTTAGGTGGCGGTCTGTTTCGATGGTTGTGCTTTTCGTTTTCTTTCCTTATGTCTGCAAGTTGTGTGTTCTTTTTTCTACTAGTTTGTTTTGTTTGTTTTGTTGTGTTTATGTGAGGCGGTGGCAGCGTTGAGGCAAAATCCCTAATTAATTTTAAAGATAATAAACCAATATGATTAAAGAATTAATGGACTTTGCTTAATTCCTTGGTATTTAACTTGTGCTCTTGAGTAGTTTACTAAGACAGGAACAAGGTTTAAATCATACCAAGAACCAAGAAATCAAAGGACATTTGAATTCATGATTTAACACTGAGGTCAGAAAGTTAGATCAGAATGTTGCTCAGAGATCAGAATGTTCAAGCTGAGATCAGAAGCTTCACTTCAGAGCACGCTTCAGAAGCTTCACTTCAGAAGCGCCACTTCAGGAGCACGCTTCAGAAGCACTACTTCAGGAGCACTCTTCAGAAGCTTCACTTCAGTTATTGATTACTATTCCAATACAAGGCACATGTGACATGGATATGTGTCCAAGAAAGTACATTTGCATGGATCAATCAAGCAATAAAGGCATATACAAGGATTATGTCAAAAAGGATATTCAATGTTCATTTAAGACTATGAACATTGATGTACTAGGAAAATTCCACAAAGGAATAT
>Ga0315913_1002161_pt1 | contig 22771 bp, 14 predicted proteins | sample MpolsnodulesMG_FD_207736 | JGI IMG/M metagenome (GOLD analysis project Ga0315913, IMG submission 207736) | Medicago polymorpha root nodule microbial communities from Los Angeles, California, United States - small nodules | ecosystem: Host-associated > Plants > Roots > Nodule | place: USA... | reverse complement strand
TTTAACTTTTCATTTATTTAATGGTTGTAGAGTTTTATTCTATTTAATTTCATGCTTTATTTTTATTGTTGAAAGAATATATTTTAGTCACAATTTATAATTTGTTGTGTTCAGTTATTGAGCAGCAATGAAGTGTAACAAGAAATTACAGAATCACATTAGACATACATCAATATTTTGTATTAGATGGCTATGTTGTGCACAAGGTTTTTAAAATGCAGTTGTTTCAATATTCTTGATGCTGTGGAAAATTACGGTCAGATACAGATGATGCAGCCACAATGCGCTCGCAGAGACATAATAAACCTTTATCTCATAGCCATATTTACGGTTGCAGACACTTGTTTAAAACCTCTGTTGTTTCTTAGAGTTGGTCATTTTAGTCTTCAATTGCACTGTTCTTTTTATCAACTGTTGTGTAACATTTATATGCTATGACTTTTATGTATGTAGATTGTTAGATCAGGGGATTTGGTGTCATATTGTGCCGAGGAAGGGGTAAGAATTCTCGGAGAAGGAAAATTTCTGGTGTCTGATAGTTTTCCAGGCAATGAAAGAACCAAATACTGTCTCACTTCAAAGGTATTGATTGACCTATTCTTACATAGTTATGTAACTAAGCTAGTTTTATTTTTCGTCACAAGAAAATTTTGTGTGTGCAGATTCCACTTGGAGTTGTTTTAGCCATTCCACCTTTTAACTATCCTGTTAATCTAGCTGTTTCAAAGATTGCTCCAGCTCTTATTGCTGGAAATTCCATTGTTCTTAAACCTCCAACCCAGGTATACAACTATTCATAGACCATATACATCATAATAATTATAGTTGTAGAAAATATTTTGATATATTTCAAAGTAGTGAATACAGTGCAGAATGCAGATGCTAATACGTTTATATAAATTATTCTAACCTAACGAGCCTGATTAATGGACCGAATACAATTGTTACGTATTATTACCAAAATATACGCTATTTACAACACTATTTTTCAATTATTTAAATAAAATCTGAAGTACCAAATGTATTTTGAATAGGGTGCTGTAGCTGCACTACATATGGTACATTGCTTTCATTTGGCTGGCTTCCCCAAAGGTCTTATTAGCTGCGTGACAGGAAAAGGTTCTGAGATTGGTGACTTTCTTACAATGCATCCAGGGGTGAACTGCATAAGGTAATATTCACTTCAGCTATCTTGATATCATTATTGTCCACTGTTTTGTTGGTTTTATTGTACAAAAATTTATAGCATGAACTGTCATTTTGGTCCCTAAAATGTGTGAGGCAGGCAGTGACATTGTAGTCAATGAATGTGTTGATATTAGAAAATTAGCCTTGAGTGTGTCTTTTGTTAGCAATTTTACGGACCAGACTGACTAACGAAAGACACGTATGAGAACCAAACCAACCAACGAAAGACAAATATGAGGTATGTTTTTGTAGTTTTGATACACTCGGGGACTATAGTGACACCGCCTCACACACTCAAGACAATTGTAGTTACAACTTCCAACAAGAGGTTCAAGCAAGATACAAAATAAAATGAAATACTTTGTCTACTAAATAATGAATATAGAAAGGTGCTTAAAACATTTCTTACTGGAGAGATGTTTTATCATAGAAAGTGAACATTTTTTGATCTAATTCACATTAATCCTTAGTTTCACTGGTGGGGACACTGGAATAGCAATATCAAAGAAGTCTGCAATGGTTCCTCTTCAAATGGAGCTTGGTGGAAAAGATGCTTGCATTGTTCTTGAAGATGCTGACTTGGATTTGGTAGCTGCTAACATTGTGAAAGGAGGGTTCTCATACAGGTAACAGTAGCGCATATATAGTACCATCGTTATTATCTAATTCCTCGGGTGTCATTTAGATACGCAGACTTGTAGTTTCTCGCAATATTTCCACATTTTCTTGATTTCATAACTTTATTGACGAGAACTGACTTATACATAAAAAAATTCTCATTGATTTTTTTTTTTTTTTTGATATGTCAGTGGTCAAAGATGCACAGCAGTAAAGGTTGCTTTAATCATGGAATCGGTCGGAGACGCACTAGTAAAGAAAATCAATGATAAAGTGGCCAAATTAACTGTCGGTCCTCCTGAGGATAACTGCGACATCACACCAGTCATCACAGAATCCTCTGCTAACTTTATTGAAGGGTTGGTAATGGATGCTAAGAAGAAAGGAGCAACATTTTGCCAAGAATACAAAAGGGAAGGAAATCTCATATGGCCACTTTTGTTGGATAATGTTCGTCCCGATATGAGGATATCATGGGAAGAGCCATTTGGACCAGTTTTGCCTGTTATCAGAATAAATTCCGTCGAAGAAGGAATTCGCCATTGTAATGCAAGCAATTTTGGCCTTCAGGTATAGTATAAGTGTCAGTGTATCACTTGATCAAAATGCATATATTCAAAAAACGATTAGCACCATCATAGGAAAAAGGATGCATTTTAAGCTTCTCTAATATTCTATATACATGTAAAAGAAATTGTCACTTGTAATCAACTTTTTATTCTAACACCATTTTCTCCAAAACAAAAAAAGATTTTATAAATTACTTTACTTGAGAGTGTCACAACATACTCTTCACTGCATTCTCTGTCGAAACGGCATTAATATTTTTCAGCGCACCAAAAAATTATATCATTATTATTTTATTTTGCGTGACACAGGGATGCGTGTTTACGAAAGACATAAACAAAGCAATGTTGATAAGCGATGCAATGGAGACAGGAACAGTTCAAATCAATTCAGCACCAGCTCGCGGACCTGATCACTTCCCTTTTCAGGTGCAGTATTTTTCCTCCATCTTGCTAAGTTGCCATAAAATATCATAACTTCAATCCTAATTATATATTCCTTAATCTTAATTTGTTTTTAGAAAGAAAGAAAAACCAAAGGTTTTTGAAAATTCATATGCAACATAGTTGATTGATATGATAGCTCAATCTCTTGTTAATGAATATCTTTGAATAATTAGTTTTTTTTCCTGTCTAAACTACCAAAGTATGATTTGTTGCAGGGTTTGAAGGATAGTGGAATTGGTTCTCAAGGAATCACCAACAGTATTAACATGATGACCAAGATTAAGACCACAGTAATCAACTTACCAACACCTTCTTATACAATGGGATAAGATGCTTAATAAATAGTTAGTCATAGTAACAATTTTCATATTGATATGTTATGCTTCCACTTTCCTATGCTTCACTTTAGTATAATAAATTTAATATCTGACAATCTTTGAGGGATATGCTTGCATATAAATAATGTTTTGTTACATGTGAATGTTTTTTTTAGAGATTGTTACAATATAGAACTCTTTTTTCTTTAAATTTTGTGTAACTATGTGAATGTGCCTAAACATATTTTATTTGGGTTTATGACCAAATAAGTATTTCGGTTACCAAATCTAAAAAAAAAGTTAGAAGCCAATTTTTCCAACATGTTCACTAAAGAGCAATGTGAACATTGGTACACATATAATGTCATTGCCATTATTGTTACTCCAAATGGAAAACCCAATTTGATGGAGTTGAGATCCGCTTTAGTGCCTATATGCTCCAGTTTCCCAGTTTGCTTCATCGATTTGAGACACGTAGCAAAATAATTTTCAATGGTTGAGATTAAAAACTCAAAATCAATATTTGTTAATAAAAATTAAACAATTTATTCTTCTTCCCATTGGGTGTCAGGTCCTCCGCCGAAAAACCACCACCACCTCTCATGGCAACACACTGCAACATTTCCTTCGGCACTTGTACAAAATTGCAACCCAACATTATACCGAGGTTACAATCCAATTTACCTAGTTCGGACAAGTTTCAAGTCACTCAAACCCACAATATATCCTAATAGAAAATAATAAAGAAAGCTTTTAGATACTTTCTATAATGAGATATCACTACTCAAGGTGTTTGTGAAGTGTTTCCCAAAGACCATCAACCCGAAAATTATCAAAGACCCAAGAAAAATCGCGCAATGATTTGCCTAGATCGTGCCATGATTGAAGCTCATACACAGTATAGTACATTGAACCTAATCCTTAAAATCACGCTATGATTTCCTCCCTTTGTACCACGAAAATGCAAAACAAACCTCCAAAAACTGAAACAAAATTGTGTCACGGTTTCTCCAAATCTTGTCACGATTTTCGACAAACTTCAACATCGATTTTGAGCCAATTTCAACCTATTATGTTAGAATAAAAGTTCAAATTGTTTTAAAATTTAAAAAGAAACTCTTAAATTTGTAAAAATATCAATGACTAAATCGAACCAAACTATTTTGTTCTTCGTTAGACTGTGTTGGTTAGAATTTATTGTAAAAATTAAACAAAACAAAACTAATTATTTTTTATTTGTTTAGATTTATTTGAGCCTTAATTGTATGGACAATGCATAAAAATATGCAAGGTCTGGTGTTCAAACCCCGGCTACCACCAAAAAAAGAACCTCAATTTGGATTCTCTGCTGTAAATGTACGCAACTACAGCTGTATGCCATCTAATCGAAATAAACGTCCAAAATTATTTTATTGCGAGAAACTTTAAAATCTAAATTGTTCAATCTCAAATCAACGGTCAGATCTGTTATAGCATGAAACTGCGTCAAACTTTATGAGTGAATCCAAGTTCATTCAATTAGAGCCCGAAATCGTGACCCATGGACTTATATGGTGATTAGACCCAGAAAAAATCGCAGCATGATCTACCTAGATAGTGCCACGATTGGAGCTTATACACAATATAGTATTGAACCTAATCCTTTAAATCCTGCTATGATTTGTTCCCTTCGTAGCACGAAAAAATGCAAACCAAACCTCCAAAAACTAAATCAAATCACCCACGGTTTCTCCATATCGTGTCACAAATTTTGATAAACTTCAACAACAATTTTGAACCAATATCAACATATTATGTTAGAATAAAAGTTAAATTGTTTTAAATTCAAAAAAGAAACTCTTAAATTTGTAAAAATATCAATCTGACTTAATCAAACCAAACTAGTTTGTTCTTCATTAGATTGTGTTGGTTCGAATTTATTGTAAAAATTAAACAAAACTAAGGTAATTATTTTTTATTTGTTTAGACTTATATTTTCTATAAACTAAACAAAACCGATATATTAGAGCCTCGATTTGGATTCTCTGCTGTAAATGTACGCAACTACAGCTGTATGCCATCTTATCAAAATAAACGTCCAAAATTATTTTTTTGCGACAAACTTTAAAATCTAAATTGTCCAATCTAAAATCAACGGTCAGATCTGTTACAGCATGAAACTGCGTCAAACTTTATGAGTGAATCCAAGTTCATTCAATTAGAGCCCTATGTATTTTTCTCCTTTTTGACCGTACTAATACAAAAACACCCATAAATTGCTTTTTTTCATTTCAAACACAAATATCTAAGTTGTTATATATCAAATCAACGGTCAGATCTGTTATAGCATAAAACCGCGTCAAAACTTTACGAGTAAGTCCAGGTTCATTCCATTAGAGCGCTATGTATTTTTCTTCTTTTCACTGATACAAAACACCCATGAATTGCTTTTGTCATTTCAAACACAAACTTCACTCTCTCTTTGAACCACAAACAATGGCTTCAACAAAGAAGAGAACTATTGTTTCAACAATGGTTTCCGCTGATAAGAAGCTCGAGAAGGAGCTTCTAGAAGCTGGAAACAAGCTCTTGAATCCTCCTTCTTCCGTCGATAACCTGCTTCATCTCCTATGCGTAAACACACTCTTCTTTTTTCCCTCTCATTTTGCTTTCTTTTATTTTGTTTCGTTCATGCATGTAGCTTTTTGTTACGTTTTCATCAACGGATGATTTTGCATGTTGTTGTTGGCTTGATTTTGCCCTAGTTGCATGGATTCTGAGTTTGTTTAAAATATGAGTTTTTACTTTTTACAATTGGTTTACATGTTTGTTATCACATTGAGTTTATCAAAATCACGGTGAGCTACCTTAATTTTGTAAAAGTTACGGGTGTGGCTTTTGAAAATCATGTTGTCTCACGGTGATACCCGTCATAGGTTAAACCTAATGAACGGGTGAGTCTCGCCGAAAGTTGATTATGGAAGGTGCATAATCACAGGCGGTATGCATAATCACGGTGATCCACCTTGATTTTGTAGAAGCTACAGAGTTAACTTTGGGTGACCGTGATACCAAATATATGCAAAATTGATTATGGAAGGATTTTGGCTTATTCACCGTGAGATATCAAATACAGGAAAAATTGGTTATGGAGGGTGCATAATAGATTCAGAATCCTACTCCGTGTATTTTTTGAAGAAAGAATCCTACTTCGTGTATGTTTGGTTCCACTTATCGAGGCATCATATTTGATTCTAGACGGTGCAAAATTGATTATGAATATTTGGTTATTTTCGAATAGAATTGATTTTGCTTTATAATTGATTCTACTTGAACATAGAATTTGTAGCTTTTGATTCTAGAATTGATATTTACACACAAATTTATGGTTCAACTCACTTTTACACTAATGTATCCAAACACATCACTTTATATTCAAAATCAGTTTATTTACAAAACACTGTGATATTGATTGATAAATGTCCAAATTTAGTGTTTGACATGCGTTGGACTTCGAGGAAGCCTATAAAATAAAAAACAGAAAGAATTGTTTATACCTAGAGGCTTTTTCGTCACTCTGTTGTAGAAGTAGGTCTCAAGAGGCAAAACAATGGTTGACCAAAATATTAATCACATGTGCTCTATGAAGCACGGACACTACTCGGATTAGGCGTGTCCCGGTGTCGGACATGTGTCGTGTCCGACACCGACACTTGTAATTACACTGAATTATGTAATTTTTTCAAATTATTAGCTGTGTCGGCGTGTCAGTGTCCGGTGTCCGTATCTGTGCTTCATAGCATGTGCTTGATATTGCATTTTTTTTTCTTGGAACTGCAGCAAGTTGGAAACAGCCTATCAAAGGTTGAACAATCAGCTTCTAAGTCCATGCTCAAAGCACTCTCTCCATCATTGAAAGCATTGATTTCTGATAAACTTATAAAGCATTCAGATGTTGGTGTCAAAGTTGCCCTTGCCTCCTGCTTCAGTGAGTTAACAAGAATCACTGCACCGGATGGTCCTTACAATGATCACCAAATGAAGGTGTGCTCGATCTTTTATTGTTGTAAATTAATTGAATTGAATTATATTTTGTTATCATGTTATTAACAAGTTATTTTGTTAAAAAAATGTTATTAACAAGTTATGTCTGTTGAGTTTTATGGTATCATTTTCTTTCAGGAGGTCTTGAGATTAATTGTATCTTCATTTGAAAATCTACATGATATGTCAAGCCGTTGGTATGAAACGAGGATTTCAATCCTTGAAATAGTCGCAAAAGTCAGGTTAAGTGTCGTAATGCTAGATCTTGAATGTGATGCCCTCATTTTGGAGATGTTTCAGCTTTTCTTGAAGACAATAAGGTAAGACCTGTTGCATACATGACTACAGGTCTAGCATTAGAGCTTCTATATTTTATCTTCGCATTTCTAAGATTTTACGTTGAATTTGACCCCACAAAACCGACTTGTAAGGTGAGGATTACCCAAACTTTGTAAGCAATGTTTAGATGTGGGACTTGGGCATTTTCTCAAATAGAATTTTTTTATAGTCATACATGATATCATCTTAAGATGCTTGTACCGAAGAATCTGCTTTTGAGCGAATGGTTGGGTTGGTGTTCCATATGGTTATGAATTTTAATGAACTATATCATTATTGGTTCAAAGTATTAATAAATGATTTTGTTTATGGGTTGAATTTAATATGAATCTATTACTAAGCTGCAGTAATTGTAATTGTAATTGTAATTGTAGTTGTAGTGTGTTAATGTGTGAACATACTTCTTATCAGCTCTGTTTGAAACTTTCAGAGAACATCATCCAGAAATTGTTTTCTCGTCCATGGAAACCATAATGGCCCGTGTTATTGAGGAAAGTGACGATATATCTCTTGGCTTACTCTATCCAATCTTAGATTGTGTAAAGAAAGACAATAAGGTTGGAGTTTCGAAATTTAATCTCATTCTTTTTAACAGATTGTGATTATGAAACTGAAACTTGTTTCATTTCATTATGGATTGCTTATAATTGTCGTCATCATTATCATTATGATTCAGGTAGTTTCGCCAATTGCTCAAAAGTTGGGGAAAAGTGTTCTTCAAAAGTGTGCAACAAAGCTTATAATACCTATTTGCGGCATGCTGTGAATGTGTTGGGTACTATAGTGATGTTCTTGCTTCAGTCATCATGTGGTGAACTTCGGTGCTTTTGAATTGTGTCAAATTAGTTGTTTATCTTTAAATATATTTACTAAAGACCAAACTTCATATATGTATGTTTATAGATATTGCCAAAAAGTCTTTGCTTGACTATTCTAAAAGGTAAGTTGCATATGCAATTCATCTAGATAATATTCTATTTACATCTTATGGTGATTATTATAAGCAAAGAAACCGCTTTTAGGTTTATTGAATAACGGGTGTGTGACAGGGCCGTTCTTTGGGGAGTGCAAAACGCTCAACCGAACTGGGCCGCCCAAAGTGATGGGTCTCAAGAAAAAAATTATTGCTCAATATCTCCACCCCCACTCAAAAATAATTTTATATTGTACTCTTTGTAATGAATTATAAACAAAAATTGATCAAATTATACATAGTTGACTAAATTTAATAGACAAAATTATACTTTTAGTCCTTTAACTTAATTTCAGGTAACAATTTTGTCCTTTTATCTAAGAAAATTCATATGCAAATGGACCAAAAGGGGAAAATTGAAATGAACAAAAAAAAGAAAGATAAATGATCAAATTGTTACCTAAAATTAGTTAAGCGACTAAAATTATAATTTTTCCTATTTAATATATACACTTTCTAGTTAAAAATTGTGTCTGGTTTCATGGTAGGGAGTCAATCCTAATCATATAATCCTTTACTGATTTTAGAAGTTTTTTTTTACTAATTTAGAAGAAGAAAATTTGACAGGTTAGTGAAAAAACATTCCTGCTTTATTCTCCCTCTGATATTCTGAATCAACAAAAGTTGATGTATTTGGTTAAAAATTTAGATTAAATACATCAACTTTTGTTGATCCAAATAACTCTTATAAATAGAACCAGAGGGAGTAATATCTATGCAAAATTAGTGGATATGATGAATTTAACAATCAAGTCGTAGCAACTGCCACAGTCGAGTCGGTGTTGTGTGGTCTATAATTTTGATGGCAAAAAGCTACTAGTTATACAAGAACCAAATTTCGATAGGATGCAAGAGAGATGGTTCAAAGATGTCATGGGAGCCACTGGACTTCAGTGGCTACAACATGTCAGTTATCCTATCCTTAACAACAGGTGCTATTTGTTTTTGTTGAGAGATGGCACGAGGAGACCTATGGCTTCCATCTTAGGGAGGTGATAGTAACACATGATGATTTGTCATGTCTGCTTCATCTCTCCATCGAGGGTCGCTTGTTGGACCACGTTAAATCTCTTACCAAGCCTGATGTGGTTGATTTGATGGAGTTGTTAGGGTCTGATCTTGGGGAGGTTGAGTACCAGGTGAGGAAAACAAAAGGTTCTCATTCATGTTTCGGCTGGTTTGGAAAATTTCGAGAAGCATCTACAGAAAGCAACTGACGTTGAGGAACAGGGTGATATCGAAAAGATGCAGGTAAAGCGAGAGCAGACCTTCACATCTATCTACTCTACTTGGTTGGTGTCACGCTCTTCACTAACAAGAGTACAAACTATGTGAACGTGACATACATGAAGTACTTCTGGGACCTGGAGCTAGTTTCTGATTACTCATAGAGAGTGAAGACAGAGCACCATATGACATTTTGGCTATGTTTTTTAGTACTTTTCTTTGCATTTGAAGACAAATAAGATGAGAGATAGAGGAGTTGTTAATGGTTTGAGGAACAAATTGTATTGTTTTCACTCGAGTCGTTGTAATTCACTTTTATCCTAGATCATGCAACTCCATAGGTGTTTTGAGTATTTTGTAGTGAGAAATCATGTAAATTGACAAATCAAGACATCACGTGAAGAATCAAGGATATGAAATTGAAGACCAATGGTTCTTAGAAGATTTTTGAAAACAATACAAAGTGAATAAAATTCTTTTCAAGTTCATAGGAGTTTTCAGACGAAAGAATGGCCGAAAACGGGACGAAAACGCAAGAAATCACACCTGAGGGGCTGCCTCAAGCGCCCACGCGCATGTACTATGCACCTCTGCGCCTGGGACAACATTCCTTGCTGCCTCAGGCGCCTATGCATGTTCCCCATGCGCCCAGGTGCTCAGCTGCGGGATGAATGCTGATTTTTCTTATGTTTCCAAGTTGGATCGGTGCAAAAAAAAACCCAGTGTTCTTCTTTTAAACCCTAAGTAACCATATGTTACCCTTGCACACATTATTATTCATACAGAAACAATGATGGTCAAAGCAAGGGTCAAGCATCAGAGTTTTAAGGCAGGATTCTTCCTTCTCTTGTTCTCTTTAGGGTATGTTTTTCGATTGTTTTATTATGATGTATGTTGCCACGAGTGTAACCTTGGGGATTGAACTGTAGGATAAAAGTAGATTATGTCTGCTCTTTAATGCTGCATCAGAGTGTAACCTTGGGGATTGAACTGGGGATTTAAATTAGATTATGTCTGCTCTTTAATGCTTCGTCAATTGGTTAGCTACGAGTGTAACCTTGGGGATTGAACTGTAGGATAAAAGTAGGCTCTGACAACCCGAAATTATATCAGTTCCATTGGCTTTTCTAATTACCACTTCTTATAGAGGTCAGGAAGTTTCACGTTTGAACTCCTTTCATCATTACTCTTTTCTTAAGACAACGTAGTACATGATCTAAAACTAGGTTGGTCCTGAAATAGTTATTTGAAGAAACTTCGTATGAGTTTTACTGTTGGATTCATTAAATCAAAGTAAGCACCACCCACATAAGCTATTTGATTCTTAAAAGATAATTCCGATAAAGACGAAGGGGGTTTAAGGATTCCCTAATCACCGTTAATCATCTGAATCATAAACCTAATCTTGCATTTGGAAGGGCAATTCAACCCTGCAATTCTATTCAATTTTATTTAACTTTCGCCATTTGAAATGAGTTTTATTAACTACTAAATTGAACGACAATCCCTATAGAGAATGGTAAACTTACTACTTTATTAGTTGTTATGATTTTGTGCACTTGCCAATTTCGTCCATCAGAGAGTGGTTGCCCTTGCTCACTTGTACATGGAGCTTAACAAAGGAGCTCATTATAACACTAAACACATATGAATCACCTTGTTACAGGTATAAATAATAATGAAATGTTTATTTATTTACATGTATGTTCATGTTTTTTATACTAATAGTTATATGTTGTTGACCTTGCAGGTTTCGGTTTTTCAACACTTTAATGGAATCAGGGCCAAAGATTATTGGGATGGATATAGGGAGCATCGTCACTCACGTGCCATGATGTTTGTTTCTCTGAAGGGTTAGCCTGTGACAAATCCCATAAGATTGCATCTGGATCACTTGGATCTTGGTATGTTATCATGAACTCATATAAGCCCCACCACCAGACGTGTTCCTTTGAGTGAATCAATCTTTTTTCTAGATGACTCGGATACAAACCTCTTATGGTCTGATATATGTCAAAGAAGGTGATGCGCCAATTTGGTTATGTCCATACCATCCCTAGCCATCCATATAAGAGTAAATCCCAAGGTGACCAAGCAGGTGAACAACTAGTGTTGCATGCAGTAGCTTGATTATGTGTTAACTCAATGAGATTTGGGTATGCCTGCTCCAACTAGTCTAGAGACAACAATTGGATACATAAGATGGTATTTTGCCATTTCATATCCATGCATTGTATGTCAGTAGGAGGATGTACATATCCCGAGGCCACCTTAGCAGGAGGCTATTGATGAAGTTGCCGCTGAGGAGCATGAAGACCATCAGTGGCTAGACTCCAGGTCACACTTAGCACGCATCAAAGATCATGCCCTTGCTATCATCGGTAGTGGTTATGTTGTTGAGGGAAGTCTGGCTTGGATTAGTTTCATGTGATTTTGCAGGGGGCTCGGGCCAAAAACTTGATAGAAGTTTGGAAAGTGTACCAAATACTATCGAAGTAGTAAAAATATCGTTCCCACAAGGACTGGTTTTAATCTCAAGAATTCAATTACGTTATTCAAAAGGATGTATAAAGTTCTTTTAATTTGCCACTAGGCAGTTGGTTTGGTTTGATTTGATGAAATCAAGTAACTTAAAATAAAGATTGATTAAGAAAATCTGGAGAGAGATGAGATCAGGTCTGTCGAATCCTCTAGTGTTTCCCTAATTGGTATACTGCACCTATTCTTATGAATAATTCTCTAGTTCCACGATAGTTAACAAAATAGTCCTAATCAATCCCTTAAGTTAAGACCCTCTTCTTAAACTACAACCCTTAATTCCTTAGGCGGTCTAATAATCTTTGAAGGTTTTAAGCATGTTAACCTAATATCACTAATAAACGATTATCCATTCCTAGACTAACCATGTTTATTAGAACAATTCAATTAGATCTAAGTCGAAAGCTAGGGTCAGTAGTCATTCGTTCTCACTAAATCATGTTTATATTTGATCAGGATATAAAAAGTATTAAGAACGATTGAATTGAATAAAAACTATATTGTCGTTCATAATAATAGAGTTTCACAGCAACATGTTTCAATTAGGGTTACACATATTCATCTCGGACCTAATCTCTGAGAGATTTAGCTACTCATAATCGAGTTTACAAATAGCATAATCAATGAAATAATTAAAACATACATGAACTGAGTAAAGGATGATTAAATCGCCCTTCAAGCAGTGTTCAGGTCTCAAAATCGCACTTTTGCTCTCCAAAATCGTAACCCTTGTTTCTAGCACTGACTGCTGTTTAAATAGGAAATATTTTCTGAGCCAAAAATTGTGTCGCGCCTATGTTCAATCACGTCACGATTTTATAACAACCTAGAGTCCTTCGAGATCCTTCTTCACAATCGTGACATGCCTCCAGCAATCGTGTCACGTTTCCAACATGTTTCCAGATATATACAAAATTGATTATGGAGGGATTCTGACATATTCACCATGATATCAAATATATGCAAAATTGATTATGAAAGATGCATAATGGATTCAGAATCCTACTTCGTGTATTTTTTATTCCACTTATAGAGGGGTCAAAATTGATTATGACATGTTTGGTTGTTTTCGAATAGAATTGATTTTACTTGAAGTTAGGATTTGTAGCTTTAGATTCTGGAATTGATATTTACACACAAATTTATGGTTCAACTCACTTTTACATAAATATATCCTAACACAAATCATTTTATATTCAACTCGCTTTTAATCAAAAGCAGTTTATTTACAAAATCAATTCACAACTTAGGTAACCTCAAACACTGTGATACTGACTGGTAAATGTATCCACATTTAGTGTTTGACACGCCTAGAACATCGAAGGAGCCCTATGAAATAAAAAACAGAAAGAGGCTTTTTCACTCTGTTGTAGAATTAGGTCTCAAGAGTCAAGACAATGGCTGACCAAAATATTAATCACATGTTCTTGATAGTGCATTTTTGTCTTGGAACTGCAGCAAGTTGGTAATAACCTATCAAAGGTTGAACAATCACCTTCTAAGTCCATGCTGAAAGCACTCTCTCCATCATTGAAATCATTGATTTCTGATAAACTTTTAAAGCATTCAGATGTTGATGTCAAAGTTGCACTTGCCTCCTGCTTGAGTGAGTTTACTGCACCAGATGCTCCTTATGATGATGGCCAAATGAAGGTGTGCTTGATCATTTTTGTTATAGATTAATTGAACTTTATTCTATTATCATGTTCTTAGCAAGTTATGGCTGTTGAGTTTTATGGTGTCGTTTTGTTTCAGGAGGTCTTGAGATTAATTGTATCTTCATTTGAAAATATACATGATATGTACTCAAGCCGTTGGTATGAAACGAGGATTTCAATACTTGAAATAGTCGCAAAAGTCAGGTTATGTGTGGTAATGCTGGATCTTGAATGTGATGCCCTCATTTTGGAGATGTTTCAGCTTTTCTTGAAGACAATAAGGTAAGAACTGTTGCACTTTTCTTGCATACACAGGACTACAGGTCTAGCATTATAGCTTCTGTCTTTTATCTTTGCATTTCTTAGCTAGGTTTAGATGTGGGACTTGGGCATTTTCTCGAATAGCGATTTTTTATCGTCATACATGATATCATCTTAAGATGCTTGTACTGAAGAATTTGCTTTTTACGGAATGAGGCTTGGTGCTCCATAAGGTTATGAATTTTAATGAACTATATCATTATTGGTTCAAAGTATTAATAAATGATTTTGTTTATGGGTTGAATTTAATATGAATCTATTACTAAGCTGCAGTAATTGTAATTGTAGTTGTAGTGTGTTAATGTGTGAACATACTTCTTATCAGCTCTGTTTGAAACTTTCAGAGAACATCATCCAGAAATTGTTTTCTTGTCCATGGAAACCATAATGGCCCGTGTTATTGAGGAAAGTGACGATATATCTCTTGGCTTACTCTATCCAATCTTTGATTGTGTAGTAAAAGACAGTAAGGTTGGAGTTTCGAAATTTAATCTCATTCTTTTTAATAGATTGTGATTATGAAACAGAAACTTATTTCATTTCATTATGGATTGCTTATAATTGTCGTGATCACTATCACTATGATTCAGGTAGTTTCTCCAATTGCTCGAAAGTTGGGGAAAAGGGTTCTTCAAAAGTGTGCAACAAAGCTTATAATACCTATTTGCGGCATGCTGTGAATATGTTGGGTACTATGGTTTATGTTCTTACCTCAATAATCATGTGGTGAACTTCGGCGCAAATGATGTATGTTAAAATAGCAATCATGTGGTGAACTTAGGTGCTTTTGGCTAAGAATTTTTTGTGCCAAATTTGTTGTTTATCTTTAAAAATATTTACTAGTTAAGACCAAACTATATATGTATGTTTATAGATATTTGCCAGAAGTCTTTGCTTGACTATTCTAAAAGGTAAGTTGCATATGCAATTCATCAAGATAATACTCTAATGACATCCTATGATAACTATTATAAACAAAGAAATCACTTTTTAGCTTCATTGAATAACAGATGTGTATGGTCTATATCATCATTCAGTGAACATAAAAAAAGTTTTTTTTTGTTTATTATAATGGATGGAGGGTACATTCCAACGATGTATCAGCCTCACCGCTAGACGTGTCTGTTTGAGTGATTCAGTCTTTCTTTTAGATGGGCTCAGATACATACCTCATAGGGTTCGATATATGTCAGAGCGGGTGTTGCGCCAGTTTGGTTACATCCAGACCATCCCAAGCCATCCACATAAGAATGCAAATCCCAAGGTGACCAAGAAGGTGAACAACTAGAGCTACATGCAGTATCTTGATTATGTGTTAACTCGGTGAGATTTGAGTATGCCTACTCCAACTGGTCTAAAGAAAACAATTGGATACATAAGATGGTATTTTGCCATTCGCATCCATACATCGTATGTCAGCAGGAGGATGCTCATATCCCGAGGCCACTTGAGCATGAGGCTATTGATGAAGTTTGCGCTGAGGAGCATGGAGACCAACAGTGGCTAGACTTCAGGTCACACTTAGCACGCGTCAGAGACCATGCCCCTGCTATCATTGGTAGTGGTGGAGGGAAGTCCGGCTTGGATTAGTTTCATGAGATTTTGCAGAGGCTCGGAGAGGGATTTTCTATCGTCGTAGGCGTGGTAGGGTGGTAGGTAGGCTAGGGCTACTCATTAGTTTTATTACCGTGTAACCGATGAATAATATATTTTTTTTAATTTGTGTTTGAATGCTTTTAGTTTGGTTGTAACCTTTGAATATTTGAGACATTGTTTTAATTTTATGTTACATGTGTGTGTTGTTTCATATGGTCTCATTAATTTATTCTCTTATAATTTGCTTTAATATGCATGGTTAAATCAATCTTGATTCGTCAATTTGCCAAAAAAAAAAAAAAGTTGTTAAGCAATAAACACATATCCTGCCTCTGTGAGCTGACACAATTCTGCAAATATAATATGAGTAGTATGTGTTTTTTTTTTTTTTTGACAAAAACAAAATGATATTCATTCATTCAAATCGTGGGATTACATCATTCAACACCGCTAAAAACGTAAAGGATGAATCTGCGAACAAACTCACAGCATCCAAGTTAATAGCATATAACGGCATAATGCCTACAAAAATAGATGATAAAATTAAAGTGACCGGAATATCCATGGCCTCCGGATCTGCAACGTTGACGCTCAAATCTTTGATTGAATAATCGATCTTTCAATATGAATCAAATGAACACCGCACGAAGACGGGAAATCAAACAACGCCGCACAAGACGACGAACAACAAACCACCACACTTAGATGATGAAATCACAAAGAAAAAAATCTAGATCTATGTGAAAATCACTTATTTATATTGAAATAGAGAGAAAAAGATGAAGAGAGGTGACTTCAGGTCAAAATTTGACCTAAAACCACCCCTCAATGAAGAAACTGTAAGAGAAAACTAGGGCCGGCTTGTTAAAGTAACCAATATGAGTAGTATGTTATATGTTCGATTTATATAATTTGAACTATGTTCTTTTATACATTGCAACATGCCTCTAAACATGGTCTTATGGGGGTTTGACACATTTTGGATTCTATTTGCCAAACACTTTTTCAAGGTTTCGGCAAATATAGTCTAAACGCATATTCACAAACTTTGGATAGACATGAGTAATTTAAGAATATTTCGGATTATATAATCCGAGCAAATGGTATTTTAGGAAGAAAAAAACTATGTGTGTGAGTAACGTGAGTGTAAAAAGTAATAGCATATGCATTTCGGTAACCACGTCTTTGAAGGAAAAAAATAATAAGAAAGTGGTTACAATCCAAGAGGAATGCTAGCAACACACCTTCTAACACACACTTTTCAACACACTTCCTTTGATTGGTTAAAATTCACCTGGATTCCACCAAATCATGTGGGTCCTATATACTTTTTGTGGGTCCCATGTGAATTTTAACCAATCAAAGAGAGTGTGTTAAAAAATGTGTGTTAGAAGGTGTGTTGCTATCATTTCTCAACAATCCAATTTCTTTTCCAACATGTTCCCTAAAGAGCAATGTGAACATTGGTGCATATAAATGTCATTGCCGTTATTGTTACTCCAAATGAAAAACCCGAATTGAATTGACGGTGCGTTTCATTTTACCGAAACATTCCTCAACATACATCTTCTAACACAACTTTTTTTTTTATTAATTTTGCTCAAAAAAACGTTTTTTATTGATTAAAAGTCATACGGGTCTTGCAAAATTTATATTAAATCTACAAGATTTGATGGGACATGAACAATTTTAACTAATAGAGACTATGTTTTCCCTCACAAAAAAAAAACTAACAGAGACTATGTTGTTAACACTCTCGAAATTTAATTTTTAAAACCTAGAATCATCCTAAGTGACCCCTTAGTTCATGCAAAATTATAGTTATTGTGCCCAACTTATAGCAAATTCAAAAATGTACTTGGCTATTATGCATTATTAAAAAAACTATTATGTTAGAATAAAAATTAATTTTTAAAAAAATTTAAAAAGAAACTCTTAAAAATTTTAAAATATCAATCTGATTGAACCAAAGAAACTACTTTATTCTTCATTAGTTTGCATTGGTTCGAATTTATTGTAAAAACTGAACAAAACTAAACTAAATATTTTTTTTATTTGTTTAGATTTAATTTTTTGCACAAACTAAACGAAACCGATATATTAGTGACCTGATTTGGATTCTCTGTTGTAAATGTACACAACTACAGCTGTGTATGTCGTCTAATCGAAATAAACATCCAAAATTAGTTTATTGCAAGAAACTTTAAAATCTATATTATTCAATTTCAAATCAACGGTCAAATCTGTTACAACGTGCAACGGCGTCAAAAACTTTATGAGTGAATCCAGGTTCATTCATTTAAAGCCTTATGCATTTTTCTCCTTTTTGACCATAATAATATAAAAACATGCATAATTGCTTTTTTTTTCATTTCAAGCACAAACTTTCAAGTCACTCAAACCCACAATGAATCCTAATATCACTAATCAAGTTTGTCTAACATATGAGGGAGAGAGCAGTTCTCCATTCCACTATGATATATGTGATATGAAGAGGTTATAAGAAATTCGCTTACAAACTCACAAAGAATATTTTCTAATTTCTACCCATTTTTCAAGTCACTCAAACCCACAATGAATCCTAATAGAAAACAATAAAGAAAGCATTTGGATATTTCTATAATGAGATATCACTACTCAAGGTGTTTGTGAAGTGTTTCCCAAAGACCATCAATCCTAAAATTATCAAAGACCCTCAACCCTATCACCAAAGAACTCAACCCTAAAATGACCTCATTTGCGAAACTGATATATTAGAGCCCGAACTTGGATTCTCTGCTATAAATGTACGCAACTACAGTTGTATGCATCTAATCTAAATAAACGTCCAAAATTATTTTATTGCGAGAAACTTTAAAATCTAAATTGTCTTATGTCAAATCAAAAGTCCGGTCTTTTTTTTTGTGATGTCCGGAGTTCAAACTCCAATCTTACATATATTATGCATTGTCCCTACCAAACTCACGAGGATATCAACGGTCAGATTTGTTATAGTGTGAAACGGCGTCAAAACTTTACCGGGGAATCCAGGTTCATTCCATTAGAGCATCCACATGGTAGTCCACTAATAGGGACTCCTTAAATGGATCTCATGTGTACACATCACTTACTTATAATTTTTTAATGAAAGTATCTATTAAGAACTCAATGACTTCAATGGCAATACACTAATAATGACTCCAATGAAAAGTACTTAAATATGTCTCACTAACTTTACATCATTATACAAAAATAATCTATAACTTCTTTTGCAAGTGGGACCAACCAATACATATTTTATTACTTCTTTTACACGTGGGGCTCGTTAGTTGCTTAAGAGAAAGCCCTCATATAGTTACATGTTGTTTAATAGGGACTTATTTTTTCTTTTTCGACGGGAGTGATAAGGAACCCCATTGAAGCCCTAACTATTTTTCTCCTTTTTGACCGTACTAATACAAAAACACCCATAAATTGCTTTTTTCATTTCAAACACAAGCTTCCTTCACTCTCTCTTTGAACCAATGGTTTCAACAATGGCTTCAACAAAGAGAACAGTGGTTTCGACAATGGCTTCTGCTGATAAGAAGCTCGAGAAGGAGCTTCTAGAAGCTGGAAACAAGCTCTTGAATCCTCCTTCTTCCGTCGATAACCTGTTCCGTCTTCTATGCGTAAACATAATCTTCTTTTTTCTCTCTCAGTTTGCTTTCTTTTATTTTGTTTCTTAGGTTTTCATGAATCAGTCTATTTTGAATGTTGGTGTTGGCTTGATTTTTGCCTTAGCTGCATTGATTCTGACTGAGTTTGTTGAAAATATTTGAGTTTTTACTTTTTACAATTTGTTTGCATGTTTGTTATCACATTGAGTTTATCAAAACCAGGCAAGCTACCGTAATTTTGTAAAAGTCACAGTGTGTGTTTGGTTCCGAGGTCATAAAAATTGATTTTGAATGAATTGATTCTGATCAAAAGTGAGTTAAGTGAAATTGATTTGTGTTTGAATACATTAATATGAAAGTGATTCTTATCACTGCATGTTGTTTGGATAGTTTGAATCAAAATTAATTTTAAATGTATAATTACCAAAATGAGCGTCATTATAATTATAAGTATTTATAATTAGATTTCATTTCAATTTTATATAATTACTCAAATTTAATTTGTATCATTAAATTTAATAATTTATAATTGTAATAAAATTAGTTATTTATAAAATTGTTTTGACAAAATTATTCATAGATTATTTTATTCATATATTATGGGTTGATATGATAAAAACGTGAAAAACATGAATTTAAATTTTTAAGAAACCCATAATATAAATTGGTAGGCTTTTACCATGTACTACGTCAAAATAAATAAGACTGAAAAAAAAAACTATTGCAGCTCCTAAATAATGTGTTATGTGTGAAGGTATAAAGGAAAGGATAAATATGTAAAAAGAGAGCATCCACTCATAACATAATAAATAAATTGTAATCAATTTCCATCGCTGCAATTGAAATTGCTTTTAGATGCCAGACTCAATTTTAAAAATGGCCACCCAAACACCAATTTTTTAGCAAACTCACTTTTAAGATATTTAAACTCACGTTTACAACTCCTTACCACGCAACCAAACGAGTACATAGAGTGTGGCTTTTGAAAATCATGTTGTCTCACTGTGATGCACGTCACAGTGATAATCACATCAAACGGATGAGTCTCGCCGAAAATCGATTATGGAGGGTGCATAATCACAGGCGGTATGTCATAATCACGATGTTCCGCCGTGATTTTGTAGAAGCTACAGAGTTAGCTTTGGGAAAATCTCAGTGGGTAACCGTGATTCTCGCATATTTACCAAGATACCAAATATATACAAAATTGATTAGGGAGGGATTCACCATGATATCAAATATATGCAAAATTGATTATGGCGGATGCACAGGGGAGGATCTGAACTCACAATATCGGTGAGACACAATTTTTTTTGTCAAATAAATAAATAAAACTAAATTTAATAAGAATGAAAAGAGTTTGCTAAAGTGAGAAACTATGAAGCACGGACACTCCTCATATTAGGCGTGTCCGACACAGACACATATAATTACACTGAATTATGTGATTTTCTCAAATTATTAACAGTGTCAGCGAGTCAGTGTCCATGTCGTGTTCGGTGTCCGCATCAGTATCCGAGTTTCATAAGTGAGAAGTGAGGGAAAAGTGTTTACAGTGGACTTATGTTTTAGGCTGGGCTTGTAGACCAAACAAGACCTATTCAGAACCTATACAGTAGACCAAACAAAAAATAAATAAAATTTCAGCTTGAGCTGGTGTGGCACTTGCCACGCCAGGACCTATTCAGGTCCGCCCCTGCGGACGCGTAATGGATTCAGAGTCCTACTTCGTGTATGTTTGGTTACACTTATAGAGGGGTCAAAATTGATTTGGGATGGTGCAAAATTGATTATGACATGTTTGGTTGTTTTCGAATAGAATTGATTTTGTTTTTAGAATTGATTTTAAAGTTAGGATTTGTAGCTTTAGATTCTAGACTTGATGTTTACATACAAATTTATAGCTCAACTCACTTTCACATAAATATATCCAAACACAAATCACTTTATATTCAACTCGCTTTTAATCAAAGGCAATTTATTTACAAACACGAAGGAAACTTAGGTAACCTCAAACACTGTGATACTGACTGGTAAATGTATCCACAATTAGTGTTTGACATGCCTCGAACTTCGAAGGAGCTTATGAAATAAAAAACAGAAAAAATTGTTTATACATAGATGCTTTTTCACTTTGTTTCTTTCGGCCTTTGTTGGATAGTCACTCTGTTGTAGACGTAGGTCTCGAGAGTCAAAACAATGGTTGACCAAAATATTAATCACATGTGCTTGATATTGCATTTTTTTCTTGGAACTGCAGCAAGTTGGAAATAGCTTATTAAAGGTTGAACAATCACCTTCTAAGTCCATGCAGAAAGCACTCTCTCCATCATTGAAAGCATTGATTTCTGATAAACTTATAAAGCATTCAGATGTTGATGTTAAAGTTGCACTTGCCTTCTGCTTGAGTGAGTTAACAAGAATGACTGCACCGGATGCTCCTTATGATGATGGCCAAATGAAGGTGCGCTTGATCATTTTTGTTGTAGATTAATTGAACTTTATTCTATTATCATGTTCTTAACAAATTATGTCCGATGAGTTTTATGTTGTCATTTTCTTTCAGGAGGTCTTGAGATTAATTGTATCTTCATTTGAAAATCTACATGATATGTCAAACCGTTGGTATGAAACGAGGATTTCAATCCTTGAAATAGTTGCAAAAGTCAGGTTAGGTGTGGTATGCTGGATCTTGAATGTGATGCCCTCGTTTTGGTGCAAATGATGTATGTTCTACTAGCAATCATATGGTGAACTTTTCCATTCTCTCAATAGGGCAAGCACCCAATACCTCGTAAGCTCCTGCTCAAGCATTTCAATCCAATTGAATTGAGTACCTACGACTGTCACCAACCAAGTTTAGTCGCAGCAGCCACAAGAGCCTCAGGCGAAGCTAGCTCGTCAGGTGGGTTTGTTTTGGCTAAGAATTTTTTGTGCCAAATTAGTTGTTTATCTTTAAAAATATTTACAACTTAAGACCCAACCAACTTCATATATCTATGTTTATAGATATTGCCAAAAAGTCTTTACTTGACTATTCAAAAAGGTAAGTTTACATATGCAATTCATCAAGATAATATTCTAATTACATCACAATGATTGTTACAATATCTAATGTATCAAAATTAACATGACATTTTTTAGTTTTCATCTCAAACTGTGACCTTGTTGTGAACAAAGGTGTAATTCTGTGCTGACTGCTAGAACATTTTTTATAGTGTACTCTGTGATGAATTATAAACAAAAAAATTGATCAAATTATGCAAATTAAGAGAGGTAGTTGACCATACCGTAAAAAACTAAGGCTCTGTTTGGAGGGAGG
>Ga0315913_1002160_pt1 | contig 22774 bp, 13 predicted proteins | sample MpolsnodulesMG_FD_207736 | JGI IMG/M metagenome (GOLD analysis project Ga0315913, IMG submission 207736) | Medicago polymorpha root nodule microbial communities from Los Angeles, California, United States - small nodules | ecosystem: Host-associated > Plants > Roots > Nodule | place: USA... | reverse complement strand
TCATTCAGATTAAAACTGTGCAGTTCAAGAGACAAGAAAGATTGTGTAGACTGCAATCCTTCCAAACTCAGATAGACACACTGCATTTTCAAGGCCACACCTCTGATTCTATGGTTCGGATGTCACTGGTTATAGACAGAATAATTGATCTGCATAAAGAGAACAGTAATTGGGGATCAAAATTGAAAATGCAAGTGATATGTAATTCAGAGTTCAAATGTGTGCTTAAAATACTCACTTTTCAGGGCTATCGACCCACACATCAGGTCTTTCTTTGGAATGATTAGTAACTTGATAAAAACTTGGCGGGCTCGTCTTTGGATACTTTCTGAGAGAGAGAGGGAGAGAGAGAGAAGACAGGCTTAAACTAAAAGTTGAAAATATTTATTGAATAAAAAGGGCAACCCGGTGCACTAAAGCTCCCGCATACGCAGGGTCCGGGAAGGGGTCCCACCATTTTTGGTATATTGTACGCAGCCTTCCCTGTTTTTTACACAAGAGGTTGTTTCTAGGACTTGAACCCGTGACAACAACTTTACCAGTTGCGCCAAGGTTACCCCTCAAAATATTTATTGAATACATCATTTAAATTTTTCTGCTTCAATACTAGAAATTAAAGACAGTAAGACACAATAAAAGTAATTGGACATTAACTCATTGAAAAAATTGACACATATATAAAACCTATTAGGTTTTTATATCGAGTCTAACTCATCCTGTTAGTAAAATGATGGGTACCTCCTTTTTACAAACTATTTCAAGTCTTACCTCTTTTAACATAAAAATTTTTCCTTTCCAAATACAGGTCCAACTCATACTGTAAGTAAATTGATGGGTGCCTCCTCTTTACAAATTATTTTCAAGTCTTACCTCTTTTAACGTAAAATTTTTGACTTTGCAAATACACCCCTCACATCTAGCACAACTGGGCTTGGTGTGTGGATACTTTGGTGGGTGGCCCGAATAGATAGGCTTTGAAGCCATATTAGGTTTTTATATTGGGCCTAACTCATCCGTACAAAACAGTTTGTAAGATGAAGGGTGCCTTCTATTTATAAAAAAAATTCAGGCCTTATCTCTTTTCAACGTAGGACTTAGATTTCTTCCAATGTAACCTACCTGAAGTAAGGTTTTAGTTTGGTCACTACTGCTTCAAGCTCATCATCAGAAAGTCCAGTACCAACTCTGCATAAGGAGATAAATCTGCAAAGAAAATAAAAGACAATATTAATAGATGCATAGATAGCTTGGTACATACGTTAAAGCAAGCTACTCTTAAGTATAGCAATTCTCTATTTTATAGAGAAAGAGGTACCCTATTTTTCTAACCGTACAAAAACAAAATGAAACACACAAAATTGCAATCATCCGATAGGGTCCTAAGGCCCAGTTGGGCGGATAAGCTAGAGCTGGATTAAGTGCTTGATCAAACCCCAAAGAAGCCCATCTGAGGGAAGGTATATTCTAGACGATCGTAAAAAGTCAGATTCTCTAAAATGTCATGTTATACGAACAAAAAGATATATATCATACAAATAAGTCAGTTAGATCTTATAAAACTCAGTTTTTTATTTTTCATATTATATTATAAATAGAACATAACCATATTGGCCTATTAGCAAATTAGTCTATTTAAAAGATAGGCCAAATGACTTAGCTTAAGACGTTAATAAGAAATAGGCCTTTAAATAACACATCGAGCTTGGGCCCTGAACTTTTTTAATGTATTATGCAATGAAATGTGGCAAATCTACTTGCCACATCAGCACTTGACATAAGCATATGAGTATTAAGGTCTAAAATTGGTCACTTCTAAAGAACAAGAAACCATAAGTTAAACCCAGACTAAAGATAGAGCAAAACCAAAATTTGACATTAATACGGACAAAAAACATAACTACGCCCTAAAACATTTATACCGCTTGGGATGTGTATTTGGTGATGGACGCTCTGCAAGGCCCACCAAGAATTGAGCAACCTGTAATGAAAAACATGCCGCTATAAGTCCATTTAACAAAAGAATAATTTGCTATAAATTCAAATGCTAGGAAATAATTATGAAACCTCTCCCCCATGTCGTCCGGAACCATAGTAGCCACCTAGAAATCATCAAAAACAGAAAAGCTGAGATAACTATGTTAATCAAACTACTCCAAGATGTACATTAACTCTTAAATTTAAGAACACAACTGATATAAACCTATGATAAGTACGTCCAGATCAGAGCCAGCATGAATGTAATCAGGCTTCAACTTTAGCCATTTTCCACTGCGGTCACTAGGTTCCCATTTGGAGCTGAGGTCTTTTACTACAATTCCCTCCTCTCTAAGTAAAAGAGACAAATTAAATTATCAAAAACCATATCCAATTTCTTCTTTTTTCTACTTTTATTAAAGATGTCATATTTTAGAATCAAAGCAAATAAATCATATCTTCACACAGAAAAATAATCCACAGCAATGTTGGTCAAGCTTACTAATAGCTGAAAAAGGAAGACACTAAAGAGCTAGAACTGAGCTGCTGCTCTCCTAAATCCATTTATTGCTGGGTTGTGAATATTCTCCTTTGGTTCATTTAGCATGTTCAAGTCTGGAATATTTAGCTTGAATTATAAAAAGGTTTTGTCTATTAAGTGTTTGAGGCATTCTAAACCCTCCTAGATTACATTGTCTTGAGATAAATCACAAGAAAATAAGTTTTTGACTAAATTAATAAAAAATTTACTGCTTTAAATATCCAAATCTACTTTTTGCTGACCTATTTTCAATGGTTTCTTTGAAAAATCTTTCAACTTCCTCCACATTGTGAGCAATAAACGACCAACATGGTTCACCTGCAGAACATCAATCAATTAACATATGCCACATGGTGACCAATATTATATGAGCATATGCTAACTCATTGCATCACTGAACAAATAAATCTGTGAATACATTTAGACATGAACTCTCCATTTCTACTCATTTTCACCCTTTTATGAGTAGGGAAGGTATTTCCATCATCCAACACCCATTTAAAATGATTACCGCAAATTAAATATGCAAAATTAAAATAAATGAGAATATTTATTGACTCCTTTTTCCTAGAAATTAAATTCAACTATGAAATGATAATAAATGTTAACAATATTCTATCTATTTATTTATTTGTTTCTTAATGAAAAATTATAGTTATTTTGGAAAGAAACAATTTAAATTATAAAATGAAAAGACAAATTTATGAAAATTTATCTTTGGCTTGACAGGACTATACCCTGCTCTTATTGCTACAAAGTTCAAAACACAAGAGTCATAAGCAACAATAAAAAATATAAACTGAATTATTTTATAAAAATAAAATAGAAAGAGTGATTAAATGATAGAAGGTGAATAAACAGAATTGTGCATTGATATTATCTAGTATAATGATGTTTTTTTAAAAAGCCAAACTAACCCACTGAAATTGGCACCGGGGAGAATCGAACCTGAGACCTTGAGAGGAGCACACTCCAAGGTCCCAAGCCAACACCATCAGGCCAACCCAAGTGGGTTATCTACTACGATGATATTAGTTATCTCCATTGAGAATTAACTTCACAATAATATGAAGAAAAAATTGAAATTTGATTAAGTAAACGGATTTAAAAAACAATTGTTGCACCGCTTCATTGATGCACGACACATACCAGGCAATGGAAATGAAAATTAATTTTAGTCTTTCATAAAATCAAAATTAATTCAATAGTAAATGATATTGCACAGGGGTTACGACTGTGCATGATTACACCATTTAGAGCCTCCAAATCTCGTGCAACTTTCTATCTCTCTCTGGATTGCAACTAGAAAAGCATAATAAAGTGATTAAAAATGTTCAAGAATTTCTCCAGGAAAAGTTCAACTCAGACCACATGACAAATAAGCCATCATCAGAGCTGGAATGAAGTAAATGAGCAAATTGAATCACTTTGGATATGATATCAAAACAAAAAAGAATACTTAATCAATCAGTAATGAACATACAATTTATGGATCAGATGAATAATTGCTAACATGCAAGGAGAAGTCTTTCAATATAGTAAATACACATGACAAGGCAAATTGGTCCAAAGAAAATATTACCAGAAGACCGATGACTGTTGATACCACCATTAGGTAGTAAAATTTCAAAACGACCTTTCAATGGCTTAACAACTTTACGTAAAATCTCATGCCGCTCCTTCAATGTTTGATGAATTACACTAGTATCTCCAAAATAAAGGATGTCAAATGCCACATCTAACCATTTTTGAGTCAAGGCATCTTGGATAAACTTTTTTGCATTAGAAAATATTCATAATATACAGAATTAGATACTCATTCTATCATTGAAACTAAATCATATCACATTGATAGATGGAATTAATAGTTGAATTGCACAGAGACAAGGATACAGCATAACTGCAACAAGAAAGGACCAAAAAAAGTTAGAATTACAGTTTCTCAACAAAATTAAGATAAAGAATATCTAAAATTAAGAACCTGTCTGTTACTCTCAAGCCCATCCCTTGCTGCCTTGGCTGCAAATAACAGAAAATATTACACGGGTGATGCAACTGAAATTTAAGGCTTTAAAGTGGCTGAGACATATTAAAGTACATGCCTATTTCCTGATTAGAGCCAAACTCAGCAAATCGATTCAAGGATGTATCCCAGACCAACATTTCACCATCAAGTATGCATCTAAATAAAATCACAAGGTCAGAAACAAAAAAGAAAAGGATAAGCTTTTTCACACATGCATTATAATGATACAATATTAATGCCATTAGAAATTTGCATATTGTATGTATTAAAAAAATGAAAACCTGGTGGAGGAATCCCCTTCCGAAAATTGTGGAGTCTATCTTGATAATTTTTAGCAATGAATAATTTTTGTTAATGATTATTGATTATGATCGTAATCTCTAATGAATATATTTGTACAATTCCGTTATAGTCGTAATATCAAAGCTCTGTAGTTCATTTCCCGTTTTCTAGTTTCGTTTCACTTGTTTGGTTTTACGATTACAGAACCACTGTCAGAGTTTCACACCATCAACAACCACAATTTGTGAAGCTTTCCCAGTTGTAAATAATGGCCGGAGATCTAATCAGGCACTCTGTCGCCCGTGACAATATTTTTTAAGAGATAATATTAGATAGTCTAAAATCAAGATCAATATATTATAAGATATTTTTTATATTGTCTAACATTTAATAACATCACGATTGGTAGTGGATACTGTATGCTTGAGTGTTGAACATGAGTACATGACCCTTGTTATTCCAAATTCTTCATATTTTTGACATATTATTAATTTTAAAAATAGAAACTGTTGTAATTAGTTTATTTTAATTATTATTAGTGATTATTTGTATTGGGCCCATTAGTTTATTATTCTTGCCCATCAAGTTACATTAGCCTATATAAACACATTAGTGGTTGTAAATTATTCAGAATTTTGAAATATATTCAGTTTTCACATGGTATCACAAGCTTTGAATTGATCCTAGAGCTTTAAAATGTGTCTTTATAGGGTATTCTTCCACCCAAAAGGGTTACAAATGTTATCATCCTCCATCTCACAAATTCTTTGTCTCTCGAGATGTCACCTTCCATGAACAAGAAAGTTACTTTGTTAAACTCATCTTTAGGGGGAGTATTCATGTAAGGAAGATGAGTCTCTTTTACTTCCTGACCTTAATCTAGGACCAGAAGTTGAGGTTGAAACTGGAAGTGACAATGTTGAGACGGAAGTTGATTCTGAAAATCATGTAAATGTTGAAGCCGATGTAAGATATGGGAAAAATATAAGGATTTATACACGAAGAAAGACCATTCCTGAATCTACTCATATCCAAGAGTCTGATCCGACATTACATGAGGTAACTTTGCTTGACCCTTCAAATTCTTGTGACTCAATTTCTGAATTTTCTCATGCACATGAACCAGAATCTAACTCATCCACACCCGAGGAGCCAGAATCCAGCCCAATAGAGCGTAAGAAACGAAAATCCAGAGAAGTACCACCAATAGATTCTAAAGACTTACATCTTCCAGTTGCCCTTAGAAAAGATCCTAGAACTTGTACCAATAAGCCACTCTATCCTCTATCTAATTACCTATGCTTTGAACAGTTATCACCTACCTATAAAGCCTTCCTCACCAACCTAAACACTACCATTATACCCACCTCTTTATCTGAGGCATTGTCTGACAGGAAACGGAAACAAGCCATGGACATGGAAATGGAGGCACTTGATAAGAACAATACTTGGGAATTGGTTCCTTTACCAAATGGAAAGAAACCTGTAGGGTGCAAATGGGTATACACTGTAAAATACAAGGCTGATGGTTCTATTGAGAGATACAAGGCAAGATTGGTAGCCAAAATATTCACTCAGACTTATGGAGTAGATTACTTAGAGACATTTGCTCCTGTTGCAAAAATGAATATTGTCAAGGTGATATTATCTTTAGCAGCTAACTACAACTGGAACTTGCACCAATTTGATGTGAAAAATGCCTTCCTTCATGGAGAACTTGAAGAGGAGATCTACATGAATGTTCCCCCTGGATACGGTGAACATACTACTGCCAACACCGTGTGCAAGTTAAAAAAAGCTTTATATGGGCTAAAGCAGTCACCACATGCACGGTTTGGTAGATTCACTAAAGTTATGGTAGGTTTGGGCTTCAAACAAAGTCAAGGAGACCATACTTTATTTGTCAAACACTCCGAAATAGGGGGAGTAACATTGTTGCTGGTATATGTGGATGACATTATAGTGACAGGTGATGATGAAGAGGAGCAAAAACTGTTAGGCCAACACTTGGCCAAAGAGTTCGAAATCAAGACCTTGGGAAAATTAAAGTATTTTTTGGGAATTGAAGTGGCTCACTCTAAGAAAGGAATTTTCATATCTCAACAGAAATACAATACAGATCTTCTGCAAGAGACTGCCAGTATGCAAGCCTGCAAGTACACCAATTGATCCAAATGTGAAGTTGGGGAATGCAGAAGAAGATGTTGCAGTTAATAAAGAAATGTATCAAAGGTTAGTCGGCAAGCTTATATACCTCACACATACTAGACCTGATGTTGCTTTTGCTGTAAGCATAGTCAGCCAATTCATGCACCAACCAAAGGAGATTCATTTACAAGCCGCACTTCGAATTGTGCAATATTTGGAAGGAACCACAGGTAGAGGAATTTTGTTCGAAAGGAATGGAAGTGTGGGACTTGAAGCATACACTAATGCGGACTATGCAGGGTCAATTGTGGATAGGAGATCGACTACAAGATATTGCACTTTCCTGGGTGGGAACCTTGTGACTTGGAAAAGTAAAAAACAAAGTGTGGTATCCAGATCTAGTGCTGAAGCAGAGTTCAGGGCAATGGCACAGGGGATATGTGAATTACTATGGCTGAGAAGCATCTTGAAAGACTTGAGGATAAAGATTGATGAACCAATGAGGCTCTATTGTGATAATAAATCTGCTATTAGCATAGCCCATAATCCAGTGCAGCATGACAGAACCAAACATATTGAAGTTGACAGACACTTTATCAAAGAAAAGTTAGACAGTGGTCTAATTTGCACTCCATATGTCTCTTCCCAAGGCAACCTTGCAGATCTTCTAACAAAGGGGCTGAATAACAATAACTTTGAAAAATTTGTTTCCAAGCTGGAAATGATTGATATTCATTCACCAGCTTGAGAGGGAGTGTTGTAAATAGTTTATTTTAATTATTATTAGTGATTATTTGTATTGGGCCCATTAGTTTATTAGTCTTGCCCATCAAGTTACATTAGCCTATATAACTTATGTCAAACTCGTTGACATAAGTTTAATGTCACATACACACACCCCTCCAAATTATAATTACATTGCCTATCAACAAGAATAAAAGAATGGGACGGAAATCATTTGAGGAACATAACTATAATACATGAAACGTTCTCACCTATCCACAAGAATGTTTTGAATTATGATTTCTGACATCCCATGAGCATATTCAGAATGATCAATAAAGTTCCTGCAATCATGGGCGAAAAGGTAAATAACTGAACACCTATTTGGGCAAAAATCGGTAAAAAAAGATTATAATGCACAACAGTAAGACATTTTCAGAAACACCTAGGTATAAGGAACACGAACACCCACAAAAGATAGAACAACTACCATGTCATATTAATCTTGTAGCTTCTTCACTTAATAAGTAACCATTTATTCCCTTTGAAGAAGAAAAAAAAGTAACCATTTATTTAACTATAAAACATTTCACTGAACTTTTTTTTAAGATCAGATGTAACTGATTTCACACATATACAGACTGGGAAGGTGGTGTAAAAGCAAGAATCCTCCTGACATGAAAGGGCTGCAGTCTGATGTAAAAAGTAATTAAACTGTACAAAATACACGAGCAATTACCTTGAGAAAAAATGTATCTCTGTTCCATTTTTATGAATTTGAATGCGATCACCGTCAAATTTGCACTCAGCAACCACTTCCTTACCATGAAGCTAAATAAAAGGAAACATACAAAATAGAAGTAATAAATATCAAACTGATGAATTCCCTATGCACGAAATTATGCATTTATCTACCGAAATAGTTTTAAAAATAAATGTTACTGTCATCAAGAAGTCAACATTGTGTTGAAAATCGCGTTAGACAAAAGAAGGCGTGATCTTTGCCCACAGTTTAAGGAGGAATATGTGATCATTGAAGTTGAAATTATAGGGGAGGTTTGGTATAGAGGACGAAAAGAAAGAAAAAGACTTTCAATGATATTCTTAGATTGAAATAGGGATTAATGATAACATGATGTTATACAGAAGACAAGCACAAGCTCTAATTCATACTATGAATTCGGTTAAGTACTAGACTCCTAACACTGATCAAATAAGGAAACAAGCTCATTCAAGATAGGATAAAATCCCTAAGAATAAGATGTGATTCCTAAAAATCTAAGATCCATAAAAATAAGATAACACAACTGTACCTAAAATAAACAACAAAAAAGAACAACATATCCAACTACATAATACATCATTCTCCCTCCCTGAGATATTTTGTAGATATTTTAATAATTGAAAACTGGTTTCATGTTTAAGACAAATGGATAACATTTTGTTCCAGATATTCACAGTTCAGGATTTTATCATTGTTCAGGATCACACCCTGAATGTAAAAAAATGTTCCCCATTTCCGTTTAATAAATGACCGGTTAAAAGGCTATGTGAAGCAAACCTTCTTCCATGCGTCAGCTGCGTTAGCAACTCTCTTAGCTAATTGAGGACGCACAGCTTTTCCAACTTCAATATCCTACAAAGAAAAAAGGATATAGACATGAACGAAGCGATTTTCTGTTAGGAACCTCAACCTCTATGATATTTCTATCATTATTTTCCAAGGAAAACAATTCAGGCAAAAAGTGGGAATAGATCAAGTAGTCCTATATAGCAGCTTAGCTAATTTTACCTACACATTGCTGAGTTTAACATGGGGATGCTAGTATTCAGCTCAAACATGACTTGTTTGGAGCCAAGTTAAGTAAATAAAAGGACATCCTAGTGCTGTAAATCATGTGCAATGCTATTTTCTTTAAGCTGTATAGAGTTCGAAATTTGATCCATGTAGCCGACCCCACTTAGCGGGATAAGGCTCGGTTGTTGTTGTAGAGTTTGAAAACTAATTTTAAATCACAGCTAACCTGCCGCTTATGACGTTGGTTCCGATCCCTTAGCTTCTCACAAACTAGTTTTAAGTCACACGTAACATTGAACAAGTCTTCAGCATCTGGATGAAATTCATGAAAAATGCTTCTTTCACTAATTCCGAGCTTCAAATCTGCGATGAAATTTAGTTACATGACTGAGACTCATTTAAGGTATAAAATTTATTTACTGGTGAAATGAAAAGCACCTTTGAGGATTATCATGATGATCCACTTCATTTCCAGCGCATTTGTCTTTTGGATAAGGGTTGAAAGAACCAAAGTCTTCTCACCCCTGTGACCATAGTCACCCCATCCAAGAACCATGTTAGATAAAAACTACATAAAGAACAGTGAAACCAGATGATAAGAACTGTTTGAAAATTGCAACTTCACCAATTTAGCTTAAATCACTATAGCAACATATTAGATACAAAAACATGAAAATAAGATTTTCCAGTTCAATATACTGCAAAGTGTTTTCATGTTTTACACACAAACAATAACCGTTTTACAAAACAGGGCATGTCTAAAATAGTAACCAGCAAACAAGTAAGCACCGTGAAAGCGTAAACAAACTTGTTCAATTTTCAATTTCATCTGCGAGTTGTTAAATGTTAAGAACGTACAAAATTGAGTAGATAATAGAACTGGTACAAATTGATTTATCCTGTTGGCACCAACAACTAATACCAGTTTCATATTCTAATTCGGAGTCCAATTACACTGTTATCAAAGCCCCTCCCAAAATTGATCATCTACTTCTTGCCTTTTTTCCATTTTTATCCCTCCATCAGATTCAAATAAAAAAACACCATACAGAAAAAAAATTTCATCCCCAACCACATATTCAAGACCTTAGGCATGCAAATACAACTGCACACAGCAGAAAAAGCAAGGGTCTAACAAACATTGAAACATAGTACATAGATAACAAAGCGGTGAAACAATCAAAGCAAAAACTGTGAACCTGTTTTCGCTCGAAGACAATTGATCAAGCAAGTCATTCAACTCCTTTATTGTCAGTCCACCTGAAGCAGTACCTTGCCTAAGCTGCAGCACCTGTTTCATAAACAACAACACTCCATTTTCAGCAACAACAAAACAACAACAGTTACCGAAACAAGAAGCATTGAACCAATCACAAATTCACAATACAAAGTTCAACAACAATAATTTAAAATACAAAGTTCAACATAAACATCACCAAAAGGAAGTTAAATTGAATGTATGAAAACAAAAGAAAAAAATTACTTTCTTACCTATATAAAAGTCTTGTTTCAAATTATTGGGTATTATTATTATTTTTCAAATATACCCCTAATAATGCTTTGAAATGTGTATGCTACAGAGTGTGTGTTTGGTTTTGCAGTTACAAAAATTGATTCTGGCTAGAAGCGAATTGAAAGTAAAGTGATTTATATTCTGATACATTCATGCAAAATTGGGTTGAACAATAAATTTGAGGCTAAAGATCATAGAGGCAAAAGCTCCAACTTTTAGCTTCCAGTGAGAATCATTTCGAGATACAATATCAATTCTACTCAGAAAAATTCCAAACATAACAAAATCAATTCTACACCTCTAGAATCAATTTTGCTTCCTCCAAAAGTGGAACCGATTGGTTCTACATTGATAAGAATTGATTATGTATTATTAATTATCACTAAGGCTTTGTTTGCGAGTTTGGAGGGGAAGGGAGGGGAGGGTTTTGGAAAAAAGGAAGGAGCAAGTGGAAGAAATAGAGTACATTGGGAGAGGAGGGCTTTGGTGGGTTAATTTTTCTACATAATACAAAACCCTCCTCATTTGGGGAAACTAAAAAGTTGTATTAGAGGAGGGTATTGGGGGTTTTTGGAGGGTTTATATGAATTCTTCAAATTTATTTTATGCTATTATAATATTCTTAATATTAAAAATATATGAATCATAAGCATTAGTTTATGATTCTCTAAAAAAAACACTCTTTCAAAAAAATGTGAAAGATTTCTCCATTTCTCTCTGTATTTTCCACCCTCCAAAGCTTTTCCTTCCCCTCCCCTCCAAACTCCCAAACAAAGCCTAAAAGTGAGTTGAGGGTAAAATGATGTGTGTTTGGATACATTCATGTAAGTGTGTAAAATTCAATTTTATAATCAAAAGCTACAAATCCTAACTTCAAGTAGAATCAATTCTGGAAGCAAAACCAATTCTTCTCGAAAGCAACCAAAAACACATCAGAATCAATTCTACACCTCAGAATCAATTTCAGCTCACCTATAATTGGAACCAAACATGCACTACTCTAAGTATCTTGACAGGACAGACATTTGATATGCAGGGACGCATGTTTAACTCTGTGTGAGTTTCGCCCTAAGACTCGGTTATTTAGAAATAATCATTCATTTAATAGATACATTAAATACCCTACTATCTTTCATAATACAAGTGAAAACTACAAAAAGAGCTGAGAAAGCTAGTAGAAGATAACCTCGGCCGCGACAAGCGCGAAATTACCGGCATTAGCACCAGTTTTCGCTCCACCTTTCCTCCAATTAACAAGCCTAAGAGCATCCTGCGAGTCTTTCGCCATTCCAAGAGCATCAATAAGCGAAGTAGCAAGAACAGATTCTTTAAGGCCATAAGAACCACGTTCACGATCAAGGTTAGGTAGAATGAGTCGAATGGCCGGAAAATAGTTCCGATCAGTGCAGAAATTGTCCAGAAACTTCCGGAACTTCGCGCGTTTCTTCGCCGGTGATTTTGTTCGTTGTGTCCATGTTAAGAGGCTGCATAGGACGCTGAATTTTGTAAGTTCAGTCATTTGAAACGCGCGTTTGTGAATGAATGGGATTAATTTGAAACGCGCGTTTGCGTTGTTTGTAACTGGAAAGTGGGAAAGTGAAACTGAAAGTTAAGGAAGACTAACGGCTTCCTTTGTACGCCTTCTCTTCTGGTATTCGGTGCAAAATTGGAACATTGACTTAAATTTTAATAGGTTAAACAGTGTTTACCTATATTATATCGTGCGGATTTTTATTTACCATGTAAAATAATTTTAGATTTCAACTTTGTAAAGGGCAAAAATACTTTTTTTTTTTTTTTTAGCAAATCGAAATGAAATATATTGTTCAAACAGAAAGTGATTGATCTCGCACGAGATATGTTAAAAGTGATAAATCACATAATATCAGTTACAAAGTCATGGCATCTAACAAGAGGTTGCTGCCACCGAAAAAGAAATAACAAAATTACATGACACTCGTATAAAGAGTGGGTGTCTCCACCAATCATGAAAACCAAAAGCAATTGGAACTTGATTCGAAGATAACCATAAAAAGGAACTCAGCTTCACTTTTTCAAGAATAATGTGAAAATCGATTACCGCATAAAAAGGGCAAAAATACATTAAATTTAGAAATTTAGTGTCGTGAAGGTTCAAAGTTTCTTTTTAAGGTAAATCAAAACAGCTTAAATAATAGGGAATAAACATCATTTAACTCAATTTTAATTGAATGAATACACTTGTTCGTCATTGAAGTTTGAACAATTGATTAATTTTCTCCTTGAATGAATTCAAATAGCTAGAACGTTCGTCAATGTTATACTATCTTCGATCTCAATTATAAATAAATTTTTACTTTTTAGGTTCATTCAAAAAATGATGTATGTGGTCTATATTATATATCATTTAAGATGACCTTAAATAAGTCATCATTGATAGGTGCTAATTATATTCACAAACACAAACTCATAGATCTATTAAAAGTCATTGAACAAATAATAGAGCACAAGTACATTGTTTATCTAGGGTGTGTGTGCTTATCTATGCATAAGAATGATGGTAGCCTGATGTTTAAAAGTATCAATGTTTTTAATCATGTCGTTCGATAAACAAGCATGGAAGATGTTGACAAATCCAAGAAATTTTGTCACTAGACTTTTCAAAGCTAAATTGTTTTTCAAATGTGACTTTCTTGAGCTGAGCTTTGGTCACAAATCCAAGTTACCTTTGACGTAGCAATTGGAGTGCAAAGTTTGTTGTGCATGGAGGGCATAAATTGTGTATTGGTGCAAGAAATAATATACCAATTTGGGAGTATCATTGGTTGCATGATGGGATTGGGATCATTGAAGATAATCATAGAATATGCATCAACGACACATGTTCAACATCACACAATTTACAAAGGGCTATACATAAACTTTTCATCTAAGGAACGTCAAACAGATTCATTTGTTTATGTTAGTTGTGAGATATCATGTTAGATTTACAATAACCAACCACTATTGAAACTTATGTTATCTCTTCGATTAACTGAGTGAAACATCGGGAATTAATATATATGACAGGGCTATTGTTATCTTCTAGACAAGGAGATGTATGGTGAGCAATAAGTGAAAACATAATTGAAACATTAAAAGTATGCAATCGATCAAAAAGATACTTTAAAGGAATAGCTAATTCAATAACCTTATTTCTTTGTTTTTCTTTTTGAATTTATTGTTGTAGTGAATCTTGTTATAAACAACTAAACCCTACTTTATATTTAAAACTATACTATTTGTTGAAAGAAACTAATATGGCACGAGTCATTGTGGATAGAATAACCTCTAAATACTTACCTCCCTCAACAACAACAAAAAACCTCTAAATACTTACTTATGACTGTAAAACTACAACTGTTAGATTGGCATCATGGTGACAAACATGTGATAGGCGTCACACTCATGTATAATATGCATTTAGGCTAATTATGCATTGTTGTTTTCTGTTGAGAATAGACATTTTGTCTCTTGTATACCATATTGTACTGACATGCTATTAAGAGTGTAATGATATTGTTATCCTTTTGTCAACAAAAAATTGGTGAGTATGAGTATTTGGTTTTACAATGCGACATTGTTGACCATGCAAACGATTTTTTTCCAACATACACATCATTTCATAGTAACAATTTTTGAATGTTATTAGTGTATAAAAAAAAATAAGTGTTGCATTTTTATTAAATACTTTTTTTTAATCTTTTATTCATAGCCCTTGAATTTGTGAATTTATTTTTCCCAAATGTAACACGCCTATGCATTGAAAAGGATTAAAGAGAGCAAAACATGGCGCAAAGCTGAACTCCTCCGGAACACCACTAAATACGGGCTGAGAGCAGACTACTGCATAACAGAACAAGAGGGCTCTCTGATTGTCTAACCATTTTTCCACGACTAATCTTAACCTGCATATAACCTAATGTTTCTTGTGCCATGTTCCCTGATGTACCATTTCTACATTGGTGCATTGACCTGTGTGTACACCTAGTTCCATGTCACAGTATAAACCCAAATATAAACATGGATGGAATATTGCCATGAAAGTATCAATATTTGATATTGCAAATAACAGGATAATCAAACATCACATGTTAGACAACAAAATCGTTAAAATGGCTGATATTCCATTACATTATCTTACTACAATTGTCAACTATTTGCTAACTCAAAATTATCCACCATACAAGATATCAGACAACACAAACGTGCTTTTAGGGAGGCTTCATAATACATTCAAGCATCATCCCCTCCAAGAAAACTGTTGGATACACTCACTTTAACACTCTCCAATATTCCCTCTTTTATTAGATAAAATTCATGTAGGTCTTACCAATTTAGGCAGGGCCCACATGAATCTCAGACCAATAAGAGAAAGAGTGTTAAGAGAGTATTATAGTGAGTATTGCTAGTAATCGGGCTCTCTCTCCAATAAGAGAAAGTGTTGGAGAGTATTATAGTGAGTATTGCTAGTCCAAATGGAGTGCCCTTGAGGCCTTTGACTAAAGAGATACCAACTAAAGCCTGAAAGTACTATAGTCTCCTAAACCAGATGCTCCATAACCTGTGTATGGTTGTGATGACAATGAAGAAGGTGGGATACGTGATGTATTGCCCAACTGAGAGTATGAAGACTGGGAATATAAAGACCTTAGACCCACATCCATTCTTCCTGCATCCAACCTTCCGTAGCTGTTGGTGACAGGTTCTCTGTGACTGCTTATAACTTCCTGCAACACAAATAAATTTATGTGAGCAAAAGTAATAAAATTAAGTGTTTCAATAAGAACTATATCATAATGGGAAGTAGCCTAATCAAGCGTCAACTGCTAAGTGTCAGTCTGAAAACTTCATATCTTAGATGAATATGGGATGGTTGGTGTAATATCAATTAAAGATGCTCAGTTGCATATATACAAAGGTATACTCTGCATCATAAGTGGAATTTTGCGAAAACACTCAAGTTAGTCCGCCAAAGTTATTCCCAACAGGCCACCAGCACGTTGGTCTTTCAAAAGTTCTGTCACCAAATTAGTCTCTCAAAAATTAAGCATCAACTAGCCAACATTTTACATCTTTGAAGAATTGATTTGGTGACAAATTGTTTTGAAGGACTAATGTAGTGATGTTATTACCTACCTTTGAAGGACCAACATTTTACTCGTTAAAAATATAAGTGGTAAAGGATTTTATACATGAAGATGAGGATAAAGGAATCAAGTAATAGTGAATATGATTAAAGAAATAGCAACAAAATGAGCAACTGGGAAAGAAACATCTGAAGAAAAAAAAAACTCCCCCATGTACTACTACTAACTATAACTTTATCCATTTAAAAGATTGATAACTTTGCCCAAGTAAGTAATTATGTACGCAAAACATGCTAATTACACATGTGGCATAAAAAGAAACTATAACTTCCTTTTTCAGATGAAATGGTCATCTGAAGTCCCCTACCTGTATCAATTGCTGTGCTGTTTGAACCTGGGATGAGGTTCCTTTTATTTCCACAACGATTTCATCAGGCACCCTGCTCTCCTGCACAGTCAATATGGCTCCACTAGTGCGGCGAATATAATCTATATTAGTTCCTTGAATGCCAATGATGTCCTCCGCATAGGATAGCGGTATTTGCATGGTTTGTATCACCTAATAATGTAAACATTTAGGGAAGAGAGTAGTACAATGAATATCAACAAAAGTGATAACTAAATAATACTTTACAGTATGAGAAAACATGTTCAAATGCTTTCAGCTCACAGCATAAGTGGACATGACAACATACAGTCCAGGCTATATATCAATTTTTAAATACATGGACAGTAGTTTGGCCTTTAGCCAGATCAGCATGTGAACAAGAGGGTACAGGAAGATAAAAGACGCAAACTCATGTCATTGGGAGTCCCAAGTTCAGACCAGTAAATTGTCTAAAATAGTGCCTGATAAAAACCAAGAAGATGATTATAATTGTCAAAAATGAACTGGCCCAAAAAAATAAACTGTCATGTGAAAACCGGTATGGTTTCACATCTACCAAACCCTTCTCGGGCAAGAAACATTTCAGCCCGCCAATTTGGGTTTAAATAAACTTTCACCCCAATATATTCAGTCTTTGCTAAAGAATGCATTTATAGCTAAACTAACATATAGATTCTTTTGCAATAATTGGTAAAATTTGGCAAAATAGAGGCAATAAATGATGACTCCCATTTTAAAGCAAAATTCATGTAAAGCAATACATAGAAAACGGGAAAGTGTTGAAATAACTTACTGTAGTAACAATAGGAGCACCAACACGACTAAGAGATGAAGAACAAGCACCAGAAAGAGAAGAATCTTGCCCGTAGAGAGACATAGTGGAGGATGAGAGCAATGAGTCCAAATGACTTTCACGGTCAGCGAAGACAGAATCCCTTTTTGTTGGAAAAGGAATATCAGAAAACATGCTAGTTTGTGAAGTGGTATGCAGCAATGGCTTGTCAGACCAGGTCTCTGCTTGACGGTCTTGTTGTGAGAGAGACGCATTGTACTAGAACAACAGAGAAAACACATAATAATGTAAATATAAAGCAAAAAAAAATCAGAAAATAACCTAATTTTCATTTTCTCAGGTGAAATCATCTCATTAACAAAACAAAGCAGTAGTCCTACACACAAATGTAGTGTTTGGTAGATAGATTAGGATAGGATAACATATGATTTATGTTCTCTGTCTATTACATTCCAAATTACAAGAAAACAAGAACCAAGGTAAAAAAAAAAAGTCATTTTGGTAAAACTAAAAAGGATGAAATCGAAAAAAAGTAGAAAACCGGACAAAACAGATTGTCCTTATCTATTTTGTTTGTATCTCAAAGACTGCCAAAATATATATATATATATATATATATCGGTCTCGGATTCGTCCTTAACAAGACCATGGATAGTTTCATTGATCTCTAAAAGAAACGTGTATGGGGTCCATGAAGTATGCAACCATGAGAAATTTTATCCTTCTGTCATTTTGGTTGTTACATTTAACAGATATATGCCCCCTTGGCATGTTAAGTTTTTCATACATAGAAGTGACGTTGCCAACATACAAGTAATCCTGAAATCAAATTGAGTTGATGAGGCCATTGTGTGCATTAGGCAACCAAATACCAGATGGAACGCTACCAATATGTGGTCAACGAATGTCACAACCACATCAGCTTTGCTGTCCTCTGCATCACACTGCAAGTTCAGCGTTATCAGCAGACGCACAAGGAGCACCCAAAATATCATGGAGGCAGCTCAAGAGAAGGGCGCCTATGACACAGGTAAGCAGTTCAAGGGGAAACAGATGCAAGAACATCATCACCACCACCACCACTATAGGAGGCTATAGATCCAGAGAGGCATGTGGACAAGGTGAAAACTAAGGGGAATGCAAAAGCCACCTGATTGTGATAGAAATTTTCCCAATTTTTTGTTTCTTGAAAGTATTCATTAAGAAAGTTTTGGTGAAAAAACGTGCTTCTTGTGACCCGTAGTCTGGAACGGATATGATGGCATTTTCAGCATCTTTGTTGTTTTATCATGGGAATTATTTTGATTTGTTATCCGTCATAACTTTGAAGATTTAAGTCTTGGTTACTTTGTTGAGGGTGCATTTAAATTCAGTTAGTGAATGAATGTGTTGAAGTTGACTTTTAACACAGTTCGGCAACTGTGATAAGTGGTGATGTGATGTTTTTAATATTAACATTTCAAGTAGGAGATATATATTGACCATGTTATTTCTGAGTAAGTAACATATGTGTGAACGTTAGTGTCAAATGCAAAATTGACAAAAGGGCAAACGTATCTTACAGTTGCATATTTCACGGACACATAGCATGTTCTTTTTGGGGATTAATGTATCCTGGGTTTTTGTCAGGTATGAATTTGAGACTTAATTCAAGATAAAATTTAGCACAAAAGGAAAGGACTAATAGTCTTGCACAGAAGCTATTCAATTTCAATGCAAATCGTAAATGGAAACTCCCTTGACAGATGGGTCACTGGAACATCATAGAGACCCAATTAACACAAGTCTATCAGGGGTAAAGAGACAGCCTAAAATATATTTTTTAGATATTTCGATATTAGGAAAATTAATAATGATCTTACAGTTTTCTCATATACAGGAAGAATGCTGTGATCAACCAAAAACTTCCTCAGATGGCCAATCACGGCTTCCAGAGCTTTAAGAACCATCAAGGCTTCTCCCTGCAGGTCTACAATCCTCTCTTCCGCAGTAGCAAAATATTGCACCTCATCTTCATGAAAATAATTTGGCATTGGCATTAAGATAATGTATTCAAGATTAAACCGCTGCATGTTATTCGCATGTTATTATAGTATCTATTGACTCGCAGCCTTGGACAAATGATGTTAATTGTTATTAGTTATGCATAATTAATGATTATTGATGACTATGTCTTTTCACCGTGTTTCTTGAGTTGTGTTAATGATAACTTTTACTTAATTTAGCATTTAAATGTTTTATTTAGAGATAACTTGTGTTGTGTCTACTATTTCAGCCCAGCAAGCACCGACAATCCACTATACAGCTATAGCGTTTTTGTGGTCATCTGCCAACATTTAACCAGGACTAATTACTGTGCTTCGCATATATCTATAAGAGAATCCACACAAAATCAATATTTGCAACTAATAATTACAGGAACCAGCATTAGATGTATAATTGGATAATATGGCAGGAAACATACCTCCTGACAGTACTCTAACAGAAGCACCAGAACTCTCTTGTATGGATCTGATTATTGTTCCTTGCTTTCCGATCAAACTGATAGCCTGTGTTGATGCCACCAATAATCGGATGGAGCAATGTGTAACCCCAGCAGGTCCTTTATTCTCACTGTCAGTCTCAGATAATCCAGAGACACGTTTGAATATCCTTATAGCAGCATCCATTGCAGGGGAAATAGCTGCCTCAAGTTCTTCCTTCCCTGATATAAGTATCTATAAAAAAAAAAAAAAAACGATGACCACATTGAACATAAATAAAAAGGAAACAGATAGAAACACATTCGGATGACTACTACTCTAACTTTATTTATATATATTAAATGATTAATACTATGTATATAAATGGTGAAAAAGTAAAAAAAAAGTAAAATAATACTCAATTCCATAAATATTCATAAATAACAATAGAAATTAATGTCTTCGGTAAAACATAGAAGTAAAAACAAAAAAAAGTCAAGGAAACAAACAAGTTTAAGCACCCAAGGCTTAAAAACTAAAAATTGAAATTAACAAAAAAAGACTAATAAGACGAGGTCTAGTTTTTTTAAGAAGCATTTAGCAGCCGTGGTGGATGTAAACAGCTACAGCATTTAGTAGCAGTAAAGCATTTAACAGCCGTCGTGGAATAAAAACAAGGAAAGGAAAATATTTAAATTTTTTAATTAAATTATATAATGTTTATAATCATAACAATAATAAAAAGGGAATAGACATTGAATTTGGTGATAACTATCATCTCATTACTTCCATTCTAAAATATATATTAAACAGGAATTTATTTTTTAAAAACTCGGTATCTGGTCTAAGGAGTCTGGCAGGGCAGATCCATCCCATCGTTCACTAGCAGGGGCCCATTTTAAAGCCAGAGCATTGCTATGTATGGACTAGCCCACATAAATTGGCATAGGAAGGATTCGAACTTGAGACCTTGAAAATTTTATCCAAAAAGTGGAAATGTTACCCTCCAGCTAAACCAAACTAGAACCTACCTCAGGGTCCTCATCTCATTCATGCAAAACATTAGAAAGAACATAAATCTAATGACCTATAAAGTAAATAAACTTCCATTTTATTGTAAATCCTAAATTCTAATTTAAGTAAACAAAACAATTTTCTAGTTATCAATATAACTTTGAAAACTAGATTCAATGACATGAAATAAAAGCCATGCCACATACACTATTGCAGTTATCACAAAAATTGAAGGAAAAAAAAATACAAAACCTAAACACAGTTTCAGTAGTAACACATAAACAAAGATTAAACTGAATTAGTAACGCATAAAAAAAAACCACTTTAAAGCTACAATTTTCAAACTAAAAAAAAAACATTAAAAAGTGAAAACCCTAGGAAAAAAAATTGGACGAATTTGATAAAATTGAAATCAAAATAACTTACAATTCGATCAGGAATACCAAGATCGGCATCAAGAACACGAACACGAGCTTTCGTTTCATCACAAAGCTTCTTGATGAGTTCTCCTTTACGACCAATGATTCCACCGACCTTCCCAACAGGAACAATCAAACGGAACACACAGTCTCCAGGCCAACCCGGCCATCTCTGCTCCGGCGGAGTGACGGCGGTAGCCGCGGTGTCTGTTCCAGTTTCGGTTACCGTCTCGATTTCCTGAGTCGATTCCTCGGCGGAGGGATTTTCCGGTGGGAGTGTGGCGGTGCCGTTTTGGGGTTGTTCGGTGGTGGCCATAATAAGGGTTAAGGTGAGGTTTTTGAAGCGAGTGCGTTGGTGCTTTGGTTTCTTGTGTTGTTTTGGAAAGTTTCTGCACGTGATTATAGCATGATGATGATACAGAGTAGAATAAATAATGACGAAATCAAATTTAGGTTTTTTTATATTTTTTAGACAAATAATATTTAGGTTGTTTTTTTTAGGGAAAATAATATCTAGGTTTTTTTTTTGACAGGTAAATAATATTTAGATTGTTATATTTAAAAATAAAAAAAAGCAAAGTTTTGATATTGTAATTTCTAAAACATCAAAGGTTTGGTCTAGTGTTAAATAGATAGATTATGGTTTGGGATCAACATTTTAGTTGTAATTGATAAGTGCCAGAAAGTAGTTAATTTCATGTTACATTTAATGCACTTCTGTTACTTGTTTCACAAGTTATCTACGGAAAAGTCGAGAGAAAAGTGATAATTGCCCTATTATGCTTTATTTATCTTACTCTAACCATTTGTGCAGGAACTGAACTCAAGACACTAAACAAAGAAGAAAAACAAGAAAAAAGTACAAAAAGGTAGAAAGATGAAGTTACTCGCCTCCAACTCGCAACGGCGAGTAGCAAAAGCAAGCAAAGGCAGGAAGGCATATTCACTCGCCTCCCATGCGCCATGGCAAGCCCAGGGCGAACACAACTCGCCATGGCGAGCAACTCACTCGCGAGGCGAGTTAAGGCGGCCTAAATCTCCTCAGAGCTGACGTGGCACAAACCCACTGGTGAAGAAACCAATACTCGCCATGGCGAGCGTTTCTACTCGCGATGCGAGTTGAGACAGAACAGGCCATATAAAAGCCCATTTGTTCATTTCAAGAGGGGAACATCAGATCATATAAGATACCATATTGTTAGAGGCCATTTGAGGGGAGAAACAGGGGAACGACCAGAGAGACTCTAAAGAGCAAGGAGCACAAGGATTGAAGGAAGACACAAGATCAGTGAGACATCATGGCTTGGTTCCATTCCATCTCTTCTTTTCTTCTTGTAAGGTTACCATGACAATGAGTAACTAAACTCTTTTTGTTGGGATTAAACGTAGTTAACTCTATTAGTATGTATTCCCTTTGATTGGGATGTTGTGTGATTCTAATTTATCTTATGATATTGATGTTATTCTTGCTTTTTTATATTTTGATCTTATGAATTTGAATTGTGATTGAAAAATACCTTTTGAATCTAGGTTAGAATAATCTTCTATCAATACTTTTGTTCTAGACATGGAACTTAGGTTGGTA
>Ga0315913_1002159_pt1 | contig 22779 bp, 16 predicted proteins | sample MpolsnodulesMG_FD_207736 | JGI IMG/M metagenome (GOLD analysis project Ga0315913, IMG submission 207736) | Medicago polymorpha root nodule microbial communities from Los Angeles, California, United States - small nodules | ecosystem: Host-associated > Plants > Roots > Nodule | place: USA... | reverse complement strand
AATTTTGGCACTATATATAGTAATAATATGAGATTAATTAAGTACCTGTATTTCTTGTGCTTCAATATTAATATCAACATTGGGTCCTCGTAAAGATTGTAGTGAAGATTCAAACTTATCCATCATTCCCATTTCCGCCTACACATTTAAAATAAAATAAAATAAAAATTTAAAAGGTGTGACAAAAATAGGTAATAGTGTATATACAGCAAATGAATCAACGTAGTATATATGATATGATGCATACCAACCATCTAGGTGATTCTGGAATGAAGTATAACCCGGGTATTAATATTGCACATGGTAAAATTCCTGCAAAAGAAAACACAGAAATGCTTCATTATATTGATAAATCCTTTTTTATCTACTTTTTCATTAGCTTAAAAAGAGTGCTGAAAATTGCATATTCCAGTTTCTATAAAAGAATATGGTAATAGAAAATGGTAAATTGTAATTCTGCATTAGATATTGTTAGATGGACTTGAATACAACTTCGTCCACCCGTATGCTTAGCGTGGGTCCTAGACTCAATTCTCACATTGTCATCTTTAACCGACTATGATATTATATCAAATGAGCTTGAATCTAACTATCAAAAGTTAACTCATAAAATGATGGTGTCCCAAGCACATATATACATCCAACCTTACAATGTAACCTCAATACAACTTTAATCGATATAAGATAAAGAATTCACCTAGTATTGATAGCGTTCTCCATTTGAAAAACATGCCTAACAAATAAGCCAGCATGATCCCAATTGTAACAGATAGCTGCAAGAAAGAACATAAAAAATATTCTTATCAATTATTAATGAGAAGAATAATAAAAAATGAACGCATGTAATTCTCTGTTTCAAAGCAACATAAAGCCAACCTGGTTCACAGATCCTAGGCTACCCCTCATGGTTCGCGGTGATATTTCGGCTATATAGACAGGTACCTAAACAAACCAAAAAATCAAAATCAAAATAAATATATATATATATATATATATATATATATATATATATATATATATATATTTTAACGTTAATCATAACTACCTTCAAAATTATTGATATAACATCAAAATTAAACTTTTCAAATAGCCTTAGTAACTATTCTTTTGAAGGAAAATAGCCTTAGTAACTATTAGATAGTTAATCTATAACAATAATAATAAAAGTTATAAAACTGATTTTCAATTTTGGTTAAGCATTAGTTAGACTTTGGTTAGTTAACTCTAATAACTTGACCTACAAGTCATGTTTGTATAAATATAAGTTGTAAACCACATTACAACAAACTCTCTTCTCTCTCTAATTGTTTCAACCTCTATTCTCATTCTATTCCTTCCATTTCCATTCATTATATATGATTGCTTGCAAAGCAAGAAATCAATTGTTGTGCTTATAGTAACACGAGTTAACAACACTAAATGAGTATTAAGCATGAGGTTCCGGACTCAACCTCTACTATTAACAAATCACAATACTCCTCGAACAATTTTTTTGGGTGATATAATCCTCTAACAAATTAACCACTTTAATTTTCCTATAAAATAACTCTTCAAGTACTAGTGTATATAATATGATAAGGCTAAGTATTATAAATGAAGAAATGTAAAGATATAGGAAATGAAGATTACCACATAAGAGATTATTCCCACTCCAAAACCTTCCAACAACCTTCCCATATATAGAAGCGACGAGTCCTAGAAAAAGAAGTAAACAATATAACTTGACATTAGGAAGTAAGAAATTTGCTTCTTGAAAACCACATTCATGGTAACAAACTACGTTTTTTTTTTTTGACAAAACTAGACATGGTTTTTCTTGGTACAAAAAACTACACATGTTATCAGTACTTACTTTGGCTATGGAAATGGCTAGCCATCCAAATATATTTGGGATTGCTGCGACTATTAGTGACTGCAATTTAACATTCCACAAAGATACATTTCAAATCAAAATATTTCCAAGAAAAATAATGCCTAAAGATTTAGGAGACTAAAAGAACATTTTGATTTAATTTAAGAAGGAAAATATGATTCCATTTTTTGTAAATAAAAATAAAATCCCATAGCAAATAAGTATGAGTTTAATTTTGATATAGCATGTGTAAACATTTTACACTATCAACAAATCACATACATTTATATGTAATTTTAAAAGTAGTTATTATGATTAAAAACGATTTTTATGATCTGACAGTTATAATTAATTGATAGTGTAAAAACTATTTACATTAAGAATGTATACGGATTAAATACATGAGACAACTAAAACACTTCCATTTCTATTTTTCTTTTCAAAAAGGCATGATTAGTTCCCGTGAGCTTATCTCACTTGGTAAGGGATATAATGCATAATATATGCAGAGGTCGGTTTCGAACACCGGACACTTCACTTATTCACCTTTAAGGTGAATTTCACTGGCCGCTAGGCTACTTGACAAAAAAAAACATGATTATGTTAGCATGTCACTTTTTTTTAAATTAAAAAAAATGTTTGAATGCAGTTCTAGTTTTCCTATTTTTGTTGATTTCAAGACTTTAGTAGTTTCATTTTTTAATCCAAAATAAAAGTCCCCTAATTTTTGAAATTTTAGAAGAAAAAAAAATCTAACATTGAATTTTTTTTTACTTATTTTTGTTGATATGTCATGTTGAATAATTAGTTGATCAGTCACCGGATGATGGACAATGCATTTGTTTTGAAAAATATGATTTTTTAAGGGATTTTGTTATTTTTTTTTTTCATTTTAAGTTCAATTTTTTTAAACAATGCTTTAATGATATAGAAAATAAAATAATAAAATTTAGTCCGCATATGCATTGTCACACTACTTTGTAACTTGTCAATTAATTATTCAACTTGATAGATTGGCAAAAGCAAATTCAATAGTGCTGAAACATTTTGAAAATTGGAGCATATATTTTTTTATTTAGAAATGAGGAGACTAAAATCAGGAATAAATGATGAATTTTTTTTTAAGTGCATTTAATCCTAATATAATAATAAGAAATTTGAAGTTAAAATAAACCTTGTTAGCATTTTTTTTTTCAAATGTTCTAAACCAAAATTAACAAAAAAATGTGAATATGTTAGATCATCATATGGTATAATATACCCCCTTACGCCCAAAGTATCCTGCTATTTGACCACTGACTGTTGCTCCAACCATTGCACCAATGTTGGCTAATGAACCAAACAATGAAAACTGTTGGGATAAGATATTCAAAACGTTACTAAGAATGTGATATAAAACAAACTTAATTAGAAGGAAAAAAAATGAAAGAGACAAACCTTAGGTTATTTTTTTAAAAGTATTTTTTGGTGTTGTTCTTCACTTAAGTGAAGAAAACTTAAAATGAAGAAAAATCCATAATACCTGCGAAATTGTGAGATTAAGATCTTGAATCATATCTGCTTCAGTTGGTGAAGAATAGCCACACTGTATAAATAAATGAACATTATAAAAAACAGGTAAATCCAAAATAAACTAATCATTAAAAGCATGTGCATGCTATAAAGTATATAAAACAAAATTATAATTTAAGGAATAATGCATTGATTAAGCACCGTGAAACCAAATTGGATAGGACCCAAAGCTACAATGAGAACACATAGCACAATATAAAAAGAACCAGATCCAGCATTGTTATTGTTGTTTTTGACAAATGGCTTCCTAAGGATCCTAACATCATCATAGTCTTTCCCACCAGGCATTGCTGATCTCTACGTACGATCAAATTATTGTTGGTTGATGAGTTTGAACCTTGAATTAATTAAGGTGTTGTGTTAGTAGAAAACACTAATTAAAAATTAAGGTGATTAAGCAGTAACAAACAGGATCTGAGATGCTTATTAGTGGTTCTTGAGACTTGTCCGCGTCACTTGGACATACGACAAATGTGGAAATCAAATGATATCATGTGACCATATCCACTATGTCTTTCACCCCTCAAAAAAGGATTCATGTTAGTGGGATTAATAATTAATTAATCAATGTTTCATTGTTATAATCGGATCAAGATCCTGTAACATGATATGAACAACAAAAAAAACTATTGTTAATATATATATATATATAATTTTTTTTTTTTAGCGAATCAAACAAGTCTTATAATCATAATTGTTAAAGCTATCAAATGAATGTCTATACTACCAAAAAAATAAAACAAACTATCAAATGAATATGTTTCTCAAATTTCTACTTTTATATCAATGTATGCTCTCTTTCCAAATTTTAGTTGCTTGTATTTCTTATTTATTTAAACTATGTAACTTCCTATCATCTTAAATTGCGTTTCTTCAAAAAAATTTGAGTTTATTTTATAAAATTCCATTCAAGGATGATATATTTGGATTACAGAAAGAAAATGCTACAAGATTGCACCATCTACCAATGTTGTAACCTATTCCCTTTATTAACTTGGAGTGCCCCATGTCTATTGGTGCATCAAGCTCTTTACTTCTTCCCAAGAATCAGGGCATAATGTAACTCCTAATACAAATGAACTTGGTAAATTGTGAGGCTATCCTAAGACTAGAAAACAAGTTTCTTTCTCATTCTTTGACTATTATATATTTTTTCCCACAGCAGCTTGTACATTAAAAAAAAACAATGCACTGATTATTGTTCATTGTTCGTTCTTACATTTGCTACAGAAAACTTAATGAATACACAGGACTATAAAAATACATGATATCATACACACATAATTTCATGCCGGAATGCGCTTCTCCCAAAACATACTCTATCTTAAGGAAAACTGGATTTCTTCCAAAGTTCTTCCCTTGGTCTCAGGCACCCATAGTGACGTAAATACAACAGTAAAAGCAGCTACCACTGTGTAGATTAAGAATGTCCCTGTAAACAACCAAAAGAAGAAAGCATTATATCGACAAGTATACAAGAGATGCATGAATCACGAATATACCCAGTAGACATGAAGACAAAAAATAAAGAAACACAAACCTCCACTGCTCCAAGTCAAAAGCAAGTTTGCAGTCATTGTGATGATCCACGCTACTAGCCAATTAGCCATGGTTGCTGTACTGCCAGCCAGACCCTTTATATTCACTGGAAGTATCTGTAAAGGATGATTAACAAGTGAGAAATTACATACACTTCAATATGTTCAATAAACACAAATTAACTCGACTTCTGCAACCATAATTCAATGCCAAAAGCAGGATCAACAAAAAATACTGATGAAAATTGTAAGCATCAACGTCTAAAATTGTAAATAGTGCAACAATTAGTTGATCCTTCTTCAGATTATTAGCTTATGAATACTAAAGTATTTCATACCTCAGACATTATAAGCCAAGGGATTGGTCCAAGTCCTAGAGAGAACCCAATTACCATAACCTTAAAATAAAAAAAAGAGGATAAAATTGATGATGGGTACTAAAAATCTTAAAACTTTCACAGAAAAATTCAACGGAGTCAAGAAAGATACCACAAGGCCAACAACAGATATTATTCCCAAAATGCTGAAATATTGTGAATCCTTTTCTACAACTCCCTGTTATCAATGTAATAAAGGTGTCAAAAGGATAGCCAAGTTCTGAAAATTGAATTAAGCAATCATAATTACTTGTACCAACCTCCAGATAGAATGCTATGGATACAACGAGAAGGCTGGCTGTCATTAAAGATGAGGATATCTGCAAAGTTATAATGGATCTCAAATATTAAATTCCATTTGCTTCTTGCAATATAATGAAGTAATGAAAGCTACTTCATACTTACTATTAGGAGCATCCTCCGCCCACTTTTGTCCACCAACCAAGTGGCTACTCCAGTAGCTATGACCTGGAAAAGAATGCTGATTATGAGAATTGAGTTCACTATAGTATCTTTATAAATTCACATGAAACTCAATTTGTAGTCCAAGGCTTTATTTTGCAACCTGAATAGCTCCAAGACCAACGGTAGCAGCATTGCTGGATGAAATTCCTGTTACAATACAGAAGTCAAATACAGAAACAGACGCTAGTTAGATCTAGGAGATATTATGGCTGTCATCTAAAACCTCATTTTAGTTTCTAACCCAAACCACTGAAAGAAAGATACAGTAAAAATAGAACGGAAATAGTCCTTTACATTCCTTTTGGTAAAAACCTACAGCACATCATTAGAATAAAAAAACTAGCTAAAGTCATTGAAATTATACAGATTTAGGTTGGGAAGGATGCAATTAAGAGAATAGAGATTATAGACTAAGGGCACATTTGACGCACAGATGCACAACACAACATTTTACCAAGTATACAGTTTGGTGATCACTACACAACACAAACAAAATTTCATGAAATTTACTACAATAGTCTTTGTACAATACATTATTTATTTCTTACTGATATTATCATATGTAATTATAAAATATATAACAATACACATTTTCTTTCGGAAAAAAAAAAAAACACATTTAACAGTGGTGGAGAGTGGGATGGCTGTTATTCTAATTCTAATACAACAACAACAACAGCCAAGCTTTTTCCCACTAAGTGGGGTCGGCTACATGGATCAAATTACGCCATAATGTTCTATCATACTCATACACCATATTTTGGTCCAACTCATTAATTTCCAAATCTTTCCTAATAGTTTCTCTGATAGTTTTTCTAGGTCTTCCTCTGCCTCTAGTGATATGATTATCCTCCATCTGATCTGGTCTCCTTACTACAGAATCTATAGGTTTTCTTTCTACATGTCCAAACCACCTAAGCCTGTTTTCTACCATCTTTTCTACTATAGGGGAGGGAGAAGAGGAGAATGGTTGCTGAGTAGAAGATGGATATTTTGTCTTGTCAAGTAGTTCTTGGGACAAAAAGTTATCCCATGGTTTGTGGCGTAATAAAATTTATAGAGTTCTGTCTTGTACCTCACCTCTAGATTTCATTTCCCATGACTATTTTAGAAAGAAATCAAACTTGGAACAACTTTTCTTAACCTGCCTAGTTATTCACTATTTAGCAAGTCAAATGGACCAAGATACTCAACTTAAAATTTACTTGATTTGAAATGTGTTGGTGTGTTACAAAAGACAACACTCATTCCTGTATATACTTAAACCATATTCTTAATCCTAATTAAATAAGAAATTAAATGAAGAAACATGGAAACCAACCCTCCCTAAGAGATACTAAGATGCTGCAAAATATCCTAGAATTAAGGCATACTTAAAAATAAACAAAATGCATTACGGCGAGTTTAAGGCTTAGGGTTTAGGGTATCCCAAACTAATAGTTCAATAATTTCATTCCAATAATGAAAAAAATAAAAGTCGGGAGATGCTGCTTGGATACATATCTGGGCATATCAGTATAAAATTTGAGTACAACACTACTACAGTAATACACTCTGTAGTACCGACACTTCTGTTCGAATGAGTGTCCGGTGTCCGACATGTGTCAGTGTGACACCACTCACCAGCACATGTGAGTACATTTAATTATTACTGGTGTCGACATGTCAATGTCCATGTTTGTGACCATTATGCCAACAGCTTACAGATTCATTTGCAGACCATTTTCACAAATGAATACACTTGTTTGTTTTTGTATACCATTTCTTCAATAAAATGGTTTTCCAAAGTTTCATAATTAAATAAACTTTGGTTGTGAGTTGTGACTACCAAAATAATTCTAAACCAAATTTATTTCTTTTTGCCATTTGTTTCCTTTTATGGTTTTGGTTGTGGCAATGGGAGGCTGCTCCAAACCACGGAATATTAATTACTAACACATTAAAATATAATCATTGGTAGGAAAGAAGCCAGAAGAATGATTTCTAACGAAAAGTGAACAACATGAAAACACTAGATGGTTTAGAGATTGAGACAAGGACAGAGTACCTATATGGATGATTAAGGGTATGAAGACTAAAATACAATAAAGATACAATATTGATATATTGAGATATCTTTTGATATATTCTAACCATAGACATGGAAACACAACAAATAAGTGGAGGTTTATGCCTATTAAAATAAATTTTCTAATGCATCTATAACAACTCAAACAATTTTGTATTGAACTACACATGGTTATTTTAGGTATTTGAAGGTTTTAAACTACTATCACCTATGTTTCCCTGTTCTCCCATCCTCCCCTCGACATCAATATGAAAAATACTAGTATTTTAAAATTCTAAAAAAGTCAATGATAACCTGCATTTGCAAATATGCTAGTTGAATAGAACAGAACTCCATTGATACCACTCAATTGCTGAAGTACAAGTAATCCAATTCCTACCTGCAGGCACTCAATTAGTCAAAATCTATGTTTGACTTTTCAGATAAATTACACAAGGACAAGCTTGGGAAGAAAGATTGTGTAAAATCAGAACCAAGGGAATGTATTATACCGATAAAGGAAACCAATATCTTTTCCTCTGGAGATCCGCAAACCGGATTGTAGCTCTTTTTCCATTTGATGACACAGCTTTCTAAAAAAAGCAAAGTAGTTAGGATTGCATGTTTTTTTACATAAACATTTTAAAATTATACTATTAAGTGCACAGTATGCTTACTGTTATATATTTTACTTGGTTAGCAAAAATTAGCCATATGACAATATGAAATTACGCCATATACCTTAATTTCATGTACTTCAACAGATATATCTGTGTCGAATCCCCTCAACACTTGCAACGAAGTCTCAAACTCCTCCATCATCCCCATCTTGGCCTACAATTCCCCACCGGCCCAATGAAAAATAGAAAAGAAGAAGAAAGAAAATTAGAAAGAGTAGAGTGTTTTGCCATCCCTTGTCTGGAAGGAATATGTGTATTAAAAAGAAGAAAGGTACAAACATTCAATCAGAACAATGCATAACATTTGATCCATACCAACCATCTAGGAGATTCTGGTATGAAAAACAATCCGGGTATTAATACTGTACAAGGCAAAATTCCTGCAACAGAACAAAAGGCATAAATATGTTGTACACATTAATGTTTTGAAAGATTAAAGGTAAAACCACTATAAAACTTTGAATTTACTTTATGAACAAGGTGTCGATTACACAACTTATCCCCAAGCATATTTACTACTCCCCTCGTGACTGACCCTGTTTTATTTATAAACTTGGATCCTCCTCTGAACACACCCAAACTCCAAGCCTCTGTTGTCAACGCGGAAATGCGGCGCGACGCGGCCACCCCAAAAATTGACGCGGCGCGGGGTGCGGGCGCTATTTCGGTGACGCGGACACTAATATATTTAATATTAAAATACTAAGCTGTTTAAAAAAAAATACGAAAATACCTTAAACATTACTCAAAATTCATGAAGTATTCCTAATTTGAAATAAAAGTCACAAGTCTTAAGCAAAACATAAAACATACTTGCAAAAAATACTAATAAAATTCAAGGAAACCGACACTTTAAACCTCTAAAGCTTAAAGTAACAAAAGTGCAAAACATTAACAATTAATAAGTTCATCCTCCCAATTAACAATTAACAACTAACAAATTGACAAATTAACAAATTCTGAAATCAAGAGATGAAGAGAGGAGAACAAAGATGGGTTCTGTGATCAAGAGACGATGAGATGAGAAGAGGAGATGGATTTTTTTTGTTGGTACGATGAAGAAGTTGTGTTTGCAGCTGTGTATTTGGTTTTGATGGAGATGAGTAATAGTTAGGGTTTTGAAAACTACAAAAATGACCCTTAAAACGGTTTTAAGTGAAGGGAAATCCTTTATTTTACACAGGGTTATAAAAAGCGCCCGCTTTGACCCGCATCGCGCCCACTTTATACCCGCAATTGCGCCCGCTTCACCCGCTTTCTCCCAACGCTCCGTGTTGGAGCACTGCGTCGCGTTTTGCTGCTTTTGGCCGCTCCGCGCCACGATCGGCTGCTATTGACAACAGAGCTCCAAGCATTTTTGTTGTATATGCTTATATGAAAACTTAATGAAACTTGTTACCACAAGGTCACTATGAGTTCAATTTGTCTATCAACAAAAACTTAGCCAAGTAAATCACTAGGACTTTACCTAGGATTGCAAGTACTCTCCAGTTGGCAAAAAGGCCCAACAGATAAGCAAGCATTATTCCAATTGTAACAGAGAGCTGAGCCAGAAAAATTACATAAATATTAGATTCCAAATTCAATACCTCCACGCTGGCACGCCTTTTAATTAATATAGAAAATGAAAAGAAAAGACTTTAGATTCAGAAACGATTTTTTCAACCTGGTTCACCGATCCAAGGCTACCTCTCATGTTCTCAGGTGCTATCTCGGCTATATAAACAGGCACCTAAAATGGGGGGGAAAGCAGTACACAGACAGCTTAAACTCAACAATCAGCAACCTTGCAAATAGGCTCAAGAAATAAAAAGATCTAAAAGCGATCAAATTTACCACATAAGAGATAATCCCAACGCCAAAACCTTCCAACAATCTCCCCATGAACAAAAAGGAAGAGTCCTATAAAACCAACAGATCATATCAGACAAAATCCGTGATCAACACATACAAACTAACCACCATAGCATATAAAAACAAAACCACTGATGCAGTTGGAAACAGTACTACTTACTTTGGCAAAAGAAATGGCGAGCCACCCTATTATATTGGGAATCGAAGCAATCATCAATGACTGCAACATTCAAACAACAACCCAAAAAACCAGCAAAATCACTTATCATCACAATCACCCCTTTATCAGAATGAGTTCAAAACTAACAAATATTGCCAAAAAATAGGAAAAATTTACCCCTTTGCGGCCGACATATTCTGCTATCTGACCACTTGCTATAGCTCCCACCATAGCACCCACGTTGGATAAAGATCCAAACAGAGAAAACTATCCAAATATCAATGACAAAAGTAAGTTTCACAGTGTTTGGTTCTGCGATGACAATAACTGATTTTGAGGGAATTAATTCTGTAAAATTGATTCCGACTAAAAGTGAGTTAAAGGTAAAGTGATTTGTGTTTAAATACATTAAGGTAAAAGTGAGTTGAACAATAAATTTGTGTGTAAAAATGAATTCTACGATCAAAAGCTACAAATCCTAGCTTCAAGTAGAATCATCAACTAAGGAGCCAAAATCAATTCTACTCGAAAGCAACCAAATATGTCAGAATCAATTCTACTATGTCACAATCAAAAAATACTTTCCACTAAAAGCCATAAAGCACAAAAACAAACAAAACCTCCGAAACCGAGAGCTTTAGATCGTTGATTATAGCTTGTTGCGTCGGGGAAGAATATCCACACTTTTCCCAAACACAAAAAATCAAAAAAAATCAAAATCAGTAACTTTTTTTATTTCTTTCAGTTGATTCAAACAAAATTGGGATTGAATTGAAGCAAACCGTGAAGCCAAATTGAATTGGACCCAAAGCAGCAATAAGAACACAAAATAGAACAGAAACTGAACCATCCCGCATAACCGAAGTAGTTGAACCCATAACACTAGATTGCCTTGAACCCATTTTATACCAACTACCAGTATGAAGAAACGGTTTCTGAAGGTCCCTTCCATCACCACTCTCTTCTCTGAAACTCATCTTCTTTACCCAAAAGGTGTTTGTGAAAATGTCTCAGAGAGGAACTTTGGAACGTGATTTCGCTGAGCTGTGTTATAGAAGAGTGAGTTAATAATAATGGAAAATAATTGTGAAAGGTTGTTGGTTTGGTTTCATAGTTGTTCTTATCATGTGGTGTTGTGGCTATGTGTAGTCATCATCATTTTTATATATACTATTATTATTCATGTGTTATGTTTATCTTATTATTCATGTGTTTTTGGAATTTTCTGTGCTTGATTTGGTAAAAAAAGATTGAACTCTTTGCTTCCATTTACTGCAAACGTGAATGAACTGTATTTGTAGTTTGATGTTTGACTTGCAGATGTTGTACTTTTTCACCGTTGCTAAAGACACTGTAAAAAAGTGAACAATTTGATCTTCACTCTTCTTTATTTTGTCACATCACGCCGTTTATATGCAAAATGCATTCACTATTTTGATGTAATCTAAAGATTAGATTTGTGCGAGAGGCGCATCTTTACCATATACAATTAAATGCCTCATAATACAAGTATTTTTTTACACAACAATACTAAGGGTATGTATGATTTGGAAAAAATATAAGTACTGGACATAACAACACACGATAAGTCTTTAAGGTATTTAACAATTTTTTATCTTGTAAAATGTTTGGTTGACAATGGACATTACAAACGAAAAAATTAGTTTAAATTTACTACAACATCCTTAATAGATGTAGATATAATTGATGAGAAAGAGAGTGAGAGAGACAGAAGGGCGAATGAGAAAGAGACGAGAGAGGAAGGAGATAATTGACTTTTAAGAATTTGGAATAAAATATACGAAGTTAGAATGAACTACTTGATCATATGCTTATTATCCAAGTTGGTGATTGCATGAATGAAAAGAATTCAAATGTTGATTTGATTAAAAATGGCATATTATGAGAAAGCAAGAAGTGCCCATATTATTACATTGCGGCTTGATAAATTTTTACAACTCTCATTGAAACTTATACATGGTACAATTATGACATAACTTTTTACAATGGCAACCAATTAATGATTCTAACATTTTATTTGCAATAGACTCTTGGAATAGTGGAGCCAATTGTTCCATGAAAGTTTTTGCAAAAGGAATGAACCTCATTTTTCTCTTGAGAAGAGAAAATGTAAACTTGATCCAATACAACATTGAAACAACCCATGCAATCCAGATTAATGGCTAAATCACCAGCCGAAGTTCCTTTAAACCCACGATATGTCACATAACTCACTTGCACGGCCGATTCCTAATAATTCCCACATAATTATGATATATTATTACATCAAATAGGAAAACACATTTTTGAAATGACAATATATATGAATTTAGAGTAAAATATGTACCGTTGCCACTTTAACGCCGTAGTGTTGATCTATAATTATTGCATTATTAACATTTGTAAGTTGGATTTGCTCAAAAGTAATCTTTCTTGCATAACCTGATCCACCCTGCAAAGAGAAAATCCATTTGTGAGAGATAATTATGGATAGAATTTGAATCCCTTGTGTTAGAATTGGAATTTAAAACCCCAGGTGTTTTAAAAGTTATTGTCATGTTACTGTTAAAATTTGAACCTTTGGTGTTTTAGACTTGACATCTAGAGCATGGAGTTAATAGAATTAAGAATAAACAATCAATTTAGTTTCTAAAATATCACTATTTTCAATTAGTGCCAAAAAGTTTCTAAAATATCACTATCTTCAATTAGTGTCTAAAATATATAAAAATAACAAGTAATTACTATCCTATACGAAATATCACTATTTTTGTTTTTCATGGAAAGGGAGAAATGTTTGCTAATTAAAGTGATATTAATGACCATTTTATATAGTTACGGAAATGATTCGAACTCTATTGTATGAGTTATATGAGAGTATACAACTAAGCTATCATCTCAGGTATAAAGCGGAAAATTTTGAGTTCGAATCGACTGCAAAATGATTTATTTTAAGCATTGTATCTCCTTTTGCGTCGGATTAGAGTATCTCTAAAGTGTACTTTTTTCTTTTTCAATATATAAGCTTGATCTGCTAAAAAAATTAAATCTAAACTAGGGCTCTAATACAATTTAAAATTGGCAATTTATTCCCTCCTACACTTCTAAAACACCACACATGTTCATAGAAATATACTTCATGAATGATACTTTTGTTGCGACGATAAATCTATGCTTATTCCAAAAGTATATCTGCAAAGTGTGTGGTGGAAAAGGAAGCTCCCTTTAAAATTTGGATTTGATCTTTATAATTAAATCAAGTGTAATGGCTGCTTTGTGGGCTAAGGATATCAGTCTACTTATAAACAATATTTATTTTAAACTATTTTGCAAAAACTTGTAGTATTTTTAAATTAGAAAAACAAAATGAAAACCTCTTCTTTTAAAAAGTACTACCTTCGATCAAATTTATAGAAAAAAATAGTTTTTTAGTTCTTTGAATAACTAATTATTTTGTCACATTAATAGACAAATGCATTAGTTATTTAATGAACCTAAAAAAATGTTTTTTGCTTATAAACGTGGCTTAAGGGAGTATTAGTTTGTTGAAATTATTTTGTAAAATTTTTATGACACTAATTTATCTTTCATTAAGAATATTTTATTTGCAGTTATTTACTAATTTACATCTAGGAGTCAATGTGTTAATGTATGTAATATAAATAATATATTTTATTACTTTCAAATTTACATAATTATATGATTTGAGCTGAAGAAATAAATTGCTGAATTATAATAAATTCCCACACAGACATTAGTTACTCACAGGAAATGTTTTGATTCTTGCTCCATTTGTAGTATTAGTGAAGCTGCAATTTCGTACATTAACTTCTTCAACCGTCTCATAAGAATTGCCTTTACCAAGGCTCCCAATACTGTTTAATTCACACATTTTATGAGATTTCTCAAATATATTGAAATAATAACAATATTATACTACATATTATCTCTTTTTTCTTTTTATAAATATTGTCTCAAGGAATATGAGTTATAAAATTAAATTGAATAAACTACAATTCAGTTATAAGTTTAAAGAAAATAAAATACACATTATAGAAAATAACCTTATCCCATGGCCCGGTCCACATGCAACACGAGATGCACTGATATAAGAGGAGCCACCATTGATGGCAATGCAATCATCGCCTGTTTATAAGAAAACCAACTCATTTTAAAATTGCACATATATATTAAACTCATCTCAAAATAATTAAATTAAAATTTATAAGATAAAATAAACTTTGATTACCTGTTCGAATAGTGGAATCTTCTATCAAGATATTCTTGGAAGAAGAAATGTCAAATCCATCGGTGTTGGGACTATACGAAGGAGATTGAACATCTAAATTGGAGAATTTTGCACGGTTGCAACCATTTATGGTTACATGAGCACCTGGGCTATTAGTGATTCTCACATTATGAACACTAAGATCATTGCAGGCATGGAAAGATAATATCTGCACCATCAACATAAAAGTAATATGATATACAATCACATAAAATTTGTATTTTGAGACTCGGTTATTTGAGAATGAAAATCTATTGGTTGGGGGAAATTAAAATAGTTTTTTTTAGGTGCTATACAATGTAAAAAATAATTTGTTTGTTTAACTACAATATTAAAAAAAAAAAAAATTCCTTAACGTTTTATCAACATATATCCAATAAATTTAATTGATCATATTTTCCAGAAGCAAATCAAAGTAGGTTTTCATTTTAATTAAATTGTAGCTTATATTACTTTTATAACTCTAAACAAATATAATTTATTTAAAAGTGATTATTTTAAAAAATATTGTTTCATAAAATAATTTACAACAAATCTCTTGATTGACTGCAATATACTTCAATATTAAAATTTCTTAATTTTAAAATGTATTTATAGCTCAACGTGTATAGAATAATCATACTCTAGGTCGAGGGCAGCTTTTGCATTGCCACCAAGTAGAACCATAGCCATTAATTCTTCCTCTGCGTTTGCCATCAATTGTGAGACTGTTTACATATTGGATCTTAATCCAATATGAGGGATCCTTAAATGCTTCTTTAGGAGGGGCAACTATTTTTCCTTTAAGCTGCAATGCAGGAGAGAGTGCAAAATGATTAAGTTAATAAATAAATAAAAATGTGAGTTAGACATGCTTAATTACCAAAATGAGAAATCTCATGGCTGGTTAAAGCCTAAAGGAGCAAAATGTACGTGCAGAGATGATGGATCTCATATCATTTCATTTTAATTTTAAAGAGTCTAACCGTAAAACACACTAATTATAAAGAATATGGTGTTGCAGATCTAAACCTGCGTCCTAACATATCAAATATCTTCATAATTTGTTACCATCTGAATAAGTATAAGTAATAATACATTAATATCCTCTTTAAATATTACTTGGCGATATTTTACTGTAAGTTTGATTACATTCTATTTTGATATTTCTTGTATAAAAATATTTAATCGTTTTCAATGGCCTCTATCATATTTTATAGAAAAAAAATTGAGAATATTCAATTTGAAGATTTTTTTTCTAATCAGGAAAAAGTTATTAATGATCAAAATAAGCATCAGAAGTGTACTAGGTACACTAACAAACAGGATTCCTACGAACACTAGAATGTAACACAATTTAAATCAATGATTCATATGACACTATTAATTATAAATATCACTGATATTTATTTGAAATTATGAGAAGAATAGAAATCATTTCTAGTTCCTTAAGAAAAACAAATAGGTATCTTGCCTGACCGACTAATTTGAGGATTTCAATCTCACTGTCCACTTGTGGATCAGTCATATGCTTAAAGTCGGATCAAAACTTTGTATGAACTGACCCAACAAAATTGACATAAGAGAAATCAAACATAAGACCTTGAAATGAGCACACTTCAAGTTCTTAATTCAACACCACTAATCAACCCAAACAAGTTATATTTTAAATAATTAATAATTAATTTTAATCTAATGGTTCTTTAAAAAAAAAAAAAATACAATATGTATGGACTTAAATATGAACCTGAATGAGAATACTTGTGGCCTTGCAAGCACCTCTGAATTCTAAGTTGTTCACCAAGTATAATTTTTTTGGTGGAATAACTAGTGTTGATGTCCCTGCTGCTCCACATGTATGATTCCATGCACGTAAAAATGCCTACATTCATTCAATTCAAAATATAAAAATATTGTGAAGATCACACAAATCATTATCATTTTAGATTAAAGTTTCTAATGAAGTGTGTATTTGTGTGTGCGTGTGTTAAAAGGAGAGGGGAGAAAACACATATACGTACTTGTGTATCATCAGATATGCCATCACCACGAGCACCATAAGCAATCACATTGTATATATTATTGTTTGTTTTAGCTACATTAATCCACCTCCCACATAGACAAGGTGAAACAAAACCAAGAATCAAAACACAAGAGATTAGCACTTGCATGTTTGACACAAGAAGAAACAAATTCTTCTTTTCTGAATAGAAGATATTTTGCTATGGTGATTTGTGAAGGGAGATAGTAGTGGTGTAGGGGTTAAATAGACTCTTACATAGAAGATATTGAATTATAATTAATTAAGGAATTGTAGGAAGAAACGTAGACATGTAAAGTCTTTGATAAATATTATCTTTAATGGAAAGAGTATAATATATGGCTAAATATGCGTTTTGTAATACACGGTTAATGGGTATAATTTTTTTTTGACAAGAGGTTAAAGAGTATAGTATATACATGGTTACATATATTATCTCTAAGGGAAAGAGTATAATATACAATCCGTTTTATTTTTTCTTAATTAATCATCAAAGGTCACTTTGCTTCCGTAAAAACAACAAGATCAATTTGCTAATCTTTTTTATGAATGAACATGTTCACAATACCAAGCAGTATTAACTCGTGCACGGATCATTACATTAGTTGATGTAGGGATTTAAAAGAAACGTACATGAGACATATTTAATTAGGATCAAGGAATGGGAAAAAGGTATTAATGCAAAGTCTTTGAAAATATAATCTATTTTTTGTCAAATAATTAAGTGGCTAGAAATTCACCTCTTAAAATCAATAAGTGAAAAATTGGGGTTCAAACTTCAACCCCTGCATAAATAATGCAATGTCTCTACCAACAAACATAAGCTCACGGAGATTGATAATATAATTTCTATCAGAAAGATTATAACATATTAGTTGATGTCGGGATTTAAAAGAAACGTAGATAATATGATGTGTAATAAAAAAATGTTATTAGAAGGGAAAAAAAACCTTGAAACGCTTTCTCTCTCTAAAAATAATTTCTTGTCCTCTCTCTTAATAGCTTACCCAGCCGGCTTCACTTTTAATCCAAACCACCGATCCTTAAGATTGGAGCTGTCAAAACGGATGGTCTGGCCCAATTAGGGCCGGCCCTAACGGGCTTTATCGGGCTGGCCAAAAAGCCCAATTGTAAAACGGGCTTGAAATATACTACCCGAGCCCGGCCCTAAACGGGCCGGCTCGTATTAAAAATTACATTTTTTTTTAAAAAAAGTACGATAAAAAACTCCTATAATCTTTTTTATAAATAATATGTTTAAATAATGCCTAGCACAAAAATAAATTGTAAACATTTTCGTCCAAACGTGGTAAACTAAAACGGCGAGGAAAGCAATTTTAAATAAATTAGATACGTTATGGTTAAAAATATTTATATATTCGATCTTTAAAATTATAAATAACAAAACTAGTAAATATAATTTTATATTACATTTATATTTGTGTTAATTCATTGAATTTTCACTTTTATTTTTTACTTTGATAATCAACTAAGTAAAGAATTATTTGAAAAATATATATAATTTATAGGATTTTTTTTTGTTATGCGGGCTACCCGCGGCCCGTTCGAGCTAGCCCTAATGGATACCGGGCTTTTTAGAGCCGGGCCAAAAAGTCCTATTAAATTCGGGCTCAATATTTAAGGCCCAAATCCTATAATTAATCGGGCTAAACGGGGCGGCCCATATGGCCCGACCCGTTTTAACAGCTCTACTTAAGATGTAGATGGTGGTGGTGGTGGTGTGATGGTGGATCTTCCATCTATACAGCCACTCTTCTCTGTTTTTTCGACGGTGGTTCGTCGGAAAAATGGGTTTCTCAGCCTCATATGTATGTGGCTTGATCTTGGGGTTCTTTGCTGCGTTCTGTAACGCCCTAAATTTTGATCCAAGACATTACGTCTAAATCATTTTCTTTTTTCTGAAAAACACTACTATTTATTTATTTCATCAATAATATATATTCTAGCAAAACCTATACAAAATTCATAACATAATTTAATTAAAATTCTTGAACTAATATCCTTCAAAATTTCAATTCAATAAAAACCCAATTTCGTCCATGTACGCGCTTCAAGCAAAAACACTGAAGCATACACCCTGCCTTCTTTGATACCTAAAATGTTAGTATAAAGGGTCAATTTCCTTATCTAAATTGGTTCATACTCAAAGCACAAGAACAATGCCACAAAATAGATGGTATCAAAACTTCTCAATCAAAAAGAATTAAGAAAAATACATTTAAGTCTTTAAGGTAAAGTTCATACACATTTCTTTTGTATATATAACAGTTTAATCACTTATCAACACACAGATGTATAAAAGACCCAATGCAATGCAATGATGTGTAAAATGCATGCTCTTAAATACTACATGATCCGGATAAAACCCGCCACACAGGCATCCACACAGAATATAATTATAACCCGCCACACAGACACCACACAGATGCATATGCCATGCGTAATAATGATAATGAAAACTAAATCCCGCCACTTAGGCACCACTAAGAAATGCAAACTAAATCCCGCCACTTAGGCACCACTAAGAAATATGATATTAACCCGCCACTAAGACAATTACAGTCAAGTATTAATGCATCATTAAGTACACAAACCAAAAGTCAATCATTTCACAAACTCACATTTTCATCTTTCTCTTCTTTAATTCATCAAAAAAAAAATGTAACATTTCTTTTCCAACATCACAAAAACATATAAAGCATAATAATATATAATATATCCATTCACACCACATTATCATACACAACTTTCATTTTTTTTTTGAGAGAATACACAACTTTCATATAAAACATAATTAAGAATAATCACTCATAATTAATAATAATCACTTTTAGAAAGATTTAATTTTACCATGAAAATACGTTTTAATTATTTTTCTTTTTAAAAGACAAGAATTGCTACTTCTAGTTAATAACACAACCTAACACTTAGTATTGACGAATGGAGAAAAAGCCCTTACCTTGCATGTTTTCCTTCCTAACAGCACACTCTAATCCCACGAAACTGCCTACGTTTCCTCAAAGCTTCAAGAATCCAACACTATAATTAGAACTAGCGTGCGTATACAAAAGGAAAGATATATAGTATGTATCTTGACATACCTAACATGATGTAAAAGGAATAGGACAGGAAGGTTTGCTTCTGGTCTTAGGAAAGTTCTGCTGCAAGATACGAGCCCAAAAGGAGTGTCGAAAGAATGCTTTAAACTTAGAAACACAACTTTGGATTAACAAGTGATTAAGAGAGAACCGATATGGAAAGTGAGGCTGAGAAGTGATGAGGATGTTAAATAATAGCAAGAATATACATAAGCCTTTTATGGACCACTGGATGTTTTCGACAGTTGGAATTTAAATGGGGATCAAGAGAGTGTTGGAGAATTTAGCATTTAAATCGAATCAAATTATGAAAAAGGGAAGGAGAAGAAATTCTGAAATGTCTACGTACCTTCCATTTCTGGACGGGTAAGAGTAAGAAAGAGGATGAGATCAATTCAAATAATAGTGGAATTAAGGCTAATAATGTCTTGCCTCTTAGGAATTGAATTCTTTTATCTAGAGAACAAAATGGCATATTGAGAGAAAGAGATATGCACGTTGACAAATATGTATAGAGAGAAAGAAATGGCAACAAATAAGTATTTCTCTGACTCCACAATTTAAGGCAACAACAAAATGGCATATAGAGAGAAAGAATTATGCACGTTGACTGATAGTGCATAAAATGATCTGGCAACTAATCTCTAATTACTATTATTATGCCACAATAAAAGGAAGATGGGTTGGTTATCGACTATTTCTCCAAAGCAAGGCCATTAAACCAAGTAATTAGGAGATGAATTGAAAACAAGTTTAATTGGGCAACTAGGCAAAGAAAACGTGGGATATGACCAAATCAAATTAGAAAACCAATTAATAAAATAATTAAATATAAAATAGGCTCATCAATAAAAACATCTCATCAAAATAATTAATAAATATTGGGAACAATTACAATTAGAGAAAATCAAGAAAATTATAAAAATGACGTTTAGGAAATATTGGGGTGTTACACGTTCACTGTTTCTTCTATTGATTGCTTTCTTCTGTCCTTCTTCTTGGGGTTCTGTTGTTCAGCTTTTTGATGGGTTATGGTGATTCTACTCAGGTTTGGCGTCTTTTTGTTCTTCTGTCTGTGGCTTAGGTCGTCGTGGGTTGTTATTTCTGCCTTACTCGGTGACGGAGCGGTTAGGCGTTGCTTGTCCTTGAGTTGTTACGGTTACGGTGTCGCTGAGTTTTTTTGTTGTTTCGTCGGCTGTGATGTGAAGTGATGTGTTTGTGGTTGTCTTGTGTTCGTGGTTGTCTTGTGTTGTCGGTTCTGTTTTTGTGTTGTCATGTTTGTTTTTGTTTTGTTTTCAGGAAAATGAAGTTGGTGGTGGTTCGATCCGGATCTTGGTTGTTGTTAATCTCAAATCTGGTTTTTCTAGATTTAAGATCTGGTTCCATTATGTTCTGATTCATCTGTATGGGACTCGCCAGATGTTGCTCGAAAGAGTTTGATGCGTAGTCGCTCCATGTTGGCGGTAGTTGTCTTTAACTGTACCTTTAAAACTGTTTCATCCGTCACGGTTGTGCTGTAGGTGGATTGTGTTCCGACGTTTGTTCATTGATCTGGACTTCGCTCGGATTAAATGGCCTGAAAGGGCGCTTTGGCATGCTGATGTTTTTAGGGAGCTGTTGGACCTTGAATCATTTATGTGTTGGCAGATGATTCATACGCCTACCTTGATACTCTAAACATTCACTCTGCATTTTTTGCAGTTCGATTTTGTATCCATGCATGGGTTCGCTGGGCTGTCCGTAGTAGTGTTGTTTAGAGTTGTTTTCTTTACCACTTGTGTTCTAATTTGTTGTATCACCCATTAAGATTTGAGTCGGTGGTTATCTGGGTCAGGTTCATACCCCCAGTCTTGTACTTCCTTTGTATTTAATTCTATTTCTACTTTGCTTAAATAAAAAAATAAAAAAAAGAAACGTACATAATATATATTTGCAATGAATAGTTAAATGTCTTAGTATGTTCCTTCATCTATTCAATCACTTTCCTTCTTTGTTTTTGGTGCAAATATATCTTTTAGGTACAACTCAAGACTAATTCATCTCTCCTGAAACATGTAAAATTACAAAATATTTTTAGATGGACAAAATAATAAATAATCATTGAAACTTACACACATAAGTGAAGATGTCGATGTTCGAACCCCGATCAAAGCGTCTGACCTAACAATATTTATAGTTTTTGATTCAGTGTGATAGCCAAAGTACCATCTATTTGGCAAATCATCAAGTGTATCATGAAATAACAAAGCACATTGACATTCGTTTGCACTTTGTTAGAGACATTAAATCGAAAGAGATTGTGGTCGAGAAAGTTGCCTCAGAAGAAAATCCAATGGATGTGTTCACCATGTCATTGCCTAGATCAAGGTTCAAGCAATGCCTGGACTTGATCAAATTTGTTAAAGAGTAATTTCATATTAGAGTCAGCAGTAAGGTGGTTAATGGTTAAACTGACATCACCAATTTAGAGTTATGGTGAAGAAATGTTGAAATTGACTCAAAATTGATGTTGAAGTTCGTCAAAAACTATGGCGCAATTTGGTGAAATCAATGTGCGGTTTTGGTTCAATTATTTTTTTTTTTGCGGCACGAAGGAAGAAAATCGTGACACAATTTTGAGGATCATGTTCATTACAATAGTATGTACGAGCTCCAAATCGTGGCGCGGTCAAAGAAAATTGTGGCACGATTTTGCTTGGGTAACACTTGGGTGACATAGAGTTGGGTGACATTGGCCAATCACAATGTCACAATGCTTGTGTTTCTCTCTCTTTCACAAGCATTGTGACATTGTGATTGGCCAATGT
>Ga0315913_1002157_pt1 | contig 22782 bp, 13 predicted proteins | sample MpolsnodulesMG_FD_207736 | JGI IMG/M metagenome (GOLD analysis project Ga0315913, IMG submission 207736) | Medicago polymorpha root nodule microbial communities from Los Angeles, California, United States - small nodules | ecosystem: Host-associated > Plants > Roots > Nodule | place: USA... | reverse complement strand
TGAAAGCGAAATACATGACGTTCGATTTTGACTACCCCTTTTGGAGGCAAAACCCTTTATGTTGTTTTCAAGCTGTGTTGTAATTTTATTTTTGGCTTCTTTGGTTGTTGGTAGCCTGACTGTTTTGCACGTAAACTTCTAACAGTTACCTCTAGCACGCCTTGTGCTTGAAGGGCTGTTTGTTATTCTTTTAATATAATTTGCTTAGCTTATTCAAAAAAAATTAAAATTAAACATATAAGTGATAAAAAGATAATAAAATTCCTTGAAAAAAGATAATAAAATTAAATGGACCTTCCTTAAAAAAAAATTAAATGGAACGGTTCAATAAAATAAAATGGAAGAAAAAGTAAATTGAAATATAATATTAAAAAATAAAAGAAAAGGTTGTCAGCGTGAGTTGAAGAGAGGTGCTTGTGAAATAAATTGCCGAGAAGTAGTTTTTTGAAGTAGCGTTCAACAACTTTTGATTAAAGCTTATTCCATTCAATTTTATGCATTCTAAAAAAAATACTTTTTTTAGAAGGTACTTTATTGATATTGTGTTTGGCCTAGCTTCTCCTTAAAAATGTAGAGAAGCTGAAAAAAAGTCGGGCCAAACGGTACCTAATTACTTTTTTTCAATTATAATTTTAATTAATACTACTTTCATCACTCTCGATTTAATATATCATACTTTGAGTTTATAACAATGGTAAATGCATCAATACTTTACAAGAACACTTAAAATCATTTCTATCTCGCCTTCATTAATTAATAGTATTTTACCCCCTTAATATAGGTCATTTTCAAATTTACCCCCTGTGAAATATTTTTTTTGGTTTTGTACCTTCATGAATTTTGACTGTACAAAATCGAAGATATGATAGGGGGTAAACGGAAATTTACTCAAATTAATGGGGGGTAAACCAAAATTTACTCAAATTACAAGCGGGTAAACCTAAATTTACTCAAATTACAGGGGGTGAAATTTTCCATGAAGGTCCAAAACCAAAAAATCTTTAAATTACAAGGATGAAATTCAAAATAAATATTTTACAGAGAAAAACAAAAAATGACTCATATTACAGGGGGATAAAACATTATTAACCCTACAATTTTATTAATACGAGCAAAATGCTCACCCATATTTTAATATTATCAAGCAAAATCTACTTTTTACATCATTAGACAAATATCTCTTTGTAGGGAAAATTAACGCTCATTTATTACCTATAAAAAATATGGTTTTGATATTCAATAATTTAGAAATATAACTATTAGCAAAAAATAAATATAAAAACTTAGAGATCGAATTGTTTGTTACATAATTACTTCAATATTTTGAAACTTATTTAGAGTTGGAATTATTTTCCCTAAATGTGATAATGAGCTTTCGTGTAAAAATAATTTGGATATTTGGAATTAGGTTTGATAATTGTAATGTTTGATGAAGTGGTTGAATTGAAAATTCATGTTTAAAAAAGATTTTTTTTTTCTTCGTTGTATCTTAACCAAGTACTATCTAATTTGAGAGTTGAATTGAAAATATCATGTCTCAAAACGAATTTGAGAGTTTTAGTGTTTTCATTATTCTAAGCAAGGACTATCTAATTTGATTTAGAGGTTATATAAAAGTTAATTTAAGAAAAAGTGAGCCCTAGGGTGGGTTTCAGACTTCGTATTAACCAGTCTTTCCAACTAGTTAAAAGGTCGAGAGGAGTACAATGATATGTGACATTTTTTGCTGAAGAGGTGTGAGAGTTAACTTCTAGCATAATAAGTTTTGCTTGGTTTAAGGAAGTGTTGCAAGGTAGTGTCACTATCTAAGTGTAATATCTCAGACGATTTTAAGTATTGTCGACTAACCTTATAAATCAACACGAGTCTTTTCAGCGTATTTTGTCCTCACTCACACGCTTACCGGAAAACTTTCCAGTATGTCACTCATCCAAAGACTACTCTAAGTCAAACATGTTTAACTGTGGAGATCTTATGGAATGATCTACCAAAAAGAAGAGGCATCTTGTTCATATAGGTAGTATCAAACAATTCTTATAAGCCTTCCTTCAACCATGTAGTCCATACCTACACGGCCTCAGGATCTCTCTCATTCCGATGTGATTCGGTTCGTCTAAAAGCTGTCGGGAGCCGCTCATTGTCATGCCTTGTGCACCAACGACCACTCCCTGCCATTGCCGGCCTTGGGTGTTACATGCCCAACAACTTCTGCTTGGTTCGTCCCCGAACCACATCATACTGGGAGAGGTCTGCTCTGATACCATTTGTAATATCCTAGACGACTTTAAGCATTTCTGACTGACCCTACAAACCAGCACGAGTCTTTCAGCGTGTTTTGTCCTCATTCGCACACTTATCGGGAAACTTCCTAGTAGGTCACCCATCCAAAGACCACTCTAAATCAAGCACACTTAAATGTGGAGTTCTTATGGAATGGTCTACAAAAAAGAAGATGCATCTTGTTGATATAGGTAGTACCAAACAATTCTTATAAGCCCTCCTTCAACCATGTTGTCCATACCTACACGACCTCATGATCCCACTTATTCCGATATGAATCGGTTCGTCTAGAAGCTGTCGGGAGCCGCTCATTGTCATGCCTTGTGCACCGACGACCACTCCCCGCCATAGGCAGTCTTGGGTGTTACACTGAGTCTTCTTGCAAAGTTGAGGTAGACGTTACTACAAGCTGATAATCCTTTTTGGAAAAGGGTTCTTAAGGATAAGTATGGAGCTTGTGCTCAAAAGTTGATTGAGGTTGGTGGTTCAAGGACGTGGTGAATTTAGAGGTGGCTGTAAGAACGAATTGGTTAATAGCAAAGTTATTAAAAGGGTTCAGAATGGGAGAAGTACTAGTTTTTTGGGTGATTGTTGGATGTCTAATACTCTTTTATGGGTTTCCTTTCCTCGTCTTTACTCGATTTCCACTAAAACCGATGCAAGGGTGGGGAAATTGTAGAGTTATGTTAATGGGGTGATGGTATGGCCCTTTACTAAGCATGAATTTGTTTATGTGGGAGGCTGATTCCCCAAGTATGCTCAAGGGGTAGCTAGAGGGATACCATGGTTGTGGAGGGAGGCGGATGACGGGGGATTCACAATGAAATATACTTACGAGTTAATTGAAAAAGTATGGGTCGTGGGGGGTGGGTGAATGATTCCGTAGAGGGGGTGTTTCAAAATATTTGGAGGTGCTTGATACCTTCGAAGGCAATTGCATTCCCTTGGCTCTCCTTTTGGATCGTATCCTTACGAGGTCAAGTCTTGCTAGATAATTGTTGTTCCTACTTTTGAGTTTGCTATAAAAACTCATCCGGCGGCAGTTAACTGCAAAAATTCCTTGTTTCGTGGCAGTTAACTGCCGAAGTTTTATTTTATTTTTAGTGTAAATCCAATGCCAGTTAACTGCCGATGCGATAAATGTATAATTTACTGGTATTTCGTAACAAAGGTAGAAGTGGAAACAACATTTTTCATCTTGCTATCAGCCAGGTGTTAGGTCCACAAGCTTCTAAGAGTTGTGTCTATGTGATAGTGGGAATATGAAACAACTACACACTAATTCCATTGTCATGTGGTATCAATGGTGTGGTAATGAAGTGGGTAGAAATTAACTTTCTTATGCCTCCAAAATTGTTTGTCATTTTGCTTATTAATCAAATGAAGTGAGGTCAAAAATGTTTTTTTTTTTTTTTTAACATGATGAGGTCTAAAATGTTAAAGGAATTATTGTTGTGCATTGTTGAATTATGAATTGTTATTGATATATGCACTTTTGGTCAATATTATAAGAAAAAAAGTATTTGTATTGATATGTGCAAAATAAAAATAAAATATATTTGGTGACAAGCTTCTCTCACTAGTTTATAACTTTTTTTGAGATGTTATTTTAACTAACTTTAAAGCTTATAGTTTATAACTTTTTTTGAGATGTTATTTTAACTAACTTTAAAGCTTATAGCTTATAACTATTCATATTTTGCTCTATTTTTAACCTTTAATATCATTTTTTATTTAATAAAATTACCCTCTCAAAAGAGAAAAAAACTACCAGTCACGTAATTTTTTTTATTTTTTACAATTACCTTATTTGCTTTCTGGATATGAATTTTTGTTCTAGATTTGAATTTTATTTGATACGGTCTATTTCTATTAAATTGGTATATACATATTTTATCTTTTTTTTTTCGTTGAACATATTTACACAAAAAGAAACAATTATCCATAAACAAAAAAAAAAATGATAAAGAAGTCAAACAAAATTTATCAATATTTTCTTAGGAGAATTATTAAAATAAATACTAGTTCAAAATGTTTATAAATATAATTTATAACATATTAAATATATGTGTACCTTTTATGTTATTTTATATTTACCAATCATTTCAAAGGTTAATTTTACCAAACACTTTAATTTCAATCAACGAGATTTTCAGCGATAACCTTTCAGTTATCAATCATTAGATATAAATCAGTTTTTCAACGCTATCAGCTATCTTATCAAATATAAGCTAGTTTATAGTTTCATTTTATCAAACACACCCAAAATAAATTATGCCAAGTCAGACTTTAAGTAAGCTGGACCATAAACCTCTGACAAACGGTCTGACCTATTATCACCCTTAACCCTATAGTTGTCCCCATGTGCATGCGTCCCATGTTAAGCACCTCGACGTGTTTTACAATTTACATAGACACTTGAATCTATAACATACGTCAATATGTGGATAACAAACTCCCGGATCTTGACAATCTTTATCTGACGAACATGATTTGACGTCGTAATGCCAATGGATAAAATGGGCGGCTTGTGTCGTAAGCATATCTACATACGCAGAAACTCATATATAGATAAGAATAATATTGTATACAAAATATGAAAATTCAAAAGAAAGTTCATAAGAAATTACTCAAATCAATCATTGGTTTTATACCTGATGCTATGATGAAAAAAGCCAACAAAAATGGCGTATCCATCTTCTTGATATAATTTGTTCTTTAGAACTATGTTTATATAGGCCTTATAAGGCTACCTTGAACATTAATTGTTTTTTGTTTTAAAACTTAGGTGTAATATTACTGTTTTTTCTATTTGCGTTATTCCCTTGTAAAAATGTTACATAAACGTACAAGAACCAATTAAATATGGAATAATGATACTCGATAGATTATGTATTCATAATTTAACTTAAGTGTTAATAAGCACTTCACAAATAATATGAATGTGAGGATCATGGTTCCACCATTTGATTGCCATCATATATGGTAAACATGAATACTGATGGGAATGTGATGATCATCCATTATGGGAATGAGATGATCATCCATTATACTTGGCTCGATTCTAAGTTAAGTGCTAAGATCATAAACTTGAAACCCTAAACAAATGATATATATTTTTAAACTTCACATTGATGAAAACAAAAATAAACAAGGAGAAATCAATTGTGGAAATTGATTCGGGAAGTGCAAGAATTCACTAGAAAATCCTTAATGTCAGGTGGGACCGCTTGCCATAGATTTTGGAACAACTGCAAAATCTTTTACTTGAAAGATACTATGAAATTTTCTACACACTCTAATCTCTCTAACCGACACATAACTAAAGTCAGTAGCTATTTGGTTTAACTTTTCAAAAAAATTCAATTCTAATGTACTTTCCCCGAAGTATTCTTCGACTAAGTTTCTTAAATAGGTTTGGATTTCATCTTAAAATCTAGCTCAAAGGACGAAGGTACTCACATATTTATACATTCAACAACCTAGGAACTTGAACAATGTGAGGCTAACAACAAACTACAAACAACTTCAACAATTTCAAATTAAAATAATCCAATAGTTTAATCTCATTTTCAAAATATAATGCAGTAATAACCGTTTCCAATTAACAATTTACATTTTATTCTCATTCAAACAAAATGATTATTTCGCAATATTCCATTACTTAATTAGTAAATGAGGCTATTGGACTAGGAACATTATTTGTAGAAGTTGGTTTCTCAAATATGTTAAATCATTGTGTGTTGTCCCAAGACAAATGTATTGGGACTTTTCCACCAAGCCTAACGGCTACTTCACCCATCAAATCGACTTTCGCTAACCCCCACTCATAATTAACTTTACCACTTCCCTCTCTCTCTCTCTCTCTAAACCAAACCACAATTCAAACATTTTCCAAAATTCTCAAATTCAAAATCATTTGTAACCTCTCGCAAATTCAAACCCTAATTTCAAATTCCAAATCGCTAAGAAACAATCTGTTGTCAAAAATTTTGGAAAAGTTGTACAACGTGCATAAGCATCATCAAGGCAAAATGTTTTAGCTGTTGAAGAAACTGAAGAAGACACTTCTCCATTTTGAACCATGAACATGCTACCAGAGCGTGGATATAACTTAGCAAAGGCAAACCAAACATTTTTGTCAAAAATGGAGAATCTGAATTGGCAATTGTTCGTGCAATCCAGAGGATTCTATATTGAGCCAGTAGTCAGGGAGTTCTACGCTGGTATTCAAGATGCACAAGGAGGTAAAGTTGTTCCTCGCTCTATAGTTGGTAATAGGAAAGTTTTCTAATATATGAAAACTCAAAAGAAAGTTCATAAAAAATTACTCAAATCAGTCAATGGTTTTATACCTGATGCGGTGATAAAAGAAACCAACAAAATTGCCATGGTTAGAGAATATTTTCTTGGCATATCCATGTTCTTGATATAATTTGTTCTTTAGAATTAATTATGTTTATAATATAGGGAGCTTCTACGGTGTAGTCAGAAAACTGACTTTTTTGAAAAAGTTAATTTTGATTTTAGTGTTTGATTCATTTTTAAATTGTTGATTACTGGTTAATGATCAATAGTAATTCATCTAGTAATGCTTGCAACATCTTGGACTTACGGATACTATTTTATCGTTGACATCTTTAACATGCAAACAGATTTGATGATATTGTGTGAAAGTCTTAAGTGTTACACTTTGTGGGGTGTTACACTTAAAACAAGGTATGATAAAATTAGATTAAGTGTAGTCTTGTTAATCTGATGAATTGATGATACTATGGAGACTGAACTTTTGATGTCACTGTACAAACAGTGGGGTGTTACACATTACACTTTTGATGTTATAGTATTAACTTCATCAGAAAAGTCATTTTCATAACTTCACCATAGAATTTTCCTTATAATATTCCCTCAAAAGAAGTATGTTATGATTATATAGGCCTTGAAACGACCTTGAACATTAATTGTTTTTAAAACTTACGAGTAATGTGACTGAGATGTATGAATGTTTTTCTTTTTATTTGCGTTATTCCCTTCTAAAAGTAAAAAATGTAACAGAACCGTACAAGAAACAAGCAATTAATTAAATATATGAAACAATACTCTATTTTAAAAATTAAAAAACGATACTCTTTATGGTATCTAAACTATATTAATAAATAAATAGAATTTTTCTAAGAAAAAATTGTTGTCTTTTCTCTCACCTTTTACGCACAACACAACAAGGTGATGTGGCACTTTGCCCTTCATTTTCTTATTTTCATTTTATTTTCTTTTTCAAAAATTTAAATAAAGCATGGACCGGAATTATCTCATTTATAAATAATTGTATATATTATTCAATTCTAATGTAATCTGACAACGTAGAGATGAATAATAATCATAATATCATACATATATTCAATATTTAAATTAAAGACAATTAAAAAATTCTCAAAGTTCTTTGTTCGGTGAGAGCAACATATTCTATCATATACCTTAGTGTAAAGATCAGATCAACAGCTAGTTGAAGAACATTATAACGATCATAACAATTGAAAATTATACAAGACTATGAACATAAGTGAATAAAGACATACATTAATTGAATACTACAAATAAATGGATGTTCGTCGTGGAACCCCACTCTTAGATGTTCATTTACTCATAGTAACTAAAAATGTAACAAAATAAAATAAAATCACACTCTAGCACAATTGAAAGGAAGAAATCCCTTTTTGATGCTTCACATGCATGCTTGATCTTTGTCTTGCACATCCAACTTTCTGAATGAATAATAGTGTGTGTAAGAGTCGTTATTTATAGGCATTTTTCCATCTATGTTTAGTAGAGAATTCTAAGCTTTTTCCTTGGATGCAGCTTGAAAAACAAGTCAAAAACACACAATACCCAGCCAAGATGCGTCTGGCTCATCCCCCACGTACTTTGATGCTTTAGCTTTAGGCATCCCCGAGGGTTATGCCATGCACCTGTGCGCTTTTGACAACCTTAGCCAATGGTGAATTTTACAGTTTTTCGTCCTTATTCGAGTTTTCTTCCATCTTAAAATGTCTTGAGATTTGAGTTGAATTTTTTCCAACTTTTTTTATTATTATAAAACCTTCTAATTACCATTATTCTTCATTCTTCAACACTCATAATCATCCATGCGGTGTCTTGCTTTGCCGAATTACAAAATTTATCAATAAATAGACTCAAAACACATATATAGTTGCATCATTAGGGAAGAAACTGAATGACAATGAATCGAATGAAAACAATAAATTTGATGCCTAAAACATCATATAATCTCTATCATCACTACCCAAACTTAAAATGTTTCTTGTCCTCAAGTAACAAAATAGAAAGAAGTCAGATTTCGCTATAAATTCTAAAATAAACATACCTTTTCAGAGACGATGCTCAGATTGTTGTTCGTTCCATATTTATCTTTGAGTAACTTACCACTTTCATGTAAGTGGGCCAGACATAGAGAAGATAATCATACTCTCAACCATACTCAATTTAAATATGTATCCTAAATCAAGTAGGGTTGGTCAAGACATTTGCTAACTCAAGCTGACAAGTTAATGGATTTTGCTATGAACTTGAAGCAATTTTAAAGAGTCATTCAAACTCAAGTATTAATCACATAGACTTTAGAGGTGTTTTCAAGCTTATAACACTGTTGAGGTAAGATATGGGATATATTTCTAAAAGTAGAGTAACAACAATTTTAGAGTTAGATTACTATGGATTCCCTAAACAATAGAAGACTACCTTCAAAGTTCAGACTTCTTCTTTGTACCAAAACAACAATTAGGCTAACACACACTTTAGATATATTTTTCAATAAAAAAAAAATTAATAGACCAAACTTTTATCTTTTTTTTAGACCACTTTTTTTATTATTCGATCTACATTTTTCTCTTTTCTTTTTCTCTTTTTTTTTATATACAAGTTCTACTAGTGCCCATCTCAAACTTAAAATGTTGCAAATTTCAAAGAGTGAGTAACCTCAAAATTGGTTTCAAACCATAAGTAGTATTTTCCCATTTGATCTAACTCCAAAGATATTAAACAAATATGAAAGCTCAAAAAGTTAAAATTCATAATCAAACCTATAAATTCATCACATTCATCATCTCCCTTCATGACCTTCATCAATAAATCCATAAAAATTCAAAAAACTCAACAAACCTAATAATCCAATTTAAACATCAATATTCAACTTTTCCCCAAATTCAAACCCCTAACCCCAAAAACATCAATGTCGCCATCACCGCCAAGAATGGATCACTCATTATGTCAATATCTAACGAAGTAAATAAGACTTCTCTTTTATGGGACCTTGTTTTTCTGAAACCCAAGTGAAGCAGCTGAGTTTGGATTTGGAGGGTTTGATGATAAATGTAGATTGACCATTTTGCTCTTGACTCTAGAATAACAAAAATGGTAATTCATCTCCATTTCTAAACCAAAGACAAAACTATAACCATGGCCATATTCAACTTACCGGGAAATTCTAATATGGTCACATGACCAAATAAAAAGTGTTTGGTCACACACATAAAAAAATATTTTTTAATAATAAAAAAGAAATTGATAAAAAAGATGATTGAATATTTTAAAGACCATCTTTTTATGTGTGCGTGTCCAAACACTTTTGATTTGGTCTTGTGACCATGGAAGAATACCTCATGTCCACCACTATCCCATCCCTCCTCTCTCCCAATCTCTCCTTCAAATCTAAACCCCCATTCCCCTTCTGACGCCACCAATAATTTCTGACACCCACCACAAAATTCCAATCTTTTAACCCTTAATTCACGCGCAACCTTATTGGGTTTTTCTTCATTGGACACTTATTTAACATCTTAAACAAGATGTATAAGTCTATGTAGTTCTTAGGATCCCCTTACCTTAGTCGTCTTCTTCTTCTTCTTCTTTTTCTTCAAAATCTATCAACTCTACTTCCTCAGACAACCTTTCTATTTTGTCTTGGAGACTGAACCATTCATCAGACCATTCCATTGCTTGAGCATATTCTACCTCTAAAGGAGTTACCTTGTAGGATTGGTAGTCATTGTTTGACATTATGACCACTTCCCCTTTCTCCACGCCTATCAGTGTTGTAGCAGTTACAATGAATGACCTACCTGAGATCATTGGTTATTCTTCAAAGTTGCTAATCTGCAAGACCACTCCATCCATTGGAAAATGAAAGTCACAAATGCCTGCTAGTATGTTTTTAACCATGCTATCCGAAGTTGCTAGAGAACCATCTGCTACACCTATCTTTGCCTTGCAAGGCTTCACTTTCAAACCGCCGATCCTTTCAAAAGTAGAAAATGACATCATATTGACACTTGACCTGTCTCACAAAGCTCCACTTACATAAACATCACCCACAGTCAGAAGAACATCGCAGCTTCCAGGATCATCCAACTTCTGTGGAGGTTGCACATCAAAAACAACACAACAATTCTTAGTTAAAGAAATAAGTTGTTTATCTGATGGTTTGACTTCCTAGTTCAGGAGTAATTTAAGATATTTGACACAACACGAAATTTTCTTGAGCATTTCATTTATTGGAAGCACTTTAAATTTTGACAAGGCCTTGATGAGCTCTTGAAAATGATCATCCTTTTAGAGTGTTCCATTATTTTCTTCGAACTTCTCCACCACATTTATAGACTTTACTTCTGAATATTGGTATCTCTTCTCAATCTGAGTTGATCTTTATGGTTATGATCGGGTCTTCAACTTTTTCACTTTTCACTTCACTAAAATAAGTATAAAAATAAAGATACTCCTAGAAAATTAAAACTAAATCGTTTTTGTCAATTTTGACCAAATTTTCAAGTTAGTCATTTAAGTTTCAAAAGTTTTAAATAGGTCATTTTAGTTAATAAACTTGGATCAAAATGCTATGCTTTAATGGCTCCAGGGTGTCAAAATGCTGCGTTTAATTATCACAAATGATCATTTATAGAGCTAGAAAGGCAGTTCTTGTTATCAATAGTTGCCTTTCTAACCTTATAAATGATCTTTTCTGACCATTAAATGCAACATTTTGACTACTTGGAGCCTTTGAGACGCATCGTTTTGGTCCAAGTCAACAACTTAATGGTCACATCAACCTACGTTAAACGGAGACTAACAACATGGGTAACATTGAAATAGTTTATCAAATAAAAGGACATATTTGTAACTTTTAAAACTTAAAGGACTAACTTGGAAATTCTATCAAACTAAAAGGACTAAAAGAGGTATTTGGCCGAAAATAAAATAAGACTTAATCTAATATAATCTAATAAAATAAAACATATCTAACCTAATAAAAGGAGAACAAGTCTAACCTAAACTAAAACTAATATGGTTTGTGTAGTAGATCTAGATCCGGATTCGGATCTCGCAGTGGTAATTTACTTGTGCGGAGGTTCCTAACTATGGGGATTTTGTGTTTTGTGCATAGCTGGTTGAAGCATTAGGGATGAGCGGTGCTTCTGCGTGTGTCATTCTTGTTTTTTAGTTTATGGTGTTGATGTTGAGGAGCTCGTAGGTTGTGTTCGTTTGTGGTGCTTCGTGGTGGTTTCCATGGTGGTGCTGATACTAGGTATTTTGTGGTGGTGCTCGTGGTGGTTTTTGGTAGTGATGCTCGTGGTGGCTGGTGCTGGTTTTTGGTGAGGATTAATGGTGATTTTTGTGGTGGTTAATGGTAGTTTTGGTGGTGGTGGTGGCGGCGCTTGTGGTGGCTAGTGGTGGTTATGTTTGTTGTGGGTTTTCTTCTATGAATTTATTGTTGATGGGGTTTCAAATACATGGTTGTTAGACTGTGTGGCTTGTTTAAAGTGCGGTTGCATGAGTTTTTGGTAGGTTTGATGGTTATTTTGGAGAGGTTTTCAACGGTTTGGCACAAGATTTGTTTATGTTATTGCGCAGGCATTTAGACTTTGGTTTTTGGAGATGACTTCTTGGTTTGGTGTTTAGTTTTTATCGTTCGAGGGCCCTCAGTAGGAGGGTGTTTATGAGTGTTTGTTTGGGTGTTCTGCATATATACGGGACACTTTTCTTTTGTATGTTGCTTTTTGTTGGAACAAAATACGTTTAATAAACATTACCCTTAGAGTGGGGGTGATTGTTGGAACGAAATATGTTTAACATACGTTACCCTTGAAGTTTTGATAATAACAAGGTATTAAAAATTGTCAATTGGATATACTAATATTTGTTCAAGTGTAGAAGACCATAGACAAAAATTTGATATCTTTATAAGGTTCTGAAAGAACAAAAGAGAGCAAAGGAATCAACAAAAAGGAAGCTTGAAGCATCTGACGAATAGTGCATCTGAAATATAAGTGCTCCTGAAGTGATGACATCATCAGAAGCAAGTTCGTCAAAAGCACCTCATCAGAAGCAAGATCACTAGAAGCTGAAGTTCATCAGGAGATGAAAGACTTGAAGCTTCAAAGGCCGAGTAATTGATTTAATCACGTCTAAGTATTGCAAAAGACTAAAAGAGTGTAACAACGGCCCTTGAGATGAAATTTGAAGGCATTGGATGTTTGTTCTATCAAGAGCGTTGACAAAGGAAAATTGTACGAACTGTACAACCACTTCCTCCACTACTCTGTTCGCGTCTCTACAACAAGACAAGAATAACAGCTATGCCTGCAGAAATGTTCCTTCAAACTAGGAATGCATTTGAAATTGATCCTTCATAGGACAATAACCATATCAGGAAAAAGATCATTGGTGATTTTCAACAAGGTTCAAACGACTCTTTTTATGCTGGCAACTTTCCAACGTATCTTTCACACCTCTATATAAAGGAGTGAAGACTTACTAGTTAAAATATACAAACCCACACAAAAGCAAGACTCATACAACAATTCAAAGTTCAAAACTTTGTTATTGTTCTGCATTTAAAGTCACTTACAATTTCTTATCAAAGTTCATATTTTAGAAATTTTATAGTCTTAAGAGTCTGTATCTGATCTGTATTGTAAACACCACTGATTGTATATCAAGTGTTCAAATTCAAACAAACTTCTTTGTAATTCTATTTGATTAGAAGTCTCTTGCTTGTGTGCTTGAGCATAGGAAATCTCTTGCAGTTGTGCTTGAGTAATTTGAAGTCTCTTGCTAGTTGTAGCATTGAGCAGTTATAATTTGATATTACATTTTAGTGAACTCTCCTTGGAAGTGCAAGGGGGACATGACTCCTTCCGGATTGTGGAAGGAATCTGTATAATTGCTTTGTGTCTTTCTTCTCTCTCTCTGTTTTTATCCACTGCATTTAGATTCTGATTATCACTTCAAAAGCTGAACCATATCTGCTTCTGATCAGTGACTTCAGTAGGAGAAAACGAAGAAAAAGCAAACACAATTCAACCCTCCTTCTTGTGTTTTTCTCACCTTCACTTTTAAGTCTCCTAACCTAGCATTTCTTGTGTTTGCTAGGATTCTTTGTGTTTTAAATAAATTTCATTTTAACTACTTAAAAAAAAAAAGGTAATACTTGTACTTTATGTCATTGTTTGGATTTCTAGTTGTTATGTACTTCGATCAATAAAAGTTTCGTTGGCTGCTATAAAAACCAAGCGGTTTGTGCAAAATAAAGATGACTAGTAGTAATACTTTATTCCAAATTAAAATAATCCAAGATTTTAATCTCGTTTCAAAACATGATGATTATTACACAAAATTCAATTACTTAATTTGTAAACGAGCCTACAAATAAAGACGATTAGGAATGTCATTTGTAGAAATTGGTTGAATGAATTCCAATACATTCACAATGTTTTCTGATACATTTGGCATCACGGTCAGGATTACATAATATTTTACCTACACAATCGCTATCTGACTTACTTCTGAAATTGTCCACAGTCACTCATATGCCCTCACAGAGGATACCGTTATGATGGAATTTATAGAATGGAAAGATGTTGGCAAGTAGCAGGACAACAGGTAAATAGATATGAGAAATATTTTGACGACTTAGTATAATGTTTTCTAACACACATCATATATTTTTTGGATAGATTTTAACACACTATTTTCTATTAGTTGAAGTTTAAATACATTCTACTAAATTAAATATATTTCATATAAATTTAATGGGTACTGTATAAATTTGATTAATTATGAATCTGATCAATCACATTTTCCATGATCAGGGGTACTTAGTTTGCCGTTTTCTGTTTGTTAGATGTCACAATGAGGGTGCCCCTAGAACTTGGAAAATAAGGTAGAAAAAATTATTTAGTTCTATAGCAAATATTACAATTATATTCATATGTATTAACAATTTTAACATTGTGTTTTCTTTCTTACAAGAAAGAAATTTAACATTGTATTTTACTAAATGATAAATGGAACACAGTGATGTTCGTGGGGACATGCCAAGACCCTTGCCAGTAGTTCCTGGACTTGAAAAGGCTATTGTTGTTTATGAAAAGACTGAAACTTCATTTTGGGATTTCGATGTGAATTAACTCTTTTTCATTTGGATGTGAATGAACTCTTTTGAGTGAACTCACATCAAAATCCCAAAATGGAGTTTCAGTCTTTTCATAAACAACAGTAGCCTTTTCAAGTTCAGGAACGACTGGCAAGGGTCTTGGCATGTCCCCACGAACGTCACTGTGTTCCATTTATCATTTAGTAAAATACAATGTTAAATTTCTTTCTTGTAAGAAAGAAAACACAATGTTAAAATTGTTAATACATATGAATATAATTGTAATATATGCTATAGAACTAAATAATTTTTTCTACCTTATTTTCCTGGTCCAAGGGGCACCCTCATTGTCACATCTAACAAATAGAAAACGGCAAACTAAGAACCCCTGATCATGCAAAATGTGATTGATCATATTCATAATTAATCAAATTTATACATGAAATATATAATTTAGTTGAATATACTTACACTTCAACTAATAGAAAATAGTGTTTTAAAATCTATCCAAAAAAAAATATAATGTGTGTTGGAAAACATTATACTAAGTCGTCAAAATATTTGTCATATCTATTTACCTGTTGTCCTGCTACTTGCCAACATTTTTCAATTCTATAAATTCCATCATAACGGTATCCTCTCTGAGAGGCATATGAGGATCTCTTATCCTTGCTAGCTTGAGTTTTTGTATGCATATCTACATACAAAAATATACATAGATATAAGAACAATATTGTATACAAAATATGAAAACTGAAAAGAAAGTTCATAAAGAATTACTCAAATCACCGGTTGGTTTTAGACCTGATGCGATGATAACAAAAGCCAACAAGAATGCCATAGTTAGAGAATTTTTTCTTGACGTATCCATCTTCTTCACATAATTTTTGTTCTATACATGAATGTTTATATTGGCCTTGAGCCCACCTTGAATATTATTTATGTCTGTTTATGAAAAATTGTAAACTTCTTTCTTTGACAATTATTGTTGACTAGACTTTTCAAGTTTATAGAAAAAATATAAACTTTATAGAATAATATATATATATATATATAAAAGAGAGTTAATATAGTTGACTAGACTTTAAGGAATTTATTCCATGTATATAAATGCAAGTGCAACGTTGTATTTTTGCTGACAATACTTGGGAAAGGGTGTGGTTGCGCTTCAACTAGTTTCATTCCCTTATATTTACTTCCTTCGGAAAAAAAAAATTCCCCTATATTTTCTATTGAGGAACATGACCGTTCGTAGCATTTTACGACTTATAGGATAGTATGAAAACAAAAAAGGTTCTTTATTTAATACATCATAAATCTTTTGTTTTCTTCGAATAAATGATGAATGAGACATGCATTAGTAATGACGGTTGACATCCCGTTATGTTGACACCAATACGATGCTAGTAAACTCAAGTTATTTTTTGTTTTTTTTGGATAACAATAGGGCCTAAGCCCAACGAAGAAAGAAACTACCGCCTAACAATACGCGGAGTACAAACACCAGTTAAACCAGCTAAAAACACCATACTAATTTGAGCAGGACAATGCTCATATAACATCAAAGTGAAACCTCCATCACAAGCTATATTTGCAAGTGTGTCAGCACAAGCATTAGCTTCTCTGTACGAATGACAAATTCGGACCTCCCAATTCATATCCAACAACCGCCGAATATGTAATAGTAAACTCCAGCTTTTTGCCATTCCAACTTGTAGTAAACTCAAGTTATTAGAAGTAGAAGATTTAAACAATTTACAACAAAAACAATATACTTTGTCATCATATTTGCAATAAACTAGCCATTTTTTTATTGCTAATCTCACCGTTGTTTAATTTTATGGAATAATTCGCATATGAAAAATGCCTAAAATATTAGTCATTAGGAAAATAAAAATTCATTTATCTAGTATGCCCCTTTTCAACTAAAATATCCTTTGACGCTGTCGCGGTGATTTCCGAAGATCAAGCTATTGATTAGCGTTGACTCTCAAATTTAGGTTCACCATCGAGCTTTAATTTTTTCCAAGGGAAAGGGGGAAAAGTTCGAATAAACCCACAATTTTTAGAGACTAAAGGTTCAGGGGTTAGTTCCGTAAAGAGGAGGTATTAGCACCTTAAACGTCTATATTATTCTATAGGAACCTCTTGCTTTTATTTATTTTTTGGCTAAAATTATTTGCTTGTAAAAGATTAGTGTAATGATGAAAAAAAGAAAATATTGTTAATGGTTTTCTGATTTGCAAAGGCAACGTCTTTTGCCTACGTGCCCGTGAGGGATCAAAACCACGTAGTTCGGGGTAAAAAGCCGAGCCATTTGTTTGGTTTTTTTTTATTAGTTTTTGAAAAGGGTTTTAAAAGTGAAAAGCCAAATGACAAAGATAAAATTTGTTTAGTGTTTTTTAATTTAATGAAAAAGTTTAAATATATTAAGATGGATTAAAGTTTTTTTCAGAAAAATAAAATGGAAAATCATTTGATGAGTATCAAGGTTTTTTGGAAAAGAATTCTTTTTTTTTTTTGTGAAATTTGTTTTTGATTATTTGATTGTTTTTTGTTTTTTTTATTTATTATTTTTAAAGGCCTAAAAATTAAAGTGACGATGAATTAAACGCGAGAGAATTCCGTAGTGACACTAGGTCGAAACGAATCCCCTTTCCCTTGGATAATAAACTAAACCTAATTTTTTGCATTTTAAAAAAACATGTCCGTAAGCGCTGAGGTGGTTCTATTAACAATAAATTGAAGGTTACAAAGGGGATTGATTCTAGTTCGTCTGTTACTTCTAAGGAGTCAGAGAACACATATTGGCGTAATTGGGTAGTTTTATATGGTAATGATGAGATTGCGGTGGAGGATGTTTGGGGAATAGGGAAGGCGATTGGAGTGAAGTTTACTGGTGACAAGGCAAACATGTTTAATGTGTTATCACGGGGAGGGAGAAAGAGTGGTAGGGGTGACGTGGGTGCGGAGGTAGATGGAGGTAAGGGGAAGGCGAGGAAGTGAGGGTGGCTGGTGGTGGTGAGTGGGCGGTGAGGGGTGTGTGTGGTATCCGATGAAGATAGTTTCTTGGAACGTTCGGGGGTTAGGAGGTTTTGAAAAAAGAAGAGAAGTGTGGAAGTTAGTATCTGAAAAAAGTCCTTTCATTGTTTGTATTCAGGAAACAAAACTTGAAAATGTGGATAGTTTTTTGTGTTCTACGTTGTGAGGGAGCCTGTCTTATGGCTTCTCGTTTCGTCCTTCGCGAGGGGCTACCGGTGGCTTACTAATTTTGTGGGATATAAAGGAAGTTGAGATTTTTTATTCTTTCTCTTTTGATCATGTGGTGGCAGTTGGAGGTCGGTTTTTACAGACAGGCGACGACTTTGTTCTTTTTAATGTGTATACTCCATGTGATGTGGGTGGTCAAAGTGCTTGGTGGGGAACTTTATCGTCTCGTTTGGTTAACTTACAGGGGCAGAATGTTTGTGTATGTGGGGACTTTAATGTTGTCCGCAGAGTGGATGAGAGAAGGGGTGTTGGCGCGGTCCTTAGAGTTATGGGGGTTTCGGACTTTAATAATTTTGTTGATGGTAGTGATTTTATTGATTTACCGCTAACTGGTCGTCGGTTCACTTGGTATCGAGGTGACGGTCTTTCCATGAAAATTGGTGTTTGAGATGGCCTAACTACATACAAGCAGCGCAGTTGCGCGGTTTGTCAGATCATTGTGCTGTGATTCTTTCGGTTGATGAACAAAATTGGGGTCCTCGTCCTTTTCGAATGTTGAAGTGTTGGGCAGACGTGCCGGGTTACAAAAACTTTGTGAGTTCAAAATGGAGGTCATTTCAGGTGGAAGGGTCGAAGGGTTATGTGATGAAGGAAAAATTTAAAATGATTAAGGAGGCTCTGAAGGAGTGGCATTCGAATCATACTAATAATTTACCTGGTAAAATTGCTCATGTGAAGGATCGTATTGCGGTGTTAGATGACAGAGGGGTTGTTGCTTCCCTTGGGGTGGAGGAGGTGGAGGAGTTGCATCGCCTTACTGATGATTTGCATTCTTTATCTAGAATTCATTCCAGCATGTGTTGGCAGCAGTCTCGTTTGACTTGGTTACGGGAAGGGGATGCTAATACTAAATATTTTCATGGTACTATGTCTAGTCGACGGCGTGTCAATACTATCTCTTCTATTGTTGTCAGAGGTACTGTGGTTGAAGGTGTCAGTAATGTCAGACAGGTTGTTTACACTCATTTTTCGAATCATTTTCGAGCACCTTCTGTGGAGCGCCCCTCTACTTCAGACTTGAATTTTCGTACTCTAACTTATAGAGAGGGGGCGGCCATAATTAAACCATTCCCTATGGAGGAGCTTAAAATTGCAGTCTGGGACTGTGATAGTTACAAGTGCCCGGGGCTTGATGGAGTCAATTTTGGCTTCATTAAGGAGTTTTGGTTGGATATGCGTGAGGAGTTGATGCATTATGTGTCGGATTTTCATCGAAATGGCAAGCTTTTGAAAGGTATAAATAGTACCTTCATCACTCTTATTCCTAAAAAAGATGTTCCGCAAAGTTTAAATGATTTTCGTCCAATATCCTTGGTGGGAAGTCTGTATAAGGTCCTGGCTAAATTGTTAGCAAATAGGCTGAAGTCTGTTATTGGCAGTGTTATTTCAGACTCTCAGTCAGCTTTTGTGCAAGGAAGACAAATTCTAGATGGTATTTTGGTGGCAAGTGAGGTAGTAGATGAGGCCAAAAAATTTAAAAAAGATTTACTTCTTCTTAAGGTCGATTTTGAGAAGGCTTATGACTCCGTCGACTGGAAGTATTTGGATGATGTCATGGGGAAAATGGCTTTTCCGACTATGTGGAGGAAGTGGATTCGTGAATGTGTTACTACGGCGACTGCGTCGGTCTTAGTAAATGGCAGCCCCACTGATGAATTCTCTTTGGCTCGAGGGCTCCGTCAAGGGGATCCCCTTTCACCTTTTTTGTTTCTCTTAGCCGCGGAGGGATTTCATGTCATGAAGGATTCCTTGAATACAAATAATTTATTCTCTGGTTACAAGGTTGGAACGGAACGTCCTGTTTCTGTGTCTCATCTTCAGTTTGCAGATGACACCCTCATTTTAGGGGAAAAAAGTTGGGCTAATGTTCGGGCAATGTGTGTCGTTTTGCATTTGTTTGCAACAATGTCTGGGTTGAAAGTGAATTTCCATAAAAGTGAGTTGGTGGGTATAAATGTTCCTCAATCTTGGTTACAGGAGGCTGCAGATGTATTGAACTGTAAAATTGGTAGGTTGCCTATATTGTATCTGGGCCTCCCTGTTGGAGGTGATCCTCGTAGACTGCATTTTTGGAATCCTGTGGTTAATTGCATTAAATCTCGTCTGTCCCGTTGGAAAAGCAAACACCTCTCTTTTCGTGGTCGTCTTGTTCTTCTTAAGTTTGTCTTGACCTCTCTCCCTGTCTATGCTCTTTCCTTCTTCAAAGCTCCCTCAGGTATCATCGCCTCTATTGAATCTCTTTTAATTCGTTTTTTTTGGGGTGGGTGTGAGGTTAATAGGAAAATTGCCTGGATTGATTGGGAGGCCATCTGTTTGGCTAAGGAGGTTGGAGGTTTGGGGGTAAGGAGACTTAGGGAGTTTAATTTGGCGTTGTTAGGGAAATGGTGTTGGAGGATGGTAGTGGATAGAGAGGGGTTGTGGTTCAGAGTTCTAACTGCTAGATATGGTGGGGTTGGGGGGCGGTTTCAGTCTTGTAGTAGTCATGGGTCAGTGTGGTGGAAGGATATTGTCTATATCTGTGATGGCAGTAGTTCGGTGTTGGGGAGTTGGTTTTCAGACAATTTACGTCTTAGAGTCGGTACTGGTGTTACAATCTTGTTTTGGTTGGATAGGTGGGTGAGTGGATGTACCCCTCTGTGAGAAATTTTGTCGCTTATATGATTTATCTGATAATAAATTAGCTATTGTGGCGCAAATGTTTTATTGGGGGTGGGATGTGGATGGGGAAGCTTGGAAGTGGCAGAGGAGGCTTTGGGTTTAGGAGGAGGAGCTGCTAGAGGAGTGTAGGCTTTTTTTATTAACAGTTACGTTGCAGGTTGATTCTGGTGCTGCTTGGAGGTGGACCCCTGACACAGCCAATGGTTACACGGTTAGTGGTGCTTACCGCTTGCTCACAGATACGACACAGATCAGTGATCAGATTCCGGCTAAGCTGTTATGGAGGAAGGACGTGCCTTTGAAGGATTCGGTCTTCGCTTGGCGTTTGTTTCACAACCGATTGCCTTCAAAATTAAATTTGTTCCGTAGAGGTATCATTCTTCCTGAGGCGCGAAACTATGTTAGTGGGTGCGGTTTTCATGAATCCGAATGCCATTTTTTCCTATCTTGTGCCTTTTTCGGTCATCTTTGGCAGCTAGATAGAAATTGGCTTTGTGTTCACTCAGCGGATCCTTCCCATGTTTTGGATCATTTCATTCAATTCGGTTCGTCTACAGGCTACGGTAAATCTAGATGCTCTTTTATGCATTTGATTTGGTTTGCTACAACTTGGGTAATTTGGAAGGAAAGAAATGCTAGAATTTTCAGAAGCACTCAGAGTTCCCATTTACAACTTCTGGAGAATGTCCAACATCTTTCCTTCTGGAGGTTTAAAGCTAGCGTTGTATCTTTTCATAATAGTTTTTTACAAGTGGTGCCAAAATCCTTTGTTATGTGCAGGAATTGGCTAATTTTTTCACTATTGTTGTACTCTAAATGTATTTTGTGAGCACTTTCTGATGTACACCTTGTTCCTGAAAGTTGGCTCTCTGTTTCAATATATCATTTTGATTTCTTCAAAAAAATATATGAAAGCTAAATAAATAAATAAATAAATAAAAGACAATGAATATTTTTCTATATGTTTACAATTTCTCTAAAATACATTCTAATTGCAAATAAATAAATGACAAAAACTAAAATGCTAAATGATAATAATAAATAGAATTAAAATGAAATGCAAAAATGATAAAAAAAAAAAATGCAAGAAAATAAAAGAAGTAAAAGACAGTTAGTGCAAATAATAAAAAGGGTGGGTGCACGAAGTAAAACAGAAGGCTGATTGGGTTGGAGAGAGGCCCAAAACGCTTGGGCCACAAATATTGAATTTGGGTCGTTGATTTGATCAAACGACCCTGATTTGATCATGGGGTAAAGCACTGCAGGCCATCTGATCAAGATCAGAAGGCCTGGGTGGCGAGGGTGCATGCTAAAGCATGCACCTACGCACACTGGATCAGGGAGGGGTATAAATACACTCCCCCTATAGATTTTCTCTCTCTTCAACACCCTTTCTCTAAAACTCTCTCCTTCCTCTCTCTAAAACTCCGATCTTCTTCTCCGGTCACCGGTGGGGTTCCGATGCGGTAGTCGACCAGCCAAGGACGGCGGTGCCGCCGTGCCAGAACGATAAAGTTCTATTTTTTTTCTTCTTTTTCTCGGTTCTTCCCTCTTTTCTTCTTCCTTTTTTTTTCGGTTTCCTAACCGTTCCCTTTTCAAATAAAAAAAAAACAAAAATCCTAGATCTAAGAATAAATAAAATATTAAACATTTTGTATGGTGTTTTGGTTACGGATCTGTGACTGGATTTTTGTGTTGTTGTTTGGTTACAACTGTTCTCCTGATTTTCGGGTATCAATCCATTGATTGGTTTTGAACCTTTAATCTTTGAACTTTCTACTTTTATTTTTGGGAAGGGAAATAGAGAAAAAAACCCTTAAGAAAATTTGGATCCGGGGGTTGATTTTGCAGAGGGAAGGTGTTAAGCACCCTACACGACTACGGTACTCCGTAGGAACCTTTTGCCTAAATTATCTTGTGCTAAGTTATTCGATTATTTTTGAAAATAATTGCGTAAGAGTCTAAGTGAAAGAATGGAGGGAGAAGAAGTATGATTTATTATTTTTTATTTGATTTGGAAGGATTGGGTCCTTTGCCTACATACCCACAAGTGGGATCAAAACCAATGTAGTTCACTCTCAAAAATTGTTTTTGTGAGTTAGGTTAATTTTATAATTTTTGAAAATAGT
>Ga0315913_1002156_pt1 | contig 22785 bp, 15 predicted proteins | sample MpolsnodulesMG_FD_207736 | JGI IMG/M metagenome (GOLD analysis project Ga0315913, IMG submission 207736) | Medicago polymorpha root nodule microbial communities from Los Angeles, California, United States - small nodules | ecosystem: Host-associated > Plants > Roots > Nodule | place: USA... | reverse complement strand
GAGATTAATTCTAGGGTTAATATAGTAAAGTCACGCAAAAAAATTAGGTTAAATCTAGGGTTAATATTGCGTCACGGGTTAACATTTAGAAATAAGAGATGAAAGGAAGTCCCTCGCCGAAAAGATTGCTAGTGAAATGGACTATTTTCCTTTATAGAAGAATTTTCTACTTTGTTGATATCATACAGTGTTTGTTTTGCTGGATTTTATTGGGAAAACCCAAGTCCCACATCGGATAGATGAGACTCTTGATGAGAGTTTATAAAGAGGAGGCACTCCTCACCTCACAAGCCAGTTTTGTGATGATGAGTTAGGCCTCAATTTCAACAGGTTGGCCAGACCGCTTTGACACTTAGCATCCATTTAATAGCCTCCCCTCAATTTAACTCTGTTACTCATCCGTTTAGTGTTTAGTTCAGAGAAAGTATCTCTCAAAAAGCATAGCATACTATTAATAGCCTTGGCGCTATGAATTACCAGTCTTAAATGGTTGAATGCGAGTGACCAATTAAGCCTAAAAATATTCTTATCCAAATTCCCTGCCAGATGGCAAAGAGCAGTTGTGTTGTGTGGTGGCGGTGTATTCTGATTCAACTAGTTTTTGATTTATAGTAATCGGTCTTAACACTCACAGAAAACAAATATGCGTCTCTTCCTTTTTCTTTTTTTTTTCCTTGCCCCAATATTCATTCCCAATTTATCTTTAAAATCTTTTAATCAACAATTACCATCAAATTTCACAAAAATAAAAAACAAATTTGAAGTCCCTTTAAACCCCCTTTTTTCCAAACACGCCAGAGGCTCCCAACAAAGTTGGGAATTTGTGAAACGTAAAACCAAGAATTAAAAAAAAAGGACATTAAGGGATTTGTAAAGGTACAAATTCTATTTTTATTGTTTTTTTGTTGTGTTTAAATTGGCTTGCATGCTTCTACTGGATGGTGGAGGCATGAAGCTTATTTCAGACTCACGAGATAGTGGTGAGAGTGTTTAGTCTGTTACCACAACAGATGTTGAAGAGAGTTGATTAAGTAATTCATCTATTAAGTTGGACGAGGATACCACTTGAATGGTCAAAGATGGTGATAACTTCAATTTTATGTCTATTTGTTTTTAAACGGGAAGATAACCAGTGTTAGGAGAGAATGGGGGTATTTATCTATTTAATGAAAATATAAGGGAGGTTATTGTTTTATTTTTAAACTAGAGGGTGTGTATGTGTCATTTAAAGAAAACTTGAGGGAGGTTAGTGTAATTTTCTCTAAATTTTAAGTTTGAACTTTTCAATAAGCACTTAGGGCTCATTTGGCTAACTTAAAACTATTGCATAGCTTCAGTTGTAAAGTGTAATTTTGAATTGTTCATTAAGAGGGTTAACCAAGCTTTGCTAGGTTAGCCTCAGAATCCAAGGGTTTATCAAGCACTTGGCAATCCTCTCCTCACTCCTTGAGCTAACTTTTGGGGTTGAGTTAGGTTTAGCCCAAAATCTTAAGAAGATATCAAATCATATCTTAGATCTTTTATTGGGCCACTCGTATTTGTCCATAATCCATATGTCTAATCCGAGGTATGATGGGGTATGTTGAGATTCCACATCAACTATAGGTGTGACCAATGTTGTCCTTATAGCGCTCGATTAATTCTTAGTTCTTGCCCCTTGAGCTAGATTTTGGAGTTAGTTAAGCCTAGCTCAAATTCTAAAACATCTAATTAATGCAATGTACTCATATACATCATTATTTACATATATTCCACAGTTGATTATTAATATCATCTCTATGTTTCCATTTTTATCATGTTTACTTCATGCATAGCCATAAGACCCGTGATGCTGTATAGAACTGCTATTATCCCCTTTATTTCTCCCTTTTCTGTTCAAGTTGATGGGTTCCATATAATGTGCGTAGCCATAAGACCCATGGTGCTGTATAGAACTTCTATTATCCCCTTTATTCCTCCCTTTTCTGTTCAAATTGATGGGTTCAATGTAATATTATACAGTAGCAGGACTTTTTTAGACGTTTCTCATAGGAACTTGCTCAAATAGGAAACCATGATTATTTTTATTGTATTTGTCTCATAGATTGTGGTTCTTGAATCACTTTTAGTTGGGATTTTCGTCTCTCCTTTAGAAGTGGTTATAGGCTTCTTCAGGAGGATGCGTGCATAACTGCTTCAGTCTATTTTTTGTTTAATTGGGTTTTGGCTTTGTCCCCCCAGTATTGTACCTTTTCTTTTTTCTTTTTAATAAATTCTGTTGCTTTATCAAAAAAAATATAGGTTGTGGGATGAAAATAAGGGCCGACGATCCCACCGCCATGAAAACATTCATTGTTAATGTTCATGACACGTCGAATAAGATGAAGGCTTCCTCTGGAGATGGTCCTGAAAAGAATAACAGTAAAAGAGTAAGCATGCGTTGTGCATGTTTTGTTTTGCATTTGAAAGTCCCAAACCATGGCTTCGGCAAAACCTTGTCTCTTGTATGCTTTTGCAAACCACGGTTTGGAGACTTTGAATGCAAAACCAAACACACTGTTTTATCATTACTCGTCAGAAAACTGCCTCTAGTTTTTCTGCCCATAGTTCAGCACTGATTACTTGGTAACACTTGTAGATGGAGTTCATGCTTGAAACCATATATGACATCAAGAACAACAAGAAGAAGGCAGAAGAGGTTAACCCTAGAATTAAAAAGTGGCTACAGAAGGTCCTATTCTCTGATCCATGTTTTATGGCATTTTTTATTATTCAAGTTCCTTTCTGCGAATATACTACATGCGTTAAATAAACTTAAATGATACCGTAAAACATGGAATTCCTTAACTGGTACTGGTGCTATAAAACTCTTACCATGTTAGGGTCCAGGGAAGTGTCGAACCCATTATTGGTCTATTTAAACAGCGGTGCCTTGCATTTACATCATAACTCGAATTTATGACCTTCCAAATTCCAATGACCCAGCAGCTTTGAAACATGGGTACTCCAAAAATTGTGAAGTGCCCATACCGGGTACGCACACCATACCCGCACCTATGCATCATAGCCCAGCAGCTACTCCAACTGTTGTATTGTGTAGGTAGTACTTAACCTAATTTCCAACTTTCTTCTGATTAGCATACCATTAATGCAGTGCTGAAAGATATTCTTTAATGACCTTACTTGGGCAGCACAAAACAGAAGTTCCTCTGATTGTGATCCTTGTTGGAAATGATATTATTTATAAGACCAAATCGTGCATTTTATTTTCTGAAATTATTCAAACATGTATAATTGAAGATCCTAGCTTTAGATACTACGTTGAAGTTGTTTGCTTATTGAAAGATGAGGTGTTAACTTTATTTTCCTAGTGGCTTGTAAATTGCTTTCTTTGAATTCTTGTTATGTTGTTTGTCTTTTTACTTTGAACGTGATAGATGCATTGTGTTAACCATAGTTAGGTCTGTCATTATTAACAATTTCTTTTACTAGATCTGAATCAGTAATTGTTCTGTGAACATTCTCTTAGTTACTGTAATCTATATAATAGAACAAATAGCTTTCTTCAAATTCTTTTCCCGTCGTATACATTGTGTTAGTTAACCATAGTTCTGTCATTATTAACAGTGTCTGGTAGTTATGGATCAATAAGTGTTCTGATAACATTTTTTTACAGTTACTGTGACCTATATATAGAGTGTGACTCAGTTCTATGTAAGAAAATCATTTGTATCCTTTCTTATAAAACATTGCGAACTCTGTTTCTCCTTTTTTCCCCTGATTTTCTATCACTTTCACTTGCATTCTCATAAGTCTATAAACACTAATAAATGTATTATTGAAAAGAAAATTCTTGTATCAGATTGCTATTTGATTTTTTTCTGTTAATCAAAAAACATTCATCTGTTTCCTCAAATTCTTAATTTGAATTTTGTTTCCAGTTAAGAGTTGATGATATTTCAATTAGAGGGATTACATGGAGTAAGTTACTTGATCCTGACAAGAAGGGCCAATGGTGGTTGTCCGGAGATGTGGTTTCAGCAACAGATAATGTTGAAGAAGTTGCCAACAAAATAGACAAAGATGTGGCTGAAACCCAACGAATGTTGCAGCTTGCTGCTGCTCAAAGGATGAACACAGATTCCAGAAGGGCAATCTTTTGTATTATAATGTCTGGGGAGGACTATATTGATGCATTTGAAAAGCTTCTAAGATTGGAACTACCGGGCAAGCAGGTCAGCCATTTGTTTTCTGGTTCGTAATGTCTACTTTAAATTATGAGGCTTTCCGTGTTGTGATATATTTTTTATTTGTGTACTTCAGGACAGAGATATAATACGGGTTCTTGTTGAGTGTTGCTTGCAAGAGAAAGTTTTTAACAAGTACTATACAGTGCTGGCTTCCAAATTGTGTGAGCATGACAAAAATCACAAGTTTACTCTACAGGTAATTTTTTTTTTCTTTAGGAATGGGTTAAGATCTAATCCAAATTTTAATATAGTATCAAAATTCAAAATCTATCCTAGATTTGTTATTGGTTCACTTGTATTTGTTCACATTACAAATGTCTAGTCCTGGGTATGAAAAGGGTGTTGAGATCTCTGTTATTGGGCCATCCGCATTTGTCAACATTTCATGTCCACAATCTTGGGTGTGAGTGGGTGTGTTAAGATCCCATATCAGCTAGTAATATTGCCAAACTAGTCCTTCCGAGGCTTGAAAGTGGAATTTGATTTAATTGACATTATGATAATAATACCTTTGCCTTTTATTTGCAGTTTTGCCTATGGGACCACTTTAAGGAGCTGGAGTCTATGGCTCTTTTGAGATCAATGCACCTAGCAAAGTTTGTAGCTGAAATGGCTGCCTCTTTTACTCTCTCCCTTGCAGTTTTGAAAACTGTGGATCTCAGTGATATCACCCAGCTAACCCCAAAAAGGATTATGCATTTCCGCATTCTGTTTGAGGCCATTTTCGAATATCCTGAAACCGTGGTGTGGAAGATATTCACACGTATAGCAGGGACCCCTGAACTTGAAGGTTTTAGACAGGGCATTGAATTTTTCATTAAGGAGTACATTGTGAAAACAAATAAAGCTGCATCTCAAAAATTTAAGTTGGTAAAAAGAGCCCTTAATAACATAGAAGGAGTCCTGATGCAAGAGTAAATTTTGGAGAATACCAAGTTTTGGAGCTTCTTGTATCATTTTCTATTTATTGGATGTCCTTTTGAGTTATGACCAGTAGGAATTGTACAATTACTTTGGTATAGGCCTTACATGCATTTTTGTAATAGGATTTTCTGCATTCTATCTCCTTTCATATATTCTTCAATGGCATGTACACCCTTTCTATTATGTATGTGAAAGAGGTTGATCTATTTAATTTACACATCTGTTATTTAATAAAAATTATAGAGGGAATGTGGTGTCATTTAATTTTAGAAGAGGGGTATAATTTATTTAAATTTAGAAGAGGGGTATAATTTTTTCAACAGAGGTGTAATGAATGTCGGTTGAAAGTAGCAGAGTAAATCGCTCAAAAAAATTAAATTAAGGGGGAGGCTGTATATAATTTGGGGAGGGACTGCCAAATTATAAGGGGATAAAGAAAAACATAAGATGTCAAACTTGCTAAAAAAGTTGAAAAAAAATTGCACAATTGTGAGGTCAAAAATGCATTATTAGGTCTTATACTTGTTAAAAAAATAAATTAACTTATTTCTATACATTAATTCAGAATAACAAAATCATGCTTTAAGCTTTAAAATTTTGGTTTGAATGCTCCGAACACACCCCCTCAAACAGTTTTAGGCTTGTAGCTCCGACAAGAAGTTAGTATATGTCTCATTTATACACCACGGAGAAATATTAACCAAGCCAAAAATAAATGCACCGTTTTTTTATGTTTGATCTACAATGATTAGTTTCTTGCACCGACATACAGCAAAATCCATGTCCGAATCTCGGAATTCCTTTTATGATAAATACAGTGGCTATAACTCTTTAGTTAAAAATAGCTACTACAACACTCTGTATGAATTAGAAGTTGCATTTATTTTTGTTATTCTGGACCACTGATCCATGTCGGAAAGTAAATCTAGCCAAAAAGTAGAAGGGCCTACCGTGTATATATCTGTTTCTCACATGAATATGAGTCATCACTATACTCGCACCGCTGTCATTACACGATGCACAATCTAACTTCACCGTCAATCCAACTGAATCATGCCTATAATCATACTCTTTTTTTTTTTGGTACAAACCTATAATCCTACTTTATTCAAGGGAATAATTGATGTGGGAATTTCACAGTTGAGAGATTGTAAGATATTGATTACTGTGCATTGAAAATTTAGATCACATCTTGTATAAGTTTATTTCTGCAAAACATGATCATTCAGTCACATTTAACCTTTAAACAATATCCTTGGAAACCACGGTGTGACAATATAAAGCCGCATTTGAAAATATAGAATTGAAAAGCTCATGATTATTTGCACAAAACTGGAAAATTGCAATATCAATAAAGGATTGTGGCAGAGCCCACGGATACAGAGACATTTGGAAAAACAGAAAAGTGGGGTAAAATGAAATTTTGGGAGGGGGGATTAATTTGCTCACAGAGCATACTAAATACCTAAATATTGCACACAGTTATTGAAACATCCAAAATAGAAAATTATCCTTTTGTGTAAATCAAACAGATTCAATATGACTGCTGAGATTCTCTTTCCTTCAACCTTTTCACTTGGCAAGCTCATTACGGATTTGTTTGGCTGCAGCAACCATGTTGAGGAGGGCAGGCTTAACCTCTGTGTACTTACGGGTTTTTAGCCCACAGTCAGGGTTGACCCACAAAACGTTCTTCTCAAGGACAGCAAGCATCTTGTTGATCCTGTCGGCGATCTCGTCAGTTGGTGGGATTCTTGGGGAGTGGATGTCATACACACCAGGGCCAATTCCAGCACCATAAACAACTCCTTCACGGAAGACTGATAGAAGCTTTTCGTCGGAACGGGAGTTCTCAATTGTGATAACATCAGCATCCATATTAATGATGGAATGAATGATGTCGTTGAAGTTGGAGTAGCACATGTGAGTGTGGATCTGTCAATTTGAAATTTTATTATAACATGTAGGCAAATAGAGAAGGAAAAAAATTGTAACAGTCACTTGTGAGCCAAACATACCTGAGTGGAGTCCTGAACACCGACATTGGTGATTCTGAAGGAGTGGACAGCCCAGTCCAAGTAGTGAGCGTGCTCGGACTTCCTCAGTGGTAGTCCCTCTCTCAAAGCAGCCTCATCAATTTGGATGACACCAATACCACCTTTCTCAAGGTCTTCAACTTCATCCTTAATAGCCAAAGCAATCTGGTAGCAGGTCTCAGATCTGCAAATAGATTCACATACAGAGTTAGAAATGCCAAATATATGATATGAATGCTGATCATCTCTTTATTTAGCTCTCTATGTTGAACTTTTCCTGTGATGTTATAAGGGGGGATCGAGTTTATACCTAGGCTGGTCAACTCTAACGAAGGACCAATTGAGAATGGTGACAGGGCCAGTAAGCATTCCCTTCATTGGGCGCTTGGTAAAGCTCTGAGCAAGAGCTGACCAGAAGACAGTCATTGCCTTTGGGCGGCTCACATCACCATAGATGATTGGTGGCTTGACACAACGAGATCCATAGGATTGCACCCATCCATTAGCAGTAAAGGCGAAGCCCGACAACTGCTCGCCGAAGTACTCAACCATATCATTCCTCTGCAGAAAAAAAGAGGATCCACAATTAGTTGGAAGTACAGTTGGGAATCGGCAATCTAACAATAAGGGCATAAAATATGGCAAGAGCAGTTTCTCTTCAAAACAGAAGAGGCGGAGAAAATATTAACAAAATTAAATAAATCCGGGTGTAATAAAGCTATATTTGCTTCAATTGACTAAAAGGAGGTCATAAGAGATGATTAAAGCTGACCTCGGGCTCTCCATGTACTAGGACATCAATATCAAGCTCTTCTTGAAGCTCAACAACTGAGCGGATTTCCTCCTTAATTGCCTTAATGTACTCTTCCTCGGAGATCCTGAATAAAACAAGAGTCAATAGAGGAAGACACAATGTCAAATAAACAAGGCAGAGATCAACAATCGCAGCATTATCTTACTTCTTAGCCTTGAATTCACGGCGAACCCTCCTTAGTTCCACGGTCTGGGGGAATGATCCAATGGTGGTGGTTGGGAGGATTGGAAGATTAAGCTTCTTTTGTTGAGCATCCAACCTGGCACTGACATTAGTAGCACGGCGATGGTCAGAACCCTTCAATGCAGCAGCCTGAAAGTTGAATAGAAAGGGTATAATTAATATCTCCACAGATCCAAATAAACAAAACTGAGTATTAGAACAGAGGGAATAAAAAATAAGCACTCACAGCCTTCTGAACAGCCTCGTTAGTCACTCTTGGAGAGGACTTCCTTGAAGCCTGAGCTGCAGAACTTGCAGAGAAGATGGCCTGAAAATGAAACCATAAAAACATTAACTAAGTGAATTATGTGGTGAAATAAACAGGGATTTGCATTTCTATAGAACCTTTTATCATAAAGGTTAAAAAGTCAAAAAAAAACAAAAAAAACTATGGACACTTTCATATATTGTTTATCACTGCTAACAATTGTCTGATGTTTCTATTGAAACTTGTTAATACTATTATAGGCAACCAATACTTGAATTTACTTAATTCTGATTCTAGCGATTATAGTGCAATTATATTTTTTTTATTAAATAGAATACCACAATGTCTGCAGGTAAGAAACACAATCAAATTATGTTAACTAAATATGTTGTCAAATGTGAGATGAAATGAAAGAAATGAACATTACCTCATCCTTGTTGCCTGCAAGTGCATTAGCCAATGCATTTACTTCAACAACTTTTTGGGCAGCAAAAGCTAACCATGACTTAATTTCATCATCCAACTTGGTCTCATTAACAAGATCCACAGCAGTGTGAAGAAGTGAGCAGGAAGTGGACACAACAATTCTCTCTGCATATAGTTTGAAAATCAGATACATCAAGTGACAACGTTTACTTCAAAGACTCTTAGATATTCCTATGTAATGAATGTTCAATAAATACCTTTGCCCACAATGCCGGCAAGAGCCTCTAATGTACTGAGAGAAGCCTCAAGATCATTTGCCCAGATGTTCCTTCCATCAACGACTCCAGCAAAGATCCATTTTCCGCTGGGAAATCCAGCCTTGATCAAATCAAGAGTCTTAGTTCCACGGACTAAATCAAATCCATAAGCGGCGACACCACTCAAAGATGTGAGGGTCTTGTATGCCTCAGCGGGAATATCAGCGAAGTAGGTCTCAACAAGAACATGGAGACCTTCAAAGGAAGGTGTAAGTGCCGCATATGCATCAGTAAATGCTTGTAACTTGTGAGCTTCAAGATCCAGGACAAGTGTGGGTTCATCAAATTGAATAAACTGAGCACCAGCTGCCTTGAGATCAGCAATAACCTCCCTGCATTAGTGGTTAAAAGCAAGTTAGAAAAATAAAATGACATTAATACATGCTGAGAAAACAATAGTCCCCCAAAACAATTTAAACTTCTTACTTGTAGACGGCAAGGACCTTGGGAAGCAATGATAGGAGATCAAAGGATTTGTCAACTCCCTTGGCGGCTTTGGAGAGCAACAAGTATGAAACAGGGCCAACAAGAACGGGAACAGTGTCTACTCCAAGCTGTAGGACAAATCAAAATATTCAACGACAATATCTACAACACATAAAAATGCTAAAAAAATAATCTTCTACTATAATAGACCACACAGGTGAACATAACAGAACTCTACTCTGCCAAGCATTCACTTGGCAACAGTTAACAAGAACCACACAAAAAAGGACAAACTAACAATCATTTCTTATTTAGCAACCCATCACCCAAAGATCTTTCAAACTCACCCAACAACAACCAAGCCTTATTCCACTAAGTGAAGCTAGCTACATGGATCAAATTACACCATGACGTTCAAACTCGATCCCAGATCTAATTAAAAATGTCACACCCTCCTAATTAAAAACTCGAACCTAGATCTAGTTAAAAATGCCACACTTCTAATTAAAAATCAAACCCAACAATACTTCCCAATGACATTAAACATTAAGCCAGGCTAACAAAGCTAACATTTTTTCCTACATATGCAAAAAACAAAACAAAAAATCACATACCGCCTTGGCTTCCTTGTATTCTTCAACGGCCTTGTGAGAAGAGTACACAAAGTTCACCTCAGGACCCAATTCTGGGACAATAAAGTGGCTGCATCAACACAAACAAAACAAACAGATCAGTAACCAGATCAATACAACCCAAAGTCACAAACCCATCAAACAATACAAGAGATCATTGCATCGCAGTCACTTACTAGTTGGTGTCGAACCACTTGGTCATCTCCATAGCAGGAACGGTGGCATTACCTCTAGCCATTGAAAAGTAAGTATCAAATCCAATCTCGCCACCAGTCCATCCATACCTGGGTGGAACGGCACCGAGAGTGGCGGTAGTATCAAGTACATGGTCATAGTAAGTAAAAGTGTTGCTTGGGATATACTTGATCCCAACATCAGACATCTGTTTCCAGATTGATGCTCTTAGATCAGCAGAAACCTTCTTCAAATCCTCGGCACTGCTCTTTTTGTCCCAGAATGATTCCAAAGCAAATTTCAACTCTCTCTTGGGTCCCATACGAGGGTATCCAACAATGTGAGAAGCCATTTTTTCTGTATAAATCAAATCAATATCAAAATCAAGATCCCAACAACAATAACAACAAAATCATAATACTAATATTATTTCTATTTTTTTGTTGAAAACTCAGTATCAGACCTAAGGACCGACAAATCAAGTGGATTGCGGACAAATCCCACTGAATAAAACTAAGGATATTCTTATGTTAAAATTACAAGATGCGCATTTCAAGCTAGTTAACTCTTCAAACAAGCGCGCACACACAAAAAAAAAAATTTGAAGTGAAGTGAAGTGAAAATTATTAAATAGTTAAATAGAGGATTAAGGAATAAGCAACTAGGTTCGTAAAATGTACTCGATCTTGAAAATAGAGTGTGAATTCAACGAAAATGAAGGTTTTAGAACAGTGATTTGATGATTAAACAAGAATTACCAGTAAAACTAATTGAAATGGAGTTGATTGGAGTATGGATTAGTGATTAAACTAAGTGAGTTCAAATTAGCATGATTATGTTGAAAATTGTTGGATCTAAGTGTGAATTAACGAAAATTATGGTTTTAGAATAACAATTTGAAGAACTAACATATTTTGAGATTCAGATCTAATAGATCTACACGTTATGAAACAGATCTATAGCTAAGAGTGTTCTGGTTAGGTTTAGCGGTGGATCCTAGAGTGGAAAATTAAGTTGAATTGAAGTAATTAAGTGTTAATTATTTATTATTATGATTATGATTAAGATTAAGGGGGAACGAAAATGGGGAGACGGAAAAAGGAAGGAATTAAAAGAGGGAGAAAGAAGAGAGTCTCATACTACGAACCTTGCGGTATTAGTGTAGAGGAGACTAGTGTTCTCTGTGAATCTTCTTCGCTTCTTGTTAAGGAGTAGCTTGAAGCAGAGAACAGAGTGCGAGGTGTTAAGTGTGTCTTTCCTGTTATTTATAGCCGTTTTCAGACTCAGATCTGAGCTGACTCTCACACAATCACAATCCCACCTTCTCCTCATTTTCTACTCACGTTATTATTTTCTTTAATTAATTAAATTCATTATTAATGTGGAAAACAAATACAAGTAGAATAATATTGGAATTAATTATTGATTAATATTAATAAGTAGACTCTAAATATGATTTATGATATAATATTATGGTGTAATTTGATTCATGTAACTCATTTCACTTAGTGAGATGAAGTTTGATTGTTGTTGTTTGAGATTAGATGAAATGACATAGACATTATTAACTCGCACAAATTAATTAGTGTTTTCAACTGGCCTGTTTTCAAGTGGCCTTAGGTGTAGGTTCGCTCCTCCACCACAGGTCACTTTGTTCTTGTTGACAACTAAATATGGTATGTTGATGCGACTTTAGGTGGTTCTAAATTGGTCCAGTTGCGATTTCAAGACCAAAAAAAACTATGGCGACTTTGTGGCGGATGTTTGCCAAGTTTTTGTCTTTTTCGTCGATGGTTTACTTCGATTTGATCCTCTCATGTGTTTCTGTGTCGATTAGTTGTTGTTTGTCTCCGTAAACTATTGGCGCGTGGATTTGTTATCGTGTTGGCAGACATACTCATTCGCCTTTATAAATAACTTATATATGTGCTCGTCAACTCACACGCCTCTATTGGTTTGCAATTTGGTTATGCACACAAAAGTGGGTTCGCTAGATTGTGCAATTTGTGTGTGGTTGATTGTTCTGTTTGAGATTTGTGGCTCATTGTTTGGTTTTTTTTTTTTTTTTACATTGAGTCAGGTTTTATGTCTCTTCAGTTTCCTATATTTTTCCTTCTTTTTTTTAATCTACTTGAGGTGTGGCAGATCCATTTACATCCTATTTGCTTGAAAAATATAATTTTTATAATCATTATTTGAATAGTAAGAAATTCAAGCACCCAAATGATTAGAAACTCTTATGTCATTGTATATGGATTGTTCGAGCATCTCAGATTGTGTGAAACTATGAGATCTGTATTGCTTTAATCAAAATTGTAGATCATAGATCTACTGTCGAGAAAAAAATGAATAGGTAATTGCTTATTTGTTTTTTTACAAAACTTGGTATTCAGCTCAAAGATAGGCTGATCAAGGGGGACTAGACACATATTATACTAGTCATGGTCCAGTTGAAGTTAGACGGAAAAAAATTATGGATTGATCAAACATATAAATTGTTGGTACATAGGCCAATCAAACACCGAAAGGAACACACTTCAATGTATAAAACTTACACTACCTATAATATGTTAGCATCTAGTTGTTATATCAATGTTTAATATCTGTCCGAGTTTCAATTCAGGACCTCCAACTCTTTAACCCTTAACTTAAACCAGAGATGTATAACCTCTCAATCCTTGGGGTTGTAACTTTGGAATTTTATTATATCAAAGAATCTCTCTAACCCTTAACTTAAACCATGGATGTCTAACCTCTCAATCCTTGGGGTTGTAACTTTGGAATTTTATTATATCAAAGAATCGATAAATGGTTATTAGAGGTTCGATTTATGTTTTTGCAATAGTTGCTAAAGGCATACCATAGTTCGAAAAATAAGTAATTTACATTTTTATGGTATAACATTTAAGACAATTATATTAGTTTTCCTTTTTTTTTCTTCAAGGTATTTGGCCTCGTAATAAATCAAGCGAACTCGAACATAGTTTGAAAATTAAGTTGATAATTAACTTGTTGAACTTTGCTCATGACCTAAATGAGCAGAACTCATCTAATCTACAAATAAAATTATATGTAGTTCAATTCAGTTTTGGATGATTAATTTAAAAAATTGTTTCAATCCAATTTAATTTGGATCGATTTTTAAATATTCAAATTATAAATTGTAATATTTTTTATTAATAGTATTATAAAAATACGGTAAAGTAATAGATTCGATACAAAACATAACATATGATATATTTTTTTAAGGAATAACATATGATTTGTTAAAAATTAATAGTACAAAATAAAAATGATTGATTATCTTTCAAACATATCAAATAGTAACAAAATAGATTAAATTAAACTATTATGTTGTAAAAAATGACTTTTGAATTTTGTGACTCAAACAAATTAATCAAAACTCAAACTAAAAAAATGGTGTGTATCAAACTTAAAACTTAATTTTGAGTTGGAGTGCTTCTTATCAAATTGAGATGAGAGACTCAACTCATTTCTCAATTTGATGTTAACCATGATTTTCAAAAACAAATTCTAGATAAATAAATCTTACATATTATATTTTAAGAAAAAATGAGATATTTTTAAGGTTTTAAAACCTACGCGCTTTTATGGCACGTGATGGTAGCTCTCGGCGAAAATAGATCGTGCCTCGGATTGATTGCCTAAAATAAAGGAATTGCAACCTTTAATTAACAGAATGAACGCCGCGTAATCCAGGTAATGCTGTTTCCTTTTTTCTTTGGGTGATAATACCTCTTTTTTCTTATTCAACAAAAAAAATAATAATGTTTCCTTTTTTTTCGAAAGTTAAAATTTAAAACTCAAAAAAGTAAAGATAAAAAGTTTTTTTTTTTGAAAGGGTTAAAGTTAAAATTTGAATAATTAACTTATCAAAAATATTTTGATTATTTTCTTTGTTCGAAATTTTTATTATTGTTTTATTTAAAAAAAATATTCTTCTCGTAATAAATATTTATTGGAAGTCATTGTATTATTATTTTTAACTAAAAAAACAATATTCATTCATTCAAATTGATATAGTATATCGATACAATTTCAAAGTCGCTAAAAGCAGAAATGATAAATCTGCGAATAAACTCAATATATATATATAGCATAAAACACCAGAGTGACTATGTCGACAAATATGACTATATTCATATCTCTTGAATACTCTTATCTTCATATCTAAAACGTTAGCGACTTGAATTTGCACTTGGTCTAAGCTAAAATTTCAATTGAATCAGATAAACACTCCATTAAGACGATAAATAAAAAACACGCTGCACAAATACGGGAAATCAAAACAAATAAAGTTGTGCAAAGACGACGAAATCACAAAAACAAACGAAATAAAATTGAAAATATGCGGAAATCACTTATTTAACTAAAGAAGAATGAAAACAATTCAGATGGGTGATTTTGAGTCAAAATTGACCCTAAATCACCCCTTTTCGGTAGACCAAGAAGAAGAAAAGTGACGACGGTAAGGGTTTGGGAATGAGAAGAGAGAAAGAGCTTTAAGGAATTAGAAGTTGATTCTTTATTCATTGTATTTTTTAATCATGAGAGCTTCTACTTTTAGAATATCTCATCTTCAATTTGCTAATGATGCATTAATCATGGGGAAAAAATTGGTGAATATCTGAGCGTTGAAAGCTATTTTGATTCTCTTTGAACTTATATTAGGCTTGAAAGTGAATTTTCAAAAAAGCTTACTCGTCGGAGTAAATGTATCAGATTCCTGATTGGTTGAAGCGGTTGTTGGTATGAAATGTATTCCTTTCGTTTATTTGGGTCTTTCTATTGACGAGACTCCTCGTCGTTTATCTTTTTGGCAACCATTGTTTTATCGGGGTGGAAGAGTAAAAATCTCTCAATGGGTGATTGACTTGTGCTCGTTAAATATGTCTTGTTGTCGCTTCCAGTTTATTCTCTTTCATTCTTTAAAGCTCTCACATGTATAATTTCTTTCCTTGAATCTTTTCTTAAATATTTTTTTTATGGGGGGAAGTGAGGAAGCTCGCAAAATTCACTGGATACATTGGGACAGAGTTTGCTCGGTTAAATAGAAAGGTGGTTTGGGGGTGAGGAGGCTTAGGGAATTTAATTTGGCATTGTAAGGAAAGTGGTGTTGACTGGTGTATATTGACGAGGAAGGGTTGTGGCTAAACGTATTGGCTGCAAAATATGGGGTTGTGGATGGGTGTATTTAGAGAGGAGGGAGGAGGACATCAATGTGGTTGAAGGATTTATTTGATGTTATAGAGGGGTGAGGGAGGTGAGGTGAGTTGGTTTAAGGAAAGGGTGGGTCACATTGTTGGCAAGGGCGAAAGTACATCATTTTAGTGTGATCCTTGGTTGGACGGTGAGTGTTTAAGGGGTAGGTTTCGACATCTTTTTGACTTAAGTGTTTGATAAAAGTGTTATAGTAACAGAGATAAAGAGGCGAGGGTGGGGAAAGAGGCGATGGGCTGGGGTGGCGGTGGAAAATAAGTCTCTTTGTTTGGGAGGAGTAGCAGTTGGGTGAATGTGTTTCTCTGTTAGATAATTTATTTATTTTTGCAGTACAATGATGTGGATAGATGGGTTTGGCTGCCCAATGTTCGTGATGGATAAACAGTCATAGACGCGCATTATTTAATCTCTAGTACCGAGCTACCCATGATTAATTTTCATTCTGACATCAAATGGAACAAAGTGGTACCTTTAAATGTGCCACTATTGGCATGGAGAGTTATTAACATAAGGATTCCGACAAAAGATAATTTATTTTGTTATGGGGGTGTCCTTCCAAGAACAACAAATTATACTGGAGGATGCGGTAACGAAGAAATGAAGAATCAATAAATCATTTGTTCCTAAGTTGCAATTTTTTTGTGGTATTTGGCATTCCATTCATCGGTGGTTGGGTATTTCAATAGTTAATCCGAACGATATTCTATAGCATGGACAACAATTTGGGGGTTCTTTTGTTATTGGGAAAAAATCTGTTTTGGTCTACAAGTTATTTGGTTGGCTACTATTTGGGTGGTGTGGAAGGAATGCTAAATATCTGAAAAATATTTATCTCTTGTTTTTTTATACATCAATTACAAATAGTTGTCTTATGTTTTTTATAATCTTCCCTAACAAATATTTGATGTGTATTTTATTTATTTATTAGTGACAAATAGTTATCTTTTATTTTTAAAATATTTGTCGAACAAATATTTGTATATTAGCAGTGTGCTAACCACCTTCATTATATTATATTAATTTATTTTGTGTGATTTTAAATTTTATTTTTTATTCCAAAAATAAATTATAATTCATACTTTTCATTATTACTAATAATATAATTTGTGATTTAATTTTTCATGCAGGTGCCATAAGCCCACAATTCAAGTGAGGATGAAGTAAGAATTATTTTTTTCCCTCTATAATAATGGAATATATCTTCCAAATGATTCTGGTTTAATGAGCATTTGAATAGAATGAATTAAAATAAGAGCTTTTTTAACTAGTGTTTCCGGGACATTTTTTAAGGATCTTAAATTTAGAAATCATTCATTTCAAAAATAAAATATTACAAACACGTAAAAAGACCCATTTCCTTAGGTCCAAACCAAGCTTGCCCAATATCACACTTGGGATTAACTTCTCCTTAACACACCCCTCTCCGTGAGGGAGGTGTTCGTATCATCACGGGAGACCAATTAAGTCTCCCCACGTGCCTTAAATCTCGCTCGACGGTTAAGATTCTAGCAAATCCTTAGCCGTCGAGCACACAACGTGCCACTAGCAATGGCTCGTGCACGACACCTTTATATAAGGGGACTATACACAGTTCCCAAGGGTACAATATTCTTTCTAACCTAAACCCCCACTCTCATTATTTGAACTGACTTGCGTCAAAGTGTTTACAGGTACACACCCTTCTCCGTTCCAGAGTTCACAAATAATCAAAAACAATCGTGTCGGACATCATCATTTCTGTTCAGGTACGATCACATTATATTGCTAATGGAACAATTATCCCTTAAAACAAATGAATGAGTTAATGTAACAATTGTCAATTAAAACTATTTTATCAAATTATTGCATATGATTAAACAATTGTCAATAAATATCATATGTAAAGTTCGTTGAGAATATGTTAAGGAGACATGTCATGTATACTTCAACATTCTATTAATTATGAATCAACATTCTATTAATTATGAATCGTATGTACATAAAGTGAGATATGAGATTTATCAATTAGTTGAATCGTTACAAATTAGTGTATTGATCATCAACCATCATCTATAAATCAACAATCAAATCTTATTAGCCTACTATTAGCAAATAGTGGCCCTTACATCAAGTTTCTTCATTTTTGTGAAGAAAAACAAAAACAAAAAGTATCTTCATCACTTCCTCCGCTACCAGCATGCCAAGTGTTAACAAAACTCAACGACACTTCGTTTCCTCCAAAACAAAGGCACGGATCGGTGGCCCAAAAAAAACAACAATCATATTATAACACGTTCGCAAAACACCAACCGAATTGTTTTCCTAACGTAGCATCACGCGGACACGCGCCATATAAACGACGCTAATCTCAGTTTAGACGACAAAAATCTAAATCGTGAGAAAATAAATTGCGAAACGGTGATTGAAATGAATTGAAGCTGAAGTAATGTTACGTACGTGAGTGCAAGTTTTTGGGAAGTCGGTGGGACCATGGGGGTTTGGTCATGGGAGTTGGTGGAGGATTGGTGGTGGGCCCCATCGTTCGAAACAGTTTGCACGATGTTTTTTTGGTTTTAATTTGCATTTATTTATCTAATTACTAGTATATTTAATTAGTTTAATTATTCTTTAATACCATAATACCCTTCTCCTACTACAAAAATGGCGGCTTGGTAGGTTTAAGGTTAACGTGCCTTTGTTCATGCAAGGGTAGGTGAAAATTAGTACAAACCATTTTTATTTTTTTTAGGGATAGTACAAACCAACTTAATCGATTTCATTTATACAATACATTATCTTTTTTTTGGGGACCTTTTGTTGTTGAGAGGTACCTTTTCTTGTTGTTGATGTATAGATTACCTCTTCTTTTGCTAAAATAGAACCATTTTTATATTCTATGGTACACCCAAATATTTGAGTATATTGGTACACCAAATCAATAAATTAATAGTTAAATGTGTTATTTTTGAAGAGAAAATTTGTTTTCTATCACCTATAATTATAATAATTAAATTTTATTTACCAAAAATGTCAACGAAATAAAAATTTAATTTTTCTGAATTTTTAGTACTCATAATAGAAAATTTTGATTTTTTTTAACAACAAAATGTAAAAAAAAATAGTATGATTTTTATAAACAATGAAATGATATTTTTTCTTATGAAATGACATTTTCTAACATATAAATATCAACAAATAGCTCTTTATTCCATAAAAATAATAGTTAATTTAAAGATTTTTGAAGTAAGAGTACCGATACACCTTAATTCGTGGGTGTACCATAGAAGTTCCTTTTTTATTTTATAAAAATTAGTTATAAATAGAAAAATAGGAGAATTATGAAGACTAATTTTGTAGCAATTTCGTACTCAATTGTGAACAACAACTACATTGTTGATCTTAATTAGACTTAACTCTAAAATTAGCATAACATGTTTTAAAAAATATATATACCAGTACAAAATAATCATGACCTGAATCGACTATTAGTATGTTTGGTGTAGCGTTGAATCCCCAATTCCCGCGTTTCGATGCAAATATTGTCGTGATATTTGGAAGCTACAAACTGGAGCTTCTCTCTAAACGTGGTTTTCCTGCCTCCCAGTGCTTCAACAAACACACCATATGTGTAAGTGTAACAAGACCCTTAACACATAATTTCAAAATTAAGGGCCTAAAAATAATTAAGGTTTATGTTTTAAGATTGTAATAGTCTTCAAATTGTTTTAGACTGTTCTAGATATAATGTAATTTTTTTTCCAGATAGTTAATAAAAATAGCTTGCAAATGCTTGACCAAGAAGAAAAAAAAGCTTGCAAATGAAATTAAGCTCGAATAAAGTCAAAGTCTTGTCAACAATAAATTGGTCAAAGTAGTAAGAGATTTAGGCCCCTTAAGCAATTTGGTCAGAGATTCAATTTCTATCCAATTAATGCGCATGAAGAAAAAGAAATGGCTGGAGTGGGAGCGTCGCCGTATCCGCTCCACAAGTTTTTTCCGATGTAAATTAGCCGCTGTTAAACGAAAGTGAAAACTTCGTACAAATGTTTATGATAATCTGAAAAGAAAAGAAAATAAAAAAAAAAAGAAAGAAGCCAAAGCCATGTTGGTATCTATTCTCACGTTACACTTTTAACGTCTCTTGATTTTGCACGGCGGATTTTACACCTTTATTTTCTTCCATTTTTTGTTCACATTGCAAGAAATCTTCACTCCTAATTTTTTTGTTCACATTGCAGGAAATCTTCACTCCTAATAATACATACAATCATACATGACAGAATTTCACATATATTTTCAACCATTTCCCCCATCGTGCACATTGTTGTAAAGGATATAATACTATAGTTTCTAATTTAATATCAACTATCCAACTAATTATAGTTGGAAATATTTTGATGGTGAGTCTAGTTGGAAGAGCACTAAGAAGATGTGATAAAGGGATCCTACCTACCCTTTTCCAAGAATAAAGATGTTGGTAAGCGTTGTCTATGTTGTGAAAAGTGCTTGTGCCAAGGAATAGAAAAATAACTTGCTATATACATGATCACTCATTCTCATTCTCTTTTCTATTTCTTAAGCTTTGTTTTTTTTTCTTTAGTTAAATAGAAACAAAGTAGTCCTGTGAGCATAATACAGTTGGCAGGGACATGCATTATTATATGTAACGATGGAGGTTTAAATTCTAGATACTCCACTTATTCAAAGGTAAATTCTAACCACTAAATTATTTAATAAAAAAAATATAGAAACAGAGTAAAAAGAAAACAGGGATGAATGAAAAACCAGTTTAATTATATGCAGCTAATTGAAGAATATGAGTGACAAAAAAAGTGTCATTTTCCGGTCTCTATGTTACGTCATAAGTCAAAAGGGTTTATATGTAGATATCCACTGATTCTTATCTTTCTAGTAATCTTTTTACTCAACTAAACATGAAAAAAACTTCTCTTTTTTCTCTCTTATTTTATATTTAATTTTTTTTCTTCCCATCAAAACACTATGCAAAATGAAGATTTGGGTGGATTAAGTTGATTAACAACTTTACCAACTCCAGAGTTCACCACATCATTGACTAGGAAGAGGATCCTCTAAAAAGTTGTGTTATTTTTTTTTGTTTGTCAGTGTAGTTAATCGCATGATGAGTAGAAAGAGGGTCTAGAACTATATTTATTTATTTTTGTCATTTAAATAAGAAACTGTAAATATTAAATAAGATAGAAAGATATGTAATATTTTACTAAAACTTGACATTGTAATGATTCCCATTTTGACATTTTTTTTAGATTTGCAATAAAACCAACCTTACATTTTTAATATGTCATATTACATAACTAAATGTATATGTTTTTTTTATAGGAAAAACAATTCATAAATATATAATATGACATATTAGTTATAGATACCAGAGTTTTAGAAATCAAAATTTTAGATCAAAATAATTCTCATAAAATTTAATATAGTTATAAATATAGAATAAGACAAATAAGTTATGGATATCTCACATCCTCTTTTACCTAAGTTTAAACATTCATATATTTTTTTCTTTAAAATCTTTAAAAATTTTACGATAAAGTTTGTTTTAAACCTCTAAACATGTTCGAACTTCGACCACATTGATTATAAAAACATTAAAATAATTTGAAGAATTTATTTAACCACTCCAAATTCATCCTCTAATATAATTTTTAATTCCCATATTAAGGAAAGTTTGTCTTCCCTTAAAGAAACTAAGAAAGTGAGTGATCCAACATCAAAGATTCATAAACACTTTCTAAATTCAATGTGTTGTATTTTTCTGTAGATGTCACTTTCACAAAGTTGCAACTATGATATCGTTTATGCAAGTTATGGGCAGCCAAACTTTAGTTAACCAGCCACTTCATGTAAGTGCTCAACTGGAATTTTTTAGTGACGTCCTATTTTGACCTCAATTTTTTGCATTTTTAACGTGTATACCTAAGTATATGGGTTTTTGCGATTGAATTAGTCACGATCCTCTTGTGTTTCACAGCCATGTCATTATATTTGGCTGAATCGCTTGAAACATGAAGTACAACAAATTTGTCCTTATAATATTCCTCTATTGTATTGTGATTCCGTTCCCCTATATGCAACCCTAGTCCATAACGATAGCTAAGAATCAAACATCACTCTTTATTATACTACGAGTGATGTCGACCCAATATTATATATCTATATTTAATTTAAAACGAAGCATGAAGGCACTTAAAAATTAATTAAAATAAAACGGTCTTTATTTTTCATGGGATAAAATCGATTCTCTACCGCATTTAGGCTTATTCTTTAAATTTAAAATTGATCTGTATGATGTGTTTTATTTTTGGTACCAAAGAGGGCCCGAAGGATCAAAAGAAAAGAAAACAACTAACAAGTATGGGGGATGAGACTCGGATAATATCATTTACTAAAAGAATCTTCAATTCATTTGATGAGACATTTTGAGGAATTAATAACTTTGTATTGTTGAAGCCAATCTACACAACGTAGTTGCTTTCACGCCATGTATGATTGAATTTGACATGCCAGTCATTTTGATTCTACGAAGTAAGTTTTCATAATCTGATCGTCCATATTATCTTGATGGACCATGTTAATCAAAGTTTTAGAGTCACTTTTCACAACAAATTTTTAGTTGGACTAAGCTATCTCCGTACCATTCAATATTGCTCGAAATTCACCTTAATTTATTCACTACCTAGAAGAATCTTGTAAAAGGCCTCCGCATCCACCGAGGGCCAAATTGGTTATGCAAACGTCATCACAATTGAGTTTGATCCAACTTTGCTTAGGATAAATCCAACAAACAACTACGATCTCCAGTTGAAAATGACTGACATTTGAACGTTTAAATCCCTCATACAAAATTATATATATTGTTGACACTTCCACAAGTACTAGCAAGAGATCATAGAAATAGAAATATGTTGAGCTTGCGATTCTCATCAATATTTCATTTAAGGTTGTGAAATATTTAATGTCTACAAGAAAAGGAGTAAAACTGATCAGGCATATCTTTGGTTGGAATGTGACTTGCTTCTTTTGCTTGTCTTGGTTTATAAGTCTTTTGACATGTTTTTGGGGTTTATAAGTCTTGGTTTAATGATTAGTTGAAAATTCCCCATATATGGTCTTCC
>Ga0315913_1002151_pt1 | contig 22817 bp, 9 predicted proteins | sample MpolsnodulesMG_FD_207736 | JGI IMG/M metagenome (GOLD analysis project Ga0315913, IMG submission 207736) | Medicago polymorpha root nodule microbial communities from Los Angeles, California, United States - small nodules | ecosystem: Host-associated > Plants > Roots > Nodule | place: USA... | reverse complement strand
TGGAAAATTAGAAGAGAGAGAAAAACAATGAAGGGGTGTGGGTGATTCTCTTTAAATTTAGAATGTAACCGTATGTGTTGGTTTGTGAATTTGTGGGTAGCTTTTCTTTGAAAACGGATGGATTCACGGTTTGGTCGTTGGACATGAAATGCTACTAGGGTAATTTGGTCATTTTAAGATTTTTTATTTATGGATTTTATAGGACGTGGATAAGTGTTTGGTTGTTTGATTAATTTAAATATTTATTTAATTTAACTTAATCTTTGTCAAAAAAAAATTAATTTAACTTAATTTGGTTAACAAGGGAACAAATTTAGTGGAAGAGCACGTTGTGATTGTGGCAGTTTGGCTGGGTAAAGCTTAATTATAGATATGATATATATGATATAATGATCTAATTATAATGATGATGGAGAGGTCAACAACCTCATAATTGGGTTAGTGAAATATTAAAGAGTTTGTTATGTATTATTATGTATATATGCGACTAGGATTTGATATATGTAGGGCGTGACTCAAACATACAATATTTTTATTCTTCATATTTAACATATGTTTGAAACTATTTTGGTTAGGTATAAGTTGTAAGTTAATAAACAAAAGTTTTTGTCATGCAATGCAATTTATAGATTTGGTATCACATAGAAAATAGATAAATGAATGTCTTCATTCGTTTTGATTGGTATGTTTGCGGTCAATTTGAAAGTAACATAATCGTGTGATTTTTTTGACAAAAATAAACGATATTCATTTATTCAAATTGATAGAGTACATCGATACAATACAAATTGATATACATGTCTTTTGATAATTAGAAATCGTCAATTAGATTCATTTTTTGACCTGGTTAAACTATTAGTATGATCATGGATAAAGCTTATACAATATTTTGTATATCCAAATTCAAGCTTCTAGAAATATTCACATTTAATGTCCAAGACACTTTTAATAGTTAGGACTACCTCAATAAATTTTCATGAAAAATTAAATTAAAAGAAAAAGAATTTTTTTTAATATAGGAATAATATTAAATAAGGTTGACTAATATCATCAATTATTTTCCCTGATATTTGAGTCCAAATGAAGTGTATTCGGGTTTTTCTTTTTGACTAAAAATGAAGTATATTCGGTTGAAGTAGCAAGTATTCATAGAAAAAGCTATCCGTTCAAGTAAAAAATATAGAAAAAACCACATCCCCAATTAAGGTATATAATATATTTGGAAAAATTCAGACTTGACTATATAGTAATTGATAAAGAAAAACCATTGCTTGAAAAGTATCCTGTTTATTCTAAAGAAAAAATCATTACGATCAAATAGTGGAACTTTTCATTATTGAAAAGTATATGCCTATTATAATAGAGTAGTAATTATATATTGTAAATTTTAAAGGGTTAAAACTGTTTTTTAGAGTGATAAATATATTTTTAGTTCTTACAAAATTACGAGCTTTGAAGTTTAATTCCTCAAATAATCATTTTTAGTCTCTATTTACATGCTATAGGGCTGTTTTTGGGACTAAAAATCTCCATTTTTTCCAAAAAGTTTTTAAAATATAGATTATTCTGACAAACTACAAAATATTATAAAGGACTAAAAATAACATTAAAATTTAACAGGAACTAAACTTTAAAGCACATGATTTTATAGGGGCTAAACAAATATTTAACCCAATTTTCAAATATATCTCATTTATGTATGAAGATCATTGTAAAGAGACATTTAATTGTGTCTAAGAGAGTGAAAGGATACAATCAACTTCTAGTTTGTAAGGATGTTGGGTAGTGCGGTTTGGAAGTTAAAAGTCATCCAAACTATAAGATGTTCGTGGTGTTTAAAATGAAAATTAAACCAAATTAATGCAGTTTGGATTGGTTCGGTTGGTGTGGTTTTTTTTAGAGATGTAAGTTTTTGTTTTCAACATTAAAATCAAGTTAAAAAGTTAAAACAAAACATATTTCCGCCAATGTTTTAAATTTCATCCAACATTACAATTACATTTCATCCAACAATGTTCTAAACAACATAGACTAAATTAAAAAGTGGACAAAAAGTAATCATATTTTGTAAGAAATGCAATAGACTAATATTATATCATTTTGGCTTAATAGCAGTTTTAGCCCCCTAACTTCCCCAAAGTTGTGATTTTGGCCCCCTAAAAAAAACTACAAAACCGGCCCCTAAGTTTTGCACTTGTGGCAATTTTGGCCCCAAGACCAATTTTGACTCGGCCTACGCTGACGTGGCACCCTAAGTGAGGTGCCACGTGTTATTATTTATTTTTTTTGCCTTGGGGGGCCAAAACTGCTACAGTTGCAAAATTTAGGGGGCGGTTTTGTAGTTTTTTTCTTAGGGGGCCAAAATCGCAACTTCGTGAAAGTTAGGGAGCGAAAACTGCTATTAAGCCTATCATTTTCTAAAAGTTCAAGTACCACATAAATACATTTTAGAAATAAAAAACAAAGAAGAAACTTAACAAAATAAGTCATTTTATAAAAGTTCCCATTGAGTTTTTATGTATATTGGACTAGGACACATATATTTAATTAATTTTTTTTTCTTATGTTGCGGTTTTGTTTATTTCAATTGATAAAATAAAAACCGCAAACCAAACCAAACTGTGCGGTTGAGTAAGAAAATGATTTGAATACATCCCAACAAAATGCAGTTTTTTTGCAATTTCAGTTTGGTTTGATTTGCGGTTTTTCTATTGAGTTGGTCGGTTTTAAACACCTCTAATTAGAATACAACAATTGAATGTCTAAACAAAGAAAGATGTACAAGTATCATTGAGGAAACGACAAGTAGTCATAAAAAAAAAAAGACAAGTTGATCAAGATTTTAGCAAGCAAGAAAATCCTTCAATCAAAACATTGTCAACAAATACATCATTTGTGCCAAGTCATTCAAGCCATAATCTGAACTTGAGGGTGATTGATATATTCAAATATCAAGACAATCTAGATAAAGTACTGAACATCACATGCCTATCTTTGATTTGACTCAAAAGCTATTAAGATCTTTAAAGTACAAAGAAGTGATTCCATTGGATTTAATAACCATTAATTGAAAGTATATATGAACCATGTAATATGATATTTAACCATCTTCATGATAGCAATTTTATATCTTCTAGCCATGTTTTCACCGATCCATTATTGTCTCTAAATATTTTCTCATTACGACCTTTGCATATTACCCAAATGCAAGCAAATCAGATGGTGCTGGACCGTTTTGTCAACACCCTTTCGTTATCAATCAACCTCTTAAACTGAATGAAGGTTTGCCTCACTCAGTTGTGTGAAACAATAGATAACTTCAGCCAATTTATAATATGTTGCCAAACCTCTGAAACTAATATGCATTCAAAAAATAAGTGTGAAACATTTTCCTCCTTTCCACAATCAAACAGACAAAACTTTTAAGATTTGTTCAAGACACCTCTTTTAACTAAGTTGTCCCTCGACGTCGACGATATCCTATTTCGTAATATTCTCCACATGAAAACTAAAACTTTTAAAGAAATTAAACCATTTCAAACTGATGCAAGATCCCTTGAATCATTTGCTGCAAATTCTCTTACAATCGATGCATAAGCTACGTACTTTTATCGAATAACCATTTCTAGACCAATTCCACTTGTCTTTCACATATTCGTTAAGCTGCATCTGTTGAACCTTATCTATTACTCCGTCTGTCCCGAATTAACTGAGTCATTGACTCATTTCACATATATTAAGAAAATTATATAAATAAAGGAGAGAAAAATGGTTTTAAGTGCTTTTGTTAAACATTGATGGATTTTCCACTATCATAAATACAAAGTGGAATATATTGAATTGAGAGTCATGAAAGTAATATTAATTAGAGTTATAAAAGGAAAAAAATAATTAATATTGTATTGAAAAATGAAATAGCTCAGTTATTTTGGGACATTTTTTTTTATATAAATGACTCAGTTATTATGGGACGGAGGGAGTACTCTTTAGCTCTAGTCTTTTTCCCTCTTTAGTAAAACTCATCCCCCATCTAAATACATCTTGACCACTCTCCCTATTCCCTTGTATCAAACACTTCATTGTGATATCATTGTTGCTGGCCAACAAAAAGATACATGGATACATATTCTCCATTGGTTTACCCTCAAGCTAAGGATCTACTCAAAAAATATTGAGGATTGCTGTTCTGACATTTGATATGTCTTAGCAACAAAAGTAAAAGATCAAAAAATCCAGCGGCAGTTAACTGCTGCTGGTTTTGTAGTTATAATTCAATGGTAGTTAACTACCGCGGAAGGTATTTTATTAATTTACTTGTGTTATTAGGAACTTCTGAATGTCAAAAAAGCAATTGTCAAAAATATTTTCTTGTCCATACCTAATTTTCTAGATAACTTTTCAACAAACCAGCCTGCTTTGAATCCCCACATCCCTCTCTCAATAATTTGTAAATCTATCCACCATGTCAACCATGTCTCACATCCCTATTTACTCTGCCATTTATTTCTCTTTATTTACTAGACAAAACTTTAACCCACAAACTATTTTTTTTCATTAGGACTTTCTCCACTCCCACTTACCTAATAAAGCTAATTTGAATGCCTTCAAATTCTTAATTCCTAACCCCCTCCTTTTATCTACACACTTTGTCCTGGTGGACTCGATTAATTTTCCTAGATTCCGCTCTCCCACCCCACAAATTTTATTTTTAAGAAGAGAATCAAGTTTAGATATTATACTTGAGGGAGCCTTAAAGGAAAAAGAGAAAATAGACAGGTAAAGCATACAAGACAGACTTTAAGAGGACAATTCTACCACCAATGGATAAGTGTCTATTATTCCATTTGGATAGCCGATTCATCACTGTATCGATAACTGGTTTCCACAACCTGTCTCAACGATGATAACCTCCAATGGGAAAGCCCAAGTATTCGAAGGGTAAAACATCAACTTTACAATATAAAACTCGAGCCGCTTCCTCCATCCAAGATTGTTGAATGTTAACTCCAATTAAAAAGCTTTTGTGAAAGTTTACCTTCAAACTAGACAACAATTCAAAAAATGCAAAATTAACTTAATAACCGATACATTTTTCCAACTCTTCTTACCCGTAATTAGAGTGTCGTCTGCATATTGAAGATATGACACTTTGATTCCTTCATATACAAACTTATACCCCTCAAATAGGTTTAACTGCACTGCTTTAGACACCATGACATTGAAACCTTCGGTTGCCAATAAGAATAAGAAAGGCGACAAAGGATCACCTTGCCTCAAACCCCTCCCTACGTCGAATTCATTTGTAGGACTACCATTCACTAGAAATGACATGAGACTTGATTGATGAAATTCCTATATCCAACTTCTCCATTTGACATTGAACCCCATTTTCTCCATCACGTAATCAAGATATTTTGCAGTCTATTAAATCTTATGCCCTTTCAAAATTGACTTTGAACAACGGAGCTTCTTTTTTCCTCCTTTTGGTCTCATCAACTAGTTCATTTGCAATTAATATAGAGTCGTGTTGTTTGAACAATCATTTTAATGACAACTTATTAAACAACCATTGATTTACAAACAAAATGAGATATTGACACAAAAACCAAAGCAATAGAGTGAAAAAATAAAAATATAATGTGAATATGAGAGAGAAAGATATTACAAAGTTGTTAAAAAATGATTATATAAATATCATTTCTTTTAATATACCATCCACAAGTTGACGACATATTACTTTTTGGATCACCTCCTTTAATCTATTTTCAAGGATTTTAGATACACTAATTATATGTTGACACACCAACAGTGTGTACACTCAATTGACCACCGCTTAACTGACAAGTGATTTGGTAGTTTCCATTTCACACAAGGGACATTTTTGTCATTCCTCATCTTCTTTTTTTGATTTCTTTATTCTTCTTTATTTCTCCTTCTTCCCTGTTCACTCCCTCTTCTCCTCTATGCAATCGCCACCGGCGTCCAGCGTTCGTCTTCTCCGATCCACATCCTCCCATCGTTTTCTTCCCCTCCCGTCATCACACTTTCTTTGGTCACTGTGGAGGGTCGACCTCGACAAGGTGGTTTTGCACAACTACAAGATATCAAATATCAACACCACCAACGCCTAACAGCCACTACCACCGTAAGATTTCACCATCAACACCGTCGGCCGACTACAAGGTGAGGTTAGACGAGGGAGGAGACCAGATATGTCACCAATCTCTGATGTCCAGCGACAATGAAGTAACATATATAGTGGAAGGAGATCGATTGTGTGGTTGTTAGTGGTGGCGTTGGCCGGAACGTGTGATTGTTGCCGGCGACAGTGATCAACCCTTCTCACTATTGAGGGAGAGAGAGAATCGGGACAGAATGAGATGAAAGAGAGAAGAAACATTTTCATTATTATTTTTTATTAGTTGATATGGAAAAGACATAGTTTTTTATTAATTAAATTTGCCAAGTATCGATGGTAGAAGAGTGGTTGCACACATAAGTGTGTCAACTTATCAGAACTCTTTAGATAACACCTTGTACATTACAACCATGTAAGAGCATCTCCAATGGGAGGTCCTTGCTTAACAAGGACCACTCCCGATTAAGGACCCCCCATTGAAGGAAGAAAAAATGAGTCCCCATTAAGGAACATGTAACTATATAAAATAATATATACTATGTGGCCCCACTTACAAAAGAAGTAATATTTTAATAATTAATAATTGTTTTAAATATTATATTATCTATTTGTCATCATTTTAAATAAAATGTAATTCATGCAAATTATTATTATTATTATTATTTAACGAAGGAATGTAAAATTTGTAATGTTAATTTTTTCATTTTCAAATTATTAGTAAATGTGGCAGAAATTTAAGTTATACGAAAAAAATAAATGTTTTAAAATTTAATTTTTTTAGGGGTTATAATTAAATATTATGAGATAACTTATAATTTAATAAATAAATTATTTTTGTTTAATGATGTAAAGTTAGTGGGACAGAAGTACTTTTCATATTTGAGTTCTTATTAGTGTATTTTCATTGGAGTCATTGAATTCTTAATAAGTACTTTTATGAAAATATTATAAATAAGTGATGTGTAACGTGAAGTCCATTTAAAGAGTTTGTATTAAAAAACTACCGTTGTGTATGCTGTAAAGTGATTGAGGAGAAATCATTCAATTTAACCGGACTCTCAATCTTTGGAATTAGTACAATGAACACATTGTTCGCACCTCGAAATGAAATTCTGAAATAAATCTTCGAAAATCGTCTATAATTTAGACCCCAAAATTCATTGAGAAACCCGAAATTAATTTGTGTATGACTCTGGAGTAAGAAAATATCCTAACACATTAAAATCCAATCTCTCTCAAAAGTCTGATTATTCTTGATGTACACGTGATCCAATGGCCATCATGTTAATACCTTAACAAACATTTATTTATACATCCCATTCCCAATAAAAAATTTGCGGTCCAGATCACTCTGTCACACATAAAGTTCAACAAACAAGGTCCCTCATTAGTCATAACCTCAACATGCAAAAAATAATAATAATTAGAGAAATGCTAAAAAGTATTTTCGGAGCGCTTTTTAAAGATTTTTAATGTAAATTTGTATAGTATTAAAATATTAAATGTATTTGTTTTGAAGGATAAATTATTAAATGTATTGAAATTTGTAATATTTAACTTCTTAAAAGAATAATTTTTAAAATATGGAAACTTTAAAGAGTATCTAAATACTCGTTAACGAGACCCAAATAAATAAAAAATAAAAATAGGTAGACATTTTTAACATGTACAACCATTTATACCACTCTAAAAAATTTAAGTTAACAAAATATTTGGTCTGTGTGACCATATTTTTTTTCAGTTATGTGACCATTTTTTATACTCAGTTAACCAAATAAATAGTGTTTATACAACTAAATAAATACGGTTACACAGATTATATTTGATTAATTTAAATTTTTCAGAATGTATAAATTAAGGATGTCTATCTCTTATAAATAAATTGCTAATTTTAAACATTATCTCAGTCACACACACCCGTTCATCTCACTCTCTCATCCCAACCAAAACCCTCTTTCCCAAAAACCACACACACTCACAACAAACTTCATTACATTTCTTTTCCTTTTCACTCCTCTGTTTCAAACAGAACACTGAAACCTTAACAAAAACAAAACATGTCTACCTCCAGAAAAAAACTAACCTTAAACACTGTCTCCATAAACCTTGGTTGTGGAACATGTACAAGACCAAAACTTGGTTTCATATTCAACACAAAACCAAAACACAAAAACCCCACCTACCAAAACCACAAAAAACACCACCTTCATAACAATTCTTCATCTTCAAACTCAACTTCAACCATTTGGAAACAAAAACACGGAGACACTATTGAAACTTCAACCAACACAACACCAACAACAAACACTTCATTCGGGTCAGAGAAATCATCATTGAAAGGATTTGGAAGAGTTGGAAATGAAGGAGTAGCTGTGGAGAAAGATTCTGATGACCCTTATCTTGATTTTCGACATTCAATGTTGCAGATGATATTGGAGAATGAGATATATTCAAAGGATGATCTTAGAGAGCTTTTGAACTGTTTTCTTCAGCTGAATTCAAAGGAACATCATGGGATTATTATTAGAGCTTTTACTGAGATTTGGAATGGAGTTTTCTCTGTTAAGTCTGGTTTTTCATCTGGGTTTCACCTTAACCGTAACTCACGTGACTTCTAGGTCTTGTTCTAGATGATCACGTGGATATTAACTAGTTGTATAAATAAGTTCTAGTAGTATTTGACTATGTGATGTAATTGGTATTTGGTAAGTGTATGTTTGGACCCATGATGAATGTGACAGAATCGCGGTGTGTTATCCTAAATTCGGTAAAAATTATTGTATTTTGAAGTCGGTCTACATATATGCGAAGTTGCTAACTTTGTTGTAGTATTATGTTTAAATTGACGATGAATTTGACAAAATTAGATTGTGTTGTGTGTAAGTTTGTTAAATAGTGCATTTTGAAGCTTGAACAAGATCACAGTGTCTATCAATGTGATTTATCAAACTCACTATGAATCTGTATATGCACAAAGATGCTGACTTTGTTGTAGTATTGTGTTGTGACACACATTTTGATCATCAAAATGTATAATGGAATTGGAAACTCTATTGAATCAAACTCACTACTTTCTGAGTGGAAGTATTTGTACTTAGTTTTGGTTATGAAACTGGATACGATATTCAACTATAGTATGATGGCTATTCCAATCCTTCATTAGAATGAAGACCAAATCTTTACAGATAGAGAACTGATTAAAACGATATTGCATAGCTAAAAAATGTAGGCCATCACATAATTAATGTGTTAAAAAATAATAATAAGAATATAGTGTTATTAGAGAAGACTATTTAGTAAATTCACAAAGAATCCAGGTGGGTTGGCTTATGGTATAAACTTGAGATATTGAAGAATGCTCCTCTCGAAATCTCAATTTGAACGTTCCTGGTTCAAATTTATGTTCGCTAGTTTATAATGAGTTTTTACTCTTAACTTTAGATGAGGTTATCACCATTGGACGGTGGGGTTGGTGTCCCACTCTCATTGAACTAGATACCGAGTTTTTTAAAACAAAATCACATAAAAACTGTATTTAGCAAGACTTCTGATTATATTTTATCATCTTCCCACGTCATATTTCACTAATCAGACATAACATAGTGAAAAATATTTCAAGTTAGTGTAACAACTATCAAACGCACTCACTCACACATATGTATTTTTTCATAACATCTTTTATTTCTCATGATTTCCATCACTTTCTTATACAGTATCTCTGTAATTTCATCAAATGTATGTCAGTTTGGAGCAGTAAATCAATATTTTCTGGCACCCATGGGTTTGGATTTGGTCAAAAATAGTTGCCAACCTGCATCTTTTACTGAGTGTAAGGCAGTGGTGGCCTGGTGGGAAAATATAGGCATTGGGATTTGAATCATAATAATATGAATGGTCCAATTGATGTGAGACATATCCATAATGATTTTTAATGACACTAGAATACATATTTTTGTGAATTTTTTTCCCAATATATAATATCATTATACTCCGTACTCTATTTCAGTATAATTTGTTGCTAGTTGTAGATGGTACTAGTATTTTGATGGTTGATATTCAAGTACCTGTATTTTATTTTATTTCCATTTATTTATGTGTACTTTCAAACACTCATTACTCTATAGTACATGAATTTGGTTCATGTTTGTATTTACTTGGGCATTAGGCATTGATATCATGACCACATGCAAATTTGAATTTAATCCCTTCAAGAGGTAGGTTTCAATATGGGATCAAGGTCAGCAAGCATTTATATCTAACACCAAAGATTGAACAAGAAATCAATTTAATCAAAATATATCTCAATCCTAGCTTAAAATAAGAGAGCTTTTGTTTTCACCCTAAAGTGACTTTAGATGTACACTTCTAAAATCGTCACAATTTTGTATTACTTAGAAAATATTAATTTAGGTGAGTTGAATCATGTAGTTCATTTGGATCAAAACAATCCTCAAGATTAGATTCTCACATTAACATCGAGATTTAAATTCATGCCCTTTCTTAACCAAAAAAGAATACATGTCTTTGTTTGTTATGAGTCACATCTTTGCGGATTAGTCTATTATTCATTTTCATAAAAACGCTTTTCGATGTTTAAAAAAAAAAATTGTGAGTTGAGTCTCAGCTTACTATGTATGAAGTTATCGAAATTTGGGTTCACACCATGTAGACATAAGTTGTATTTCTTTTTTTAATTTTTTTTTAAGAAGCATGAGTTGTATTCTTATCAACTAGCATGACCATAGTAGTACTACTACTAGAATAATTGAACAAAGTAAATTTGTATTGCGAAGAAGATTTTAGGGAAATATGATTTAATGCAGTCATCGATTTCTTCCAATTACGCAGTTGAAATATCGATGACCGTTTGATCTCGATCTGATGATTATAGAAGAGACAAATTTACTTTTTATTTTAAAATTAAAAATACCGAAATTTATGTGTTGACTGTCCGATCTTAATTGAACGGCTAAGATTGATTGAATGCGTGATTGCGTCAATTTATTGGCCGTAATGAATCAAGGTCCGTTGTTAGGGGAATTGGGTTTCCAATAGCCAGAGGTTCGCGCAATTTCATGTATTAATTGATTTCAATCATTGATTTTAAATTGGATGGTCCGGATTACACAATTAGCTTCACTTACTGAAATAATCACGTTCTTTTATTTAGATCGAACAATTGAGAGTTGTAACTGCATCATAAAATTATTGCAAAGAATCCATTTCAGATTTTAGGGAGCCATGTTTACTTCCTGACATGTTCTGAATTTACAAAGAATATGATTAACATGGATTGAAAAGAGACAAAGAGAAACCAATTTTTTTTTACATGATCCATATATGGAACAAACAGAAGGGGTGAAAAAAGCAATATAGATGCAGATATTTGTAGCAGCAGTTTCAGAGAGTTCAATCCTAAAATGACAAAAGAACAGTCACAAAAAAGTGAGTTTGATCCTTCCTGTCACTCTTTGTACTCAGATTGAGGATCAATAGATGGATTAAAATGTGGCCTACCAACTTTTAAGGGATGGTCAACTATGCAGCAGGCATATTCATGTTAGTGGAAACATAGTGGCCCATATAATTCAAAACAAAATCCAGGCGAATAACACAATTCTTGATAAAGATATGGAACTAAATTTCCAACTTGTCCAACTCAGCCTTGTCAAATACAGTATTTCCCTCCTTTTTCAAAACTTTGATGTTAATTTTAAGATTTTTTGTTCGACCTCTATCAGTATTATTTACATAAATGACCTACTTTTTTCAATTTTTTTTCTTTCTTCAATTTAATGGCTTTTTTAAAGTATTTTTTTAAGCTTTTTTGATTTTTTTTCATATTTGATTTGACTTTTATACTCTATATACAACTACTGCAAGGCTGTAAATAAAGCCAAACAAAAGCTGACACGTGTCAACATGCAAGGCGGTCATGTACTGTTGGAAGGAGCGTGGTTCGATTCCCGTTTTGGGCAAAAATCATTTTTCCTACAATATTTCAGTTTTCAACGGTACATGATCGACCACCTTGCATGTTGACACGTGTCAACTTCTTTTTGGTTTTGTTTACAGGCAATTGCAGTGGCAATACATAGAGTAGAAAAGTCAAATCAAACCTAAAAAAATAAAAAAATAATCTGCAAAGCAAATAATTAAAAAATGTGTATACAACCACACTAAGTGGCGGTAAAGCCACTAAACTAAAAAAAAAAATTGAAGAAAGTGGGTCATTTATATAAGTAATACTCACAGGGGTTGACATGGATTTTTTTCTCCGTATTAGGGTCGGAATTTTTTTTCCTTCTAGATTTTAACACACACAACCTTTTCAAAAGTGTGTTAAAAATCTAGGGTGCTTATTCTATGAGTGGTTGATGCAATCCAGAGAGTGACCTAATTTTGAGTACATTTTGAGAGTGTTGGAGCATCTGCAGTAGAAATGATGGTGTAAACTAGGTTTAGACTTAAGAAGAGTATATTATATTGAGAATACTCATATCGCTGGAGACAAAGGTAAGCATAAAAAAACTATAAGAGAAACTATTAAAATATAGAGCTTAATATTTTTGATCGAAATATAGTTTATGATAAAACATTATGACGTTATTTGATTAATTTAGCCGATCTTAATTAGTGGGATAATGTTTTTTTGGTAAGTAATGTTATTTATTTATTTTGGGTTTGTTGTCTTTGTAGTGTATTATATCAGAAAATGAAAAAAATTATATAATAAATAATGATAAATATAAGGGTATTTTTCTTCAAAAAGAAATATAAAGGTATTTTGGTTTACGTGATTAAATCATGATCAATAAAGTGATTGATTACTTGATAGGATTTAGTGCCCATTTGTTTATTTGGGTTGAAGAGAGATACTTTCAACTAAGTGACCTTTCGATGCCCATTTGTTTAATATTATTATTTTATTGACAAAATTTGTTTAACATTTTCAAAAACTCATTTTTTTTATATGTTTTAATTTTGTTTGTGCGTAAGTTTTTTTTTAAAAAAAAAACTATTTTGACATAAATAATTTAGAATATGTTTGAAACAATTTTAAGAAAAGTATGATATTGAGGGTATGTGTAAAATTTTAAACAAACAAAACCTTAATTTGTATACACCCACGATGACTGTATATAGTTTTTATACATATGCATTCAATCAAATTACATTATTTTATTTTACTTTTTGTCTGTAGAAAAAAATATTATTTTACTTTTTGAATTAAGTTTTACAAATGCATACTTGATAGTTGATATGATTTGATTGATATATAAAAGTTTTATATCCTCGATATAAATAAGTTAATCTCTGTCCTTGTGTAAAAACCTTAAATTACAAAAGAATTGAAACAGAATATTTGTTTAGCAGAGAAATGTGTTGATTACTTCCGACAGAAGTGTTTATCACACTTGTGAATAATTGCACTTAAACTTATTCCAATAAACATGTAGGTTCTATACTACAGGAACTTGATTAAAAGTGTGAACTGAATTGAATAATTTGGAACATGAAGCAATGGAAATAGACATAAAAACAATCTTTATTTGGTAACCTTTTTACTATATTGGGGAACATCTTTGTACTTGTGTAGGCCATGAGTTAACATGATTTGTTTTCTAAACTGAAATTAAAGTTTGTGTTATGACCTATCACCAACAGAGAGCTGAAAAAAGTTATACAGAAAGAAATTGGTCTTGTCTTGACAAATATCTATGTTTGTAATAATATTGTCTTTAGGATTTTAACACAAATAAAATAAAAATAGTGAGGGCAATATCATAGAGATGGATCTATAATCTTTCTTTATTTTTTGACTTGGAAATATAATCCTTTTTGTAACAGGATTGGGAACTATAATCTTTATTTATTAATAGTTGGATCAAATGCGTAGTATACCATGTATCATTTTACATGATTGAATAATAACTTCTTTATGTTCTATTTTCTTTTATTCTTTTGGGTCACAACTATTTTTATGGTGGCTAAGTGATATAAATATTGCATCACATACAAGTTTTTTTTTTTTTTTTTTTTTTTTTTTTTTACTATTAAATCAATAAATCATTAGATCAGGGTGATCTTAAAGAGATGATATTTGATCGTGTTCTAGTTTGAATTGTTGGTCCTCTGATTTGATAAGAAACCTTTAGCACAACAGATTTGTTGCTCCATTTTATAGCTACTAGACCTTTTGACATTCAGTTGTTTGTTTTGATGCCTTCATTGGCTTTGTTGTCTTCATTGGCCTTCGTTGTATTTTCTTTAGATTTGACGTTATTTTGTCTTCATCATCCCAAGCTGGAAGTGTTATGCACACTCTCCAAGCTTGCAGGTGGATTCCGGAGATTAGGGATGACAAAAAAAATCCGCACCCGTGGATATCCGCGGATAAAATCTGCCACGAACACAGAACGGATACCTTAATGGATATTCATGGATAAAATAAACGGATTTTTTAACTACCTTCTAATTCATGGATACGGATGAGAATTTAATGTTATCCACACCCGCGGATATCCATACCCGCTATTAAACCGAGTAAACTACATAAATAACCTTAATACATCCAACTTCCTACAAAAAAAAACCTAGGTATTGTGAGTGTTAACTCTTAGTTATTACGCTCCTTTAAAAGGAAATGAAAGTGATTGGGATTGTTGAAGCAAGAACTTTGTTTTTGTTGAATATGATGCGCTTTATTTATGTTTTTGTTGAGTCAATGATCTTTGTTGTTAATGTAATGTATGGATATTATGTTTTGTTAAAAAGAAAAGAAAATGCATGTGAAGAATCTTTGTTTCTAAATTTTAACAAAAAAAATTAAACAAATTTTTTATTTTATTTTTATAAATGTGATCCATAAATATCTGTATAAACCCGCGAATACCTCAAAATCCGCGGATTACCTGCTAAACGGATATCCGCGCGGATATGGATAGAGTACGATTTTCATATTTATCTAACGAAGCGGAAACAGATATCACACTATATGCATCCATGGATATCCATTTACATCCCTACCGGAGATATAAGTTAGTCATATCGTGACTAGTTAGTTAATGAATATAAGAGGAGTAATTAAGATGAGAGATGAGAGGAGCAAATATGAGCCATAGGATATGGAGCAAATATGAGCCATAGGATATAAATGTACGGTCATGATTAAATCTTTAATATGCACTGCATCTCATACAGAAATCGCTTTCCATCTTCTCACTCTCACCTTCTTCTTTCGTTACCCACACCCAAATCATTGTACCATACCCATCTTCATCTTCAATAAGAACATGTTTGTTTCATATCACAAAACAAAAAGGCTTCGTTCCAAATTCAACAAATTGATTCATACGTTTGATTTTTTTATTTTTTTTTATATAAGATTCATATGTTGGGTTTCAACTTTCAAAGGTTTGTGCCAAATTAAATTGAATGCATAAATTAATTTCAATTTGTGGTGCTCAAGTATGGATCCATGCCTAACTCACCAGATTCCACAATTTGTTCTACTGATTATCAAAATTTATACAATCAATAAATCAATCATGCACCTTTTATGTATCTGATTGGAAAATTTATGAAACAATTGAGGTCATAGTGTATGAAGCGATAGCAAGGAATTGAGTTTGAGTAATTGGAAAGGAAGGTTCGAGAGATGAAAAGAAGAAGATGGAGAGCGATTTTTGTATGAGATGCAGTGCACATTAAAGATTTAATCGTGACCGTACATTTATATCATGTGGCTTATATTTGCTCCTCTCATATCTCAACCTAATTACTCCTCTCATTTGTTACACCCTCGTGAATATAAATAAAAGGTAGTAAATTTGTAACTAATTTTCTCATTTGTAATACTACTCTATTTTATTAATACAAGAGTTTCATAACATGAGACACGATGACACCTATTGATATAAATGTGGAAATTTTTTGGAAATAGTAAATCATTATTTTACTTGTGCACAGAAGAAATAACATTGGTTTAAGGTGAAATTGTTGCTATTAATTAGCAACTCTTACTTAGACACAACTTCAAACGAAAAATGTTTGGATACACACAAATACAAAAGATTTTAAAAAACAATTATGGTCACAACATTTGACCTACTACTCTTTTACTTATTTTTCCATTTGTGTGTTCATCCTTATCAATCACTAATGTTGAGACCATGAGAGTTGAAATGAGCTTGCTATCTTGCATTTCAAATTTCTTGAGAACCTACAATGCATATTTTGTTTGATATAAAAAATGTGAAGTGATTGAAAGATTAAAATTCCACAAACTCTAATGTTTTCTATAGGTCTTTCTCTAAGCTTTCGACAAGCTCTTCCTATCAACAACCATTCCCTCATAATCTACAGGGAAACTAATATCATTCTCAATAATGTCACAAACTCATCATCAACACCAATGATGTGACTATACATTTTGATTTTCCACCAAGAAAATTGTGCAGCATCTCCATACCAAAATCGAGGTCTGGTTGAGTAAGAATTTTTATCAGAAGTGGAAACATTGTAGTATTAGAAGACATGTTTGAAGTAAAATTATATCACAAGAAAGGAGAGTTTGAATTGTGATCTAATAAAAATTACCAAATAAAAATGCTCAAGTATATACTTGGATTTGGTTAGCGTGTTAGTTAATAATACAATAATATTGTGAAGTGTGTGATATTGTTTAAAGTAAAAGAGATAGGGAAAGAGAAAATCACACACAAGAAGTTATCCTGGTTCCCCAAATGTGGGTTAGTCCATTCCCCACAATACTGTGAGATTATCCACTAGGTAGTTGAGTTATAACTTAACCTCAACTCCTCTTTTTTCTTTTAGATCACTTCCTTGATCTATACAATTTCTTTCTTTTCACCCCTTGGACTTTACACTAGTTTCACTCACTAGATTTTTACAAACAACAACCACTAAACACTTTTAGTGATTCTTTTCAATATCTTTGCTTTTGATATACAATGTTTTTGCCTTTGTAAAGAACTCAAGTAAAAAGGAGTTGCTGCTGGATTTTTGCTATTGTACACGATGAAAGAGCCTTTGAAATACTCTTGATGCTTTGAAAATCAAGTAAGATGATATTTCCTTAAAAGACTCAATGCCTTTCCTCTTTGCAAGCCCTTGTATTTATAGATGAATGGAATCTTTTGCTGTTGTAATAAACACACGCTCCTAAGGGTAAAATAGGGAGAGGAAAGTTTGCCAACTCATCAAAGTGAAAAACTCTTGTGAGAAATTGCTTGGCAGATTTTTTTCGAAATTCTGAAAACGTTCTCAAAAATCTGCTTGGACAGCTTGCAATAAAGGGTGACATCATGAATAGTACCATGCAGATTTCTTGCTTGCTAGTTGGCAACCAAGATTGCTTTTGTTGGGTTGTCATACCCTCATGCCTTGGAGAGAAAGGAAACAAGTACAAGTGATTGTATTTTATCTATTCCTTTTAGCTTGATGTGTTGCCCATTTCTCATTGGCCCTTGTACTTCATTCTTGATGTGTTGTCAAATGCTCATGGATTCCTTTTTTGTTTTCTCATAGGATCTATATTTATTTATTTATTTCTTTTCATTCCTTTGAAGGTATATCATAATAAATATGTTCCTTTTGTAGCATAGAACTTTTGATCCTTTTGTTCCATATTTCCGCAGAGATCCTTGACACATAAATTCTTCTTAAACACCAAGATCTTCTGTTTTGTCTTGCTTGAGCTGACTTTGGCGTGGCATATTGTGATGAGCTTTGTTATGAGAATGTTCTTGAAAATATTTGCTTGCTTTGTAATCCTATCTTTAAAATCACTCAAGAACACATGTTAGATAACAAATAATCTCAGAATTCATTTAATATAATTTAAATGTTTTGTTATCATTAAAACAAATTAAAAAGGGATTTTTCGAAATTTATCTCAACAATGTTTTTCTCAGGATATTTTAAATGTTGCATAATTAAGTGTTCAAGCAACATACCAGGCGCTCTGAGCTCGATTGAAGGTGAGAAAAACATAAGAATGGACGGTTGAATTGTGACGGATTTTTCAAAAACTTTTCTAAGTGTTTATAAAAAATAGTTAAGAGTCTGATTAGAAGCAAAGTTTTTATCAGAGTCTGAAACAGAGTTATGCAGCGAAAATCAATTAAACACAAGAAGAGAGAAAGATACGACACAAGCAAATTATAATGGTTCCTCTCACAAACCGAGAGTACTCAGTCCCCTTGCACTTTGAAGGGGTTTTCACTATAATCTCACTAGATTACAATTTGCTTAAACACTCAAGTAAGAAACTTTCTTTGCTCAATCACACAAGAAGGAGACTTATATAATAAGAGTTTAACAAATAAATAAGATTGTCTTTATAGTTGATATACAATCAAATGTGTAAGAAATTTAAGTTTCAAACGACTTCTGATACTACCAAGATATGAAAGTTTGTAAGAATTTCTCTAAGTGTTTGTGCGCTATATAATTCGATAGAGTAAAGAAACTTGAAACATGATAGAAGTCTTGTTATATTTCTTCAACTGCTCAGGTCCATATAGAGGAGAGAATGAGAGAGTCATTGTTGAAGAGGTGTCATCACATCAAATTAGTCCTTGAAATGCTTGATCATAGACGTTTAGATGTTGCCTCAAATGGATTATGATGTTGAGTAGTCATTCGATATTCCTTTGCTTCTAATAGAATGATCAGTTACATTCTCTTTGTCCTTGAATTTTTTTATTTGTTTCAACACGTGGTCAGAAGACAGCAAATTGTACTACCCTGAGTCTGATCGTGACATTCCTTCAGAAGACAACAAACTCGTTCGGAGTCTTCAATGTCTGACGTCACGTTGAGATGCTTCATCCTTCAGAGTCTTCATTCCTTCAGATACTTTTGAATTTGCTTCAGATGTTGTCTTATGCGTTCATAGTCTTGATGTTTTAGAACCAAAACTTGATTTAAGAGTTAGAATTTAATTATATGGTCCTACACACATGAACACACATTATCATATATAACTGTTCTTTTATTATTTTTTATCATCAAAATTTATGAGGCATGTTCAAAACCAAGTTTGGTTCAGTGGTAAGTAGGAACGACTAAGGTATATCTGATAATATACTCACGTAATGGAACTCGACGTAGTTGACACATCTAACCGATTCATATGAGATCTTGATACATAGGAACAACATATACATATCTTGGTCACATTTGAGACCGTGGAACACGTAAGCGTTGTGTTTGTTTTTGAGGTTGAACCAGGTGATTCCTGGTATCTCGTTGAGGTTGTTATAATCGTAACATAAAATATTGTATCATGTATAGTGCCATGTGTATCATCAAGGTGGTGACCCCGATAGTCCTTGTCTTGGCATATCTATTGGGCCTTCTTGTGTTATTTTCGATGGACCTAGGTTGATGGATTCTAATGAATAAGTATTCTGTTATTTACCCAACAGAAATTGCTCGCTCCCAACTGAAAAGACTAAAATTCCCCTGCGTGAGTTAACTCACGCTGATTGTTGTTTTTGTTAAAAACCCAACAATCCATATTCTAATCTCCATTTTCTTTCCCTCCACCTCCAAAAACCCAAAAAGTGCGAATTTTTGGATCAAAATCTTCATTCCAAATCATTGCAAATCGTCAGGAAGCAAGTTTCTACGCTCATCAAACATCAAATAACAGGTCATGTATCATCAAAACTCATTCGTTTTTGCTGGTTTTGTTGATTGGTTCGTCATTTTTTTTTATGAAGAGGATAGGGCTTAGCGTGAGTTAACTCACGCAGTTGTCTAGGCTGCGTGACTTAACTCACGTAGGCAATTAACACTAGTGTGACTTAAGTCACGCATAAGTGATGCCTATTTTTTGAATTTTTGTGCCACTTTTTTTTCCTTTCTTAGCTTGCTGCACAAGTTATTTATTTATGTTTTCCTTGTTATTTTGTTATTCAATAGACATAGAGTGATATTGTTGAAAATGTGGCGGATGATGTTGTTGAACCGAAACCGGCCAAAAATGAAGCTTCCAGCGTAGGCGTAGGTTCCGGTGTAGCATCCGGCGATGTCAAACCAACCGTAGATGTGCAGTTTAAAGTCAAAATTCCCTTTCGAGCTCACATTAGTCACATTGAAGAAAAACCTAAACCGGGTACCTACGTTCACTTTGAAGAAAAACCTAAACCGGTACCTACCGGTGTTCGTCGTAGTGAAGTAAACACCGACTCATTTTTTACAACAAATGAAAGATGGAGAGAGCAAGAAGATTGACTTGGTTGGGTTCGTTGACAAGCGGCAAGGGCCGAATTTACTATTTCTATAGATAAATCTAGTTTAATAAGGCCATACTTGATGATGGAATGTGAAAAGAGTGGTGAATACAAGCCACCTAAGACGAGGAAGAAACCGAATCATGAAGGTACGAACTCAAGGAAATGTGAATGACCGTTTAGGTTGAAATGTTTCTTTGAAACGAATACACAAGATTGGTGGATTGCAATGCTTTCTGGAATTCACAACCATGAGTTGGCGCCAAAGTTAACCGACCACCTTTTTGCGGGTTGACTAAAAACGGAGGAAAAGAAAAGAGTTATCGACATGACAAAGAGCTTCGCAGCACCTAGGAATATTTTCACTGATTTGAAGTTAAAAACAAAGAAAGTGTGACAATCATCAAGCAAGTGTACAATGCGCGAACTAGATGGCGCAAGGGGCAAAGAGGTAACCAGATGGAGATGCAATACTTGATTTCAAAGTTGGAGAAGCATAAATACGTCTATTTCACAAGAGCAAATAGTGAGGAAACCACTCTTGAAAACATATTTTTTGCTCATCCAGAGTCAATTAAGATGCTTAACACTTTTCCCACCATTTTGGTCATGGACTCCACTTACAAAACCAATACCTACTGAATGTCGTTATTTGAGATTGTTGGTGTCACCTCTACCAAAATGAAGTATTCCGTTGATTTTGCCTTTCTTTCTTTTGAACAAAAAGAATAACTTTACTTGGGCACTTGAGATGTTGTTTGGTCTTTTGACCTCAAAACTCAACATGCCTAAGGTGGTTGTCACCGATAGAGACATCGCTTTGATGAATGCCGTTGCCAAAGTTCTCCCTAAAAAAAACCATGTACTTTGTTATTTTCATATCGAGAGCTAAGTGCATCACGGATTGTAGAGTCAATGCGAAGCCTACGGATGCAAAAGTTGTTGAGAAAGAAGTGAAGGAAGCGAATGATGAGAAGCATTAAAATCTTGTTCAGAAGATAGTGAGGGTTTGGAGATAGGTGGTTAACTCTCCTATAGAGGATTCATATGCAAGTGCATTGTTGATATTCAAAGAGGTATGCGAACCATTTCCAAAGTTTGTTGAATATGTTGAAACCACGGTTTTGCCTGTTAAGAAGCAATTTGTAAGGGCATGGACGAATAAATTCTTGCATCTAGGGTGTAGAACCACCAACATTGTTGAATCAGATCATGGACACTTGAAAAGATATTTGAGGAGTAGTGTGGGAGATTTGTTATCATGTTGGGATGAAATTGACAAAATGTTGGGATGAAATGAACACAATTCTATTATTTGTGACACTCCAACTCCGGAAAAACCAAAACAAGATTTTGAAGTCATGGATGAAGACGTTGATTATGCAATATCATTAGTCTAGTTAGTTAGATATGTTATGATACTTTTTGGTCGGTGTTCGTCCTATTTTTTGGTGGTATTACACCGACGTATTTTTTGGCGGCCGGTTATGTAATTTGGATATTTGTGGCCAATATGTAACTAATATTATATAAATATATGAAGTGGATTTTTTTTTGGTGGTCGATTATGTCACGCCAATTATTGCTCGCATTTTTTGGTCTCTAATTATTCAACTATTTATTTTATCTTTTTTCTCTCATATTTATTTTTCATTATATTTTGTGAAGTGAAACATGTCTGAAGATGCATAAGATTCAGTTGAAGTTCATGTCCTTTGCAAAGCCGTGAAAAAGAGGGTTAAGTTCTTTATAAACCCCACCAACAAGTTGGACGAGTTGAAGGCACAACTTGACGGATACTTTATCCATATTGGTGCAAATCAAAGAACATCTGATGTAGTAGTAAATGTGTCAAGCGTTGACTTGGGGGAGGATAAAGAAGAAGACTTTTGGAAGACCGTGTATTTTCAACAACTTGTCAAAGATGATAGCGACGTTGCTTACATGTTTAGCGTGATGGTTGAAAATAACATTTTACATCTTTATGTCTGATCCGTTGAAGTGTAATATTTATTAATGTGTAATAGTGTAATGTGTGAAGGTGAGAAAAACACAAGAAGGGGGGTTGAAATGTGTTTGCTTTTTCTTCGTTTTCTCCTACGGAAGTCACTGTTCAAAAGCAGATAAAGTTCAGCTTCTGAAGTGATAATCAGAATCTAAGATGCAGCGGATAAAAACAGAGAGAGAGAGAAGAAAGACACAAAGCAATTATACAGGTTCCTTCCACAAACCGAAAGTAGTCATGTCCCCCTTGCACTTCCAAGGAGAGTTCACTAAAATGTACTCTCAAATTACAATTGCTCAATACTACAACTAGTATGAGACTTCAAATTACTCAAGCACACAAGCAAGAGATTTCCTATGCTCAAGCACACAAGCAAGAGACTTCCAATGCTCAAGCACAACTGCAA